>Ga0209415_10007753_pt1 | contig 18685 bp, 11 predicted proteins | sample PeaSoiSIISIP2007_FD_187696 | JGI IMG/M metagenome (GOLD analysis project Ga0209415, IMG submission 187696) | Peat soil microbial communities from Weissenstadt, Germany - SII-SIP-2007 (SPAdes) (version 2) | ecosystem: Environmental > Terrestrial > Soil > Wetlands > Peat | place: Germany...
GGGTGAGGAATCAAAATCTACGCTGTTCGGAAGATCTCGGCCCATCCGCCCGATGTAGCCCAATTCCATCAACATATTACCGGGCAGTTCGCGCTGAATGGTGAAGTCATAGCTGTAGCTCCGCCCAACCTTGAAAGAGGGGTCGAGCGAGAAGGAAAGGACTTCACCGAAGGGGTTTGCCGGAACGATTGGCGAAGAGATCGTCGGGACCGTGGGGACTGGAATGGTGCCATCCACACCGACCCGGAAACCAGACCCGGCGATATCGTTTAATCCCGCTGCAGCATTACAGCCCGGCCCTGCCGCGGAAGGGCCATTGACGTTGCAGAGCGGGGACTTCAGTACCAGCGTCTGCGCGAAGCCCACGCCAAGCTGTGGAATCTCCACACTCTGAACGTTGTTGATGCGGTCGTAATAGATACCGAATCCGGCGCGGATAACCGTCTTCCCGCTACCGAATGCACGTCCGAGAAGGCCATCGGAATAAGTCGGGCTCCAAGCCACGGAAAGACGCGGGCCGATGTCTCCGTAGTCCGAATTATAGATACTGTTTCTGCCAGACTTGGCAATCGGCAAATAGCCGATCGTGGGGTTAAATGCTTGCCCGTTCAGCGCAGCTTGTTCCTTGGCGTTGATATATCCCTGGGCTGTCAGTAGTTGTCCAGTCGAGGCGTCCACAATGAAGGTTTGCTCGTTGTGTGCCTCGTGCGGAGGTGTCTGCCATCCATAAGCAAGTCCGTAGGTCAACGTGAGCGTGGACTTGATTCGCCAGGTATCCTGAAAATACATGTCGTAGGCCTGCATATTGGCGTTGGCAATCAGCGGAGTGCCAAAGGGCTGAGGTGTCAGGCTTCCGTCGCGAACCGCCAGGACGTTGACGTTATCCACGATGCCTAACGTCGCCGCGTAAAGGCGGTCCCACTTTTGGATATCGGCGCTCTGCAGGCAAAACGTCGTTATACCGCCGCCGCAGGCCGGTGGCCGGTCGACGGCCGGAATTGTCGAAGCGCCGCCGTTGCCATCCGCATCCATCAGGGCAACAAGAGACGCCAGCGAGCCTACAACTTTGTCATTGCGCTGCGCGATGATCGGCATCCAGCGAATGTCCCCGCCGGCCACCAGCGTGTGCCGGCCTTTGATCTTCGTGAAGTCCTCTACCAATTGCTTGGTGCGTTGAAAGTTCCCCTGAGTGCGCGCGCGCTGCGTGTCCACGTCGATCGGAACGTCGAGCAACCCCACCGTCCCGAGACCAGGTGCGAGCGCCACGGGACCCGCCGAGGAATCCGTCCCGGGGAGATTGAGGAGAGCTGCCGACGCGCTGGGGGAAAGTCCCGGGAGGAAGACGCGGCTGCGAATCCATCCGTAACGAATCACGTTGGTCGTTGTGCTGTTGAACGCGTAGTCCAGGGCGCCGATGGCCCCATCGCCGCGGGTGTCGTTTCCGGTCGTGGCGATGGCAGGCTTTCCGGTAATGGCATCAAGCTGGAGGGGCGTCACCTGCAAATTCCGGGAATAGAGGTAGCGTCCGAAAAAGTGCATCTTCTCGGTGAAATTGTGGTCGAGACGGAAAGTAACGTAGTCCTGTTTGATCGGCGTGGTTACCGTCGTACGCAACCCGTCCGTGTTGTTCCCGTCTGCGCCTGGCACTGTGGGATCGTTCCCAGCTGGATTCAGGTTGTAAAGGGCCTGGACTGTCGGGCTAATGCCAATTCCTCGCGGATCGCATGCCAGGTTGCCACTTGGCCCGCAATTCATGGCTGTCGCCAAGTTGTACTGCCTCAGTACGCCGCTGGCGTCCTGAAATTCCAGGATGCCGCTGCGGAGCGTGGCCGTCGGCACGATGTGCGTGTCCGTCTGCCCGGCGGGGAATCGCCGTTTTTCATAGTTGCTGAAGAAAAAAGTCTTGTTCTTAAAGACGGGGCCGCCAATGCTGACACCCTCGCGATTATCTTTGAAGGGTGTTTTCCTGGTGAACGATGTTCCCGTTGCCGCGTCCGGAGTGTGATTCAAATCCCAAGAGTTGGCATTCAACCCATCGCTCTGATGGAACCAGTATCCATCCCCGTGGAAAGTATTGCTCCCGCCCTTGCTGACCAGCGTGATTTGTCCACCGGAAGCGCGACTGAAGGTGGAGTTGGCATTGGTCACCCCAACCTTGAATTCTTCAAGACTCTCCACTCCCGTGGGAATGAAGTTTTGCGCGTTAGAACCGCCTCCGACAGTGTTGTCGGTGATGTCGATGCCATCCATGGAGATGGTATTCTGATCGCTCCTCGCTCCAGCCACCGTACCTCCCTGGTTGCCGAATCCCCCGTTGCCTGGTGTGTCATACGGTGTGGTGCCCGGTTGCAAGGTCAGGAGTTCGCTGGCATCTCGTTGGAGTGTCGGCAAGCGAACGAGCGTCGTTCCCCCGACCACTTCTCCGATTTGCGAATCCGTCGTCTGCAGCTCGACGCGGGCTTCCGTCGTCACAATGACTGACTCCGAAGCCGCTCCGATCTCCAGTCGCACATCTTCTTTATAGCTCTTCGCCACCTCCACCGTTAGCGAACCTACATCTGCCGTCCGGAATCCATCCTTCTTTACCGTAAGTTCGTACTCACCCGGCGTGACATTGACGAACGTATATTGGCCCACGGAATTCGTCATCTGCGTAACTTGGCCATTGGTAGCCTTGTTCCGCAACATCACCGTGGCATCGAGAACGGCTGCCCCGCTGGGATCAGTGACCGTCCCAAGCACCGTGCCGGTCGTGCCCGTTTGCGCGTTTGCCGGTTGCGAGAGGGTTGCTAAAGCAAGAACCAAAGTGGCGAGAAGTAAGAACGCACCTAGCTTTTTCATTGATCCACCCCTTTCATTTTAGGAACTCCCTGGAAAGTAGGGGGAGAGAAGAGGCGCATCCAAGCTCAGGCACCCCAAGCACTGCGGAAGTAATGCCGGAGCACACACGAGGCCAACCCCACATTCCCCCACACACTCAACCACTCGCAGAGGTCCCACCCTAGCAGGCGCGCTCCCACCAGAAGGCGAGAAATATGGCGTTGATATATTCCAATGCTCTAGGCAAGGTCAAGCTAATTTATTTAATATGCGGGTGCGTAATTTCTCTTCTCAGGCCAATTTGGCTCCCGATTTACACGGCATCTGTTGTGCCGGATATCCTCGCTTTGACGCTGGCGCTACGCCGCGCTCACGTTTTTTTGAGATGAAGCCTATCTTGAGTTCCGCGAGATTGAGATTTGTTTATAAGTGGATGATGGAGCTGCCTTCGAGGTTTCAGGGTCATTTACCTACTCGCGAGTTCTCGTGAACTGCCAGCCGAATCGTCCCTTGATGCAGAGGTTTCCTTGTGTGACGGAGTGGTCGAGGGGCGAAGAAACTTTCACGATTTGCCCCGCTTGCGCGTGAACCGTCAATTCGCAGCCCACACCGCAATACGGGCAGATCGTATCTGTGCGTGTCTGCTGGGCTTCGTTCCAGACTCCTGCCACCCGCATGTCGTACTCGGTCTTGAACATCAGCGCGCCCGTGGGGCAGACGCCGATGCAATTGCCGCAATATACGCAAGCGGATTCCGGTAGCGGAATATCAAACTCCGTGGAAATATGCGCGCAAAAGCCGCGCCCCGCGATACTGATCGCAAACGTATTCTGCGCATCCACGCCACACGCTTCCACGCACTTGTAGCACAGGATGCACTTCGAGTAGTCGCGCATGTAGAGTTCGTTGTCGATCTTCGCCGGCTGTTTCACCGTCTCGGCGCGCGCGCCAAATCTTTCCGGTCGCGCGCCATAGCGCTTCATGTACTCCCGCATCGCCGGAGCGGTCGACACGTCGACCGCAGATGCCAAGAACTCCAGCACAATCTTCCGGCTTAGCCGGACACGCTCCGATTCTGTGTGGGCGACCATGCCCGCTTCGGCTTTCCGCGAGCATGCGGGAACGAGCGTGCGCGAACCTTCCACTTCCACCACGCAGACGCGGCAAGCGTTTACTGGAGTAAGCGTCTCGAGGAAGCACAGCGTCGGCGTATCGATGCCCAGTTTTCGCGTCGCCTCCAGAATCGTCGCGCCTTCGGGAACCGCCACGCGCTTGCCGTCAATCGTCAATTCAACTTCGGGGCGTACGACATCCGCAGGGACTTGCGGGACGGGCGCCCGCGGAATGGGAATCAGGAGTGATGGTTCCTGGGCCTGCTCGCTCATGTAAAAAGGCTCCATCGATTCATCGCGGAAAGAATTGCGCCGGAGGCCGTTTGCCCCAATCCACAAATCGAGGCATCGCGCATCGCTTGCGCCATTTCCCGGAGAGTTCTGGTCTCTTCGGCGACCGACCCAATCGCCTCGCGCCGCACCAGGCGCTGCAGCGCTTCTTCCTGGCGAAGCGTGCCCACGCGGCACGGAACGCATTGCCCGCAAGTCTCGCTCCGAAAAAACGCCGCGATGCGCAGAAGGATTTGCTTCATGTCGACAGAATCATCGAATAGCATCACGACTCCCGATCCAAGCGTCGCCCCGATCGCGCGCGTCCCTTCAAACGTCAGGGGAGTGTCCAGTTCCGCCGGCGAAACAAAGCTGCCTGCCGCGCCGCCGAGCAACACCGCCTGCAAGCGCCCAGTTCCTCCAACGCCGCCCGCCATCTCAATCACTTGCCGGAGCGTGGGCCCATAGGGCATTTCATATACACCCGGTCGCACAACATGCCCCGAAAGACAAAACAAGCGGTATCCGGCGGAATTTTCCGTGCCGATCCGCGCATACGATCCGCCACCGCTCAAGATAATCTCAGGAATATTGATCAGCGTCTCCACGTTATTCACCACCGTCGGCTGGCGGAACAAGCCGGACTGCGTTGGAAACGGTGGCTTGTTCCTCGGCTCGCCGCGGTAGCCTTCGATCGAATTGAACAAGGCCGTCTCTTCCCCGCAAATGTACGCTCCCGCACCGCGCCGAATTTCGATTTCGAATCGAACTCCGCGGCCGAGAATGTCGTTCCCTAGCAGCTGTTGTTCGCGAGCGATTCGAATCGCGTGACTCAGCCGTTCCGCCGCCAGCGGGTACTCGCCGCGAAGATAGATGTAGCCTTGTTGCGCACCCACTGCGAAGCCCGCGATGGTCATCCCCTCGATCATCGCGAAGGGATCACCCTCCATCACGACGCGATCCTTAAAAGTGCCGGGCTCCGATTCATCCGCATTGCAAATCAGGTAATGCGTGCGGCCCAGATGCCGCTGCAAATGCACCGCCTCCCACTTTTTCCCCGTAGGAAACGCCGCCCCGCCGCGCCCCAACAGCTTCGAATCGATGACTTCGCGAATGACGCGCCCGGTTCCCCATTCGAACGCCCGCCGCAGCGCCTCATAACCCCCCGCGCGCCGATAGTCGTCCAGTCTTCCCGCGTCGACTTGCCCGACACGCCGCAAAAGCCGCAGTCGCGCTTGCCCCGCTTGCGGAACGGATACCTCCGCATTCAGAGTGTCGGCGTGGTCAGAAAGTTTGTCGTCCGCGGCATCTCGCAAAGCAGAAGAAATGCTTTCCGCTGTCGAAGGGGCCAAGACGCGTTCCCGCGGAGTTTTTCCCGCAGCCGTGATCAGCGCCGCCGGCGCGCGCTCGCAAAGTCCCAGGCATGCGCTTCGCTGCCAGCTCGCTTGACCATTTGCGCAAGGCGTTCCCGCTGGCCCAAGTGTGCGCTCCAAATCCGCGCATAGCGCGCCGGCACCGCGAGTCATGCAAGCAATGTCATCGCAAACATGCGCGGTCACAGGAGGCCGTGGCGACAGCGAAAACATTCCGTAAAACGAAGCGACGCCGTGCACTTCGGCCGGAGCCACATTCAACCGCAACGACGCGTAATTCAGCGCCCCGGGGCTGATCCACCCGATGTGCTCTTGAATAGCATGCAGGACGGGGAGCAAGAGATGTCGCTTGAAACGCCGCGCATCCCCGCCGAACGCCGTACGCCCGTCGCGTTCGATCTGCCGCTCACCACCATCCCAACCGGACTCCGGTTCACCAAGCACCACGTCCACGGTGGCTTTTTCTTCATCAGTTGGTTTCGCGTTGGTTAGATGCAGGTCCACTCAGTTGTCCAAATATTTCTCGATGCGAATCGCCGTGGCCTTGAACTCTGACGTTCCGGACTTGGGATCCACCGCGTCAATCGTCAAGTCGTTCGTCGCTACTTGCTCGTGAAAATGCACGGAAAGAAACGCCAGCCCGGGCCGCAAACCCGAATCGAAGCGCACCGGCGCCACCACCGAGCCGCGCCGCGAACTCACGCGCACTTTTTCTCCTTCGCCAACCTGGTAGCGCTCGCCGTCTTCCGGCGAAAGATCGATCGTCGCCGCTCGGCGCAGCGGAGACGGAAATCGTTCGCTTTGCGCGCCAGTGTTGTAAGAATCCAGGTAGCGCCCGGTCGTCAACCGGATAGGAAACTGCTCGTTCAATTCGTCAACCGGCGACTCGAACTCCACCGCATGGAATGGCGCCCGCGGACCGATCAAAGGCTCCTGCCACAGCCGGCTGTGCAGGTACATCTCGCCGGGATGCGCTTCGTCATAGCAAGGCCACTGAATCCCGCCAAGCTCCTCCAACCTCTTGTAACTCATACCCGCATGCATGGGACTCAACTGCCGCAACTCGTTCCAAATTGTTTCGGCGTCCGGTTTGCCCCACTCATGTCCAAATTGCCGCGCCAATCGAAAAACAATTTCCATGTCGTCCAGCACACCATCAGGCAACGGCACTGCCGCACGCACGCGCTGCACGCGCCGCTCGCTGCTCGTCACTGTCCCCTCGGTTTCGCACCATCCCGCCGACCCCGGCAGAATTACATCCGCCATCTCCGCCGTCTTGGTGTAAAAGAGATCCTGCACCACCAGAAATTTCAATCCGCCGAGCAACTTCACCGCGCGGTGCCGGTCGGCCTCCGAATCCACGGGATTTTCTCCCAACACGTACAGCGTGGTCAGTTCCCCGCGCTCCATGGCGTCAAACATCGCGCTCAAATGCCATCCGCGCTTGGGCTCCAGCTTCGTGCCCCACGCGCATTCAAATTTCGCGCGCAATTCCGCATTCTCCACGTGCTGGAACCCCGGCAAACGGTCTGGAATCGCCCCCATATCTCCGCCGCCCTGCACGTTGTTTTGCCCGCGCAACGGATTCACGCCGCTGCCGTAGCAACCGACGTGTCCCGTTAATAGCGCGAGATTGATCAGCGCGACAACGTTGTCCACCGCGTTGTGATGCTCCGTAATTCCCAGCGTCCAGCAAATCTGCGCGCTCTTGGCCTTCGCGTAGGCGTGCGCCGTCCGCCGAATCACCTCCGCGGGTACGCCCGTCTCTCGCTCCGCTCTCTCCAGCGTGTATTTCTCCACGCCCGCTCGGTAAGCCTCAAACCCGCTCGTCGCGTGCTTGATAAATTTCTCATTCGCAAGCCCCGCCGCAATAATTTCCCGCCCTATGGCATTGGCCAGCGAAATATCGCTGCCCACATCCAGCCCCAGCCAAACATCCGCCCATTGCGCCGAACTCGTCCGTCGTGGGTCCACCACATGCAACTTCGCGCCGTTGCGTACGCCTTTCAGCAAGTGATGGAAAAAAATCGGGTGGGTATCCCGCGCATTCGAACCCCACAGCAGGATCACTGCGCACTCTTCAATTTCGCGGTACGAACTCGTTCCGCCTCCCGCCCCGAAAACCGCCGCCAGACCGGCGACGCTCGGCGCATGTCAAGTCCGGTTGCAACTGTCGATGTTGTTCGTGCCGATCACCGAGCGCACAAATTTTTGCGCCGCGTAATTCAGCTCATTGGTGGTTTTCGAGCAACTGAACATCCCAAACGTGCGCGGCCCATGCTTTTCAATCTGCGCGCGAAATCCCGCAGCCACCCGGTCCAGCGCCTGGTCCCAGCTGGCCGCACGATGTTTCCCATTCTCGCGAATCATCGGCGTCGTCAGCCGCTCTTTCATCGAATTAGCCATGCTGTGTCTCTCCAACCGCTTCCCGGTTTCTATAATACGCGCAAGTCCACTATATTATTAATAGATGTAAGTCAAATTTTGAGTTGGCGTCCACTTTCCTGAGAATGACACCATCCCACATGCGCATCGCGAGTGATCTGATGGCCTTATGGTCCTGTTTTGGGCGGCTGCTCTTTCTCACTGCTTTAGCCTTGGCCCGCCCAGGATTCACAGCGGAACCCCTTCCCATGGAGGCCTGCGCACGCAGTCATCGCCGCAGTGCCCGGAGGCGCCCGTGAATCTGAACGCAGTGCGAGATTCCTCGACGCTGGAACCAAAAGCATCCGCACCAATACCCATTGGCACAAACGCAGTGGAAACCTACAAAGCCTCCAAGAACGGTGACGGTCTGCGCGTCCTTGAAGACCTCCCGCAAATCATCGAGCGGGGCGCTGCCTCGCTCACGCCCGCGGAAAAGGAATTGCTCAAGTGGATTGGCGTGTTCTTCCGCAAGCCTACGCCCGGCAAATTCATGATGCGCCTTCGCATGCCCAACGGCTTTGCAAAGAGCGAACAGTTGCGCACCATCGCCGAGCTGTCGCGGCGGCTTGGCAACAGCGTTCTCGACATCACCACCAGGCAGCAGATCGAGCTTCGCGGTTTCACTCTCGACACCGTCCCGGAAATTTTTGAAAGACTGCGGGGCGTGGACTTGCGGACGCTCCAGACCGGTATCGACAACGTTCGCAACATCAACGGCTGCGCCCTGGCCGGCTTGGCTTCTCATGAATTGTTTGACGCCTCCCCCGTCGTCCACGAATTGGACCGCCTCATCGTGGGCAGCAAGGGCAACCCGGAGTTCACCAACCTGCCGCGCAAGTTCAATATCACCGTGACGGGTTGCACGGACAACTGCACCCACTGCGAGTCGCAAGACATCGCGCTCGTTCCCGCAAAGAAAGCCGGCCGTCTGGGCTTCAACGCCCTGGTCGGCGGAAAAATGGGTTCTGGAGGATTCACGGTCGCATCGCCGCTGAATGTCTTTGTCGAGATTTTCCAGGCCGCCGCGGTCGTCGTCGAGCTGATCAAAATCTACCGCGACCACGGCCCGCGTGAAGCCCGCTCTAAGTGCCGGTTTGCTTTCTTGATTGAAGAATGGGGCATTCGCCGTTTGCGTGCCGAACTTGTCGCGCGCTTCGGCCGTGAACTTGCCTTCCAGGGTCGAGACATGCGCGGCTCCTCACACTCCGACCACCTTGGCGTGAGTCCGCAAAAGCAGCCAGGTCTTTCGGCAGTGGGACTCTGCATTCCAACCGGGAGAGTCAATCCGGATCAGCTCGATGAACTCGCGCGCTTGGCCGACCTCTACGGCAACGGCGAGATTCGCCTGACCATCGGACAGAACGCCATCATTCCCAACGTCCCCGCAGAACGCGTTGCGGAGCTCCTCGAACAGCCTCTTCTCAAGCAACTATCTCCTCGCCCGTCTCCCTTCATGCGCGGTTTGGTCGCTTGCGTCGGCACCGACTATTGCAATCTCGCTCTTATCGAGACCAAAAGCCGCGCAGTCGAGCTATCCCAATCCCTCCTCAACAAAATCGGTAACGGTGTGAATCCACTCTCGATTCACTGGTCAGGTTGCCCTGCCGGCTGCGGCAACCATCAAGCCGCCGACATCGGCCTTCGCGGCTTCAAAACAAGAATTGACGGAAAGATTGTCGACGCCGTTGCGATTTACACCGGCGGCCGCACCGGCCCGTATGCCACTGCCGGGCGGGAGATTCTGGAAACCGTGCCGTGCGATGAATCGTTGCCGGATGTCGTCGCCGGGGTCATCGAGTCGTATCGCTTCGAGGTCGAGGCCAGGCAGCACTTTTCTCTGGTCGATCCCCTGTTCACGGCCGCCGCCACGGCCGGATTGGCTTCTTGGCGTTTCCCGCGCACCTTGGCGCCCCCAGCCAGCCCGGCTTGAGCAGTTGGCGAAATCATTCTGATTGAGGCCGCGCGGTAACCGCTGGTTTTTATTGCAGCCAAGGGCACGCAGCAAGTTTGTGCCAGGAGAAAAAAATGCCGGATTACGTACGTCCTAATGATTTAGTCCAGGAAGCGGTCGAATTGGCGAAGAAAAAGTCTGAGCTGTCGATCCGCGATATGCTGATTCGCGGCATTTTGGCGGGCGCATTTCTTGGTTATGCGACTTCGCTGGTGTTCGTCATCCTCTCGCAAGGCCTTCCGCCCATCGTTGGCGCGATTCTCTTCCCCGTCGGTTTCGTCATCCTCGTCCTTCTGGGGCTGGAGTTAGTCACCGGCAACTTTGCTTTGTTGCCGGCTGGCGTGATGGCCGGAACTGTTCGTTTCACGAAGCTGCTTCGCAATTGGGCCTGGGTGTACCTCGGCAATCTGATCGGCAGTCTCCTTTACGCCGTTCTTTTCTATTTGGAGATTACCAACTGGCGCACCGGCAACGGCGGCGCGATCGCCGATCTATTGAAACAAGCCGCGCAAAAGAAAACCCTGGCCTACATGGCGCTCGGTTCCAACGGCTGGGCGACCGCCATGGTCAAAGCCGTCCTCTGCAACTGGATGGTGACCATCGGGGCTGTTCTGGCTCTCGTCTCGCGGTCTACCGTCGGAAAAATTGTCGCCATGTGGCTGCCCATCATGACCTTCTTCGCCCTCGGCTTCGAGCATTCGGTTGTCAACATGTTCCTAATCCCCTCAGGCATGCTGCTTGGCGCGCCCATCTCCGTGGGCCAGGCGCTTCTCTGGAATCTGCTTCCCGTTACCCTCGGCAATCTCGTTGCCGGGACGCTGCTGACCGGCATGGCACTCTACGCAACCTATCCCACGCAAGCGGTTCCTGCCGCCAGCAAGCCGGAAGTGTTGCCGGCCCAACAGAACGAACAACCAGCCACATTCGCAGCCGCTGCCGGTGTCCAATAAATATTTCTCCACGCGTAATTCATGCTCTCCTGCTCGGGCGATGCGGCGTTCGCTGACGCTTTGCCACGATACTCCTGCATCCACAAACTTTGCTCTTTCTCTTCGTTGACTTGCGTCTGCCCTCAACCTAACATGTCCGCCAAATGCCGGACTCCTCTTCCCTCATTGGGCAGATCATCTCCCACTACCGCGTCATCGAAAAACTCGGTGGCGGCGGCATGGGCGTGGTCTAAAAAGCCGAGGACGTCAAGCTCGGCCGTTTTGTTGCACTCAAATTCCTTCCCGAAGCCGTAGCCAGAGATCCCCAAGCCCTCAGCCGTTTCCAGCGCGAGGCCAAGGCTGTTTCCGCTCTGAATCACCCAAACATCTGCACGATTTACGAAATCGACGACCAGCACGGCCAAGCTTTCATCGCCAGGGAATTTCTCGCTGGCCAGACCCTCAAGCACTTCATCACTGGTCCTCCCATGGAGCTCGAACAATTGCTGGAGATCGCCACCGAAGTCGCCGACGCCCTGGACCCAGCGGCGGCAAATCCGCCGCGCGCACCGCCTATCAGGATTTCTTCGCTCTGTGGAAAGACGCCGACCCCGACGTCCCCATCCTCATCCAAGCCAAGGCCGAATACGCGAAACTCCACTAGGCCTTCCTCATTTGTGAATTCGAATCACTGAGCGGCTGCGCAGCGCGCTTGAACTTCAGCGGCGAGATCGGGATCCATCAATGCCGAGCGCCCATGCAAAGCGGAACAAACTTGCAGCGCTGTAAGTCCAGAAGCCCCGCGAAAATCCGCGCCCGCCAGGCTGGCACCATCCATTTCCACTCCGCGCAAAATCGCTCCCGTGAAAAAGGCTCCTCTTAAATCCGCTTTCTTCAAATCTGCATCGAGCAAAATTGTGCCCTTGAAAATCGCGCCGGTCAGATTTGCTTCTTCAAGCCGGGCGGAAGACAAATCCGTCTGTTCTAAATTTGCAAAGGAAAGCACCGAGTGCTCCAGTTTCGAATCGCGCATGTCCGAGCGCGAAAGGTCCGTTCGAAGGAGCTGGGCGCTCCTCAAATTTACCGCGTACAGCGAGGCACCGGAAATTTTCGCATTCGAAAGCACGGCGTTTTCAAAGGTTCCGTAAGAAAGATCCACAAATCGCATGTCCGCTGCTGAAAAATTAGCGCTCGTCGCGTTGGCGGAAACCAAAACCGCATGCGTCAGCCGGGCGCGGTCCAAAATCGCAGATCGCAGCAAAGCTTCTCGCAAATTAGCTCCTCGCAAATCAGCCTCGGAAAGGTAAACTCCATCGAGATTGGCGCGCCAAAGTTTCGCGTTGATCAGAAAAGCGCGGTAGCCGCGCGCGAAACGCAAATTCATTTGATTCAGCCGCGCTCCTGCGATTCCCTCCACGGTTTCGTCGGTCCAGGCTTCGCCTTGTGGCGGAGGCGTCGAAAGCGATGCTTCCGTCACATCCGCGTAGGGGCGGTAGCCCACGGATTGAAAGACCATGGACGCCCAGCGTTTCACGTCGGCGGGGGATTCTCCTGCGGAGGTGCCGCGGTCAAACGGCAGTCCGCGGTTCACGCCGAGAGAGAAAAGAAAAAGAATGCAGCCGGTAGCTAGCGCCGCGCGCGTGGTCCCGAGAACCATTCGAATGATATTTTTCGACTTTGGCAGTCGAATGTCGCCCGGGCGCAGGACTCGGGACACGACAAAGGGAACACACGTTGCCGTGGCTACCGAAAGCGTTATCACCAACACATGCAGGAGAGTTCCGCGAAAATCCTGCCGCGGCAAATAGCGGAGCCAGAAAAAAAGCATCGTCGCCGGCACAATCCAGTAAGCCAGCACCGTCGAGAGAACTGTTTCGAACGCGGTCATCGCCGATTTTGTATCGCCCTGCCACCGAAAGTGCCGCCGCACCAGCCCCATCAGGTACCACGGGCCGTCTTTTTCCAGCGTTTGTCCGTCCGGAAAAACGGCGGGGAGTGCAGCGATGCTTCCCCAAAGCCTTAGCAATAGAAAATGAAATCGCAAGGAAAGCACCAGAAGAACGAGCGGGCCACCGAGATAAAGCCCGGTCATGGGCAGCACATTGCCCAGCCGCAAGGCGGGCACCGCAGACGCATTGAGCAGCAACCGCACGTCGGTCGTGAAGGCGATCAGCGCGCAGCAGAGCAGGCTTGCTCCCAGCGTGAGGAAGTAAAACCAACGCGCGACTTTTGTGGCGTCGCCGATGGCTTTCGAACTGTCTACCGCCGAGATCGATTCAGGCAGCACCGCATCAAATAAATTTGTTCCGCCCAACCGTCCAAACCAAAGCCCTTCCGCGCCATAAAGATTGGCGCCCATCAAATTGGCGCCTCGTAATTCCGTGCCCAATAAATTTGCGTTCTGGAGATTCGAACGCACCAGGCTGGCGCCCCTTAAATTGGCCATCGACAAATCCGCGCCCGCCAGATTCATTCGAATCAAATGAGCGCCCTGCAGATTTACACCGGTGAGGTCGGCTTTGGCCAAATTGATACCGCAGAGATCGGCCTTTACGCCCGATTCTCCGCCGGATTCCGCCCAGATTTTGTGCTGATCGAGAATCTCGGCAAGCTCGATGAGGGAAATTCCGGCGTCGTCATCGCTGGGAGGTTCGACGGCGGCGGAATTGTCCGCGGCGATTTCACTCTTCAGTTCTTCGATTTCTTTGATGGCGTTCAGTTCCAGGCCCATTCCAACTTTTTCCCCCGACTCTTTTTGCCCGCTCTGGGACATTCCTGCTTACTCCAACTCTTCAAGCCGCCACGCCATCGCGCTTTTTGGCGATGAAACTTCTGGCATTCGAATGCTCCCGGCACTGCAAAGTTCCCTCCGCGCCGCGTCGTATTTCTGCTGGGCTGCCCCCATCCTCTCTTACCAGGCCTGTGAAAATCGCCTGCCCACAAGTACAGGCGGCGCACAGGTAACTGGCGGTTCCCTGCGCGGGGAATATCCAGCCTAGGTAGCCTTCGGCTCGACTATGCTGTAAGAGCGAGCTCGGAAGGCCGGCCGTCGCGAAATCTTTGAGATAGCGGGAACGTATACCTAGCAGAGCTTCTGAACGCTCACCGTTGCGTTCGAACGGCGGTGCTGGTCCCCCGCTGCGGCTTTGCCCCATTAACCGAGGTGCCCACTTGGCCGCGGATTCGCTCGTCATTTCGCCAGCAAATTTGCCAGCACCCCAGCCCACCGTTGCCGGCGCAGGGCACACCGTTTTTCTTCTAGCCGTGATCGTTGGCTGGAGTGCGTGGGGTTATTTCGGCGCGGCTCGAATGCGCGTTGCCCCGAATCCGCATCGCGCGGCCATGTATATCTTCACGATTTTGTGGGAATGGTCCCTCGTCGCGTACATCGCGTGGGGCGTCAGCCGCCACGGCTCTTCGCTGCGCGAAATCATCGGCGGAAAGTGGAACAGTTTGAAAGCGTTTCTATTGGATGTGGCGATCGCCGCTGGTTTCTGGCTCGTCGCTCTTGTGGTTTTGCTTTTCACCGCGCTGGCGCTCCACACCACGCGGGGCGGCCAGGCCGTTCGCTTCATGCTGCCGCAAAGCAAATTAGAAATATTTCTTTGGGTACTCACTTCCATGACGGCGGGAATTTGCGAAGAGATTATTTTCCGCGGATATTTCCAAAAACAATTTGTCGCCTGGACCGGCAACGTTTCGCTCGGTGTTCTGCTTTCCGCGGCGGCGTTTGGCGCGGGGCATATTTATCAGGGCGGGAAGTCGGCAATCCTCATCGCGGTATACGGTCTGCTGTTTGGAATTCTTGCGGAGTTTCGGAAGAGCTTGCGACCGGGCATGATGACGCACGCGTGGCATGATGGGTTCGCGGGATTAGCCGGCAGACTGCTGGTGAAGTAAGCGTTCCCTGGGATTGCAACTAGAAAACGGAAACTAGAAACGGACAAGAGAAAGACCCCACCGTTCGTCCCGCAAGAGTAGAGGGATGGGGCGGAGATGCCGCCTGCGGCAGGCAGGGAACCCGTTCCGAATATCGCCCTGAACATCCCGGTACAAGACTCGTTGTTGACCGCTTCCGTCAGGAGTGTAAATCGTTGCGGGATCGCTCGTAGTAGCCACTAGATTTCCTCTTCCTTGGCGTCGAACAAGTAAGTAATGCAGCCTCAATAGACTCTAGCAGGCGCGCACACAGGCACAAGCAACAATGGACGACCGCCCTCGATACTGAGTGCGATGACTGCAAGCACTCACGAAACCGGTGGACAAACTCGACGTTGTCTCTGTCCACTGATCCGTGGGGGCTCAGGGGCAAGCTAGAAGCTAGAAACTAGAATCTGTGCAACGCGCGGGATGGATGATCCGAAAGCAGGAGTAGAAGTAAGGAGGTAATGAGATAAGGAAGTAAGGGATGGAAAAAACTTGGCTTGAAAGATGTGACCAGGCTGCTGCAAAAAAAGTGCCGGGGTAGCTTCGCTGAGGGGCCAAGGCACCCCGGCTTATCCTGCCCGCCTCCGCAGTGAGCGAGCAAGAAACTCGTCAGAAAAACTTTTCTACCGCGAGGTCAAAAAACTTTTTAAACATACTTCCTACCGCGGGAGCAGAAAAAATGTTTGAAAGCTCTTGCTGCCGCAGGGCCGCGAAAGCGTTGCGTATTCGGCCTGCGATTTTGCCGCCGCTAAAGATCGGGCGGGTGTGAAACAGGAAGCTGGGGACTTCCCTTCCCTGAAACTCTTTACTTCTCTTCTTCGCCGCGGAAAAACTTCGCTCGCTGCACGGCGGCTAAAATTTACTTCTCTTCTTCGCCGCGAAGGAATTCGTAGCGCTCGATAGCGGCAACCACGCCAACGGCACCTTCATCGCGGGGCTCGGTGCGCTGCACGCGGCCGAGGCAGCGGACGCGTACGGGTCCGGCCAGAGTGATCTCGTTGGGAAGCGTCAAAAGAATTTCGACGGGCGAGCCTTCCCGGACATCCTTGGAAAGGAAGAAATAAACACCGCGGGAGCTCACGTCCCGAGACTCGGTGCTGGTTTCTCCAACCGCGGCTCCCGTTGTCCAACGAACAGTAAGCGGTAGCCGCATGGAAAAGCGCTGGGTGGTGCGGCGTTCGGAACCAGTCAAAGCGGTCCTCCTGATTGAAGAGAGAGTGTATCCGGGTAAGGCCCAGGGAACAATAGGACTGCGGATACAAAAACGATTCAATTATGAGAAGTACCGTTGTACTAGGACGGGGGCGAAAATTGGGACTTGGGGATCGGGCAACCGCTGAGGGATACAGAACCTCCGAAGGCTCGCGGAATCCACCTAAGCATAACTAAACAAAGGCACTTACACCTGGACACGGAGCGCCGTGATCGCCGTGGGAACTTGTTCCAAATCTCTCCGGATACCGCGCTTTTGGCAATCTCGGTTGTGGCGGGTTATGAGACCAAAGTCGGCTTGTGCCTCCCTTAATCTCTGAAAGTGCCCCTTAACGAACAGACTCGGCATTGCAAATCGCTGTAGCCTCAAGTGTTCCAGAAATCAAAGTCTGAGTGACTGAGGTGAAATCATGCGTGGTTTTACATTTCTGTTGTTAGCTGCTGCAGCGGGATGTTGCCTGACGGCAACCGCCCCCAAAGCGGAGGCCCAGGTCAGCGTGAGTGTCGGCGTAGCCCCTGAATGTCCTTATGGCTACTATGACGTTGCTCCGTTTGATTGTGCTCCCTCCGGCTACTACGGTCCAGAGTGGTTTACTGGCGACGTCTTCGTCGGCGCGGGCCCCTGGTTTCACGGTGCTAGCGAATTCCGCGGCAAGGTAGACAACAGTTTCGATCCGCAGAAAGGCTATAAGGGCGCAAAGCCAAACCGTGGCGAGAAGGCCGAGCCGACAAAACGTGTCGATAGTGCCCACTTCAAAGGAAACGAACAGCGGGATGGGCGTGGCCACGCAACTCCTGACAAACACTAATCCGCATCCATCCGATTCAATGAGGAGACAAGCCAGCCGGGGCGTGTGACAGCTCGCGCTAGCAGCGCCCCCGGCGCACTCTCCGTCCATAGGGGTACCCGCGGGTCACCGGCTATTGAGCCATAAAGTGGTGTGCCTCAGGCCGATTGTGCGGAGTTTGGGGTGGAGCGGGCGCTGCGGTTTCTGAGGGCGGAAACCAAACTGCCGACAGTGGCAGCGGCGCCGCCGACTACGCCGACGTATCCCAGAGCAATGTGCACCACTTGTTGCTGGGAATAGACAAGCCAGACTCCTATCACGAGACCTGCTACGAGAATCGAACGGCGCACCGCCCGCCAAGTGCTCTTCTTGACTTCTTGGTCCCAGGCAGCCACCTCTTCTGGATACTGATAGTCGAGAACGAATTTGCGGAAGCTGCGGTTCATGATGTGAAGACCGGAGCTTCGGACGACCAGGCCGCGACGAATCAAATCCTGAATGGCATTGCGGTTCCGGGGATTGGCCCAGCCATCGTTGGAAAGCTGGTAAAGAACCAAGCGCTCATCCTTGGTGCAGGTGGACCAGAGCGAACGGTAGTAGGCGTCGGCGCGATCGAGGACATCCTCCATGACCTCCTCACGAAGGAAGGATTCCCGGGTGTCCTGGAGCTTTTGCAGGCGGGACTTGAGCAACTGGGAACCGATTCCCCGGAGAATGCCGGTGTGATCGCATTCCCGGCGAACCACATCGATGAGCATCAGCACGAGCTGGCAGTTGCGATCTCCCGGCTTGGCATTGATGAACTTTTCCTGCAGGGCGCCACACTCCTTGCTGAACTCGAGGATGCTTTCGTCGTCGAATCTTGCTTTGTGAAAAACACTGAAGAGGGCCGCCCAGCGATCCAGGAGCTGAACGCTGGAAGCCCAGTCGTCGGGATCTGTGGAGACCACCTCTGGAAAGCCGGAGACGAGATAGAACATGGGATCCACGGTGGAGAGAAGAATAATGGCGCGGTGTTCGACGTGAGTGAGGCGCTCGAGAAGCTGGAGTTTTTTCAGATTCAGAGCGGGATCGCCGATGGCACACTCGAAATGGTCGATGATGATCACAGGATCGGATGGAAGGATCAAGTCCCAGTTTCCCGTGGCCACAAGTTCGGCAATATCGATGAGATAGCCGCGGCTGTTCCTGAGAGCAGCGGCACTCTTTCCGGACTTGGGATGGCCGATAATGACGGTAGGGCGGCAAATGGCTTCGGTGAGTTTTATAGTTTCGAGATCGGCGCCGTCGCGCCAATCGATGAGGAAGATGCGGCGGGTGACCAAATAAATCCAGGAGGTCAGGAAAAGCAGCGCGAGAGCGGAAAGAAGCATTCCGCCCGGCGCTAAACCGGGCCATGAAGGTACGGTAGAAACCACTAAGGATAAGGGAGAGTTGGACCTCCGATCGAGAATGATGGCAGGGGAACAAGTGTTTCCGGAGTCAGAATGAATGGCGCCGGAAGGTAAGCGCCAATCGAATTCCCGGGGCGTTCCGGAGCGTTCCAATTCAAGCATGCCGGAGTAGTCCTGGCTTTGGAACATCTCGGCGATATCGCCCAGACCATCCTCGAGAAAATTGTCCTGAAGCGACTTGCCGCCATGAAGCTGGGCATCGGTGGGACTGAGGCAATTGAAAAAAGCGAGGTCGTAACGGTCCACGACATCGAGTTGGCGCTGGGCTTCGAGAGACGGGGCGTGGATACGGTCATAGTAACGATGGATGAGATCCCAGCGCTTGTCGAGTTGCCTGGACAATTCGATCTGATCCGCTTGTACGGCGCGGCGCTCGACGGTGTCAAAAGCAAACGTGAAAAATCCGATGCAGGGGCCGACAA
>Ga0209415_10007754_pt1 | contig 18685 bp, 17 predicted proteins | sample PeaSoiSIISIP2007_FD_187696 | JGI IMG/M metagenome (GOLD analysis project Ga0209415, IMG submission 187696) | Peat soil microbial communities from Weissenstadt, Germany - SII-SIP-2007 (SPAdes) (version 2) | ecosystem: Environmental > Terrestrial > Soil > Wetlands > Peat | place: Germany...
GGATGCGCCAGGTTGGCCATGCTGGCCCGCTGATCGGGTGTGAAGGTGGCGTCGCCATCGCGCAACACTAAGGCGGTGAGTCCGCGATTTCTCAACTCCTGGCGCAGGCTGCGGGCAAAGGCCAGCGTCACGTCCTTTTCCGCCAGTTGATTGCTGAGAGCTTCGCCACGCTCGCTGCCGCCGTGACTGGCGTCCACCACGGCAAAGAACACCGAACTCGAGGGATGAGTTGCCGAGCCAGGAACGCTGACGCCAGCGGCCTGCGTCAGCCCAGTCACGGGGGTAGTTGGAACTGCGGGCGGCTGAGCCTGCGCTTGCTTGGCGCTCGCGGTCTCCGCCGCCTGTGCCGCGGAGATCGTGATGGTGTGGTTGCCATTGCTGAAGCTGGCAAACAGCGGCGCCGCGCTGGCGACCGTGATCTCCGCCGCGCCGTTGTCTTCCTGGTAGGTGGCCGAGGGGATGGTCTTGTTGTCAAACGTGAGCGATCGCGAACCCGGCTCGACCAGCGGCTCACGGCTGAAGACCATGTGCAGCTTGCCGGGTTCGGTGGCGATAGTAGGGTTGACGGGAGAAGTAAAGTTCATCGTGACGGTGGGTGGATTTGCCTTGCTGATCTGCGCCGTGAAGTGAACCGCGATGCTGCCGATGAAAATGCGCCGTGAGCTCTCATGCTGACTGACGGGCCCACCCAGAATGCGCGACAGAAGATTCCCTAACGAAGCGACCGGCACCAGGCCGTGCTGATTCTCCAGCAGGAAGTTCGCGGCTAGATCGACGACCCCGCGACGAACTCGTGCCTGCGTTGACCCGGCAGTGAATTCAGCTTCGACGTCGTTGTAGCGGAGCGTCCACTGTTCGCCCGCCGCCGTGGCGCTGACCCCGCCCAGCGGCTCCAGTGCTTCCAGCAGGCCGGTGTAGTCCTGGCCATTGCGCTCGACCACCGGCAGGGAATAGTTGGACACGATGGAGTAGATGGTGACACGCTTCTCATCGGCGGAGGAGGAAGAGGACGGCTGCACCACGCTGCCCAGGACAATGGCGGCGAAGGCGGCCACGGCGCGAGCTGTGCGAGCGGAGGACATGCAGGCTGGCAGGGGTGACTCTTACCCTGACCAACCTTTATACCGCAGCCGACGGGTGAAGCGAGAGGTGAACAGAGAGCCGGGCGGCGTCTGCGATGCCCGAGAGGCCGGATGGCAAAATCGAGAAGTGTTCCACGTGGAACGTTTTGTACTCATGATAGTGTACGTACAATACTATGAAATTCGGGAGGGAACATGAAAAAGCAGTCGAAAGCGGGACGGCGGGGTGCTCCCCGAAAGGGATCCGCACGGAAACATAAGATTGGCAATTTGAAGGCCTCGGTCGATGAGGGGAACGTACCCTCGTCGAAGGCGGGGGATTGGGCTGCCGAGGTGGGAAGGCTGTACCGGCCGATCAAGCAGCCGGTGACGCTGCGGCTGGATGGAGACGTCCTGGCGTGGTTCAAGGCGCAGGGAAAAGGCTACCAGACACGGATCAATCGGGCGCTGCGCCGGGTGATGACGGCGGAGAAACGAGCCGGGGCGGATCGGTCCTGAGGATCACATGGCGCAGGAGAGTGTAGGGATGATCCTCCACCTATGATTCATCAGACCTGAAGGTCCTCAGCACGACTACGGGAACCTCAAACCGTCGGAGGAGATGGCCGCCTGGCTGCTCCGAGGAAAGGCTCGGGCAAGCTTTCCGATCGGCCTGCGACCGGCGTCATCAAACGGCGCGTGCGGCGCATGGTCGTCCAGTCGTATTCATAGGCCGCGCCGCAGGCGAGACAGGTCTGATAGTCCCGGCCATGGGCGCCGGTGTGCGGCCAGGAGAAGTCGTGCCGGCAAAACATTTGCAAGAGCCGGTCCCAAAGTTTTTCTGGCATTCCTGTTTTGGGCTTTAGCGCACTCGGTCCAATGGCCACGTGAACACTCCTTACCGCAGAAATCACTGAGACGCAGTCTCAGATTACCCTAACCTGCCGCAATCACCAGTGCGCACTGGTTCATCACGAGCAGGCGAATGGCCAGTGCTGGGTCTCATTACTGCCAATACGATGAAAGCCGTGCCGGATGCGGCGTTTGCGGCATCCGGGGTGTCCAATTGCGCGCTCCGGTAGCGTACCGACGGGCAGGATTTGCCTGCCCAATGGAACATCCTGGAGAGGGACTCCGGTGTGTGCCAGAAAGGGATGACCTGGGGTTAACCTAGCAGTGTAGCGACTCGGCCCATTTGGGCTTGGCGTACAGATTCAGCCCACTTCGGGCATGGCGGTGCGTCTCGGCCGCTGGAAGGGTAACCCCTGATGAACAGTCCAAGCGTTCCCCAGACATTACGGCGCAGTTCGAGGGTGCCGTTCACTCTGCCGATCCTAGTTACCAGCATGGAGCCCAGCCTTCACTTCTCGGAACTCTGTGAGACGCTGGTGGTCAATGCGCATGGCTGTGCGGTGCGTTCCCCCGTACAACTGCGAGTGGGTGTTCCAATCAACTTTCACAACCAGGAAGGCCGCCAAACCACCGCGTACGTAGTGGACTGCCAGCCCTTGGGCGCGGATCGCAAGAGCTGGATGGTGGGCGCGCGGCTGGACAAGCCGGACAATTTCTGGGGACTGCAACCTTGCCCAGACGATTGGATGCGCCTGCCGCAGAACGGAAAGGCGATGAGCGCGGATCTGAAAGCGATCCGCAAGCAGCAAATCACCGGCGAGGCCGGGTTGAAAGTGGTCGCGCACAAAGGGCAGGAACTCTCGGAAAGCCAGGTACGGACTCTGATTGGGGAAATTCTGCAGCCGTTGCACGCGGAAGTGATCGAGCTGCGGCAGAAAGTGGCGCATCCGGAGAAGCGCAGCAGTTTCGAAGTGTCGCTGTCGCAGATTCCTCCCGAACTGGAAGAGAAGCTGTGGTTGCGCCTGCGCCAGGAATTAGGGGCCCAGGTCATGGCCTACGCCGGCGAGCAGGCGGAACAGGTGCTGGTGAGCGCGAAATCGGCAATCGAACAGAACATCGCGACTGCGCAAAATGAGTTTCAGCAGCAGGTCACGCAGGAATTGCAGATGGTCCAGGTGCGCGCGCAACGTCTCTCCGACGACATCGATGACGGGGTGCGCGAGCAAATCCGCGCCGGACTGGAGAGCTTTCAGCAGCACGAGGTGCAGGCGGGGACTCGACTGGAGAAGCACAGCGATGAGTTCTACCAATCTCTGCAGCGGCGGTTGAATCAGGAGAACGATGTCCGTCTGCGGGAGATCGAGCAGATTCAGGCAGCCATCAATTCGGAATCGTCGCAGCTGCAAGCGCTGATCGGCGACCTGAGCGATCGCGCGAACAAGCTGGATGAATACACCCGCCGGCTGGAGTCAGAGTTGTCCGGCCGGTTGGCACAGTTGTCCGGCGAAGTTGTCTCCGGCGCGCGGGCGCAACTGGAGAGCCACGTCGAGACCATTCTCAGCGAGATGCAAACCCGCAGCGCGAAGGAACTGGGGAGTCAACTCGATCTGGCATGTGGACGCTTGAAGATGACCCAGAAGGGAATCGAGGCCTCGGTTTCCGACTCGCTGCACACCCAGGCCGGCCGCTCCTTGAAGGCGTTCGAGCAGAGTATGGAAGAGTTGGCGGGACAAGCCGTGAGCCGGTGGCGCGTCTCTCTCGCCCGCGACCTGAGTTCGGTGGCCAGGATTCTCGGCGACGAAGTGCGCTCGGAAGTTGTGTCCGGAGGCGACAAGAAGCCAACGCCGGTAGCGTGAAGGCAGCGCGGGGCCGTGGATTCCCCGGCCGGTTGCCTCGCAAAATGATGAGGGTGTCGTCCGTTCGCGGGCGGGGGCGCCCGCGCCACATCAGTTTCCCATGGTGAGCACGATGCGGAACCTGGCCTTTCCGCGAATCATTTGCTCAAAGGCTTCCGCCACTTGGGCAAACGGATAGACCTGGATCATCGGGCGGACTCCGCTCACCACGGCGAACTCCAGAGCATCCTGCGAGTCCCTGGCAGTACCGGAATACCAACCGGCGATCGAAGTCCTGCTATTGAGCAATGACAAGGCGCTGATGGTCAAAGCGTCCGCGGGGGCCGCGACCACCAGGAGTTTTCCGCCGGGGGAGAGTGCGCCGAGCAGAGCGGAGATCGCCTTGCCATCCGGGGCGGTGGCGAGCACCAGGCGAGCGCCTCCCAATTTGTTGAGTTCGTTGACCGGATCGGCGACGGCGGAATCGATGTAGAGCCGGGCGCCGAGCTGGCGGGCCAGCGCTTCCTTATCTTTCCCCCGGCCGATCGCGATGGTGTTGAATCCCATTTGCCGGGCGCACTGAATCCCCAGATGGCCAAGGCCGCCGACGCCGTGGATCGCAACCGTGTCGCCGGGCCGGGCTCCGGAGTTCCGCAGCGCGTTGAACACGGTCACGCCGGCGCACATCATGGGAGCGGCCTGTTCCGGGGACAGTTCGTTGGGAATCAGGGCGACGGCCTCGGCTGCAGCGACCATGTATTCGGCGTAACCCCCATCTACGTTGATACCCGTGACTTTGCGCTTCGAGCACATGGTGAAATCGCCCCGGCGGCAGGCTTCGCATTGGAAGTCGTGGCCTGCGTGCCAGCCGACGCCGACGCGGTCTCCGGGCTTCCAAACGGATACGCTGCCGCCAACCACAGCGATGCGTCCGGCAACCTCATGGCCAGGAACGCGCGGATACTGAATGCCCGGCCAGAGGCCTTCTTTCACCAGCACGTCGCTGTGGCAGATTCCGCACGCCTCCACCTTGATGAGAACCTGGCTGGGACCGGGTTCGGGGATTTCGCGTTCGACCAGTTCCCAGTCACCACCCGGCTTGCTGATTTGTGCGGCTTTCATACGAGGCATGAGTGTGTTCCTTTCGATATCGGCCGTTGGCTATTGGCCGTTGGCTGTTGGCGCCTCCGCTTTGATTTCATCCCGTATTTCCTAAAAAGCACTGAGGCCAACAGCGAAGGGCTAACAGCCAACGGCCAGCGGCCAAAAAACATGACCCTCTAGTGACAAGTCGTCGCCGACATCAAACTCTACTCCAACGCGTAGATGGCCAGGCCGCTGAGCAGCTTGGGGAAGAAGTCGGTGGACTTCTGGGGGAGGACTTCGCCGGCGAAGGCGATGTCCCGGACCTGCTGCATGCGGACGGGGTTCATCAGAAAGGCCACATTGGCTGCGCCTTTACGGACTTGCGCCAACGCCTCGGAGGCTTCGCGATAGTAGCTAATGTGTTGCTGGTCGCGGATGGCTTCTTCAGAGATTCCCAGCACGCCTTCGAGCAGGCCTTTGTGCAATTGCACCACATCGAGCGATTGCTGGCGCGGGGACAGGCCGGCGAAAATCGCGCCGCCGGCGGTTTTCGGAGTGTCCAGGAGAAATGCGCGATTGCGGGTCACGGCCAGCAAAGCGGTACCGGCCTGGGCTGCCTCGTGTAGGATGGCGTGGGCGCGGGCAGCGTCGATGGAGGGATCGACTTCCTCGACGCTGAAGTATTGCCGCGCGCCGTCGCGCAGGGCGTCGGTGGAAAACGAGGGCAGGCCGTGCGCCACGCGATGTGTGGGCAGGATGACCAGCCCAGGGCTGTCCATGTTGACGAAGGTCATCATGGCGAAGTCGTAGGGAGCGAGTTCGGCGCCGGGGGCCGGGGCGGCGACGGCGCTGCGGCGCTGGTTGCGGTAATTGAGCGCGGTTTCATAGCGGTGATGGCCGTCGGCGATGATGAGTTTCTTGTCCCGCATTTTCCCACGGACCAGAGCGATGACTTCGGGATCGGAAACCTTCCACACCCGGTGCTGGACCCCGTATTCGTCGCGCGTTTCCATATCAGGACCGGCGTCAGGATCGGCGTCCGAGGCCAACGCCCCCTCGATTTCCCCGGCTGGATCGCTGTACAGCATGAAAATCTGGCCGAAGTGAGCACGGGTGGCGCGGAGGAGGTCCAGCCGGTCCGCCTTGGGTTTGGCCAGGGTCTGCTCGTGGCGAAAAACGACCTGGGCAGAGTAATCCTCGACTTTGCCCAAGCCGATAAAACCGCGGCGCTCCATCTCGACTTTGCCGCCGGGAGGGGTGAAGCGCTGCGAATAGAAGTAGAGTGAGGGCTCAGCATCCTGCTGGAAGACGCCTTCCCGGCGCCAGTCGGCCAGAAAAGCGGCAGCCCGGGTGTAGGGATTGTCCCCAGCATGGTCGGAGGGGTTGCGCTTGCCCAGAATAATCCGCACCAGGTTATTAGGACTGGAGGCGTAGTAACGTTCCTGCATCTCAGGGGTGATCTTGTCATAGGGCTGGGTGACGACCTGGGAGAGCGAGACCCAGGCCGGGTGGTAGCGCAGGGCGCGAAAGGGTGCAATGTTGGCCATAATTGGAGAAGAGAAATTGTAACAGGAGACTTTGCCGGTCACGTGGATACGGACGAGCGGACGCGGAAGCGGCGTCCAGACGGGGTTTTGGCGGAAAAGGCAGCTCCAAATGTAAAAAGTTCGCAATTTTTTTCACAGACGCGTTATGAAAGTTACCGAAAGCTGTACAAATGTAAAAAGGTATGGCGTTACTTTCCGTACCCTGTGATAGGATCAGCCTCAACGAGGTATTTATGGCCCGCTATCGCGTGCGCGGGTTGTGTCGGACGCCGTTTTACAACGGGACCTTTCCTTCGGACCCCTACAGAGTTGGCTGCGCTCATTGGGCACGCCCTCGGCGATACTCCTTCCTTGCTGTGACATTCCTGGTGGCGATGGTGGCGGGAATCGTCTGTTTGGCGCCGGCTTCCTGGGCTCAGGGCGATGTGGACAGCGTTCACATCAAGCCCATGGTTACGCCCCCGCCCGCCGCGCCGTTGACCAGCGGGATTGTCGATGCCTCGCTGCAGACGCACACCAAGCCCATCAAAGTGGAGACCGACTTGGTGCTGGTTCCGGTGACCATCACCGATCCCATGAACCGCCTGGTAACCGGGCTGGACAAAGACAACTTCGAAATCTACGAGGGCAAGGACGCGCAGGAGATCCGGCATTTCTCCAGCGAGGATGCTCCGGTATCGATCGGGGTGATCTTCGACATGAGCGGCAGCATGAGCAGCAAGATTGACCGTGCTCGGGAAGCGGTGATGGAGTTTTTCAAGACGGCGAATCCGCAAGACGAATTCTTCATGATCGCGTTTAACGACCGGCCGGAGCAGCTTTCCGACTTCACCCAATCGGTCGACGATATCCAGAACAAGCTGATCTTCACGATTCCGCGCGGACGGACGGCGCTGCTGGATGCTATCTATCTGGGCGTCAGCAAGATGCGGCAGGCGAAGTATCCCAAGCGAGCGCTGCTGATCATTTCCGACGGGGGCGACAACCACAGCCGCTACACCGAAGGAGAGATCAAGTCGCAGGTGAAAGAAGCGGATGTGCTGATCTACGCCATCGGCATCTATGACCATTATTTCGCCACCACGGAAGAGCAACTGGGACCGGCTCTGCTAAGCGAGATCACGGAAACGACAGGCGGACGCGCTTTTACCATCGAGAATCCCAACGACCTGGCGGACGTGGCCACAAAAATTGGTATCGAGCTACGCAACCAATATGTGATCGGATACCGTCCTAAGAACCACGCGCACGATGGCAAATGGCGTAAGATACGTGTGAAGTTAAATCCTCCCAAGGGATTGCCGCGGCTCCGTGTGTATGCCAAATCGGGCTACTATGCGCCTTCCGAATAGCCGTGCTCTAATTCTTCTAGCCGGCTTATTTTTCTTCAACATAGGAACTCAACCTCAAGCGCAAGACAAGCCTCCAGTGACTGGTCAGACGGCGCCCACGCCAGCGCCATCACAGGAACAATCACCCACCAGCAATGGCAGCGTCTTTGTTTTTAAGAAAGAAGTGCAGGAAGTTGTGCTGCATGCCACGGTGGTGGATAACAAACAGCGCATGGTCATGGATCTCGGCCGGGACGCCTTTACGGTGTACGAAGATGGCAAGCCGGAGGTCATCACTTCTTTCCGGCGAGAAGACATTCCGGTGGCCATGGGAATTGTCATCGACAACTCTGGCTCAATGCGCGACAAGCGGGACAAGGTGAACAAGGCTGCACTGAACCTGGTACGCGCGAGCAACCAGCAGGACCAGGTGTTTGTAGTGAACTTCAACGATGAATATTACCTGGATCAGGACTTTACCAGCGACATCGGCAAACTGCGCGAGGCGCTGGAAAAAGTGGAAGCGCGGGGAGGGACGGCGCTGTATGACGCTGTGGTAGCCTCGGCTGATCAACTGAAGGGCGCCAAGCTGCAGAAAAAAGTGCTGTTCGTGGTAACCGATGGCGAAGACAACGCCAGCCGGGAAAACCTGGAGCAGGCGGTACACAGATTGCAGGAGGAGAACGGACCGGCGGTGTATGCCATCGGACTGCTCAGCAGCGAAGAGGGAACGCGGCGCGCCCGGCGGGCTTTGGAAACCCTGGCGGAGCGGACGGGTGGGATCGCATTCCTGCCCAAGACGCTCGACCAAGTGGATGAAATCAGCCGCACCGTAGCCCACGATATTCGCAGCCAGTACACCCTCGGCTATAAACCCAGCACTCCGAGAACCGTGGCAGGCTACCGCACCATTCGCCTGGAAGCGCGCGCCAAAGGATACGGCAAGCTCACGGTGAGAACCCGCAGCGGCTACTATGCCAGGCAGGAGCAAGGCAGCGACGGGCAGTAGAAGCTGCAGGCGCTCCAACCTGAAATACCTCCCTGGGCGCAATTGACGCTCTTGCCCTTGCTTCCGTACCCTGTAGTGTGACCAAGAAAACGCTGGAGAGCGTTCGCCTGCGCGTCGCCGACGACATCACCCAACTGGTCGGCGAAACTCCTATCCTCCAATTGAAGCGGTTGGTGGCGGCGGACTCGGCGGAGGTTTACGCCAAGTTGGAGTATCTGAATCCGGGTGGGAGCGTGAAGGACCGGGCGGCCATCGGGATCATCCGGCGGGCGGAGGAGCAGGGATTGCTCAAGCCCGGAGGCACAATTGTCGAGGCCACCGCGGGGAATACCGGAATTGGTCTGGCGCTGATTGGGATCAATCGCGGTTATCGCGTGGTCCTGTTTATCCCGGAGAACTTCTCCAAGGAGAAGGTCGTGATCATGCGCGCGCTGGGTGCTGAAGTGACCCGGACTCCTGACGCTGAGGGGATGCAGGGAGCCATCCGGCAGGCAAAAGAACTTGTGGCCCATGATTCCAATGCCTTCATGGCGGGACAATTTGACAATCCCGCCAACCCTGATTACCACTACGAAACCACCGCACCGGAAATTTTCGAGCAGATGGAAGGTCGAGTGGATGCCATCGTGATTGGGGCAGGGACGGCCGGTACCTTCACCGGGGTTGCGCGCTATATGAAGGAACATTTGCCGCGAGTGCTGGCGGTTGCGGTGGAGACCGAGGGATCGGTGCTCGGCGGGGGCAAGCCCGGGAAACACAAAGTGGAAGGCATCGGGGCCAGCTTCGTGCCCGGGAATTTTGATCGCTCGGTCTGTGATGAAATACTCATGGTGACCGACCGAGACGCATTCGACATGGTGAAAGAGCTGGCGCGACGAGAGGGCGTCTTGTCTGGTTCGAGCGGCGGGGCCAATGTCTTCGGCGCGCTGCAGGTAGCGAGAAGGCTGGGCAAGGGTAAGCGAGTGGTCACCATAGTTCCGGACTCGGCGGAGCGGTATTTGTCGAAGAAGATTTTTGAGGGTGGAGTGTAGGCTGTCATCCTGGAGCGGCTTTTGGCCGTGAAGGATCTTACGAAGCAGCGCGCGGGAAGTGGCCAGGCAGTGGACGGGACCGTGGCGAACCTCGCGACCGCAGTGGCGGCGCGAACAGTCGTAAGGTCCTTCACAAGCTAAAGCGTGTTCAGGATGACAAATTGGAAAATGAGTGATCAGTGAACAGAGAAAAACAAGCCGGGTTCGCTACGCGCGCCATTCACGCCGGCCAGGAGCCGGACCGCGAAACCGGCGCCGTGGCCCCTCCCATTTATCCGACTTCCACCTACGTGCAAGAGGAGTTGGGCAAGAACAAGGGCTATGAGTATTCGCGGGTATCGAATCCCACGCGTACCCGGCTGGAGGAAAACCTGGCGGCGCTCGAGGGCGGCCTTGGAGCGCGAGTGTTCGCCAGCGGCATGGCCGCGATCAACGCCATCTGCGCCCTCTTCAAGGCCGGGGACCATGTGGTCTGCGGGCACGACCTTTACGGCGGGGTGCCTCGTCTGTTCAATCAGGTGCTGGCGAATTATGGGATGGAATTCAGCTACGTGAATACCTCCAATCCGCAAAACGTCGAGCGCAGCATTCGCAAGAACACCCGCATGGTGTACGTGGAGACACCCACGAATCCGCTGATGTCGTTGAGCGATTTGCGCGCCATCAGCCAGGTTTGCCGGAGGGAAAAAGTGGAATTGGTGGTCGACAATACCTTCATGTCGCCGTACTTCCAACAGCCGATTGTGCTGGGGGCCGACATGGTGGTGCATTCCACCACGAAATTTCTGAATGGCCACAGCGACGGGTTGGGGGGCGTAGTGATTTGCACCACACCGGAGCAGGTGGAAAAGCTCAGTTTTGTGCAGAAGGCGGCGGGCGCGATTCTTTCGCCCTTCGAGTGCTGGCTGGTGCTGCGCGGAGTGAAAACCCTGGCCGTGCGGATGGATCAGCACGACCGCAATGGCAGGGTGGTGGCGGAGTTTCTCTCCCGGCACAAGAGAGTGAAGAAGGTTTTTTATCCGGGGTTGCCCGAGCATCCCCAACACGAACTGGCGCGGCGGCAGATGAGCGGCTTCGGTTCGATGATCACGTTCGAGACCGGCTCGCTGTCAAATGCCAAGAAAATGCTGAAGCGAGTGCGGGTGTGCTCGTTGGGGGAATCCTTGGGCGGCGTGGAAACGCTGATTTCGCATCCCGCGACCATGACGCACGCGGCTTTGGGCGAAAAAGGAAGAAAGGCAATCGGCATCACCGATGGCATGGTGCGGATTTCGGTGGGAATCGAAGACGTAGAAGATATTCTTGCGGATTTGGAGCAGGCGCTGGCGGGGAGCTAGCGCATTTGCGCCGCCGGCAGAATCGCGGATTCCTCGTCGAAAATCTTCCCTGCTTTCTCCCCTTGTCATCCTGAACAAGCTTAAGCTTGTGAAGGACCTTACGACAGCCGGACACACACCTGCAGTTGCGAGGTTTCGCCACGCCCCGCTGCTGGTCTCCATCGCTTCGTAAGATCCCTTCGACTGCGCTCAGGGCAGGCTCTTCGCGGCTGAAGACACTCTAGGACGACACCTTGTGCAGGACCACTGCAGTTGCGAGCTCCGTGCTCAGGCCACGGAATCCGCAATCCACTTCAGGTACGCCGAATTGCCCTCCTCGACCGAAATGGAAATGCACTCGGGTAGCTCGTAGGAACTCAATTCCCGGATGGTTTCCTGCACGCGTACAAAAGCTGCCGCGGTTGTCTTGATCAGGAGCATCCATTCCTCGGCCTCTTCGGTTCTGCCCTTCCAGCGGTAAATGGACTCGATTCCCTTGACAATGTTGACGCAGGCGGCCTGGCGGCGCTCCACCAGGGCGTCGGCCAAGCGGCGGGCCTCGTCTTTGGATCCGGTGGTTGTGAGTACAAGAATTTTGTCGGTCATATAAAATCAGCCTTCAGTTCTCAGAGCGACTGAAAACTGATCGCAATTAGCTGCTTCGAGGGCATGTCGCGACAAATATCCAATTCTGATGTTTTCCTTCATCAAAATGATACCCTGTGCCTTCAGTGTACGCTGACCGCTGAAGGCTGAGAGCTGACGGCTGATTTTACATGGCAGCACAAATCAAATTTGGCACTTCGGGATGGCGCGCGGTCATGGCGGATGAGTTTACCTTTGCCAACGTGCGCCGCGCCGTGACTGGGATCGCACGCTATGTGGTGGCGCACAAGCCTTCGGGCGCACGGGTGATCGTCGGCCGCGATCCCCGGTTTCTGGGGGAGACCTTCTGTTCAATTGCCGTGGAGGTGCTTTCCGCTCACGGCGTCACGCCGCTGGTCGTCGCCGAAGCCGCACCCACGCCGGCCATTGCTTATGCCGTCATCCGCGAGCACGCCGATGGCGCCATCAACTTCACGGCTTCGCACAATCCCTCGGAGTACAACGGGATCAAGTTTTCCACACCCGATGGCGCGCCTGCTCTGCCGGAAGTAACCCATCAGATTGAGGCAGAAATTGTGGCTTTTGACGCGGGCCGGGGCGCCGCGTCCGCGGCCGGGGCGAAGACCCCGAGTGCGCAGGCTTTGGATCCGCGGGACATCTATTTGGCGCGGCTGCGGGAGGCGGTTGACCTCAAGGCGATCCAAAAGGCCGGGCTGCGGGTGGCCTTCGATCCGTTGTGGGGAGCGGCACGGGGATATCCTGATGTGCTCTTACGCGAAGCCGGGGTTGAGGCCGCCACCGTCCATGATTATCGCGATGTGCTTTTCGGCGGGCACGCGCCCGAGCCCGACGATCACCTGTTGGAGGATCTGCGCGCCAAGATGCGCGAGACCAGAGCCCACATCGGCATTGCCACCGACGGCGACGCAGACCGCTTCGGCATTGTGGATCAGGACGGAACTTTCTTTCAGCCCAATTACATCATCGCGCTGCTCTTTGATTATCTGGTGGAGAGCCGGGGCTGGAAAAACGGCGTTGCCAAATCGGTGGCGACTACGAACCTGGTCAATGCGCTGGCCAGGCATCATGGAATCGAACTGCACGAAACTCCCGTGGGTTTCAAATACATTGGCGAACTGATCAAGCAGGATAAGATCGTCATCGGCGGGGAGGAGAGCGCCGGGCTCTCGATTCGTCATCACGTGCCGGAAAAGGATGGCATCCTGGCGGGCTTGCTGTGCTGCGAGATGGTGGCGCGGCGCGGCCGGCCTCTGGGCCAGCAATTGAAGGACCTATTTGTCAAAGTTGGTTCCTTCTATCCGAAGCGGGAGAACTTCCGCTTGACGCGGGAAGTGAAAGAGACGTTCACTGAGAAGTTACAACTGCAACCCAAAGACTTCTTCGGCCGTAAGGTTGTGGAAGTGGTGCGAACCGACGGACTCAAGCTGGTATTTGAGGATGGTTCCTGGGTTTGCTACCGGTTATCGGGGACCGAGCCGGTGGTTCGAGTGTATTCCGAAGCCGGCAGCGAAGCCGGGCTGGAGAAACTGAGCGCGGCAGCGAAGCAATGGATTTTCGAATCATAAAGAAGTCCGGAATTCGTGTTCTGCCGCGTCCCCGGCAGGGGTTGCGGGCGCTTGCGGAACGCGCGCCGCAAGCCGAAGCGTTCGCGGAAAGTGTGATGGAAAGGCTGCGTCCGGCGCTGCGCTCGCTCTATCATGTTCGACGCCGGCTGGCCACCGGGTGCGTCGCCGTACTTACGGTCTGGCTGTTTGTTCATGTTATGTTTGGCGCCAACGGTATGGTGGTGTACCGCCAGAAAAAGACGGAATATCAAAGCTTGCAGAAGGAAATTGACGAACTGCAGCAGCAGAATAACCAGTCCAACCAGCAGATAAAGGCTCTGAAAACCGACCCCAAGACGATCGAGAAAGCGGCGCGGGAGGAGTTGCACTACGCCCGTCCCGGAGAGGTTGTATTTGTCACGCCCACCCCGCCGCCGCCGCAGCGCCCCTCCACTGATGCGGCCAGGAAATAGGACCGAAGGATTGGCCCTTTCTGATTTCCGCTCCATTTGAATGTGGTATAGTTGGCCCACATTGGTGAAAAAAGATTAGGATGTCTTGTAACTTTTCGTGCGCTTGCCAAGTCAAATAGGTCAGGCGAGCTTGCCGGAGTCGCCTGCAGCGGAGCGTCGGCAAATTGAATGTTGAAATTCGGCCAAAATCTGCGGTTGCGGCCGCAAAATCCAAGAGGAGTTTTTGCTATGAAAAAGTTGATGCTGGTTTGTGCGGTTCTCTCCATCTTTTCCTTTGTGGTCGCCACAGCGTCGTTCGGCGACGATATGGGCATGAGCAAGTCCCAGACGGTCAAGGGCTGGGTGAGTGATTCCAAGTGCGGAGCGAAGGGCGCCAACGCTAAGGCCGAGGAATGCACCAAGAAGTGCTTGAGCGAAGGTGCCTCGATGGTCGTGGTCACGGACAAGGACCAGAAGGTCCTGACCGTGGATAACCCCGATGCGCTCAAGGACCATGTGGGACATCATGTTTCCGTCAAAGGGCACGTCAACGGCGAGAGCATCCACGTGGATAGCGTAAAGATGATGATGTAGGAGTTTGAAGCCAGGAAAGTTTGGCGGCCCAAACGGCCGCCTTTTTTATTTAGGTACCCACTGTAGAGATGTCGCTTGCAACGTCTCAGGCGCCGCGGACTTCGCCGTCAGCGCACAACCCCTTCCAACGGCGAGCTGGCTGTCGCATACAGCTTGCGGGACATTCGTCCGGCGAGATAAGCCTGGCGTCCGGCAAGAACCGCATGCATCATGGCTTCGGCCATAAGAACGGGGTCCTGGGCGCCGGCAATGCCGGTGTTCATGAGCACGGCATCGGCCCCGAGCTCCATGGCGAGGGCGGCGTCGGAAGCGGTTCCCACGCCCGCGTCCACGATCAGCGGTACACCGGTAATCATTTCCCGCAGGATTCGGATGCTGGCGGTGTTCTGGATGCCAAGCCCGCTGCCAATGGGCGCGCCCAGAGGCATGATCGTGCTGGCGCCGGCATCCAGCAGGCGCTTGGCAAAAACCACGTCATCAGAGGTATAGGGAAGAACCGTAAAGCCTTCCTTCACCAGCACCCGCGTGGCTTCGAGCGTGGCTTGCACGTCAGGATAGAGCGTTGCCTGATCGCCGATGACTTCCAGCTTCACCCAATCCGAGAGCCCAACCTCGCGCCCCAGGCGGGCAGCGCGAATGGCTTCCTCGGCGGTGTAGCAGCCGGCGGTGTTCGGCAGCAGGAAATATCTCTTGGGATCGATGTAGTCGAGCAGCGACTCTTTGCTGCGATCGAGATTCACGCGCCGTACCGCGACCGTCACCATCTCCGCGCCGCTGGCTTCCAGGGCGCGCGCCGTCTCCTGAAAAGATTTGTACTTTCCCGTGCCGACGATCAGGCGGGAACGGAACTCGCGTCCGGCGATAACCAATAGGTCTGACATGGCTCTATTGTAATGAAAGCCGGGAACCACAGCATAGCTGGACCGGCCACAGCCCGCTTGGAAATGCCACTGTCTCAAATCAACTGTCAATCCTGAGCGCAGCGAAGGATCTTACGACGCGATTGCACCGGCAATATCGTCGATGGGACCTATGGCGACACTTAAACCCTGACAGATACCCGACTCGCCCAATCCCGACGTTTGCGTCCTCTGCGAAAAAGTATCCACCCGGCACGAAAGCGGGTCCCCATCCTTGGCGAAGCCAAGGGTTGGAGGCAAGACCTATCCACCGCGAATGCTCGGACCGGAACAGAGGTCCCCGGACAGTGGCCTGAAGTAGACCGGTCTCACGAATGTAATATTGGGCACGGGCTGCGGGGAAAAGTCAATCCACGCGGTGCAAGCCGCGTTCCAATGACTGTAGCTTCTGGGAAATCAATCGTCGCAACCTGGCGTCGCCGTCGAGGGAGGTGTTTGGGATCGACGTATCCAGCGGGATGCTTCGGCAAGGCGCAGCTTATGCCGCAAGAGAAGGCATTCCCAACTTGCATTTCGCCCGCGCGAGAGTCGAGGCCCTTCCGTTTGAAGATGGCCTTTTCGACGCCGTGCTATGTTGTGGCTCGCTTCATCTCTTTGCGGATACCGTGATTGCTCTGCGCGAGATGGCTCGCGTCATGAAGCCAGCAGCGATTCTTTCCGTTTATACTTTCGCCGCAGGTCGCGGTGGTATCCTAAAGTTTCGCCGTGTGCGTGAGTGGAGTCGCACGAATCACGGCCTTCATGTGTTCGACCTTTCTGAGATGGAGCAGTACTTGACCGCTTCCGGCTTTAAGAACTTCCAGCCTGAACTATCTGGCTCCATTTTGACGTTCAGCGCTCGCAAGCAAGCGGCCTGATTGGTGGCACAGGCCAACTACGTCGGCACCGAACAGCGGCGCCCTATCGATTTGAGGGCAGTCGATTGATCTTTTTCGGCCGCTCCAGACTCGCAGTGACCCGGATGATTCACTGGACGCGTAAAGTCGCTCAGAGTTCTAATGTTTCTTCGATTAGGATTGGAAGGGTAGACCGCCCACAGTTCTAGGAGTTCTGATACTTGAGGTCATAGGAATGTGCAGGAATATCAAAATCCTATTCAACTTCGATCCGCCCGTCACTCCCGAAGAGATTCGAGCCGCCTCGCTCCAGTTCGTAAGGAAGATCAGCGGCTTTAACAAGCCTTCGAAGGCCAATGAAGAGGCGTTCCTGGCCGCGGTGGAGGAAGTCGCCGATATCTCGACTCGTCTTCTCCGTTCGCTGGAAACCAACGCACCGCCAAGGAACCGGGAAGAAGAGGCTGCCAAAGCGAAAGCTCGCGCGGCGGAGAGATTCGGTGCTTGACTCCACCGAACCAGCCCCGTGACTGAGACTGGATGGATGTCGGATCTAATCGCGCTCGGTCCCCGGCCCCGAAGCCTCGGCTGCGGCGTAAATGTCATCGATTTCCCGTCGATAACGTTCTTCCACTCCCCGGCGGCGCATCTTCATGCTGGCAGTGAGCGTGCCATTTTCCGCCGAGAACTCGTCCGCGACCAGCAGGACTCTCTTCAATCGTTCAAACTGCGCCAGATTGCGGTTCAGATCCGCGACCACCCCTTCATACAACTCACGCACCCGCGGACTCGAAACCAGCCCCTGACGAGAGGAAAACGCCGTGCCGTTGGCACGCGCCCAGTCTTCAAGCAACGGAAAATTCGGCGCAATCAGGACTGCGGCAAACTTGCGCTTGTCACCTAGCACGACGGCCTCGGCGATCAGAGGATTGTGCTTCAGCGAATTCTCAATCGGTTGCGGAGCGATGAACTTTCCTCCGGAAGTCTTAATCAGATCCTTCTTGCGATCGGTGACCGAGAGAAAGCCATCGGTATCCAGTTTCCCAATGTCGCCGGTCTTGAACCATCCATCGACAAATGCGCTTTGCGTCTCCTCCGGCCGGTTCCAGTAGCCTTTGAAGATGGAAGGACCACGTACAAGGATTTCGCCATCCTCGGCGATGCGAACCTCGACATTCGAGAGCGGCTTGCCCACCGTCCCCAATCGGTGCGCGACCGGCGAATTCACCGCGATCACCGGTGAGGTTTCGGTAAGGCCGTAGCCTTCGTGGATGCGGATGCCGATGTCGGCATACCACTCGGCGAGTTCACGGCCCAGGGGCGCGCCTCCGGAAAGGAATAAATTTACGTGGCCGCCCATGCCCGCGCGCACTTTCGAGTACAGCAGCCGATTCGCAAGTCTCCAGGCGGCAGAGTCTGGTGTTTTCCCGGCGAGGATTTCAGGCCGGTGAGCGCGCCCGACGGCCAGCGACCAGCGGTAGATCCATCGCTTGAAAAACCCGTGGGCCTTCTGTCGCACCTGGGCGCAAATCTTTTCGTAGACGCGCGGAACCGCAACAAAGAGGGTCGGCCGCAACTCCAGCAGAGCGGAAGAAAATTGATCCACCGACGGCACGTACGCCAGGGTGACGCCGTGATGGAGCATGGCCAAATCCACATGGCGCGCGGTGATGTGCGAGAGAGGAAGGAAAGAAATACTAAGGTCCTCCGGGCCGAGCGAAAAGCCTTGCAGAGAGCAGGCCAGGTTCGAAGCGATGTTGCGGTGGGTGAGCATGACCCCCTTGGGAGTGCCGGTCGTGCCCGAGGTGTAAATGATGGTAGCCAGATCATCCGGACGGACGGTGCGGGCGCGGGCCTCGAGCTGGGGATCTGGAGCGCTGGGTCCGTTCTGCATCAGAGGTGGCAGGGAAGTGGCCTGCGCGGATTCGGTCGCATCCATCACGACGATTCCCTCCAGCGACGTCTGGCTCCGGATGGCAAGAACCTTCTCCAGGTGTTTCTCCGACGAAACAAAAATGACGCGAGCTCCCGAATCTCGCAGCATGTACGCGGTCTGCTCTCCGGTGAGCGTGGGATAAACGGGAACCACCACGGCGCCGAGCAGCAGGCTGGCAAAGTCAGCCATGGCCCACTCCGGCCGGTTTTCGCTGAGGATGGCGACCCGATCCCCGGCGGCAATTCCCCACTCCTGAAGTGCGCGGGCGGTGCCGGCGACATTGCGGTAGAACTCGTCTGAGGAGATGGAAACCCACCGGGCGGGCTGCCGGCACATCATGACTACACGCTCACCGCGCTCGACCACGGCGAAGAAGATGTCGTTGAGAGTGAGCAGGCTCATTCGCAGGGTACAGTCCGGCAGGTCAGCCAGCCGCAGCCGAAACATGGGTGCGGCTGCCCAAGCACAGCCTGCCGAGGATCGGAGATGTTCCGCAAAGGCAGATCTCTGGGAAGAAATGTACTTGTTTCCTGGACAGTTAGGCAATGACGTGATGTTGGCGTCAACGGCGGTTTTGGCGATCGGTCCCGATGGTACAGCGTTTGACGGTAAGTAGCCTGGTTGCTATGATGCTTGCGCGGGGTGGAGCAGTCTGGTAGCTCGTTGGGCTCATAACCCAAAGGTCGGTGGTTCAAATCCACCCCCCGCAAC
>Ga0209415_10007755_pt1 | contig 18683 bp, 12 predicted proteins | sample PeaSoiSIISIP2007_FD_187696 | JGI IMG/M metagenome (GOLD analysis project Ga0209415, IMG submission 187696) | Peat soil microbial communities from Weissenstadt, Germany - SII-SIP-2007 (SPAdes) (version 2) | ecosystem: Environmental > Terrestrial > Soil > Wetlands > Peat | place: Germany...
ATTGGAGCTGCAAAAGTTGAGTTAACACGTTGAAAAGATATGAACATTCTTCTCGAAACTGGTTATTAATATGCCAATTCTTTTTGGTTAAAATTCTCAGGAACTTTTCTAACCAATCGTTTTCAATCATCATATCTACCCCGTCCTTAGCATAACCAAATCCAGACATAGTGAATGCAGTGACTACCGTCACTTGGCACAGAATTAATTTATCACTGAAAGGATATTTTATATATAAACTTCCATGAACCTGCCGGTTCACAGGGTGGCATGAAAATTCTATTTTCGTAAGAAATCAGAGGATATGGGGGTTGGGAGACCCTCAACTTCTAATAATCTGCCAAGTAATTCCGACTGTTTATCACAATTTGTTTCCCCCGTTGAATGTACTCTTTCACTTTTGTCGATTGAACAACCTAACTTAACCCCAGATTTAAGGTTTCTAATATTAACATTGACTCGATATTAGAATATATATGACTAATTTTCAGAGACCTTATGGGTCTTTTACTACAGAATATGGTAACCATATACAAAATATGATTTTGTGAAGTTCATCGTGTCTATTGCATCTGCACATACCAGGTAACAGCGTAAAGCCCATGGAACAATCGTTAACAAGACACCAATCCACCAGTGCCATGTGTGGAATGTGTGTTTAAGCCACGTCTCTCCTTAATTAAGATTTAATTTTCTAACACCAAGAGCATGATGCTTCCAAAGTAGGTCATGCACCATCTCTAACTGACTTTCTTTACACTCAATGATTAATACAACTTCTGTTGCCTTAGTTTTCCTTTGCCTATTATTGTATTTTCTAGTGGTTATCAGCTTAATAGTTAGACCTAAACTAAAACCAACAATCATACCGATTAGCCCCCATAAAATTGGACCCCATGTTAGAATAAAGCCGTAAATACTCCCAACGAGAGAAAATAGAGCTGCGAGGAGAATGGGCAAATCCAACATGCTTAAACCATCCGCAGAATGAATCGTATCAAACATCTGAATGTCTTCCCCTCGTTTATCCATGGATACGCCTAGTATGTTTTCTTTGGCAATTCCTTTCATTTGAATTGCCGTAATCGCCAGCTCTAGATAATTTGAATGGTCAAATGTTGAGATAATATACACACCTTCACCGCTTCCATCCATTGTTCCAACGGGCATTCTATAATTCTTATGTTCATAATTTTTTTTAAGGAACTTGCTTTGTTCCCAATCGAACAACTTGTTAAAGTAGACAGTTTTCGCATAAGCACTATTGATAGCGTAGAAATAGACGCTGGGAACATTTAAGAACCACTGAGGATTAATAATAGCTTTGGCATCTTCAAATTGTCCGAGGAAAGTGTAATGAATAGCAGAGAGAAGATTAGACTGCGTGCCAATCACAATAAATATTATTACACTAAATAAGGCAGCGGGGAGCCGACTATTCAAGAAATCTCCTAGTCCTGGCATTAATGCCGACCATGCAGCTGAATGCCAAGGTATTCTTTTATCACCATAATTAATCTCAAAGAGTCCTATGTTAAACATTTTAACTTCGGCATCTTCTCGGGCTGCTAATGTATATTGATGGTTGAGTTCAATTGTGCATCGATAGCTATCCCAGATGGCATAAAAATACGTAGGAATATAAAACAATATCCATTTTATATCGACGACATCTTTTGCCATTTGGAATTTACCTGTAAAGGAATACAGAATCGCTAAGTTAACATGCGCCTGTAAATTAACATAAAGTTCCCATATGAACAGAAGATATCCCCTGAAGTATTTGCATAAAAACAGGTGACCAGCCCCAGGGAAAAAAAGTGACCAGCAAGCGATTGCATAAGGATTCTTTAACTGAAGTTGTGTTATGCCAAACGGACTAATATACGCTGTATAACGACGCACATCAGAATTAGGTTCAGGTCGGTCCATAATAACCCCTTCCAACTTTGACCATCTTCTAGATTATGACGGTATTTTTTTGTAGTATTACCACAAAAACCCTTAATATGTATAATTGGTGTATTCCACACTCAGAAAAGTATAATCTTAGAAACATTCTGTAGGCTGAAGACGTTCCAGGAACATGACACAAATTCCGTATTATCTAATTTATACATATTAAGCATTATCTATGGCAAAGGAGGAAATGCATATGGCATTTGTAACGTTGATGGAGCAACTTGCGGTTGTGGAAAAGGCTTTAGCGCAGTAATCGCGACCAAGAAAAAACCGTACAGCAGATAGAAATCAATGGGAACCAACCTAAGGTTTCCCAAAACTTATCCTGTTTTGCCAATTTTCCAACTTGTAAAAAAGGGTGTTTTAAAGCATGAGACATTATAATTTCCTTTGACCACTTATCCCCAAACTCTGCCAGAATATTCTTGACGATGTTCTGGAAATATCTTGTCGGTTATTTGTATTTATGGCAGGAGTATTTAGGGAACTTATTGAATCCTAGCAGAGGATTATCGAATGAATTCATTTGCAAAATTATAATAATAGGTCATGCATCTTCAAAAGGAGGTTTAAGGTTAATGAGTATTTTAACAGAGCTAATAATCAGAGGTGTCTTAGTTATTGCATTAAATGATGGCATTATACTTTACGTGATTAAAAAGCGTTCTACCCCAATAACTACTCCACTAATTTTAGGAATGATTTTAGTAACAAGTGTCGCATATGTGATTAATATTTGGTTTTGTCTTAAGAAGAATGGAATAATTTAAGATACAGCATTTAGAAATCATGATAAGACGTATTTTGAATAATACCGTTACTCCTGAATTATATGTGAATATCTCGGTTGTGAGTCGATATAGATTTAGTGTCAAGACTACGATAGGAGTGGTGTGTTCTGTCAAGAAAAACATCCCTCATTTACGTCTTCTTAACGGTTGCCCTCCTCCTTTCGGTAGGGTGCTTGCGGAATGTAACGAGTAAACAGACATTTGATCAGGCGAAGGCAAGTGGTAACAAAACGGAGAACGCTAATAGGATTTGGCAATTTACTTCAATCCAGATGTTCAGTGAGACCTCGGGCTGGGCATCAAACAACAGAGACGTTCTCAGGACCACTGACGGCGGTTTTTCGTGGCAGGCGGTTACACCATTGGTTGACACGGGAGAAGCTTTCGGGCTAATTGAGGATTTTGTTGATGCCAATCAGGCGTGGGTAGCAATCTCATCGCGAAATGAGGAAAAGGTTCATATCCTGGTTTTTCACACCACCGATGGCGGTCAGACCTGGCAAAAGACCGAGTTGCCGCAAGGAGTCAAAAACAGAGGTCCATTTTATTGGGGTACGATTACTTTCGCTGATTCCCGGCAGGGATGGTTGATGACTGTTTATAGCCAGCATAATTGCCCTGCGGAGCTGTTTAAAACCATCGATGGCGGTATTACCTGGACCCAGATCGCCAGCGTTTATGGCCTTGTTAAGGATAATAGCCTTCCTTTTGGAGGGGAGATCAGTTTTCGTGATCCAAAAACCGGTTGGCTGGTTGGGCGGCTCGATCCTTCTATCCAGTTGCTCTACCGGACGCAAGATGGAGGCATCACCTGGCAGAGGCAGAAATTAAAACTTCCGGTTGGTTACGAGAGTGGTGAACTCAGTATTAGCGATTCCCCGGTGTTCTTCTCGACCAATGAAGGCCTGTTGACGGCGATATATGTGCCAAAGAACGGCCAAGGCAACAGCGCAACTATTTTATACACCACGCAGGACGGCGGACAAACGTGGCAAAGCAGGACGCCTCTACAGTTCCAAGGCATCGTAGATTTCACAGATGCTTACAATGGCTGGAACTGGCAGTGGAAGACTTCGACCAAGAAAGAGCTCTATCGTACCTCTGACGGGGGCAAAACTTGGACTAGCATCGAACTCGACCAGAATTTGAACCATTTTCTCGATCAGGGGCTGGATGTAACAGAACTTGACTTCATAAATAACAAGATAGGATGGGCATTATTGATCTCCAATGATGGAAAGCCAGTGCTTCTTAGGACGGCGGATGGAGGAGATAACTGGTCAATTGTTTATCCGTGTTAACCAGTGTGTCTCTGGAGAGGCGAACTGCCGCAGTAGGGATTATTCACTGGTATCTTTAAATTCAAGCTTTGATTTATCCATTAAGGGAGTCCTATCCGACTAAAGAGCTTCTCCTGGACACCTCATTTCATAACTACGCATAAATAGTTCCATTCCCTGACGAAAGGTATATCCACCAGATACATCGTCTAAACCATCATAAAAATTATATTACTTTTACTGAATAATCATAAAATAATAGGAGTTGGTTGCATAAATTGAATGTAAAATTATCCATTGACTCATTTGAATTAAAATGTTAATATCACATTATAAATAAATGATACTGATTATCAGTTGCAATCATTTTAGGTGAGGAGTGACGAGAATGCCTTTAACCATGTTACCGCCAGGCAAAGAAGCAAAAATTATTGCTAGTAAGGCTAATGACTCGACTAAAAAGTTTTTAGAAGCACTTGGAATAATTCCGGGTGTTACAATATCGGTCATATCCGAAATGAGTGGTAATTTAGTTGTAAGAGTGATGGGTTCAAGGCTCGCCTTAAATAAGGGAGTTGCTCAGCAGTTGTTGGTACAGGTGTAATAATTAAGGAGGTAGGCATTTTGGAGAGGACTTTAAAAGAACTAAAACCGGGCGAAAAAGCGGTAATAAAAATAATTCTAGGCGAAGGTGCTGTAAAGAGAAGACTAATGGATATGGGTGTGTCCCGTGGGGTAGAAGTTTTGGTTAGGAAGGTGGCACCTTTGGGAGACCCGGTTCAAGTGAATATACGCGGTTATGAACTAACGCTTCGAAAAGCGGAAGCTGAAAACATTATTGTCGAATAATTCAGTACGAAATGAAGGGAATTTTTTTTAGCATCAAAGTGAGAATGATTATCAATATTAAAGAGAAAGTAAAGGGGAGTTTTTAAATGCCTATAAGGTTTGCATTGGTGGGGAATCCGAACTGTGGAAAAACCACCCTATTTAACGAAATCACCGGAAGTACGCAGTATGTCGGCAACTGGCCGGGAGTTACCATTGATAAGAAAGAAGGAAAAGCAAAAAAATTCGAGGGTGATATAAGGATTATTGACCTGCCAGGAATCTATTCCCTATCACCGTATTCGATGGAAGAAATCATTGCCAGGGATTATATCCTGGATGAAAAGCCCGATGTCGTTATCAATATTGTCGATGCTACCAATATCGAGAGGAACTTGTATCTGACGACCCAGTTGATTGAATTAGGCCGTCCTGTGGTTGTGGCACTCAATATGATGGATGCTGTAGAAGCCAGAGGGGATAAAATTGATACGAAAATTCTTGAAACATTACTTAAGGTCCCGATTATACTCACGTCTGCCAGCAAGGGCCGTGGCGTTAAAGAACTTATAGAAAAAGCTATCCAGGTTGCGCATACGGCTAGCGCCGATGTCTCGTTTTCACCCCTGAAACTATATGATGAAAGTGTAGAGAGTAGCCTTGAAGAAATAGAAAAAAATGTGATCTCAGAGTTTGATGAGAAAATCGGACCTACCCGATGGATGGCGCTGAAGCTTCTTGAAGGAGACGAAACGATTCAGGATAAGTTAAAAGTTCCTGTCACAACGTTGGATAAGCTCAAACCATACAAGGAAAAGCTGGAAAAACGATATCAGTCGGATATGGAAACGATCATCGCGGACAGTAGGTACCAGTTCATTACCGGCGTAGTAGATAAAGCTGTTAAGAAGAAAAAACAAAGCTCACATTTAACGATTTCCGACAAAATAGACAAAGTGGTAACCAACCGGATTTTAGCCATACCTTTATTTTTAGGCGTAATGTTTTTGGCGTTTCAGGCGACGTTTAGTGGATTGAGTAAAATTGCCAGTGACCAACTGGGTAGCCTACTTACCGATACATTAGCAGGCTGGCTCTCGAAATTGCTTGAAGCAGGCGGAGGTGCTCCGTGGCTGCATGGATTGCTGATCGATGGTATTCTTGCGGGAGTTGGGACCGTTCTTTCATTTATGCCTCAAATCATGGTTCTGTTTTTATGTCTGTCTATTCTTGAAGACAGTGGTTATATGTCAAGGGCCGCTTTTGTCATGGACCGATTGTTTAGAAAGTTGGGCTTGAGTGGGAAATCGTTTATTCCAATGATTATAGGATTTGGGTGCAATGTACCGGCTATTATGGCGACAAGGACGATGGAGAACGAGAAGGACAGAAGATTGACGATCATGCTCACGCCATTTATGTCCTGCAGTGCAAGACTTGTCATATATACCGTGTTTGTAGGGGCTTTTTTCCCGGACCATCAAGGTCTCATCATATTTTCACTTTATCTTCTGGGGATTATTATAGCTGTCCTTTCGGGAATTCTACTCAAAAATACTGTGTTTAAAGGGGAAGCGTCTCCTTTTGTAATGGAACTACCGCCCTATAGAATCCCCACCCTTAAGGGATTGCTGATCCATATGTGGGATCGGGCAAAACACTTTCTCTTGAAAGCAGGGACGGTCATTTTAGCAGCAACCGTCATCATATGGTTTTTAGAGACGTTTAATTTTTCCCTGCATATGGTGGACAATCCAGGAGAAAGTATTTTCGGATTTATTGGGAAGTCCATTACACCCTTCTTTGCGCCGCTGGGCATTGGAGACTGGAAAGCTGCAGTCGCGCTACTCGCTGGATTTGTCGCTAAAGAAATTGTGTTGGCAACCATGGCCATACTTTATGGCGTCGGAGGTTCAGGAGATAATACAGCAGGCTTGATTACCGCGTTGCAGCACTATTTTACTCCTTTAAGGGCTTATACTTTTATGGTCTTCACCCTGCTTTACTTGCCTTGCTTGCCTACTGCAGTAGTTATGAAAAGAGAAATGAATTCCTGGAAATGGACATTTTTCGCATTGGGATATGAGGTGTCAGTTGCCTGGATCGTTTCATTTATGATATTTAACGTAGGCAAACTGGTTGGATTGAGTTGATGAAAGGAATTTCCGAGGGACTTATTTATATAGAAAGAATGATATCGGTAGAATAAATTTAGTAAGAAGGTGTTAATGTGATCAATTGGATTTTGGGGGGGATCATTTTTGGTGCGACTGTTTTAATTGTTGTACGGGCAATGACGCGTATGCGAAAAGGGGAAAGCAGTTGCTGTGGAAACTGCACCCAAAGCAAGTGTGGTTGTTCTAAATAACAGCTACGACGTGGAAGAGTTTAATCTACAAACAATCCCGGCGAAAGGAGGGATACGATGAATATCGTGCTTGTTGGAGGTCATGATAGGATGCATAGCGAATATATGGGGATATGCTCCAAACGCAGGCATCATGTAAAGGTCTATACCCAGATGTAATTTAAACAAATGCAAATCTTTCCTGCTTAAGAAATTCGATGGCATTGGGACTTTGGTCTTATCCAACTAAAACTATACCAATTATTCCGCCATTCCCTGAATTTGACTTATGCGCGATTCCAGTTGGGAACATGTTCATGTTGCAAATAATGCCCAATGTAAGCCCAATCATAAAGGCCATAACTCTTTCGATTCCCGCTTCCTTGGTAGCGCAACCTTTCGCGGTTGTTGTTGGATTGTATAACCCAAAACATTGGCATCACTATTATTCAATTCCTTTTGTAATAATTATTTATTTAAGCGCAAATTTTCTATACGAGAAAATGCAGATTGAAGAACGAAAATTAGGCTATAGTCAATGAGTTTTTTTCATCAAAGAGTGGGTATTTATATCATTCCAGAAGTAGAAAAAGTTAACGACATGATTCATGAAGCTAATGTCATTGTCTATCATGTGTGGCTAAAAACTATTGTATTTACTTGGAAATTGTGGATGATTTTAGTAATAGGAATTATTCCATGGATTGCTTGGATTGCTTGGCGACCGAAGGAAATAACTAACCGCTTATTATTAGCCGGAATTTTTGTTATGATCGCAACCTATTTTATGGATGCAGTTGGGTTAGCGGATGGCCTTTGGTCTTATCCGATCAAAGAGATTCCGTTGATTCCTTCATATATTGTTTGGGACTTATGCGTTATGCCTGTGTCGGCTATGGTTACTATTCAATTTAAACCGAAGATGAACCAACTAATTAAGGCAATAGGATTAGGAATATTAGGGGCATTTGTTTTCGTGGAAAAAAACATCTTGAAATAGGACAAAGGCGGCGACATTATTTTCTGCGATGAAACGATTCGATCGTGGCACAACTTCAAACTTATGAGTACATGTCATTCAAGCAAATGGCGAAATGCGAAGTCTCATCCGATCGCGGCGTTCAGCATTTAACCCAACTTCTTTCGGCGGTATCCGGGATCACGTTTTCGCCGCATACCTTACGACACACCTATTGTAAGAATATCGCAGATAAGACGGGGCGCTTGGAGATCGTCGCGGACTTGGCGCGTCATGCCAATATTAACACGACCCGGATTTACACTTTGCAAGTATGGAAGAATTGAAGAGAGTTAACATTAAAGTGTACGTGGAGACGGTGACTTGTCTGCAAATTGAACACAGCTGAGATGAGCCTGTGGTGCGTTACGATTTTGTATTACATCTGATTATTTATTTCTGCCAGTTGTTCTTGGTAATCTTCTAATGATAAATCGCCTTCCCATGGGTCAAAACTTCACTTGAATTCAGGGAATTCGATGGAAAACAGTATTGTTGTCAAATGGCGGTACATTCCTTGTATTAGGAATGTACCGCCTCCGTTATTTGTGACAGTGGTTTGATTACGACAATATAGGACTATTTTCACTGGCTCCTTACCCATTCTTCGGAAACTAGCTCAATTTACACATGGCACAGTTCAAAGTGGAATGGTAGCTTAGCCACACCGTTATATGCAATTCTAAAACATATTGACTTTTATCGATGTGACAGATATAATTTTACATATCGATAAAAATAGATTTGTGAAGATATTATGCGATTCAGGACTTGTTAACAGTCGACGTAATGGAAAATGGATGTATTATTCATTAAGCAAAGATGCCTGTGAAGCTACAAAAAAATACTCAATGAAATTACAATGATAACGGATAATTTTCATGAGAGAGCATTAGGGGGAGGGAACAGTTTTGTGCAAATTTCCACCAGAGAACTAAAAACCATTCAAACTTCAACTCAATTAACCTTTAGTGATGTTGTAGGTTCGTGGAAGGCCCGTTGGGGAATTAATAGAATGAATTTTAAGGTAGAGCCCGGACTTTATAGTGTCGGGAATCCAGGCAACTCATCCCATGTCCTAGTCACAGCTAATTATAAAATGAGCTTTGATAGCTTGAGAAAAGAATTAAACGGGTTGGATGTATGGATTTTGGTTATTGACACTAAGGGAATCAATGTATGGTGTGCCGCAGGAAAGGGTACTTTTGGGACCAGAGAACTTCTTAACCGTATTGCTATCGTACAACTAGAGAAGGTTGTGTCTCACAAAGCGCTTATATTACCACAATTGGGCGCACCAGGTATAAGTGCTCACGAGGTTTCAAAGTTTTCTGGTTTTAAAGTAATTTATGGCCCAGTGAAGGCAAAGGATGTTAAAGCGTTTATCAATTCGGGAATGAAGGCTACCGCAGAAATGCGGAGGGTAGAGGACAGTGCCTATGATCGACTGGTATTGACCCCTGTGGAATTGGTGGGTACTTTCAAACTTTCTTTAATGATCTTTGGCATACTCTTCCTGTTAAATCTTCTTGGTATAGGGCCTTTTGGGTTCGTTGATTTTTACGCCTATATGGGCGCAGTCTTAGTAGGATGTGTCTTAACTCCGGTCTTGTTGCCTTGGATTCCAGGCAGAGCTTTCGCTTGGAAGGGGTGGTTAGTAGGATTTACTTGGGCTGTGTTAGTTAATGTACTAAATGGATGGACGACTGTTCCGCAATATAGTGTATTGAGAGCTCTGGGGTATTTACTTATTCTGCCTTCTGTATCTGCTTATTTTGCAATGAACTTTACAGGTTCTTCCACGTTTACTTCCTTTTCAGGTGTTCTGAAAGAGATGAAAATAGCTGTTCCTGCGCTTATTATTTCAATATTTTTGGGTGTAATTTTGATTCTGGTTAACAGCTTCATTAAGCTATAAGGAGTTGTCTTTATGAGAAATCAATATTTGAAAAATGTTGCTACCATAAAACTGAAGTCAGATCAATGTACGGGCTGTGGAAGGTGCATTGAGGTTTGCCCGCATAATGTATTTCAAATGGAAGACAAAAGATCGGTCATCGTTGATAAAGACCGTTGTATGGAATGCGGGGCATGTGTCAAAAATTGTCCGTTTAATGCAATAGAAGTAAAGCAGGGCGTTGGTTGTGCCTACGCAATCATTATGGGTTGGCTAACTGGAAAAGAGCCAAGCTGTGATTGTTCGGATAGTAGCAGCGGCAATTGTTGCTAAGTATGTAGAAATTGGCTAGTTGAGGAATTTAAAGAAGGCGTTAATTTCTGCAGGAAAAAGTCTATTTAAGGCATTACTTTAAATGGAAAGGAGGTGTTAATTCAATGAGAATGCTGGAGGAATTTTTTCCGGAGTTCGTGCAAAAGCTTGATGAGATGGATGCCCTGTATAACGAAAAGCGAATGATTGACGAAAAGACCTATCAATTCATTTGCTTTGCCCTTTCAATTAAGGGGCGATCTAAGCCTTGCGTGCTTAAGCACTTTAAAGGTGCCCTTGAAGCTGGGGCTACGGTACAAGAAATGTCCTATATTTTTGCCCTTGTAATGCGTGAGGCAGCCGGTGCTGACGATTGCTGGACCCACGATGTTATTGGCGATTGGAAAGAGATTTTGGCTGGGAATATCCACTGTGATTGTCAGAAATAGATATTTAAAAGGCTGTTGACAGTATCAACAGCCTTTTAAATATCAGGAGAAAGGCGCTTACTATTTGTTGGATGCCGCACAAACGGCAGGGGTTTTCCTATCGATTTAGGACGTCAGAACTATCAGATACCAGAATGTTCTAGCTTCTGATTGCCGATAGTCGATTTATTACAGGAATATAAAGAAGCTTGTAGAATATTAGTTGATAAGAATTTAGATATTTTAACCAAATAACTGTGTACAAAGTGCTGCACTTCCCGTTATGTTTAGTGAAAATCCTAAATAGCAGTTCTTGTCTTGGAAATTTGACTGGAAGAGTGAGGTTTGTGATGGTGATTTCAGAAGATGAGGAAAGAGAAAAGCTTGAAGAAAATTCCTTTATCATATTTACTCAAGATAATGTAAATATGATCAGTAATGGCTTTCTTGAACTTACTGGGTATTCAGTGGATGAACTTGTAAATAAGGATATATCCGAAGTGTTCACAAAGCTATTAAGAATACCACAAGAAACATTTGAACTAATTGAGAGAAAAGATAATATAGAATGTTATATATTCACTAAATCCTTGGATGTAAAGGAAGTGACGATATCTGTTTTACAGGACCAAGACGCAAAATGCAAAATTTATACTGTTCTAGAAAAACTGAATTCAAGGCTTGATGAAAAGTTTCCATACATCGAACAACTCTATAAAAATAATATGGTAGGAATTGCGATTTACCAACCCTCTTCTCTCGTCCTCCTTAAAGCTAACCAGAAATTCATGAATTTTTTTGACGAGCCTGCTTGCAAATTGGAGCATAGTATCGGTAAAAGCATACACGAATTTTGTAAAGACTGGACAGGAAGCGAAGCGAATAGTGCACTCCAAAAAGTTTCGAATACTGGCGAAGCTTATATTGATAATGAGTTTTTATTTGAGGGATTTCAAAGAGGTTTAACTTATTGGAATATTACTTTAATTCCAATATTAGAAAACGGTGAAGTTAAATATGTTATTGAAACTTCTATCGAAGTAACTGAAAACGTCTTAAATAGAAAACATATACTAGAACAAGAAAAAATGATAAAACAAAAAAATATCCAGTTAGAATTGCAAAATAAGCTATTGAAGCAACAGAATGATTTATTGAACCTTTCGAATGAAGCAATTTTTGCATGGGACTTAAATGGAGCAATCATCTACTGGAATAATGGAGCAGCTGTGATGTACGGTTATAGCTGTGAAGAAGCCATCGGTTGCATCAGCCACGACTTGTTAAAAACCGTGTATCCAATCGAGATTGTTGATATACAATTAATACTTGAAAGGGACGGCGCTTGGGATGGAGAAATAGAGCACACCTGTAAAGATGGCAGCAAGCTTTATATAGAGACTAGACATCAAGTCATTTTGGATGAGTTTGAAAAGAAGGTGGTCCTTGAAACAAACCGTGACATCACGGAAAGTAAACAGACCGAGGAAGCGTTGCGCGAGAGTGAGGAGCGACTTCTCCGCATTACCCAAGCTTCTCGGATTGGTCTCTACGAATGGAATGCCAGCACCGGAAAAGCATTCTGGAACGATGAGGCCTATGAACTATTAGGGATCAAATCACACAAGTTAGGTAATTTTGAACGGTGGATAGAGAGTGTACATCCTGATGACAGGGAACGAGTTGAGTGCAGTCTCTCTGAAGCGATAGAACAGGCTAATGGCGGGATGAATAACGTTTCCTTCAGTAATGAGCATAGGGTTGTGCATTCCGATGGGACAATCCTTAGTCTTGAAGCCATTACTACCGTTAATATTGAAAATGGTGGCCCGAACATAGGAGGAATTGTTTATGACGTTACTGAACGGAAGAAGATTGAAGCAGAAGTAATAAACGTACACCGCTTGAATACTAAAATTTTAGAGAGCATTAGTGACGATTTCTATTCACTAAATAGTGAATGGTGTTTTACCTATATCAACCAGAAAGCAGCAACTCAGATAGGGTTCGAGTCTAATGATCTGTTAGATCAAAATATATGGGACAAATTTCCTGGCATTATAGGGTCATTATTCGAAACCAACTACCGTCAGGCCATGATAGAGCAGAAGACTCTCCAATTCGAGAGTGCTGGTGTTTTGAACGATCAATATTATGATGTAAGAGTTTATCCTACAACCGAAGGAATTTCGGTGTATATGATTGATATTACCAAGCGTAAGCAACTTGAGAAACAACTGGCTGATTCAAAGTCGGCCGTTGAATTACAGTTGAAACAGTTGAATACAATCCTCAATAATACGAGCGAGGGCGTAATAGTCATTGATGCGAAGGGTAAAATACTGATCATGAATTCTGTGGCACTTCGGGTTCATAGATTGGGTTCGCTGAACAATTATAATAACATCATGGACATTGATCTTCATTATGAGATAACCGATCTTGATGGCAGGACAATTCTACGTGAAGAATATGCGAAAATGAAAGCATTGCGTGGAGAGACTTTTGAAAACTATATTATGTGTCTGCACCACAAAGAACTTGGTTTCCAATTTATTGGTAGCTATAGCGCGACTTCCATTCTTAACGAAGATAGTGCTATGGAAATGTCAGTTATTACGATCAGAGATATCTCCCAGCAGGTAACGATGGAGCGGGAATTAATCGATAAAAATGCACTTTTAGAAGCAGTCATTGAAAATATGCATGACGCCCTTGCCGTTTTTGATAACAAGGGTAAAGTTATTCTATTGAACGCTGAAGCTCGCAAGCGATATCCTGAATTGAATGCACAAACTACGGCAAGCGTTGTTCATAATGGTTATAGATGTTTTGATTTGGATAATAATATCATCCCTGTAGAAAATCTCCCTACAGGACGGGTATTAAAAGGTGAAACAATTAGAAATAAACGAGTTATGATCAAGCACCCTGACTGGTCGTGGTATACAGAGATTAATGGCACTCCTATATTTAATCTTGAAAATAGTTTGATCTATGCAGTAGTGTCTCACCATGATATTTCTCAGATAATAGAATACGAAGCAAAGTTAAAGGAAGCAAAAGAAGTTGCTGAAATAGCCAATCTAGCGAAAAGCCAATTTCTTGCCAACATGTCTCATGAAATAAGGACGCCCATGAACGGTGTGCTGGGTATAGCACAACTACTTGGCATGAAGCTACAAGGGGAAGATAAAGAATTGGTCGACATTGTGATAAGAAGTGGAAAATCACTACTGACAATTATTAACGATATCCTCGATTTATCACGAATAGAGGCCAATAAAGTAAGGTTGAGTCAAGACGAGTTCGATATTTTTGAGCTCGTTGATGAAGTCAATAATATGATGTTAACGTTAGTTAATTCTAAGGAACTGGTATATAAGTCTTATATTGATAGGGCAATTATTGGTCAGTTAAGGGGCGATCCCGATAGACTGAAACAAGTACTTTATAATCTTCTAGGAAATGCTATAAAATTTACTAGACATGGTGAAATAGAATTAACAATAGCCAAGGGCAAAGTATTTGAGGGTAAAATACAATTGATATTCTCAATTACCGACTCAGGCATAGGCATTGCACAGGAGAAGATAGGCAAGTTGTTTACCTATTTCACCCAGGGAGATGATTCAGTCACAAAAAAATATGGAGGCACGGGACTTGGTCTGGCGATTTCAAAACAATTGGTTAACATGATGGATGGAGAAATTGCTGTGGAAAGTGAGCTAGAGGTTGGGAGTGTTTTTGTGTTTAGTGCGATCTTCGAACTGAATGAAAATTTGAAAAAAATTCCAAAAGTTGATATGGAAGATGTCCTCACTTTAACTCAAGCAAATACCATAGCGTTATTAGTTGAAGACGACTATGTGAGCGGTTTATTGATGAAGAGGCTCTGCGAAAGAAGAAATATTGCCCTAAAAATAGCAACCAGTGGTAATCAAGCGATCAAGCTGTTGAAAGAGGAAAAATTTGATCTCATATTTATGGATATCCAGATGCCCGATATAAGTGGCTATGAAGCCACAAAAATAGTCAGGGATATGGAGAAGGGACTTGACAGGCATATTCCTATCATTGCTACGACTGCTTTCGCTTTGTTGGGCGATAGGCAGAAATGTATTGATGCCGGAATGGATGATTATATGGCAAAGCCAATTAATGCAGAAGAGTTCGATGAAATGCTTACAAAGTACATTCCAAGAAATTCAACTACCCTGCCCATCAGCTATGAGCCCAGAGCGGAAATATATCTTGAAAGTATATCCAGAGCCTTTCATGATGTCAATGAAATGTCGTCTGTATTAACTACATTGACGGATGATAACAATAAGAAATATTCTATCCTGGCAGTTGATGATGACCCTGCCAGCCTGATCGCTCTTGCGAAAATTCTTGAATTTGAAGGGTACTATGTTAAAGCAGTCACTAGTGCAAAGGAAGCCCTTCGCGAATTGGAAAGACCGCAAGAATATAATCTGGTAATACTGGACATCATGATGCCTGAACTGTCGGGCTATGAGGTGCTCAAAAGAATACGCCAACGTTTTCAACCAATGGATATACCCGTACTATTGTTAACAGCAAAAGCGAAGACCGAAGACCTACAGGCAGGCTTTGATGCAGGGGCCAACGACTATTTAACAAAACCCTTTGAGGCTTTAGAATTAACAGCAAGAGTAAGAACGCTTGTACTGCTCAAAGAATCGGTCAGTGGAATGATTACCACAGAGCTTTCTTTTTTAACGGCACAGATTAAACCTCATTTCCTATATAATACCCTGAATGTAATTTCAGCTCTCTGTATCAGTAAGCCGCAGCGTGCCAAAGAGCTTCTTTATGACCTTTCGGATTATCTGCGAGGGAGTTTTAATTTCGAAAACTGTAGTGGATTGACGTCGCTTTCAGGAGAGCTTTCCACGGTTCGGGCCTATATTTCTATTGAGAAAGAACGATTTATTAACAGGCTCAAGGTAGAATATGATATTGATGAAACGATTGATTTATCTATTCCCGTGCTTGCTATTCAGCCTTTGGTCGAAAACGCTCTACGCCATGGTATTTTGAAAAAATCCGAGGGTGGTACTTTGAGTTTGAGCATCGAAAGGCGTGACGAGTATGTAGTAATCACGGTACAGGATAATGGAATTGGAATTCCTTCAGCAAAGCTACCTGACTTATTCTTAAGAGAAGGTACGAGGGCAGGGGTTGGACTTAAGAATATCCAGCGGAGACTGATGCTTTATTATGGACAGGGACTAGAGGTAAGGAGTATTGAAGGTCAGGGAACAACTGTAATCATGAAGATTCCTAATTCGAAAAGAGGCAACGTGTTGTGATGCGGACAATATTAGTAGATGATGAACCGGTAATCCTTGAAGAGTTAAAACGCATGTTTAAAAACCATGAGAAGGTTAAAATTGTCGGTGCATATACAGACCCTCTTACAGCACTTCGAGAGCTTTCTGTTACGAGACCTGATTGTGCTTTTTTGGACATAGAAATGTTCAATCTTAATGGCATAGAACTTGCGGAGAAGCTTATGGACAAAAATCCAGATATCCAGGTTCTTTTTATTACGGCCTATAATCACTATGCAACGCAAGCTTTTGAGGTCAATGCCATAGATTATATTTTGAAGCCTGTCAGACCCGAGAGACTCGCAAAAGCATTAGAGAAAATATTTAAGAAGATGAACTTTGAAAAGCCCCTAACAACATTAGCCCTTACAATACAAAGCTTTGGAAACTTCGAGGTTTTTATTGGAGATAAACCCGTAAAGTGGCCACGCGCGAAACCGAGGGAGCTTTTTGCGTACCTATTGCAGAGTGAAGGAAAATGGGTGGAAAAATATAAGGTGTGTGATGACTTATGGAGAGAACAAGGGCAGGAACAAGCTCTGGCTAATCTCCAGACAGGCGTATGGGCAATTAGAAAGGCCCTGAACGTCAATGGTTGCAAAGTAGTTGAAATTAATTATTCACATAATTGCTATCAACTACTTTTGTCAGCGGCGGAGTGGGATCTACAACAATTTGACATCGCATTTAATGAGTTTACTACAACTGGCTTGTCAGAAAAGGGCAGGATAGCCAAAAAGATCTACACGGGAGAGTATTTGAACGATGAGGATTGGCCGTGGGCGGATCTTGTAAGAGAGAGTTATACCTATAAATACAAAGAATTAGAGCGAAATACACAAAACAATAGTGATAAAGATGCTATTCAAAAATATTATATCATCACTCGTAAAATATTATAGTGTAGATTGAAAAACATAATGAAGTAAATTGTAGACTATTATAGTTATAAATCGAAAAATGTCGAGTAATCGTCATTTTTTTGTTTTGCGTTGAGAATTTGTTGAGAGACACCATGTAAAATAATAGTTGAAACCCTCTTCGAACTACGGTCCCAGTTGGATACATTCCAAAACTCTGTCCTGAAGAAATTATAACATTGCGTCTATGAGGTAACATATCTACATGTTTTCGAATAAGTGCACCTTTAAGGCATGGACCCCAAATAGGTGGCAGAGGTTGTAGCCTACGAGCCTGTTATTTTCCTATAAATGTGGAAATTATAGAGAATTGCTGAGGGAAATGTCAGGAATGAGAGCGGATAGCCAGTTCAGTCAAAACTGTTGTGGCGTCAGGAATATTGAATATTGACGGAACAATAGTAAGAAGGGAAGGGTTTATATGATGAGAAAATGCCTAATACATAATACTCCAGACGATTCGTTGTTTGATATGAGGCATAAGGAATTCGCTCATAAGTCAAAGTTTCATATTGGGCTTTCATTTCGTTTAATGCAGGAGAATGGAAAAATGTGCATTCGAGAGAGGGCCACTTTTGAAGACAACAGGGATAATAGAGAAAATGACAAAGATTATAGAGACCTAAATTTAGCTGCCCCCAAAAAGCGGAGAAAGCTTGCTGCTTATTGGATGTTATTTGAGCACTCGCGAGATAGTGTCCTCTGTATAGATTCAGAAGGCCATATTCTTGAAGCTAATATGGCCGCCCTAAAGGCTTATGGATATACACGTGAAGAACTATGCGGTATGAAAATTCACGATCTCAGAGCTGAAAAAACTAGAGATTTAATCGATACACAAATGCAAGAGGCTTACGACAAAGGGATTACATTTAAAACCTGCCATGTAAGAAAAAATGGTGAAGATTTTCCTGTTGATGTAAGCTCACATCGCATAGGGGTTAAGTCAGAAAAAGTATTATTAAGTATAGTACGAGATATTACTGAAGGTGAACGCTTAGAGAATGAATTTGTGAAGATAGAAAGATTAAAGGCAATCGAAAAAGTTGCTTCAGGACTTGCCCATGAAATTAGGAACTCTATAACAAGTGTTCATGGATTTCTTCAACTTGCAGAAAATCAGATGATTGATCAAAGAAGGTTCGTTGAAAATTGTAATCTAATGCGACAGGAACTGGACCATGCTAATTATGTGATTACTGGATTGACATTAGTTTCCAATGGAAAGGGAATAGACCAACTAAAAGTGCAAAATCTAAATCATATATTATTAGCATTATTTCCTTCGATTCAGGCTATTGCAGAGGCCCAGAATAAAAGAGTAGAAATCTTTCTCGAAGAAACTTTGCCCATCCATTTAGATCAAAAAGAAATTAAAATATTAGTTAACCATTTAATAAATAATGCGCTTGAGTCTATGTTACCTAGAGGTAAAGTTACCATTCGAACACATAACACGGATAATACCCTGATTTTATCAATTAAAGATAATGGCGGCGGAATAAAGCCTGAAATTCGAGACAAACTAGGAATCCCATTT
>Ga0209415_10007757_pt1 | contig 18677 bp, 13 predicted proteins | sample PeaSoiSIISIP2007_FD_187696 | JGI IMG/M metagenome (GOLD analysis project Ga0209415, IMG submission 187696) | Peat soil microbial communities from Weissenstadt, Germany - SII-SIP-2007 (SPAdes) (version 2) | ecosystem: Environmental > Terrestrial > Soil > Wetlands > Peat | place: Germany...
CCTCACGACCCCGGCCAGCCTCAGAACCCCGGCCAGCCTCAGAACCCCGGCCAGCCTCAGAACCCCGGCCAGCCTCACCAGCCGCCGAGACCGTCTGGGAGGCCAGCCAGGGGTACTTCAGGGTGGCGTCGAGCGTCGCCCTGGTCAGGTTCAGTCCCGCGCCAGGAACCTTGGCCTCCAGGCGGGTGAGCAACCGCAGGCTCTGCGCGTTGCCCTCAAAGCCACCGCATTCCGCCGCGATCTGAGCCAGGGCGGACTCGCCGTTGTGGCCGAACGGAGGGTGCCCGAGATCATGTGCCAGGCAGGCGGCATCGACAAGGTCGGGATCACAGCCGAGTTCGGCGCCGAGCTCGCGTCCGACCTGGGCGCACTCCAGCGAATGCGTCAGCCTGGTCCGCGGGAAATCGGCCGACCCGACCTCGACGACCTGGGTCTTGGCGGCCAGCCTGCGCAGCGCCGAGCTGTGCAGCACCCGAGCGCGGTCCCGCTGGAACGGGCCGCGCCCGGGGCTGTGCGCGCGCTTGACCGGCTCGGCGGCGAACCGGTCAAGCGCGTGGCTGTCGTAGCCAGCGGTCACCGGCTGTCGCTGCCTCCGGCCTCCTCCAGGGCAACGGCCCGGCCGGCTTCGAGCCTGGCTACCGGAACCCGGAACGGCGAGCAGGACACGTAGTCCAGCCCGGCCGCGTGGAAGAAGTGCACAGACTCGGGGTCGCCGCCATGCTCGCCGCAGACCCCGATCTGCAGGTCAGGCCGCGTGGCCCGGCCCTCGGCGACCGCGATCTTGACCATCCGCCCGATGCCCTCGGTGTCCAGCGTCTCGAACGGCGACACGCCGAAGATGCCCATCTCGATGTACCGGCCGAAGAAGGCGCCCTCGACGTCGTCGCGCGAGAACCCCCAGCCCATCTGGGTCAGGTCGTTGGTGCCGAACGAGAAGAACTCGGCCGCCTGCGCGATCTGGCCGGCGGTGAGCGCGGCCCGCGGCACCTCGATCATGGTGCCGATCAGCGTGTGCACGGTGACGCCGGTCTCGGCGGCGACCTCGGCCAGCACCTTCTCGGTCTCCTCACGGGCGACCTCGAGCTCCTGCACCGCTCCGACCAGCGGGATCATGATCTCCGGTCGCGGGTGCCCGCCGGCCCGCACCCGGTCGGCCGCGGCGTGCGCGATCGCCCGCACCTGCATCGCGTACAGCCCGGGAATGACCAGGCCGAGCCGGACTCCCCGCAGGCCGAGCATCGGGTTCTGCTCGTGCAGCCGCCGGACCGCCTCGAGCAGCTTATGGTCCTGCTCGGTGGCCGAGTCCCCGGCGAGGGCGATCCTGACCGACAGCTCGGTCAGGTCGGGCAGGAACTCGTGCAACGGCGGATCGAGCAGCCGGATCGTGACCGGCAGCCCGTCCATCGCGGCCAGGATCTCCACGAAGTCGCCGCGCTGGAGCGGCTCAAGCTCGGCCAGCGCCGCCTGCCTGGAAGCGTCGTCCTCGGCCAGGATCAGCCGCTCGACCAGCTGGCGGCGCTCGCCAAGGAACATGTGCTCGGTGCGGGTCAGGCCGATGCCCTGCGCCCCGAACCTGACCGCCCTGGCCGAGTCCTCGCCGGTGTCGGAGTTGGCCCAGACGCCCAGACGGCGGCGCTCGTCCGCGTGCTTCATCAGCCGGTGCACGGCGGCGACCAGCTCGTCGGATGCGGGGTCCAGGCTGCCCTCGAAGTACTCGACCACGGGCGAGGCCACCACCGGCACCTCGCCCAGGTAAACGGCGCCAGATGTGCCGTCGATCGCGATCACGTCACCTTCGCGGACGGTGAGCGGGCCGTCAGTTCCGGCCCCCGGCGCGGTGAACTTCCGGGCGGCCAGGTCGACGTCGAGCTCCTCGGCACCGCACACGCAGGTCTTGCCCATCCCGCGGGCGACGACCGCCGCGTGGCTGGTCTTGCCGCCTCGGCTGGTCAGGATGCCGCGGGCGGCGATCATGCCGTGCAGGTCGTCGGGGTTGGTCTCGCGCCGCACCAGGATGACGTCCTCGCCCCGGTCCGCCCACTCGACCGCCGTCGCCGAGTCGAAGACCGCCTTCCCCACGGCGGCGCCCGGTGACGCGCTGATCGCCCTGGTGATCACGGTGGCCTGCGAGCTCGCGTCGAACCTGGGGAACATCAGCTGAGCGAGCTGGGCGCCAGACACCCGGCGCAGCGCCTCGTCCATGTCGATCAGGCCCTGGTCAACCAGCTGGATCGCGATCCGGAACGCAGCGGCCGCGGTCCGCTTGCCGACCCTGGTCTGGAGCATCCAGAGCTTGCCGCGCTCGATCGTGAACTCGATGTCGCAGAGGTCCTTGTAGTGGTTCTCCAGCGTCTGCATGATCTGCATCAGCTCGGCGTAGGACTTCGGGTCGATCTGCTCAAGATCTTGCAGCGGGACCGTGTTGCGGATGCCGGCGACCACGTCCTCGCCCTGGGCGTTCTGCAGGTAGTCCCCGTACACGCCCTGCTGGCCGCTGCCCGGGTCACGGGTGAACGCCACGCCGGTGCCTGAGTCCAGGCCCAGATTGCCGAAGACCATCGCCACGATGTTGACCGCGGTACCCAGATCAGCGGGAATCCGCTCCTGGCGCCGGTACAAGATCGCCCGGTCGGCGTTCCAGGAATTGAAGACGGCGTTGACAGCAAGGTCAAGCTGCTCGCGCGGCTCCTGCGGGAAGTCGCGGCCGGTCTGGGTCCTGACGATCCCCTTGTAGGTCTCGACCAGCGCCCGCAGGTCGTCGGCGTCCAGGTCCAGGTCGTTCGTGGTGCCCTTGGCCTTCTTGGCAGCGTCGATCGCGTGCTCGAACTCGGTGCCGTCGATCCCGAGAACGGTCTTCCCGAACATCTGGATCAGCCGGCGATAGGAGTCCCAGGCAAACCGGTCGTTGCCGGCCTGCTTGGCCAGGCCGTGCACCGAAGCGTCGGACAGGCCGATGTTGAGCACGGTGTCCATCATTCCCGGCATCGAGAACTTGGCCCCGGACCTGACACTGACCAATAGCGGCTCGTTATGGTCGCCAAGACTGCGGCCCATCGCCCGCTCAAGCCGCTGCAAATGCTCGGTGACCTCGGCGGCAAGCCCCTCGGGAACGGTCCCGAGGGTCAGGTAATGACGGCACGCGTCGGTGCTGATGATGAAGCCCGGCGGCACCGGCAGACCAAGGTTCGTCATCTCGGCCAGGTTCGCACCCTTGCCGCCGAGCAGGTCCTTCATGTCCCGGTTGCCCTCAGTGAAGTCATAGACCAGCTTGCCCACTGTGCGCTCTCCTTGCGGCGCCGCTGCCCGGCCAGACCATCGGCGCTGCGCGGCTGAAGTGATCACGGCCTCTCGGCCCTCAGCAAGACTCTACCGAGCCTTGCGCACCCGATGCCGTCGCACTCGCGTTCACGGCCGGCCAGCGCCGCCCATGACATATCGGCTGCCCGGCTGGCCGATCGCAGCGGCCAGATGAGGAGCGGGCAGGCGACTGGATTTGAGCGGTAACGAATTCGGCCCACCGAGCTGTGGATCGAGACGGAATGCGGCTAAGTCACATGCACATCCGCTCTCCGCGATCCGCGCTGCCGCCACCCGATCCGGCCCGGCCGGACTGTAGAAGAAGACCTCGGACCTGGCGAGGCGGGCGGCACAGCCCGCGATGCCGGCTGCTGCGCAACGCCTGGCATCGCGGGCATGCCGTCCGCCTCGGGGACCAGGCCCCGCGGCAGCTTGGGGGACCGCGCCTGGCGATGTCTGGTGACCGATTCAGCCAGTCACGCCCCGAAGGTGATAGAGGGCTGCCACCGGGCGAGAGCGGTCGCAACTTGCCGGTGTCACCCGTGACAGACTCAGCTATGCACACCCCGAGGGTGATCGGGCTGCTGCACCCGGGCGAGATGGGCGCGGCGGTAGGAAGGTGCCTGACGGAGCGCGGGCACACGGTGCTGTGGGCGTCGGAGGGCCGCAGCGCTCAGACGGCCGCCAGAGCCGCCGCGGCGGGGCTCACCGACGCTGGCACGGTGGCCGGGCTGGCAGACCGGGCCGAGGTCATCCTGTCCGTCTGCCCGCCGCATGCGGCGCGGGACGTGGCCCGTGCGGTGCGCGGATTCCGTGGCCTGTTCGTCGACGCGAACGCGATCTCCCCGGACACGGCGGACGGGATCGCATTGCTGGTCTCCCAGGACGGCGCGGACTACGTCGACGGCGGGATCATCGGCCCGCCGCCGGCCGCCGGCAGCACCCGGCTGTACCTGTCAGGCCGCCGCGCCGGCGAGGTACGCGGCCTGTTCGAAGGTGCGCGACTAAACGCGCGCGTCATCGACGGCGGTGACTTCTCCGCCTCAGCGATCAAGATGGCTTACGCGGCGTGGACGAAGGGCTCAGCCGCGCTGCTGCTCGCTGCCCGGGCGCTCGCGGCGTCCGCCGGAGTGGAGGACGCGCTGCTCGGCGAGTGGCGGCTGTCGCAGCCTGACCTCGACCGGCGGTCACGCGACTCCGCGCGGTCGGCGCTCGCCAAGGGATGGCGCTGGGTGGCCGAGATGGAGCAGATCGCTGAGGCGATGGCAGCCGCCAGACTGCCGGACGGATTCCACCGGGCCGCCGCGGACATCTTCCGCCGTTCCCCGCGAACTGCCCGTGCCGCGGATGTCGCTGTCCGCGAGGTCATGGCGGCGCTGACCGGCGATACTACGCTGACCGGCGATACTACGCAGGGCGGCTAGCCAGACGCTCAATGGGATTCCCGCCGACATTCGGCGCGAGGCGGCCGGAACCATTCATAATCGATGCTTACAGCGCCAAATGACGGGCAGCGCCATCCGTCCGGACGGCCGGACGGTAAGTTGACCTTCGGCCAGGCCCACCTCGACAGAACGGCAGACGCGATGACGAACGACCCGGCAAGCCCGCAGCCTGCCGCCTCGACCGAGTCCGCCCCGGTGATTTCGCGCCGACGGCGCGCTGCCCGGCTGATCCTGGGCAGGGCCGCCCCGTCGTCGGGCGCCGCCGAGGCGGCGGTGCCAGGTGTCGGGGGCTCACCGCAGGTCAGGCTGGTCGTGCTGAGCTTCCTGATGCTGTTCGTCGAGCTGGCGCTGATCAGGTGGCTCGGCGCGAACATCGTCTACCTGTCGTACTACTCGAACTTCGTGCTGCTCGGCAGCTTCCTCGGGATCGGCATCGGATTCCTCCGCGCCAGGTCGCGGGTGAACCTCTTCGCCTGGACGCCGGTGGCGCTGGCGCTGCTCGTCCTGTTCGTCCTGGTCTTCCCGGTCCAGATCAGCCACACGTCGGGCACGTCGCTGATCTTCTTCGGCTCCCTGAAGACGACCGGGCTGCCGACCTGGCTCACCTTGCCGGTCATCTTCCTGTCGGTGGCAGCGGTCATGGCGATGATCGGCGAGGGGGTGGCCAGGACCTTCATCCAGTTCAAGCCGCTGGACGCGTACCGGCTCGACATCCTCGGCAGCATCGCGGGCACGGCCGCGTTCTCGGCGCTGTCCTTCCTGAACGCCAAGCCCGTGGTCTGGGGGGTCATCGTCGCGGTCGTGCTGCTGGCGCTGTCCGGCAAGCGGATCGGCATGGTCCAGGTAGCGGCGCTGCTCGGCCTGGCCGGCATGCTGGCGGCCGAGAGCGTGATCGCCGATCAGCTGTGGTCGCCGTATTACCGCATCACGGTGGCGCCCACGACGGCGAAGGGCACGATCCCGATCATGGTCAACGGGATTCCGCACCAGGCCATCATCGCGGCGGCAAAGCGGCCGCCGATCTACTACCTTCCCTACCACGAGGCGCAGCACAATCCGCTGAACAATGTGCTGATCGTCGGCGCCGGAACGGGAAACGACGTGGCCGGAGCCCTTCGCGAGGGCGCCAGGCACGTCGATGCGGTGGAGATCGATCCGCTGATCTACAAGCTGGGAACTCAGCTCAACTCCGACCATCCGTATAGCAGCCCGCGGGTCAGCGTCTACGTCAACGACGGCCGGGCCTTCCTGTCGGAGACGACCAAGAAGTACGACCTGATCCTGTTCGCGCTGCCGGACTCGCTGACCCTTGTGGCTGGCCAGTCGTCGCTGCGGCTGGAGAGCTACCTGTTCACGCTTGAGGCGATGCAGGCGGCGCGGGCCCATCTGGTGCCCGGTCATGGCGTCTTCGCCATGTATAACTACTACCGGACGCCGTGGCTCCGGGACCGGCTGGCGAACACCCTGGACGTGGCGTACGGCCACGCTCCGTGCGCAAGCTCGGTCGGCAGCGGATCGCAGCAGCTGTCGGTGCTCACGATCAGCAGCAACCCGGCCGCCGTGCGGTGCGTCCAGACCTGGAAACGCCCGGTCGGCGTGCTGGCGCCGTCCACCGATGACCATCCTTTCGTCTACCTCGCGAGCAATACCATCCCCGGCTTCTACCTGCTGACCCTGGCCCTGATCCTGGTGGCCTCGGTCCTGCTGGTGCGCACGTCCTCCGGGCCCTACCGGAGGATGGCCCGGTTCACCGACCTGTTCTTCATGGGCGCCGCGTTCCTGCTGCTCGAGACCAAGAGCGTGGTGCAGTTCGCGCTGCTGTTCGGCACGACCTGGTTCGTCAACGCGCTGGTCTTCGCAGGCGTCCTTGTCGCCGTCTACGCGGCGGTCGAGACCTCGCGGCGGGTGGTGATCCAGCGACCGGCCCGGCTTTACCTGGCATTGCTCGCCGCGCTCGTGGTGGCCTGGGTCGTGCCCCAGGAGTCACTGCTGTCACTCTCGGTCGTGCCGCGGTTCACCTGCGCCGTGCTGATCGCGTTCGCCCCGATCTTCCTCGCCAACCTGGTGTTCACCCAGCGGTTCCGTGACGTTGGTGACGCGACCGTCGCGTTCGCGGCCAACCTGCTCGGCGCGATGGTCGGCGGCGTGCTTGAGTACCTGTCGCTGATCACCGGTTACCACGCGCTGCTCATCGTGGTCGCGGTGCTCTACGGCCTCGCCTTCCTGTTCGGCCGCAGGCACCTGGCCAGGCCGTCCGCCCGTCCGACGGTAGCGACCACGATCCGCGCGGATCGGAGCACGGCCGGCGCCGCCTCATCGAGCTAGTCTCCCATCACCGGCTGGCGAAGAACTCGCCGACCGGCCCCGGCTGCGCGGGATGCCGGTCGGCGCCCTACGGGAACTCGGGCACGGGCGCCGCGGCGCGGCGCGGCATCGGGACAACGTGCCTGACTAGCAGCCGGCGAGTCGTTCTGCCAGATAGGAGATGAGGCCGTCGATGCCGATCCGTTCCTGCTTCATCGAGTCGCGCTCGCGGACCGTCACCGCCTGGTCGCCGAGACTGTCGAAGTCCACCGTCACGCAGTAGGGCGTCCCGATCTCGTCCTGGCGGCGGTAGCGGCGGCCGATCGCGCCGGCGTCGTCGAAGTCGGCACTCCACTGCCTGCGGACCATCGCGGCGACGTCGCGCGCCTTCGGCGAGAGATCGGCGTTCCGTGATAGCGGAAGCACGGCCACCTTGACCGGCGCCAGCCGGTAATCGAGGCGCATCAGCGTCCGCTTCTCCAGGACGCCCTTGGCGTCCGGCGCCTCGTCCTCGGTGTAGGCCTCGAGCAGGAACGCGAGCATCGACCGGTCGACGCCCGCGGCCGGCTCGACCACGTACGGCACGAACCGCTCTGAAGACTCCGTGTCCAGGTACGACATGTCCTGGCCGGAGGCCCTGGCATGGGTCGTCAGGTCGAAGTCGGTGCGGTTGGCCACGCCCTCAACCTCGCCCCACTCGCTGCCTGGCAGGTCGTACCGGTACTCGATGTCGACGGTGCGCTTGGAGTAGTGCGAGAGCTTGTCCTTCTCGTGCTCATGAAGCCGCACGTGCTCGCGGGCCAGCCCGAGGCTGACGTACCAGGCCCGCCGCTGGTCGATCCAGTACTCGTGCCAGTCCTCGTCGGTGCCCGGCCGGACGAAGAACTCCATCTCCATCTGCTCGAACTCGCGGGTGCGGAAGATGAAGTTGCCAGGAGTGATCTCGTTCCTGAACGACTTGCCGATCTGGCCGATGCCGAACGGGACCTTCTTGCGCGAGGTCTGGAGCACGTTGCGGAAGTTGATGAAGATGCCCTGCGCGGTCTCCGGCCGCAGGTAGGCGAGGCCGGATTCGTCCTCGACCGCGCCGAGGTAGGTCCGCAGCAGCCCGTTGAACATCTTCGGCTCGGTGAAAGCGCCCCTGGTGCCGCAGTTCGGGCAGGCGAGGTCGGCCAGGCCGTTCGCCGGTTCCCTGCCGTCGTGCTTGTCCTGGTAGGCCTCGATCAGGTGGTCGGCACGGAACCGCTTATGACAGGACTGGCACTCGGTCAGCGGATCGACGAACTCGGTGATGTGCCCGCTGGCCTGCCACACCTCGGGCGCCAGGACCACGCAGGAGTCCAGGCCGACGATGTCGTCGCGCTCCATCACCATGGAGCGCCACCACTGGCGCTTGATGTTGTTCTTGATCTCGACGCCCAGCGGACCGTAATCCCAGGATGCCCTGAGCCCACCGTAGATCTCACTGGACGGGTAGACGATCCCCCGCCGCTTGCACAGGCTGACAACGGCATCCATGCGGTCACTGCGACGAGCCATCAGGTTTCTCCAGCGCCTTAAGGCAGTTTGCGGATTGCGGGACAAGCGCGAACCCCGGCACGGGGCGGCGGCGCCTGCAAGCTTAGCGTTGCCCGGGCGTACAGCCGGTGCCGCTATCGTGGTCGGTGACCTGGCGCTCCGCAACTCGATAAGCGCCCGGCAGCCAGGAAGGGACACCCGTGTGAGCACGAACCGCGCGCAGCGGCGCAGACCGCCCGGCCGGCCGGCCAGGCCAGTCAGGGCGCCGCGCCCGCTGCCCGAGGGGGACGCGCTCTTCACTCCCGGCGCGTCCGCGCGCAGGCAGGCGATCGAGCGGCAGAGCGCGGCACCGCTGCTCTGGCTGCACCAGATACCCGTCTGGCTGCTGCCGCTGCTCGCGGTCGGCCTGCTTGTCACCGGGCTCGCAGTGCATGGCTGGGTCGGCGCAGTCGCGCTGTGCGGGGTCGCGGTGCTGCTTGGCTGGCTGGCCGCGCTGTCCTGGCCCCGGCTGTCCGCGCAGGGCCGCCTGCTGCGGACGGCCGCCATCGCGTGCGTGCTGCTAGCCGCCGTCATCCGTGCCGTCAGCCACTAAGAGCCTGGCGAAACTTACACCTGACCTGCGGTGACGTGGTCAAGCCGATCTTGCAGGACCCTGGTTTCATGATCGTTACGCCACTTGCTCAGACAAGGCGTTTTGCCCAGTCAGCGACGAGCTGGCTCGCGCAAGCCGTGACGCTTATGGCGCTTCGGGCAGCGGCCGATTCTGCCGCGTGCACTCACACCGGGTGTCAGAGGCGGTAGACCCGCCGATGGGTCCTGATCGCCAGGGTGCGAGCCGTCCGGCAAGTGAACACGTAGAGTAGTCGTAATACTGCGAATCGTAGCAGTGCATGGGGCTGGCGGATCAGACCAGCATTGAGGCCGGGGGCAGCGTGCACGTGAACACCGAGCCGACCAGTCCGCCAGGCCGACCGGGCTACGGTCGCCCGGCGTGGATCAGCGTCACGCTGGTCATTGCCATCGCTGCCGCGCTCGCAGGATTCGCGGTCTGGCACTTCAGAGCCGGTCCGCGGGCCGGGCATGCCGTGTCATGGGCCCCGAGTCCGCGCGACATCGGCGGCATGCACGCCATCGCGACGTCGACCCGGTCGGGCTACTCGCTCTTCACGGCGCACGGCACGGTGCGCTTCCTGCCCGGCGTGGACCTCGGGGCGACCGTGCCAGGGCATCAGCCGGGCGAGCTCGCGATCACCGCGGCGGACTACCGGCGGTGGCTCAATGAGATGGGATGGCTCGGGATACGCGCGGTGCGGATCTACACGATTCACCCGCCGGCCTTCTACCAGGCTCTTGCCGCGTACGACCAGGCGCACAGCAGCGACCCGATCTACCTGATCCAGGGCGTTTATCTGCCAAACGACGACTACCTGACGACTGGCAATCTCTACAGTCCAGTGGTCACGAGAACGTTCACCGCCGAGCTGCGCGACGCCGCCGCAGCGGTGACAGGCACCCTGGTCCGGCCGCCGACGCCGGGCCACGCGAGCGGCACCTGGACAGCCAACGTCTCGAAATGGACGGCCGGCTGGATCATCGGCGTCGAATGGGATCCGCATGCCGTGGCATCCACCAACCAGCGCAATCCCCGCGCTCCCGCCGTCAGCGGCCGATACTTCCGCAGCACTCCGAACGCGAATCCGACCGAGCGATGGCTGGCCGCTCGCATGAACGACATGGCCGGGGACGTGGCGGCGACCGGCTGGACGGCGCCGATCGCGTTCGCGAACTGGCCGACCGACGACCCGCTGCACCATCCGAACGAGCCCAACCCGGCCGAGGACCTGGTGAGCGTGGATCCCGACCACGTGCTGGCCACCCAGCGGTGGCCGGGCGGCGTGTTCGCCAGCTACCACGTGTACCCCTACTACCCTGACTTCCTGCGGTACCAGCCGAGCCTTCAGCACTTCGTCTTTGACGGTCAGGCCGATCCCTACGCCGCGTACCTGCGGGATCTGCGGCTGCACTCCAGGGGAGTGATGCCGGTCATGATCACCGAGTTCGGCGTGCCTTCATCGCTGGGGTCGGCCCACGACGGGGCGAATGGCTGGAGCCAGGGCGACCACACCGAGCTGCAGGCCATGCAGATCGACGCGCGTCTGCTGCGCGAGATCCATGACCTGGGAATGGCTGGCGCATTCGTCTTCGAATGGACCGACGAGTGGTACAAGAAGACCTGGAATACCGAGCTGCACCAGATTCCGTCCGGCCGCGTGCAGCTATGGCACGATACCTTCACCAATGAGCAGTACTTCGGCCTGGTGGCGACCGACCCGGTGCCGACCCGGCCGACGGTCATCTACCGCGGCGCTGGCCAGGGCCCGGCCCTGACGGTCAGCCAGGTCACGGCGTCCATCGACGCCTCGTACGTCTATGTGCACATCGCGACGGCAGGACGGCCCAGCGGCACGGTGACGATCGGGCTCGACACCGTGCCGGGAATCACCGGCTCGCCGCCGCCAGGCTCGACCGACCGCAGCGCCGACTACGCGCTCGTGCTCGACATCGCGCATCGGGCCGGCCAGGCCTGGGTGCGGGAGCGGCTCGACCCCGATCAGATCGACTATGCCCCCATCCCGCCAGGTGCCCGGCCGCCGCCAGCGAACGGCTGGCGGCCGCTTGAGCTCGTGACGGACAAGCCATGGACGCTGCCGCTCACGCACCGCAGAACGCCGATGCTGTTCGACAACGTCGGCCTGCTTCGCTATGGCGCCTGGACACCAGGGCGCCCCGGCTATGACAGCCTGGCGCTCTGGCATCTGGACGGTCATGGCCTGGTGGTGCGGATCCCCTGGGCGATGGCCGGGATCAGCGATCCGTCCTCGCACCAGGCCCTCATCCCGCGCGCAGAGTTCCGCGCGTCAAGCGTCACGATCTCCGGCATCGGCATCACGATCACCGGCAGCGGACTGCCGCTGCAACGAGCCGGCACCGTGCACTGGAGCAACTGGCAGAGTGTCGCCTACCGGGAGCGGATCAAGCCAGGCGCCGGCGCGCTCCGGCGCGCGTTCGCCGCGGTCAGCGCCTGGCCGCGCTGATCAGGCCGGACCAGACGACGGCGAAGCCGAGGACATAGCCATCCAGGGACAACAGGTGAGGACCGGCGTTACGACGCCTACCTGGGGCCGGGAACCGGGTTCGGTGCGGCGCCGCCGTAACGGCGGTCGCGGCTGGCGTAGATCTCGCAGGCGTGCCACAGATGGCGCCGGTCGAAGTCGGGAAAGAGCGTGTCGAGGAAGACGAACTCCGCGTAGGCCGACTGCCAGATCAGGAAGTTGGAGGTCCGCTGCTCGCCCGAGGAGCGCACGAACAGGTCGACGTCGGGAATGCCGGGCTCGTCGAGATACCGCGCGAACACCTTCTCGTCGATCCGGTCGGCCCGCAGCCGGCCCGCTGCCACATCGGCGGCGATCGCCGCGGCCGCGTCGGCGATCTCGGCCCGGCCGCCGTAGTTCACGCAGAACTGCAAGGTCAGCACCGTATTGCCGGCCGTCATGGCCTCGGCGTCCTCGAGCTCGCGGATCACGCTCCGCCAGAGCCGCGGCCTGCGGCCGGCCCAGCGGACCCGGACCCCCATCTCGTTAAGCTGATCGCGACGGCGGCGGATAACGTCCCGGTTGAAGCCCATCAGGAAGCGGACCTCGTCAGGTGAGCGCCGCCAGTTCTCGGTGGAGAACGCGTAGGCGGAAAGATACGGGATGCCGAGCTCGATCGCGCCCATGATCACGTCGAACAGCGAGTACTCGCCGGCCTTGTGACCCTCGGTGCGCGGCAGCCCGCGCTGCTTCGCCCACCGTCCGTTGCCGTCCATCACCAGCGCCACGTGCCGCGGCACGAGCTCGGGCTGGATCTCCGGCGGCCGGGCGCCGCTGCTGTGCGGATCGGGCGGCCGTACCGCGCGGCTCACGCGTGCTCCACGTGCCGGAGCGAGCGGATCGAGTGCTCCAGGTGCCACTGGACATAGGCGGCGACGAGGCCGCTCGACTCCACCTGATAGCGGCGCTCGCTCGCGTCAGCCTGCTCCCAGTCGCCCCGGAGCAGCGCGCTCATCAATGCGATCGTCTGCACGGCGGCGGAGGCAGCGCCCGGCGCCCGGCAGGACCGGCAGACCAGGCCGCCCGCCGCGATGCCGAAGGTGCGCCGGCCCGAGGTGGCGCGCAGCGGCTCGCTCAGCCCGTCGGCGTCGTCGCGGTCGGCGGACGGGGCTCGGGTGCCGCAGATCGCGCACTCGTCGAGGGCCGGCGCGTAGCCGGCCACCGCGAGGGACCGGAGCAGGAACGCGTCGAGCACCAGGCGCGGGTCGTGCTCGCCATCGACCAGCGTCCGCAGCCCGCCGACGAGCAGCAGGAACTGGCGCAGGGCGGGTTCCTTCTCGATCTGGGTGAACCGCTCGGCCGTCTCCAGCATCGCGGTTCCTGTCGTGTACCTCGGGTAGTCGCCCGCCAGCGTGTCGCCGTAGCCGCGCACCGTCTCGGCCTGGGTGATCACGTCGAGCGTCCGCCCCGTATACAGCATCAGGTCAACATGGGTAAACGGCTCAAGCCGGGCACCGAACCGCGATCTGGTCCGGCGGACGCCCTTGGCGACCGCCCGGATCCGGCCCGACTTGCGCGCGAGCACGGTGACGATCCGGTCGGCCTCGCCCAGCTTCTGGGTCCGCAGCACGATGCCGTCGTCGGTGTAGATGCTCACTTCGCTATTGTCGCGTATCCGGCCGACCGCGGACGCTGCTCGCTGGCGACCCGCCGGCCCGGCGGCACGAGCGGCCGCCACGGTCACCCGCCCGCGACTGGTGGGCTGCCCTCAGCGGCGCGCCCGGCCGGGTCAGCCGGCCGACGCGCCCTGCTCGGTCATCGCGATCACGCCGATCGCCTGAGCCTGTGTCATGCCAAGCCCGGCGGCGATCTCCTGTGCGGCCTGCCGCTCCTCCTCGGTCAGCGGGCCGTCGGCGAGGCCGATCCTGACAATCTCGGCCAGGAACCACTCTCTCGCCGGCACAGCGAGCTGCACCGTCAGCGCGTTCAGCCGGGCCGTCACGTCCATCCCAGCACCGCCCGGCTGCCCGAGGTCGGCGTCGAGTGCCGCGTCGTCATACCCGGCCAGCCCCGCTCCCCGCACGGCGTCAATGGCGCGCCTGCGCGCCGCCAGGCTGAACGGGTCCCCGGCCCTGAGCATCGTGGCCGCCGCGGCCTGGAGGCCGGCCGGCAGCGCGGCCTGCATCTGCGCCATGGTCGGCAGCGAGAGGACGTCGGGCCGGTACCGGCTCTTGCAGACCGTGCACTGGACATGCTCGCCCGCCTTGCCAAGCGGGATGATCGGGATGAAGAACAGATGGATCCAGCGGCGGCCCGACCTGAGCCGGTAGGGCCGATCACCGCCGCAGCGCTGGCAGTGGAATGTCCCGGTGCCGATCGTGCGGTAGTAAACCCGCAGGCCGAAGATCAGGAACATGGCCACCGCCTCCTGCGCGCCTCGCCGACGCCACAGTCTATCCGGCCTGAGCCGCCTCCTCGGCGAGCCAGATGACGTCCTGCGCCTGGGCCTGCGTCATCCCGAGCGACTTCGCGATCGTCCTGACCACCTGCCGCTCGCCGGCGCTCAGCGAGCCATCGGCCAGCCCGATCCTGACCACGTTCGCCAGGAACCACTCTCTGGCATGCGCCTCGAGCTGCAGGGCGAGTGCCGCGACGGCGACCTCAAGATCCTGGCCGGCACCGCGCGCCGGTGTCGTTCCGGCGAGCTGGCCGGGCCGGGCGAGAGCGGCACCGAGCTGCGCCGCGTCGAAGTCGGGCGCCCCAGCGCCCCTGATCAGCTCGATGGCGCGCCGGCGGGCAGCCAGGCTAGCGGAGTTCCCGGCCCGCAGCATGGCCAGCGAAGCCGACCTCGTTCCGGTCAGCAGCGCGACCTGCATCTGCGCGGTGGTCGGAACCGCGAGCAGCTCCGTCCGGTAGCAGGTGCGGCAGATCACGCACCGCAGGTGCGGGCCGGCTCTAGCGAGCGGAACGACCGGGACGCCCAGCAGGTGAAACCAGCGCCTTCCGGTCCGGTGCCGGTACGGCCGGTCCCCGCCGCACCGCTGGCAGTGCAAGGTGCCCTGGCCAGCCGCCCGGTAAAAGACTCTGATCCCGGCGATCAGCATCGCTTCCCTCCAGCCCGCCGCCGCGGCGAGTAGCCCCCGGGTGACCAGCACCTCGGATTCGCCGATCATCACATGATCAGCGATCTTCGGAACCTGAATCAGGAGAAAATCTCCGAGTCAGCCGATGCCCTCGACCATCCTCTGACCTGCGGAATCACCGGCAGCAACGTGCGCAATCGCCGCCCGGGCAAGGCGATCGGGACGTCGCGGTGTCAGCTGGGAGACCGGCCGGTCACGGCAGCACAGACCGTTCAGTCGTAGAAGCCGAGCCTGCGAAGCTGCCCGGGATCGCGCTGCCAGTCCTTGGCTACCTTGATCCGCAGATCCAGGTAGACCCTGCTGCCGAGCAATGCCTCGATCTGGCGTCTCGCCTGCGAGCCGACCTCCTTCAGCCGCGCTCCCCTGGCGCCGATCACTATCGCCTTCTGGCTTGGCCGCTCCACATACATCAGGGCATGCACATCGATCAGGTCCCGCCCCGGGCGGGGCGCCATCTCCTCGACGACCACGGCGATCGAGTGCGGCAGCTCGTCCCGCACGCCCTCCAGGATCGCCTCCCTGATCAGCTCGGCTACCAGCTGCTGCTCAGGCTGGTCGGTCAGCTCGCCGTCCGGGTACAGCGGCCGGCCGGGCGGCAGGTGACCGATCAGCACGTCGGCGAGCACGTCGAGCTGGAAGCCGGTGACCGCGGAGACTGGCACGATGTCGGCCCAGTCGCCGAGTTCTGCCACGGCCGCGAGCTGCCTGGCTACCTGCTCTTTCGGCACCTGGTCCGTCTTGGTGACGATCGCGACCACTGGTGTCCTTGCGCTCGTCTGGCCGCCGCCGCTGCCCTGGCCACCGCCCTGGTCGGCACCGTCCTGGCCGGCACCGTCCTGGCCGGCACCACCCGGGCTGCCGCTGCGGCCGGCCGAGCCCGTGCGGCGGGCTGCGGTGTTTGCCGGGCGGCCGGTCAGCTCGGCGGCCAGGTACTTGTCGCCGGGCCCGATCCGCTCGACGGCCGGGACGCAGAACCCGATCACGTCCACCTCGGTCAGCGTCGAGCGGGCCAGGCTGTCCAGCCGTTCCCCGAGCAGCGTCCTCGGCCGGTGCAGTCCGGGCGTGTCGATGATGATCAGCTCGGCGTCCGGGCGCCGCACGATGCCGCGGATCACCTGCCTGGTGGTCTGCGGCCGACTGCTTGTGATCGCGACCTTCGTGCCGACCAGCGCGTTCATCAGCGTGGACTTGCCGACGTTAGGCCGGCCGACGAAGCAGGCAAAGCCTGAGGCGAACCCGGGCACCTGTGCTGGCAGCGCTTCCACGCTCGTGATTCTCCCCTACCGGACCGGAAGTGCCGCACGACCGGTCAGGACAGCGCGCCGCCCGCACCCGGCGGACTCTTAGCGCCCGGTCCGGCGCGACCGCGCGCCGCGGCCGAGGCAGCGCAGCACGACCGGGCCAGGCGGCCAGGGCAGCGCAGCACGACCGGGCCAGGCGACCGGGCCAGACGGCCGAGGCAGCGCAGCACGACCCGGGGCAGACGGCCGGTCCGGAGCGGTGCGGCGCGACCAGGCCAGAGCGGCCGGGGCGTGCGGATTCACCGGCGGACCGCTGCTAGCTTTAGCTGTCATGGTTGACGCGAGCCGAGTTCTGGTCACCGGCGGAGCCGGATTCATCGGTGCGACGCTGGTCCGCCGCCTCATCGGGAGCGGCTACTTCGTCCGCGTGCTCGACAATTTCTCGACCGGCGACGCGTCGCACCTAGCCGACGTCGACACCGAGATCGTCACGGCAGACATCCGTGACGCCGCCGCGCTTGACGCGGCGCTGACCGGGATTCAGGCCGTGGTGCACCTCGCGGCGTCGGGCTCGGTCGTGACCTCAGTCGAGGACCCAGGGACGAACTTCGACGTCAATGTCGTCGGCACCTTTCGGGTGCTCGACGCTGCCCGGCGGGCCGGGGTAGAGCGGGTGGTGCAGGCCTCCACGGGAGGCGCGCTGATCGGCGACGCGATACCGCCCGTTGATGAGCTCTCGCTGCCGAAGCCGATCTCGCCGTACGGTGCCAGCAAGCTGGCAGGCGAGGGGTATGCGCACGCGTTCGCCAAGTCCTATGGCCTGCGCACGGTAGCTCTGCGCTTCGCCAACGTCTACGGCCCGTGGAGCGCGAGCAAAAAAGGCGCGATGACGCTGTTCTTCCGGGCGATCCACACGGGCGAGCCGATCGTGATCTACGGCGATGGCCGGTCATCGCGCGACTACACGCACGTCGAGGACATCGCCTGCGCGCTCGAGCTTGCTCTCGAGCACGACGTCGCTGGCGGCACCGTGCTGCATATCGCGTCGGGCATCGAGACCACCGCGCGGGAGCTTGCCGATCTGTGTCGCGCCGCAGCCGGGGCACCGGATCATCCGGTCGAGTACCGGCCCAGGCGGCCCGGCGAGGTTGACCGCAATTTCGCCTCCTACGACCTCGCCAAGCAGGTGCTCGGGTACTCGCCGAGCATCAGCCGTGAGGACGGCATCGCCAGCACCTGGCGCTGGTTCTCCGAGGCCGTCTTCCGGGCCTAGCCAGTTTGTCGACCTGGCCCGGCTGAACCTCCGCAGGGACGGCTCCGGCGTGGCCCTCTGACCAGGTGGACCTGATCGGCGGGCGTCACGGATAATTCAGGCGGAAACCGGATGTCCGGATGGATCGACAGGAACAGTCTGGGCCACCCGCGGATGCGGGATGAACCCATGGCTCCGCGGTCGAGTTCATGCACGATTTCGCGTTCCTGCTGCCCGTGACGGTCATCTGCGAGCTGATCGGGATCCCGGAAGCGGACCGCGAGACATCGGGGCCGGCAACAGGGACCCGCGCCGGTTCGCTGCCCCCGACACGTTCGACCCGACGCGCGCCAAGGGTGGACCGCTCAGCTTCGGCGCGGGCGCCCATTTCTGCATCGGAGCCGCCCTCGCCAGGCTCGAAGCCACCGTGGCCTTCCTGCGGCTGCTCGACCGCTTCCCCGCGCTCGCCGCCGCCGGCGAGCCAGAGCGCAGGGAAAGCCTCGTCCTTCGCGGCTTCGAGACCCCGCCCGTCACGATCATCTAGCCGCACAAACCTCACCGCGACTCTCCCGGGCCCTCCTGGACCCAGCCGACGCCGAATCCAGCCGAGGCTGGAGCTCCATCGCCCTGCCGCCCATCATATATGACTATTTACCGCTCGAAATAACATAAAACAGGTACAATCATGACGGAACCCTTGATAAGTCACCATTTCGGCCTTGGCGACGTCACGCTTCCGAGCCGATACGGCTGTCAGAGGCGAAGGGTGGTGCGCACCGATCCGCTCGGGGACGCGTGAATGATGAGCGCGCCCGCGCCGATGTCCTTCACGGCCGCGATGTCCCCCGGATCGGGCTCCGTTCCCTCGCTGACCAGGGCGGCGGCCTCCAGGCTCGTCGCACCGCTGGATACGGCCATCGCCACCGCCAGTGCGAGTGCGGACAGCCGGAGAGATGGAAGCGCAACCGCGGCCGCGGCATAGGTACGGCCGGTCTCGTCCCTGACGGCAGCGCCCTCCGCCGACCCGACCCGCGCTCTCGCGGACCGCGCCAGCGTAATGATCTTCAGATCCTCCTGGCCAAGCTGAGCCTCGCTCACGTCCATGAGCTTACTGTGGCGGCCGTTCACCGTCGGACGTCATTCCGCCGTTTCCACGGGAGTCCGGCTGCCCGTCTCCGACCCGCCGGTCTAAGTCCCGCCGACCGCCATCGGAACTCCCCGCCGACCCGGTCCCGGGCCGATCGGCCGGGCGTTCGCCGGCCCCACCCTCGCCGGCCGCGTATTCATCGGCCCCGTACTCATCGGCCCTGTGCTCACCTGACGCGAGCTCACCGGCCCTGTGCTCACCAGCTTCGCTCCCACCTGACACGGTGTCACCTGGCGCG
>Ga0209415_10007760_pt1 | contig 18673 bp, 18 predicted proteins | sample PeaSoiSIISIP2007_FD_187696 | JGI IMG/M metagenome (GOLD analysis project Ga0209415, IMG submission 187696) | Peat soil microbial communities from Weissenstadt, Germany - SII-SIP-2007 (SPAdes) (version 2) | ecosystem: Environmental > Terrestrial > Soil > Wetlands > Peat | place: Germany...
TTTAGCCCCTGAGGTCTGCTGACCTTACTCCCGCGCGAGCGCGCACGTCAGTGTGAAATGGATGCTGTGATCAGCCCTCAAACCCGGCGCGCGCCGAGCGATGCTCTTCCCGCGCGAGCAGTGATTCCGTCGAGCGCGAAAACGGCTCGTCAAAGCCCAGCGTTTCCCGCACAAAATAAAGCGGGCGGCGCTTGTTCTCGCCGTAGGTTCGCCCGAGATACTCTCCCAGAATTCCAAGGCACAATAACTGCGCGCCACCGAGAAGCAGTACGACGAGCACGACCCATCCCCAGGGTGCTATCCAACGCCCGTTGACCAGACCGAAGCCAGCCGCAGTCACGGCACCAAGCAGGGCCAACGCCGAGGACACCACGCCGATCACCGTAGCAAGCCGCAACGGCGCAATCGAGAACGAGAGAATACCGTCAACCGCAAAGCGCGCCATCCGCCACAGCGTGTACTTCGAATCTCCAGCGTGGCGTGGCGCGCGGTCATAGGGCACCGACACTTGCCGGAACCCTACCCAACTCACCATGCCGCGCATGAAACGATCGCGCTCGGGCATCGACAACAGCGCGTCCACTACCTTGCGATCCAGAAGCCGGAAATCCCCGGAGTCCAGTGGAATCGCGACGTCGGAAAGTCGGTTGATGAACCGGTAGAACCATTTCGCGGTCAGGGTCTTGAAAGCCGTTTCGCCCTCGCGGTTGTGGCGGGTGCCGTACACCACGTCGCCGCCTTGCTTCCAAAGATCAACCATTTCGGATATGACCTCCGGAGGGTCCTGGAGATCGGCGTCGATCAGAACGACGGCGGAGCCCCGGGCGTACTCCAACCCCGCGCTGATCGCGACCTGATGGCCAAAATTTCTGGACAGTCTTACCACGCGAATGCGCGGATCGGAACCGTGAAGCTCGGTCAGGATGCGGGGAGTATTATCCCGGCTCCCGTCATCGACGTAGATGATTTCGAAAGGCCGGCCGATGAGTTCCAGGCTGGCGGTCAGACGCCGCGTGGTTTCTGGCAGCACCGCATCTTCGTTGAAGCAGGGAACAACTACCGAGATCTCGGGCTTCGGCCCGAACGATCCAAAGCGCATTCAGGAACTCCCGACGGCGAGAGGATTTACAGGTAATCTCTTATGATACGCTAACGGTTCCCGATCCCACTAGACAAAACAACCTGGGTAGCGCCTGATTCTGTGAACCAAGTTTGTTCAGGGGCAGCGGAAAGACGACAGTGGAAAGACGGCAGCGGAAAGACCCGAATTCGTATCTGGCTATGCCTTCAGGCATAGCGTGAGTGCGGCCAATTTAAGATCAAGCCTTCAGGCGCTGCGATCGCGGAATGAGAGTCGCAGCGAGTCTAGCGCCGCAATTGCCTGCCCCACAGCAGCTAAAAGCGGAGGTTGCGTGGCGTGCCGGCGTGGCATGCCTGAAGGCATGCCCTGATACAAAGTCGCGAACCGCCGAACTCGAACAGCCGAAGCCACACAATGGAAATGAGCGAAACGCAAGAAACGAAAGGCGGCCGGGCCGCCTATGGCCCAATGGTGGCTGCGGGGCTGGCGGTGCGCCTGGCTGTCATTCCGTTTGTTTATCACGACTGGCTCGATCCGTTTGTGGTGGAACACTGGGCCTACGGCCGTGTAGCCCGCTCGCTGATTGCGGGGCACGGCTTCGGAAACGTGTTTGCCGACACCGGGCCGACGGCGGTCCTGTCCCCCGTGTATGCGTATCTGCTGGCGGGAATTTTCTGGCTGTTTGGATCAAACACTCCCACGTCGGTCGTGACCGCCTTGACGATCAACAGCCTGTTTTCGGCGCTCACCTGCATTCCGGTTTTTCTGCTGGCACGCCGCTGCTTTGGCGATCGTGTCGCGAAGTGGGCGGGATGGCTCTGGGCGTTTTCGCCCTATGGAGTCTATTACGGCGCGGAGTGGGCCTGGTCCACCTGCCTGCTCACGCTGCTGCTCTGTTGGCTTTTTCTCATCGCGCTGAAGCTGGAGAATTCCGGGCGCATTCTGAGCTGGATCGGTTTCGGTCTGCTCTGCGGCGTGTCCGCGCTTACAGAGCCGGTGGCGCTCTCGGTATTGCCGCTCCTGGGCGCATGGACTTGCTACCGGCGCTACCGTGAGGGTCGCACCTGGCTGATGCCCGGCGTAACCGCGTCGCTGGCGTTCCTCGCGGTCCTTTCGCCTTGGATCATTCGCAACTACGAGACTTTCCATCAATTCATTCCCGTACGCAGCGGCCTCGGACTCGAACTGTATATCGGCAACAACGGCTACTCTGCACGCTGGGTGAATAGCGCCCTGCATCCCAACCACAATGACGCCGAACTGGAGGAATACGAGAGGGCCGGTGAAGTCGCCTACATGGCGCACAAACGCCAGCAGGCGGTGGAGTTTATCTGCGCGCATCCCGGCTGGTATGTCCGAATGACACTGCGACGCGTGCTCTATATATGGACCGGATATTGGAGTCTGGATCGCGCATATCTTAAGGATGAGCCCCTCGATCCACCCAACATCCTGGTTGCCACCACGTTTTCGGTTCTGGCGCTGGTGGGCCTGCGTCGCGTGTTCCGGCTGGATCGGGCTCTCGCCGTCCGCTTTGCCATTGTGCTGGCCTGCTTCCCGCTCGTCTACTACCTGTCGCATCCGGAGACCTACTACTTTCGTCCGGTCGATCCGCTGATTGTGATTCTCGCCGCTGTGGCCGTTGCAGGTCGCTAGTTACGAAGGGTTGCGTAGCGCCGCCGTCTCGGCGGCTGTCGCGGCGGGCGCCTCGCCCGCCGCTGCGAGCGGCGGCTGAGAGCTGAGAGCCTTACTGTTCTGGCCGCCAGGGGCGGGCGAGACGGCCCGCGACAGCCGGCAAGGTGCCGGCGCTACAATTGCCGCGCATTGCAGCCTCTCGCGAATGGGGTTTAACATCTAACTGGCGATGGCGAACGCGACCTCTGTATCTACCACTCAGCGCCGCTTCACGATTGGATTCAACGAAGTCCTGAGCTTCGCCTACGATTCGTTCTGCAGCAACAAGCTGCAATTCACGCTCACGGCGCTGGCCCTGGCGGTGGGAACCGCCTCGGTGATCCTGGTGGCCACGATCGGCCTGACAGGAAAGCAATATATCCTGCGCCAGCTGCAATCCATCGGCACCAATATGATTTACGCCGACTACCAGGGTGGAGCGCAGCGCATCGATTCGACGCCCGATCCCATCATGATCGACGATGTGCAGGCAGTGCGTGAGCAGGTCTCAAGTGTCGTGGCCGCTTCGCCCACCGTGGCTCTCGGGGACCGCATCAGCGTGGGAGGAGGCAAGCAAAGCGACATTCTCGTCCTCGGCGTCGACCCTGAGTATCTCCGCGTGCGCAACCTGAAGGTTCTCGCCGGACGCTTCTTCGATAATCAGGATTCCTCCGGCCGCAACAAGGTCGCAGTCGTCACCGAAAAGTTGGCGCAGAAACTTTACGGGTCGACTCCAGTGGCGGTGGGCCACATCATCAAGCTGAGCGGCGGTCTTCCATTCACCGTCATTGGGGTGTTCAAGGAGAGCGTGGACACTTTCGGGCAGTCCGAGATTCAGGAAGACACCATGCTGATTCCCTACACCGTCAGCCGTTTCTTTAAGCCCACGGCCATGGTGAATGAAATCTACATTTCCGTGGCTACGGCGCAGGATGTGGTTCCTGCCACTGCTGCCATCAAGCGCGTGTTGCAATCGCGGCATCGTCCCGAATCGGTGTACAGTGTCCAGAACCTGAACCAGCTACTCACGGTGGCAGGAAAAATTGCCGATGCCCTGACGCTGATCCTGATGCTGGTTGCATTCGTGACGCTGCTGGTGAGTGGCATCGGAATCATGAACATCATGCTGGCGACGGTGACCTCGCGCATCCGCGAGATTGGGATTCGCAAAGCCATCGGCGCCACCAACCGCGCCATCCGCTTCCAGTTCCTGGCGGAAGCCATCCTGATCTCGCTGGCCGGAGGCATCGCCGGCATCGTTGCCGGCCTCGCCATCCCATATTCCGTACGCTTCCTCACCGACTACCGCATTCCGATCTCGGGTTTGTCGGCCATTATCGCCATCATCGTGTCGTCGATAGTGGGGATCATTTTCGGCACCGTTCCCGCCACCCGCGCCTCACAGCTCGATCCGGTCGAAAGCTTGCGCCACGAGTGAGCGCCGGCCGGCGGATCGGGTGGATCGATGGTGAGTTGGAAGGGAGCTGGTCTTCGCAGTAGCGTAGGTTCCCCAAAAACCACAAAGCCGGGCTGGTTGGCCCGGCTGTTCTATTGTGGAGCTGGTTCGTTCGGTCTTGTTTCGATCGGCGACCCAGGATGTCGAAATTCCCTAGATCTCGGTTTCGAGTTCAGCGGCTTCCAACCCACGGTTGCGAATTATCCCACGCGTTGCGGGAGGGCCGAATCTCATTTGTGCGCCGCGGGGTCACCGGCCCGCGCCGCAGGAAGCACTTACATCACCATTGCCAGGTTTTCCAGCTCGTGCACCAGGACGGGCATGGCGCACCCGGCCATCTCGACGCGGCCCGCCGCATCCAAAGCTGCCTTGGGCGAAACCCCATAGCCACGTCCCATCAGAAACACCTGCAGCAGTTCAGCCGCCTCGTAGGAGTCGATCATCCCACCCTGGAGCAGATCGTTCCTGAGAGCTGCCAGCTCGGTCACGGTGAATCTGTCTTTGTCGTTCATCTTCCCGTTCGTCATAGTTTCGTTCGTCATGGCCGTCATCACCTCCGACTCCGACCTGTTACGCATTTGCCGTATTAGACTCATCGGCAGCTGTGATAGTTGCATGCAATTCTGCTGCCGAAAATGCCCTACATTTCCTATTACGGTCCCCAGGCCCTTCTGGATTCATTTAACCCCTGTGGATATTGAAAGTTGCGGTCAAGCCCGAAGGCGGCGCCGGCCTCCCGATAGTGCCCTTCGTACCCAAGAAGTAATCTCAAAACTGACACATTGTGTCGTTCCCGGACCTTGGGGCAACAAAGAACGTCGTGCCCGACTGCTGCAAGAGTGGTGCAACTAAGGACGCCGGTTGCTGCTCATCCTAATAGTGTCTTCTCCAGCCTGTTCGTTTCGCGCGGGACCAGGGGTTCCTACTCGCGTCCAGACGCTGACAAGAAACAGTCCTCGCTAGCTCAGGCGATGCGCGAGGGGTCCTGAGGAATGTGAATATTGTGTTAGACGACGACAGGTGATTGTCGCGACTTGCGGTTAAGACACTACCGGGCTAAGGCTCGACCGTGGCCTCATCGACCAGCATGATGGGGATGTCGTCCTTCACCGCATAAACCCGGCGGCACTGCGTGCACTTCAGGCTCTCAGGGTTTTGGCGGTACTCGAGCGACTGCTTGCAGGCCGGACAGACCAGAATTTCGAGGAGTTCTTTGGCGATCATGACCTCAGAATTGTACGACAACCGCACTCCGCCTACTCGGCAGTGTAAGATTTTAAGCGGAAGCCCGAAGCCGGGCGCCGGAAGCCCAAACCCATGCCAGCTACCATCCTCGACGGAACTAAGATCGCGCAAGAGATCCGCAGCGAAGTTGCGGCGGAAGTGAAAACCATGGCGGCCGCGGGAGTGCGTCCCGGACTGGCGGTCGTGCTCGTTGGACACAACCCGGCGTCTGAGATTTATGTCCGCGGCAAGGTCAAAGCCTGTGAAGAAGTTGGCGTTTACAGTGAGAAGGTGACACCGTCCGAATCGGCCACCACGGCGGAGCTGCTGGCCTTGATCGAAGATCTCAACCGCCGCGACGACATTGACGGGATCCTAGTGCAGTTGCCGCTGCCCGCCCAGGTCGACGCGAAGAAGGTTCTGATAGCGGTTGATCCGGCCAAGGATGTCGACGGCTTCCATCCCGTCAACGTTGGGTTCCTCTCGACGCAGCGTCCGGGCCTGGTGCCTTGCACGCCCGCGGGAGTCCTCGAGATTCTGAAACGCAGCAATATTCCGATTGCCGGGCGCGAAGCCGTGGTCGTGGGGCGCAGCGACATTGTGGGCAAGCCCGCGGCTATGCTGCTGCTCAACGCCAACGCCACGGTGACCGTCTGCCACTCGAAAACGCATGACCTGCCGGGAGTGTGTCGGCGCGCCGACATTCTCGTGGCTGCGATCGGGCGGGCCGGGATGATCACGCGAGCTTTCGTCAAACCGGGCGCGACCGTGATCGACGTGGGCATGAACACGGTGACTGATCCGGCGGAGTTCCAGCGATTCTTCTCTGGTAACACCAAACGGGAAGAAAACTTCCGCAAGAAAGGGTCGACGCTGATTGGCGACGTGCATCCCGAAGTCGCGGAGATTGCCGGAGCACTCACCCCCGTGCCCGGCGGCGTGGGCCCGCTGACCATCGCCATGCTGATGTTCAACACCGTGAAAGCCGCGAAAATGCGGCGGGGAAGTCGCGTGCCGGAGTTATCGCGAGCGTGATTTCAACCACATAGGACACGGGGAGCACAGGATTTGTCTGTGTCCTCCGTGTCCTCTGTGGTTAAAACCGCTTTTGGGAGCCTCATGCTGAAAGTTGGTCTGACCGGAGGCATTGCCGCCGGCAAGTCGGTTGTAGGAGAGATGTTGGTCGCGTTGGGCGCGCACCTGGTGCAGGCCGACCGGATAGCGCACTCGCTCATGCAGCCGGGCGAGGCCGTCTACAACGAAGTGGTGCGCCATTTCGGGCGTGAGATTCTCAATCCCGATGGCAGCGTCAACCGCGGCAAACTAGCCGAGGTCGCATTCGGCCCGGCCACTGCGCCCGAGGGCCAGCGCGCTTCCCGCATCGAGGAACTCAACCGCATCGTGCATCCCGTGGTGATTCGCAGCCAGGATGACTGGATGCACGCCATCAGCCTTCAGTATCCGCAGGGCGTGGCCATCGTCGAGGCGGCGTTGCTTCTCGAGGCCGGGGTGGCGAAACGCTTCGACCGCCTGATCGTTGTGACCTGCGACGCGGAGCAGCGCGTCGTCCGCTTTGCCGCCCGCCAGAAAATCGACCTCGAGGCCGCGCGCAAAGAAGTCGCACGCCGCATGGCCGCGCAACTTCCCGACGAGGAAAAAATCAAGGCCTCCGACTATGTAATCGATAACTCCGGATCGCTCCAACAAACCCGTGAGCAAGCGGGCGTGGTCTGGCAGAAACTGCTGGCGGAAGCGGCAAGATCCAAGAGCTAGTTCGTATTTTGTCATCCTGAGCAAAGCGAAGGACCTGTGCACTCCCTGGCCAGTTGCACGGGTCCTTCGCTTCACTCAGGATGACAGGGTGGATTCATGAGCTAAAATCCGGGAATGAAGCCGAAGACTTTATACCTCGCGCTCTGTCTTGGCGGCGTACTGCTTCCGTACTGGCAGTTTGTCCCGTGGGTGCTGCAACACGGACTGAACCTTCCGTTCTTCGCGCGCGAACTGTTCGCCAACCGCATCGGCGCATTCTTCGGCATGGACGTCATCGTCTCGGCTGTGGCGCTGCTCGCGTTCACCCGAGTCGAGAGCGCGCGCCTGGGCATTCGAAGGAGCTGGCTTGTGCTGGTCGCGGTGCTCACGGTCGGAGTCTCGCTGGGTTTGCCCCTGTTTCTGTATCTGCGGGAATTGGAACTGGAGCGCAAACCGCGCGTCGCATAGAAGATAGATAAAGGCCGTGTGGGGACAGCCGCCCGCGGCTGTCCGTCGAGCGCAGCTCGACCGGTTTTGACCCTGACTGCCAGAAAGTTGGCCGGCTTCGGGCCATGGGCCCGAAGGACAGCCGAAGGCGGCTGTCCCTACATAACCCCACGCGTACTTGGTAGCAGCGTGCTTCCCGGCGGGCCATTGTTTAGAATTGAATTCAGGGACCTTTCTGCTCCCCGGCATCGTACCTAACTTGGCATGGTTGAACCGGATGGTTGAATTATGGAAGTTGAATTATGAAAGTCGGATTATGAAAGTCATACGGCCCCTGATCTTCGCGCTGGCCATTGCCGGCGGATTTTTCTACTTCACGACCTGGCGCTCGAACTCGCAGGCGGGCGGAGTGCATCCCTCGACCTGGCTAAGCCATCCGGCGCAGGTGGAGATCACCGAGGCGGCGCCCGGCGAACCGCTGGACGGCGAAGAGCAGAACAATATTTCCGTCTACAAGAAGAATATTCCTTCTGTGGTGAATGTCACTTCGCGCGCCATGACGTTCGACTTCTTCTACGGGCTGGTGCCGCAGGAAGGCCAAGGCTCGGGTTTCGTGATCGACAAAGAGGGACACATCCTCACCAACTATCACGTGATCGCCGAGGCGCGGCAGGTGGAGGTCACGCTGCACAACCGCAAGAAGTACAAGGCGACGGTGGTGGGCACCGATCCGCCACATGATCTGGCGGTGATTCAGATCAAGGCGCCGGACCTGGTTCCAGCCGTCCTGGGCGATTCGCGCAACCTGCAGGTCGGGCAGAAGGTCTATGCCATCGGCAATCCGTTTGGCCTGGCGGGCACGATGACCCGCGGCATCGTGAGCTCGATCCGCCCCGTGCGCGAGCCCAACGGGGCCACGATTGACGAAGCCATTCAGACCGATGCGGCAATCAATCCGGGCAACTCCGGCGGGCCGCTGATGAACTGGCATGGCGAGGTCATCGGCATCAATACTATGATTCTTTCGAACGCGAACCAGAGCGCGGGCATTGGTTTTGCCATCCCCATCAATACCGCGAAGGCTGTGCTGAATGATCTGATGACGCTCGGCCGGGTGCGGCGCCCGGCGCTGGGCGTGCACACCATTCCCATCAGCCCCGAATTGGCGGATGAAATCGGCTTGCCCGCCGACTACGGACTACTGATCATCCAGGTCACTCCCGGCGGCTCGGCCGACCAAGCAGGACTTCACGCCGGCACGGAGCGCGCCTACCTGGGCAATACTCCCATCATGCTGGGCGGCGATTTGATCGTGGCCATCGACGATCAAAAGGTGCAGGACGAGGATGACCTCTCGCAGATGATGAACAATCACCGCGCCGGAGATACGGTGAAGATCACCATCTTCCGCAACAAGAAAAAGCTGGACGTGAGCGTAGCGCTCGGCGAGGCGCGGCAGCAAGTGTAAGGAAGGCAGCCGTCAGCTCTTAGCTGTCAGCCATCAGCTCTGAGTATTAAGACAGTCTATGTGGCGCGGGCGCCCCCGCCCGCGCGGCCTTACCTCTGTTGCATACGCGGGCGGCGGCTTCCCGCGCCACACTTGAAAGCGGCACGATTCCCGGGTAGTCTATCCCCCTGCCTATGACTGCCGTCCTTTAGTTCCGCGGGTTACGTTGAGCGAGATGCGCGCGGCGCTGTGCGCGCGGTGCTCCTGCCGGTTTGTCCTCATACGAGCTGTCTCAAATCAGAAAGGAAATTTCCATGCAATTCGTCGATAAGGCATTCGCCCGCCGTTTGGAATCGTGCGAGGAGATGCCGCAGGTGTTCTACGCGCGGACGTTTCAGAAGACACGGCCCGAAATTGGAGCGGCGGAGGAGGAGATTTGCGGAGGTCACGTGATCTTTGCGGGCCTGGGTTCGCCCATCGGACGGGCGACCGGAGCGGGGCTGGATCGTCCGTTCACAGCGGCGGACCTGGATCGCGTGGAAGGGTTCTACCGTGCCCATAGAGCTCCGTCGCAGGTGGATTTGTGTTCCATGCACGAGCCCGCCGTATTCGAGTTATTCAAAGAGCGCGGGTATGCCATCGCCGAACTGAACAATGTGTTGTACCGGAAGCTGGATGCGGAAGAGAAACTTCCTCCGCCTCCGGTGGGATGCGAGATTCGACGGAGCGGACTGATGGAGGCCGACCAGGCAGGGGCCATCGTGGAAAGTGCGTTCTTTCCCGATGGCGCGCCCGAGGCCTATCGTGGGCTGGTCGCGCCGTTCTACCAGATGGAGCGGGCGCTGGCGTTCGTGGCCAGCGTTGAGGGCCGGTTGGTAGCGTGTGGCACCGGGCTGGTCATCCCGGAGCACCGAGTCTTTGCTCTGTGCGGGGCAGGCACTCTAGCAGCGTATCGCGGGCGCGGGCTGCAGACGGCGCTGCTGCGGGCACGCATGGCGGCAGCGGCCGCGGCTGGGTGCGAATACGCCGTGGTGGTTACGCAGGGTGGGACCACCTCGCAGCGCAACGCAGAGCGCCTGGGATTTCGCGTGGCCTACAGCAAGGTGACGGTGATCAAGCAGCTGCAGGTGTAAGAACGAACATAGTAGCGCCGCCGTCCCGGCGGCTGTCGCGGGGGCGTCCCGCCCGCGCGTGCGAGGGCAGGCAAGATGCCGGCGCTACTTTGCGGCAACCGCTACGGTTGCAGGTGTTGTTGCGACCCCGCCCGCGTCCGTTGCATAGTGGAAGTGATGACTGCGGAAAGCTTCATGCTGCATGGTAAGCACATCCGCCTGGAACCACTGGAGCACCGCCATCTCAACGGGCTAGTCGCTGCGTCCGGCGGCGATGCGGCGCTCTACCAATGGAGTCCTGTCCCCCGGGGCAGGGCCGAGGCCGCGAGCTACATCGACACCGCCCTGGCGTGGAGAGACGCCGGCAGCGCGGTGCCGTTTGCCATCGTGCGCGCGAATGACGGTGTAGTCCTTGGCTCTACTCGCTTCTGGAATATCGAGCGATGGTCGTGGCCGCAAGGCCATCCATCCTACGGACGCGGTGTTCCCGACGCCTGTGAGATAGGCTACACCTGGCTGACTCGTTCGGCGATCCGGACCGCAGCCAATACCGAAGCCAAGCTGCTCATGCTGACCCATGCCTTCGACGTGTGGCAGGTGCTGCGCGTGTGCTTTCACACGGATTCGCGGAACCAGCGATCGCGCGCCGCGCTGGAACGCATCGGCAGCAAGTTTGAAGGGATTCTCCGCGCCCACCGGATGGCGGCGGACTACATCCCGCGCGATTCCGTGCGCTATTCGATCGTGGCCGCGGAGTGGCCGGCGGTCAAAGAACGGCTGCTGCAGTTCATGGAGGCGGGTTGAATGTGGCGCGGGCGCCCTCGCCCGCGTAAGCAGCACCGGTGAGACCGCGCGGGCGGGGGGGCTCGCGCCACATAGAGACGTTCTATGCAACCGTCTCGGGTTCGATCCCGAAATCGGCCGCCGAATGATCCTGGGTCGGCTTCGTAACGGGATGCTGGAAGCACAACCCGTAGCCATCCGGATCCTTGAACCACAATTGCCTCATGCCGTAAGGCGCGACTTTCGGCGCTTGCAAATTGACGCCGCCGGCGCGGAGATGCTGGTACGCAGTGTCAAGATCTTTGCAGCCGAAAAACAGGCAAGTGTCGTCGTGGGCGGCAACCCGCGCCGGAACCGGTGCTGCCGGCCGTTGGTCGGCTTCATAGGCGGTATTCAGCATCAGCTCCGCGCCGTTCAACTTGAGCCAGGCCCAACCGCAGTCGTCCCCCGGCTTAGACGTGGCGTGAACCCTGAACCCCAGCACGTCGCGGTAGAAACGGATCGCGACCGGCATGTCGAAAACCTGAAGCAGCGGACAAATGCCCTGAATGTCCATGGGCGCCTTGCCTCCTTTAGCCCGGCGGAAAATATATCAGAAGACTGACGTGCACAACATTTGGACGCGCTTGGCCTCCCACGGTAAGCGCAAGGGCGCTTTCCTGCCAGACTTGTGAGAGAGTAGTTCGGAATTCAGAAAAGGAAACTGGGATGAATGTGGATGAGATTCGCAAATACTGCCTGGCCTTTCCTGGCGCCACCGAGAATCTGCAGTGGGCGGACGATCTGTGCTTCAAGATTCGCGGGAAGATCTTTGTTACGCTCGCCCTCACCGCCGTCCCCCAGAAGCTGTGCTTCAAGTGCACTCCAGAGACATTTGCCGAACTCGTGGAGCGGGAGGACATTCGTCCAGCGCCGTATGTCGGACGCTATAAGTGGGTGATCCTGGACCGGCTGGACGCGCTGTCCCAGGATGAGTTGCGGAAATTCATCCGGGAGTCCTATGAGATGGTTGCGGCGAAGGCGCCGAAAAGGCGGACTCAAGCGTCGGAGCGGAATAGAAAACCTACTCCTGAACGAAAGCGCAAAACTCGCGCCAGGAAACGCTAACGGCGCTGGGATACTGCGAACTGGATTCTGCCGCGGTTCGGGAGCCCGTCCCACGTTTGACAACCGAGAACCCAAAGGCATGATATCTTGATTCGCTTGGGAGTTGGGTCATGCCCGTGACCTACAGTATCGACAGCACAAGACAGTTAATTCGCACCACTTGCACTCGGCCATTGACGTTCCTGCAGGTGCTGAACCATTTTCGAGAACTGAAGGAAGACCCAGCCTGTTCCGGACGCCTCGATGTGCTGTTGGACGTCAGCGACGCTGATTTGGTGCCGGAAAGCCACCAGATCGGGGCAGTTGGCGCGGCCGTGAACTCCATTCGCGACAAGGTGCAATTCGGATTCTGTGCCGTTGTTGCCGGACGGGATGCCATGTTCGGCATGATGCGGGTCTTCGAAGTCCGCGCGGGCGACCATTTCGATGCGGTCCATGTGTTTCGAGAAACCGCTGAGGCAGAGATCTGGCTGGCTTCGCAAAAAACTGGGACCGGTTCGGGATCGGTAACCGGTTCACGGGACCGGTCCGAATCTTGATCCTGGAAATCTGACCACGGCGCTTCGGTTTGCTCGGATTTGACTCTGCTCCCAGAGGTCGGCTAGCCTCAAGAGTCAATTGCAACTCCGAGCCCGTTCAACCGAATGCGATCTCCACATAAATTATTGATTTTGTTGCTGATGGCGCTGTCGATCGTGGCCCCTGGGCCTTTCGTCGTGGCGTCGAACTATCCCGTGCACGCGCAGCATGCCATGGTTGTGAGCGTGCACGAATTGGCGTCTCATGTTGGCGTGGAGATCATGCAGGCCGGCGGGAATGCCGTCGATGCCGCGGTTGCCACCGGATTCGCGCTGGCCGTGGTTCACCCTCCAGCCGGAAATATTGGTGGCGGCGGATTCATGCTCATCCGCATGGCCGACGGCAAGACTCACTTTCTCGACTACCGGGAAAAGGCTCCCGCCGCGGCGACCCGCGACATGTTTCTGGACGCGCAGGGCAACCTGATCGAGGGCGCCAGCGAAATTGGCTATAAATCGATTAGCGTGCCCGGGTCGGTGGCCGGCCTGGTCTACGCCGAGCAGAAATACGGCAAGCTGACGCTCAAGCAGGTGATGGCTCCGTCGATTCGACTGGCGCGCGAGGGTTACGCGCTGACTTGGGGAGAGGCCGCGGATATGCATGACCGGCATCTGGCGGAGTTCCCCGAATCGCGGCGCGTGTTTCAGCGCAACGGCGACTACTACAAGCCGGAAGAAATTTTCCGCCAGCCCGACCTGGCGCGGACCCTGGAGCGGATTGCCGAGAAGCCAGACGATTTCTATCACGGTTCGCTGGCGCGGGAACTGGCCGCGGCCATGCAGAAGGGCGGGGGCCTGATGACGGCCGACGATCTGGCGCGCTATGAAGTGAAGGAGCGCGAGCCCGTGCGCGGCACCTACCGCGGATACGAGGTCATCAGCGCGCCACCGCCGTCATCGGGTGGAACCGTCTTGATTGAGTCCCTTAACATTCTGGAGGGCTACGATCTCGGCAAGATGGGCGACCGGTCGGCCCAGTCGATTCACTACACCACCGAGGCCTTCCGGCGGGCGTTTTTCGATCGCGCCGAATTCATGGGCGACCCGGACTTCGCCAAGATTCCCGTTGCACAGCTCATTGATAAGAAATACGCGGCAGCCTGGCAGCAGACGATCGATGCAGCGCATGCCACCCCGAGTAACGACCTAAAGCGGCCGGCGGTGTTCAGCGAGTTGGAACAATATGCGGCCGCACATCCTGTGACGAGGCTGGCGCCGCACGAGTCCAACCATACGACGCACTATTCCGTGATGGACGTTGACGGCAATGCCGTCGCGGTGACCACGACCATCAACGACTGGTTCGGATCGCGCGTCACAGCAGACGGTCTGGGTTTCTTGCTGAACGACGAGATGGATGATTTCTCGGCCAAGCCGGGCGTACCGAACTCTGACGGCTTGATTCAGGGCGACATGAATGCGATTGGGCCGGGGAAACGGCCGCTGTCGTCGATGACTCCGACGATTGTGGTGCGCGACGGCAAGACTGTCATGGTGCTGGGTTCGCCCGGCAGTTCCAAGATCATCACCACGGTGGCCAATGTTCTAATGGGTGTGGTGGACTATGGCATGAACATCCAGGAAGCGGTGAACGCGCCTCGCTTTCACAATCAATGGATGCCCGACGTGCTCAACGTGGAACCATGGTTTTCTCCCGATACCCTGAGCCTGCTGCACCACATGGGATACAACATTGAGGTCGGACTCCACTACGGGACGAATGTTGATCCCTACTGGAGCGACGCGGAGTGCATCGCCGTTGACGCCAAAAGCGGCAACCGTCTGGGCGCCAGCGATGGCCGGAACAGCGGAAGGGCAGTGGGATACTAGAAAGACATTGATGATTGTTGATTCTTGATTGTTGATTGAAAATCAAAAGCCGAGCCCGGGTTTTGAATAACAATCAACAATCAACAATCATCAATCAACAATTCCCTAAGGGACGCGCATGCTGAAAGCGGTTTCCACTTATCTGTTCGTGAAAGAGCGGCTGCATCCCGGTATTCTGGATGGGCTGACTCGCAGCGGGGTGCAGGCGGTCGAGATTTTTGCGGCGCGTCAGCATCTCGATTACGCCAACCGCAAGGCGCACGTGAAAGAAATTGCCGAATGGTTCCGCGGCAGCGGGATTCCGCTCAACTCGGTCCATTCCCCGCTCTATGCCGACTACGAGTGGGGCCGGGCCGGAGCGCCGCCGGTCAACGTCGCTTCTATCGACCGCGCCGCGCGGGTCGATGCGATGGACGAGATCAAGCGCGCGCTCGAGATTGCCGAGCAGATTCCCTTCCGTTTCCTGGTGCAGCATCTGGGCGCGCCCAACGAGGATTTCAGCGAGAAGAAGTTCGAAGCGGCGATGACCTCGATCGAACATCTGCGGGCATTCGCGAAGCCGCTTGGAGTGCGCATTTTGCTCGAGAATATTCCCAATGAACTCTCGACGCCCGACCGCCTGGTGGAGATGATTCGAGGCGCGCACTTCGACGATGTCGGCGTGTGTTTCGACTTCGGGCACGCGCACATGATGAGTTCCGTGCGCGAGGGATTCGAAATCTTGCGGACTCACATTTGTTCAACTCACGTTCACGACAACGACAAACTGAAGGACTCGCACCTGTGGCCCGGGCAGGGAACCATCGATTGGAAGGAAGCCATAGAACTCCTGCGTTCGGCGCCACAAACCCCGCCCCTGCTGCTGGAGCTGGGGGAGGATGAGAAAGTGAATCCACTGGAGAAGCTGGGCGAGACGTTCGAGAAGCTTGATACGGCTTAAGTAAGGAGGACTAAATGTTAAGTCGTACTTTTCGATTCCTGCTGGTTGCTTGTCTGGCTACGAGCTCGGTATGGGCAGCGAACGATCCCTTCGTCGGCAAATGGAAGGTGAACCCGTCCAAGAGCAAACTCAACGACGAAATGAAGGTTGAGGTCGCGGGCGCGAACAAGTTCGCGATCGCTTTTGCCCCCGGCTTCGTGGACACAGTCGTCGCCGATGGGAGTGACCAGCCAGCCCTAAGCGGAACCACCCTGTCGGTCACGGTGAAGGGTCCCAACAGCTGGGTGGTCATCCGCAAGATGAAGGGGCGCACGCTCCTCACGGGGTATTGGACGCTTTCCGAAGACGGCAAAACGCTTAACGACGCCTATACGGAATACGCACCCGACGGCTCGCCGTCGAGCATTCCCTATGTGTACGAGCGGACGGCGGGCAGTTCGGGTTTTACGGGCACATGGGACAGCGACAGCGAGAAAGTGAAGGCGGGAATCGAGCTCCAGATCGAGCCTTACGAGGGTGACGGCCTGTCATTGAATGGTCCCGCTGCAGACATGACTAAGAAGTTGAAGTTCGATGGGAACGATTATCCGGACCACGATCCGAATGGCGATACAGGCTCTGCATCTTCGGGCCGCCGCGTGAACGAGCGCAGTCTGGAAATCACAGACAAATTCAAAGGCAAAACTACGGGCACCCGGCAGATCGAGCTTTCTACCGATCTCAAGACCTTGACGGTGACCGTGCGCCTGGTGGGTCAAAGCAGGCCCAAGAGCATCCTTGTGTTTGATCGGGAATAGACGTGCGAGTCCACTCCTGCGGGTGGTCGAAGTCCGGGGAGAATCCGGGCTTAAACGGCATTGAGTGACATGCCACACGGTCTGTTTGAGCTGCTCCTTTGTACAGGGCTACGCTGTCGAAGCTGACTGGGAAAGAGCTTTCGTCGCAGAGTACGCAGAGGAAACAAAGGCAAAAGAGTTGGTTTTCTCGACGCGCTCTGCGAACTCGGCGGTAAATGAATTTCTAATTTATGTCTTCACCCGTTACCACCATCGCAGAAATCGGCAAGCACGAGGGCCAGTCGGTCACGATCCGCGGCTGGCTCTATAACCTGCGCGAGAGCGGGAAGTTGCTGTTCCCGCAATTTCGCGACGGCTCGGGCATCATTCAGGGTGTCGTGCCCAAGAACGCGGTCCCGCCGGAAGTGTTCGACGCCATCAAGACGCTGACCCAGGAGTCGAGCGTGATCGTCGAAGGCAAAGTTCGCGCCGACAAGCGGGCCCATGGCGGCTACGAACTCGATGTCGCCAACGTGCACGTCGTGCAGCGCGTGCCCGAGTCTACGCCCTACCCGATCACTCCCAAAGAGCACGGCACTGACTTCCTCATGGAGCACCGCCATCTCTGGGTGCGCTCGCAGCGCCAGGCGGCCATTCTGCGGGTGCGCGCCGAGATCATCAAAGCGGCGCGCGATTTCTTCGACGAACGCGGCTTCACGCTGACCGATCCACCCATCATTACTCCTGCGGCGTGCGAAGGCACGAGCACGCTGTTCCCGGTCGACTATTTCGACGAGCAGGCGTTCCTCACGCAGTCGGGCCAACTATACGTGGAAGCCACGGCGATGGCTTTGGGTAAGGTGTATTCGTTCGGTCCCACGTTTCGCGCGGAAAAATCGAAGACGCGCCGCCACCTTACCGAGTTCTGGATGGTCGAGCCCGAAGTGGCCTACGCCGAACTCGACGACGTAATGGAACTGGCCGAGGGCCTTATCACCTTCATCGTGAAGCGCTGCCTGGAAAAGAGGCGCGTCGATTTGCAGACCATTGGCCGCGATATTTCCAAGCTGGAAAAAATCGAAGCGCCGTTTCCGCGCATCAGTTACGACGATGCGGTGAAAAATCTGCAGGAAGGCCACGCCAAAGGCGCACTCGAATCGAAATTCGAGTGGGGCGGCGACCTCGGCTCGCCCGACGAGACCTACCTCTCGGCGCAGTTCGACAAGCCCGTCATGGTGCATCGCTATCCGGCGAAGGTGAAGGCGTTTTACATGGAGCCCGACCCGCAGCGCCCGGACCTGGCCTTGTGCGTCGACGTGCTTGCGCCCGAAGGTTACGGCGAAATCATCGGCGGCTCGCAGCGCATGGCCTCGTACGAACTGTTGCTGCAACGCATCCACGAACACGGCCTGCCCGAAGAAGCCTTCAAGTGGTATCTCGACCTGCGCAAGTTCGGCAGCGTGCCCCACGGCGGATTCGGCATGGGCATTGAGCGCGCCGTGGCCTGGATTTGCGGCCTCGAGCATGTGCGCGAAACCATTCCGTTCCCCAGGATGCTGTACCGGCTGTACCCCTGAAGGAAATTGAGCCATTGCGTGATTGAGTCATTGTGCGATTAAAAACGCGATGGTTACTTCCAATCACCCAATAGCGCAATCGCAAAATCGCTCAATGAGCGAGTGATTCTTATGATGATGACTACAGCCACACCGTCCACAAACATCACTCCCAGAAAAATTCGCGTGATTGGCGTTCCCCTTGATCTTGGCCAGTCCCGGCGCGGCGTTGACATGGGGCCATCCGCCGTCCGCGTGGCCGGTCTGGAGGCGCGCCTCGAAGCTCTCGGCCACGAAGTGGAAGACGGCGGCAACGTGGCCGTCGCCATTCCGGAACAAAAAAAAGAAGGCGACCCTCACGCCAAGTATCTGAAAGAAATCACTGCGACCTGCACCAAACATGCCGAGTTGGTGGTCAAGACGCTCGAGGCGGGCAAGGTTCCCCTGGCTCTCGGCGGAGATCATTCCATGGCCGCCGGCACGGTTTCAGGCGTGGCCGAGTTTTTCCGCCGCCAGAACCAGTCAGTCGGCCTGATCTGGATCGACGCCCACACCGACATCAATACTCCCGACTCCTCCCCCAGCGGCAACGTGCATGGCATGCCGCTGGCCGCGCTGATGGGCCTGTGGCCGTCGGAACTGGGCAACATCTTCAACTTCTCGCCCAAAGTGAAGCCGCAGAACTGCGTTCTGGTGGGCGTGCGCGATATCGACGCGGTGGAAAAAGAAAACGTGGTCCGCGCCGGCATCGGCGTGTTCACCATGCGCGACATCGACGAGCGCGGCATGCGCACCGTGATGGAAGAGGCCCTGCGCATGGCCGCACGCGGCACCGCCGGCTATCACATCTCGCTCGACATGGACTGGGTCGATCCCGAGGACGCGCCCGGCGGGGGCACTCCCGTCCGCG
>Ga0209415_10007761_pt1 | contig 18673 bp, 17 predicted proteins | sample PeaSoiSIISIP2007_FD_187696 | JGI IMG/M metagenome (GOLD analysis project Ga0209415, IMG submission 187696) | Peat soil microbial communities from Weissenstadt, Germany - SII-SIP-2007 (SPAdes) (version 2) | ecosystem: Environmental > Terrestrial > Soil > Wetlands > Peat | place: Germany...
GCCATTGCGGCTGGCGGCGGCGGCGCGGAAGACGTCGCCGGTGGAAAGATGGCACGCGCCCAGATGCGCGCAGAGCCGTTCGGCCTGGGTGCCTTTTCCAACGCCCGGCGCGCCGAGCAGCACGAGCCGCCAGGCACGCGCGGGTTTGCCTGGAAGCACCGAACAACGAGCCGAAGGCCCGCGAATCCATGCGGCACGATCGTTCTTCAGATGATTGTCCATGGTTGCTCCGGAGTGTTACTGGGGAACCTGGCCGTCGGAAAATTTCGGGGTGTCGCGCCAACTGTTCAGCACGCGCATATAGTTGCCGCGCTCGAACGCGGCCGGGTCCGGACACCTCGTCATGTCCAGGCTTCCGCGCATTTGCCGCACGGATTGGTACCCGTTTTCCTCCATCCACTGTTTGAACTCGGTCAGCAGCGTTTTGAGATAGGCCGGCCCATTCTTCAGGATTGCCGAAACGAGCTGGACGGCGTGCGCTCCGGCCATGACGGCCTTGACGGCGTCGGCGCCGGTGTGGACGCCGCCGCTGGCGGCCAGCGACGTGTTGATCCGCCCGGAGAGGATGGCGAGCCAGCGCAAACGCACCTGCAACTCCGACGAATCCGAAAGACGAAGTTGCGGCACGACGCTCAAGAGGCCCAGGTCAATGTCCGGCTGGTAAAAACGATTGAACAAGACCAATCCATCCACGCCGGCCGTGCGCAATTGCATGGCTAGATGCGGAACGGAGGTGAAGAACGGCGAGAGCTTGATCGCCAAGGGAATTTTGACGGCCTCGCGCACGCTACGGACGGCTTCGAGGATATTTTCCTCGAGGGTGGCAGCCGTCTCCCAAAGATTGGTCGAGATGTGATAGACGTTCAATTCCAGCGCGTCCGCCCCCGCCTCCTCGATGAGCCGTGCATAGCGGAGCCAGCCCGAAGTGCTCAGGCCGTTGAGCGATGCCATGACGGGAATCCGCAGCGCCGCCTTGAGGCGGCGAATCTGTTCGAGGTATCCGTAGGGATTCATCGCGAAATCGTCGGTCGCCGGGAAAAATGAACTGGCCTCGGAGAAGGAGTCGGCGTACATCTCGACGTGCTGCGCGCTGGTGTATTGCTCGCCTTCGATTTGCTCCTGAAACAGGGAGCGCATCACGATGGCAGCCGCGCCGGCGTCTTCGAGACGGCGCGGCGTGTCCAAATCATCGGTCAGCGGCGAAGCGCCGACCATCAATGGATGCGCCAACTCAAGTCCCATGTAGGTGGTTTCGAGGTTCATGTGGCCGCCTTTGCAGTGGACGGGGTCGCCGACCCCTCGGTTGCCGGATGGGCTTGCGGCGGTTCAGCCAACTGGCGGTAGAGGGCGTAACGGTCGGCGATCTGTCGCTTGGCGCTTTCGAACAGCATCTTGTAGCGATCGGGATCTTTCTGCTCGACCATGCGGAAACGTGTTTCGTTGACCATGAACTGCTGCAACTGGTTGTTGGGAGCGGGGGAATCGAGCTGCAACGGATTCTGCCCGGCGGCACGGCGCCGCGGGTCGTACCGATAGAGCGGCCAATAGCCGCTGGCCACCGCCGTCTTTTGCTGTTCCGGACCCAGCGCCAAATCGTACCCGTGGGCAATGCAATCGCTGTAGGCGATGATCATCGCCGGTCCCGGATAGGATGCGGCTTCCTGGAACGCGCGGACGGTATGCACGTCCTTGGCCCCAAAGGCCACCTGCGCGACGTAAATGTTGCCGTAGGTCATGGCGAGCAATCCCAGGTCCTTCTTGGGCGAAGCTTTGCCGGCGGAGGCGAACTTGGCGGCCGCACCGATGGGCGTGGCCTTGGATTGCTGCCCGCCGGTGTTGGAGTAAACCTCCGTGTCGAGCACCAGCACCTTCACGTCGGCGCCCGATGCCAGGACGTGGTCAAGCCCGCCGTACCCGATGTCATACGCCCAGCCGTCGCCGCCGATGATCCAGACGCTCTTATCCACGAGGTAATCGGCAAGCAGCGCCAGTTGCCGGGCCTCAGGCGAGCCATTCAGCGATGCCAGTTTTTGGCGCAACTCGGCAACGCGCTGGCGCTGGGCCGCGATGTCCGCTTCGCCCGACTGGTCGGCGTACAGCAGTTGCCCGGCCAGTTTCTCGCCGATCGATCCCGTCAGTTGCTGCACGAGTTGGCGTGCCTGCGCCTTGTGTTGGTCGAGGGCCAGGCGCATTCCCAGGCCGTATTCCGCGTTATCTTCGAACAGCGAATTGCTCCAAGCCGGGCCACGACCTTCCCGATTGGCACAGTACGGCGTCGTGGGAAGATTGCCGCCATAGATCGACGAGCAGCCCGTGGCATTGGCCACGAGCAGACGGTCTCCCAGGAGTTGGGTGAGCAGTTTGATGTAGGGCGTTTCACCGCAGCCGGCGCACGCGCCGGAGTATTCAAACAGCGGTTGAAAGAACTGAGAGCCTTTGACGTCCACGCGCACCTTGCTGCGATCTACTTCGGGCAGATCGAGAAAGAAGCAGTACTTTTCGGCCTCGCTTTGGCGCAACGGCGCTTGCGGCGCCAGGTTGATGGCCTTTCGCTTGGGGGTGGATTTGTCCCTGGCCGGACATACGGCGATGCACAGACCGCACCCGGTGCAGTCTTCCGGGGCCACCTGGAGCGTGTATTTCATGCCGCGAAGATCGGGCGCGGCGTAATCCATGGAAGCGAACCCTGCCGGCGCCCCGGCCAGACTTTCGGCGCCGTATACCTTGGCCCGGATTGCCGCATGGGGGCAGGAAAATGCGCACTTGTTGCATTGGATGCATAAGTCCGGCACCCAGACGGGAATCTCGATGGCGATGTTGCGTTTTTCCCAACGCGATGTGCCGACCGGCCAGGTCCCATCGACCGGCAAAGCGCTTACCGGTAAAAGTTCTCCCCGGCCGGCCAGCATCATCGCCGTCACGTTTTTCACAAAATCGGGCGCCTCGTCCGGCACGATCGGTGGGAGAGGCTTTCCGTCGTTCACGTCTCCCGGAACCGTCAATTCGTGAAGGTGGGCCAGCGTCCCCTCGACCGCGGCGAAGTTCCTCCGCACGATCTCCTCGCCCTTCTTGGCGTACGTCTTTTGGATCGCCTTCTTGATTTGCTCGATGGCCTGCTGGCGCGGGAGCACGCCGCTGATGGCGAAGAAACAGGTCTGCATGACCGTGTTGATGCGCGCCCCCATGCCGGCGTCGCGGGCGGCGTGGTAGGCGTCGATGACGTGGACCTTCAGTTTCTTTTGAACGATCTGCTGCTGCACTTCCCGCGGCAAATTGCTCCATACCTCATCTGTTTTGAACGGGGCGTTCAGCAGCAGCACCGCGCCTGGGCGGGCGTAGCCCACGATGTCGAATTTCTCCAGAAAGTTGAACTGGTGGCAGGCGACGAAATTCGCCTGGCGGATCAGGTACGACGAGCGGATCGGACGCGGGCCGAACCGCAGATGGCTGATGGTGATCGCGCCGGACTTTTTGGAATCGTAGACGAAGTATCCCTGAGTGTGGAAGTTGGTTTCCTCGCTGATGATCTTGATGGAGTTTTTGTTGGCCCCGACCGTGCCGTCGGCGCCGAGCCCGAAGAAGACGGCGCGGAAGACGTCGTCCGGCTCGATATCGAAATCGTCGGGCACGGGCAGCGACAATCGGGTCACGTCGTCGTTGATCCCGACGGTGAACCGCGTCTTGGGACGCGGCTTTTTCAGTTCGTCGAACACGGCCTTGACCATCGCCGGGGTGAACTCGTGCGACGACAGTCCGTATCGCCCGCCAATGATCCGCGGCTGTTGAGGGAATCGCGGCGAATCAGCGGTCTGGCCGTCCTGGAAGGCAGCGACGACGTCGAGAAACAGCGGTTCGCCGACACCGCCCGGCTCTTTTGTCCGATCCAGCACGGCGATCGAGCGGACGCCGGCGGGAAGCGCGTCAAGGAATCGGTCCACGATGAACGGCCGATACAGGCGCACCTTAAGAACTCCGACCTCTTCGCCATCCGCGACGAGTTTGTCCACCGTTTCGTGGACCGCTTCCGCGCCGGAGCCCATGATGACGATCACGCGCTTGGCCTGCGGATGACCCACGTAATCAAACAGGCCGTATTTTCGGCCGGTGATTGCCGCGAAGCGGTCCATCACCTTTTGCACGATATCCGGACAGGCGAGGTAAAACGGATTGGCGGCCTCGCGGGCCTGGAAAAAGGTATCGGGGTTCTGGGCCGTTCCCCGGAGCACCGGGCGGTCGGGCGTGAGGGCGCGCCGGCGGTGCGCCGCAATCGCATCCGCATCGACCATCGCCCGTAGCTCTTCGTCGCCGAGCATCGCGATCTTGGCGATCTCGTGCGAGGTGCGAAATCCATCGAAGAAATGCAGGAAGGGGATGCGCGATTCGAGCGTCGCCGCATGCGAAATGCACGCCAGATCGTGCGCTTCCTGAACACCGCCGGAGCAGACCATCGCGAAGCCCGTCTGCCGGCAGGCCATTACGTCGGAGTGATCTCCGAATATCGACAGGGCGTGCGTGGCGAGCGATCGCGCGGTGACGTGCATGCAAAATGCCGTCAGCTCTCCGGCGATCTTGTACATGTTGGGGACCATCAGCAGCAGTCCCTGCGACGCGGTAAAGGTGGTGGCGAGCGCGCCGGCCTGCAAGGCGCCGTGAATCGCGCCGGCGGCACCGGCCTCCGATTGCATTTCAACCACTCGCGGCACCATGCCCCAGATGTTCTTCCGCTTTTGCGCAGACCATTCGTCCGAGTATTCCCCCATCGCCGACGAGGGGGTGATCGGATAGATCGCGATCACTTCGCTCAATCGATGCGATACCGACGCCACCGCTTCGTTGGCTTCCAGCGCAACAATGTTCGATTTGACTGATTCCATCCACGCTAATCTCGACAAACGGGGGTCAAACCACCATCGGACCAACAGACGATTTGGGCGTAGGTGCTTTCCCCTACAAAGCAAACCGGCCTTTCTCTAGGCGGCGCAACGCCGATGGACTCTTAGAATCACGAAGGATGAACGGCCACCCGCAAATCCTCGCGCCACCGCACGTTTCGGAGGCCGAAACGCTGGTGCGACGGCGCTGGCGCATCGCCGGCCGCGTTCAGGGGGTGGGGTTCCGGCCGTTCATTTATCGGTTGGCGACGCAGATGCACGTCCACGGGGCGGTCTGGAACGACGACGCCGGCGTGGTGGTGGAAGGACAAGGCACACGGAGGCAACTTCAGGACTTTGCCATTGCGATTTGGGCCCAAGCACCGGCCCCAGCCGTAATACGCGAAATCGACGAACAGGAAGTCCTTCTGCGTTCAGGGGACCGGTTTCGTTCAGGGGAACCGAAGTTTGAAATCCACCAAAGCACCAGCGCGGCAAGAGGCACGGCTGAGATCGCCGCGGACCTGGCGGTATGCCCCCAATGCCTGGCGGAGATTCGCGACGCCGCCGACCAAAGACGACATGGATATGCCCTGACGAACTGCACGAATTGCGGCCCGCGTTTCAGCATCATCCGCGCGATTCCATACGACCGGCCCAATACCACTATGGCGCGGTTTATCATGTGCCGGCAATGTCATGAGGAATATGAAAACCCCGCGGATCGACGGTTCCATGCCCAGCCGACGGCCTGCCGTCTATGCGGACCCAAATTGGAACTGGTCGATTCAAGCGGATCGCCGATTGCGGGAGATCCCATCGCGCAGGCCGCTGGCCGGCTGGTGCGGGGAGAAATCGTCGCGATCAAGGGAATCGGCGGGTTTCACCTGGCGGTCCGGGCGGACGATGAGGAAGCGGTGGGGCGTTTGCGCCGGCTCAAGCATCGGCCAGCCAAGCCGTTCGCCTTGATGTGCGCATCTTTGGAAGCCATGAAAAAACTGGTGACGCTGAGCCAGCGTGGAGCGGAGCTGGCCTCGTCACCGGCCGCACCGATTGTGCTGGCGCGGCGAGTCCGCGGGGCGCCGATCGCCGATGCCGTCGCCCCTGGAAGCCATCGTCTGGGCGTCATGCTCGCGTACACGCCGCTTCATCACCTGATTTTCGACGCGATTGGCGCGTTCGACGTGCCCGCGCTGGTGATGACCAGCGGGAACGACGTCGATGAGCCGCTTGTTTATTGCGATGCGGAGGCCGTCTCTCGGCTGGGAGGCATGGCCAACGCCGTCCTGCGGCACAATCGGCCGATCCAACGCGCCGTGGATGATTCGGTGATTCTCGATTCCATGCCGTCGCCCATTTTCGTTCGCCGATCCCGCGGCTACGTTCCCGAGCCGTTGCTGCTTCCCAAGGCCTGCTCCCCGACGCCCGGTCTGGCGGTTGGCGCGGAGCTGAAAAGTACGGTGGCAACCTGCCGCGATCGGAAGGTCGTGCTCAGCCAGCATCTGGGGAACCTCACGCAAGCCAGCACGTTCACGGCGTTCACGCGGGCCATCTCGGATTTGTTCGATCTGGTCGCAATGACGCCGAAGTGGATTGCGCACGATCTTCATCCGGCCTATCTGAGCACGCAACATGCGAAGAAACTGGCGAGGCAGTGGGGCGTGCCGCTCATTCCGGTGCAGCATCATCATGCCCATGCCGCCGGCGTGCTGGCGGAGCACCTAATTGATGGGCCGGCGTTGGCGGTGGTATGCGATGGGACGGGTTATGGAACGGATGGGGGCATTTGGGGCGGCGAGTTAATGGCGGTGGAGTTGACCGATTTCCGGAGGTTGGGACGTTTGCGGCCGATGCGGTTGCCCGGCGGGGATGCGGCGGCCAGACAGCCGTGGCGCAGCGCGCTGGCATTGCTTTACGCCGCTTTCGGTGACGATTTCAGCGAGTTGCCGATTTGCCGGGAATTGGCGGACAAAACGCAGGTTGAATTCGTGAAGCAGATGCTCGTCAGCGGCGCCGGGTGCGTTGACAGCAGTTCAACCGGGCGGGTTTTCGACGGGATCGCCGCGCTGCTGGGGATTTGCAACGAGAATCGTTTCGACGCCGAGGCGCCGGCCGCGCTCGAGTCCGCCGCGGCGCAATTCGTGCGCTCGCCGCATGACGCGGATGACGGGTTCACGATTTGCCAGACGGGCGGATTGATCGAAATCGACTTGTCACCCTTCGTGCGGAAGATCGCGCGGAATGAAGCGAAGATCGTCCCGGCCGGTCATTGGGCGCTGCTATTCCACGAAACGCTGGCGGCGGCGTGGGCGGCGGCTGTCGGCGTCGCGGCGCAGGCAACGGGGCTGAAAGACGTCGTGTTAAGCGGCGGGGTGTTCTGCAATGAACTGTTCTCCGATCTGCTGGGCCAATGCCTCCAGGGCCAGGGTTTTCGAGTGCTGCGCCACAAGCAGGTCCCGCCCAACGACGGTGGAATTGCCTTTGGCCAGGCGGTAGTGGCGGCGGGCCGCTTGGCCAAAGGTTTAATAGCGCAAACGAGGTGAGCCATGTGTTTGGCCGTTCCAGCTCGATTGATCGAATGCCGGGGAACCAGCGCCACCGCCGACCTGCACGGTAACCGGGTGCAGATCAGCACCCTGCTGTTGCCGGATTGCAAGCAGGGCGATTGGGTGCTTCTGCACGCTGGATTTGCGATTCAGTCGCTGGACGAACGGGAGGCGCAGGAAACGTGGGCCGTGGTCAACGATCTTCGAAACCTCGGAGTCAAGCCATGAACGTTGCCTCGACACTTGAAATTTCCAGGGCCGCGGAAGAACCGTTGCGCCGGCTGCGCGACGCCGCGGCCACGCTTCGTCGCCCGGCGAAATTTATGGAAGTGTGCGGCACGCACACGATGAGCGCGTTCCGCTCCGGCCTGCACAGCCTGATGCCGGAGAACGTGACGCTGCTGAGCGGTCCGGGTTGTCCGGTCTGCGTGACCAGCCAGGGCGATATCGATCAACTGATCGAGTTGGCGCGCCGGCCGGGGATCACGCTTTGCACCTACGGGGACATGCTGCGGGTCATGGGTTCGGAGGGGAGCCTGGAACAGGCCCGTGCCGAAGGCGCTGACGTTCGCGTCGTGTATTCGTCGCTGGACGCGGTTGAACTGGCGGCGGCGGATCGGGCGCGCGAGGTTGTTTTCGCCGCCGTAGGATTTGAGACAACGACGCCCGCCTCGGCCGCGGCGGTGGAGCAAGCCCGGCGGTTGGGGCTGGAAAACTTCTCGATCCTGGCGAGTCACAAGCTGATTATCCCGGCGATGCGGGCGCTGCTGGAGAGCGGCGACGTTCGGGTCGACGGATTCGTATGTCCCGGCCACGTTTCGGTGATCATCGGAGCGGCGGCATTCGAGCCGATCGTTCGCGAGTACCACAAGCCGTGCGTGATCGCCGGATTTGAAGGCCCGCAGATTGCCGCCGCGTTGGCGCGTCTCACCGAACTGGTGTCCCAAGGCCGCGCGGCGCTGGAAAACCTTTACTCGCAGGCCGTCACCGAAAAAGGCAACCTCGCCGCCCAGGCGATCATCGATCGTGTTTTCATGCCGGCCGACTGGCACTGGCGGGGACTGGGCGCACTCAAGGGCAGCGGGCTTACGCTTCGGCCAGAATATGCGCGATACGACGCGCGCGTACGTTTTTCGTTGGGAACGCCCCAGGGCAAGGAAATTCCCGGTTGCCGTTGCGGCGAAGTCATCACGGGCCGCGTGACGCCCATCGAATGCAAATTGTTCGGCGCTGCCTGCACGCCTGTGCGGGCGCTAGGGCCGTGCATGGTCAGTTCCGAGGGCACCTGCCAGGCGTGGTTCAAATATAAACGGCTTAACAAGACGGCGAAGACCCAGAGCGTGGCCCGTGATTGATTTTTACGACACCAAAACATCGGGCGTGAATCAAGCCGCGGGCCAGCGAATCAGCCTCGCCCACGGTGGCGGCGGTCAGTTGACCGACGAGTTGGTCGCTTCCTGCGTTCTTCCGCGTCTGGACAATTGCGTCTTGAGCCAATTGCTGGATTCCGCGCTGTTTCGCGGTGCGGAGCGATTGGCTCTCACGATAGACAGCTACGTCGTCAAGCCGTTGAAATTTCCGGGCGGCGATATTGGGCGATTGGCGATCTGCGGGACCGTGAACGACCTGGCCGTCTGCGGCGCCACGCCGTTGGCGATAGCCCTCAGCTTGATTTTGACCGAAGGGTTGGAACGCCGGGTGCTCGAGGAGGTCATGGATTCGCTCGCCGCCGCGGCGCTTGAGGCCAAAGTGAGCATTGTCACCGGCGATACGAAAGTCGTGGGCCGCGGCCAAGGCGACGGAATCTACATCACCACCGCGGGAGTGGGAGCGGCTGGTAATCACAAGCTGCATCCGGATGAGGTTGGTCCCGGCGACGCGTTGATCGTGAGCGGCCCCATCGCGGATCACGGTATGGCAGTGATGCTGGCCCGCGAGATGCCGCAGGTGCAGAGCGTGCTCAAGAGCGACGTGGCCCCGCTGAACGAGATGATCGAGCGGCTGCTGAATCGCGTGCCGGGCGTGGTGTTTCTGCGCGATCCGACCCGCGGCGGACTGTCGGGCGTGGTGGCGGACCTTGCCAATCGCACCGGGCTGCACATCACGCTGGAGGAGCAGGAGATTCCCATCCGACCCGAGACCTGGCATGCGGCGGACATGCTGGGAGTGGACCCGCTGGACGTGGCCAATGAAGGAAAGATCGTGGCCGTGGTCCGTCCCGACGCCGCCGAGGCGGCGCTTGCCGCCTTGCGCCAGGACGCGCATGGCAAGGACGCGCGCATCATCGGCCAGGTGAACGACCAGCGCGACGGCGTGTGCGAGTTGCACACGAAGATGGGCGGCCGACGCGTTTTGCAAAAACCTTATGGAGAACAATTGCCGCGGATTTGTTAACCGCGGAGAAAGGCGGCTGCCAATGACTCCTGCTCCGACACAAGCACGGACCATGCCGTCGAAAGACAAGCGATGGCTGATCGTGGATGCCACGATGCGGCGATATGGATACTCCGGCAGTTCGCTGATCGAGACGCTGCACGTCGCCCAGGAGTCGTTCGCGTATCTCGACGAGGATGCGCTGCGATTTGTCGCGTCCTCGCTGAGCCTTCCGTTGAGCAAAGTATATGGAGTGGCGACGTTCTATCACCATTTCACGTTGAAGCCCCAGGGCGAGCATACGTGCGTGGTCTGCATGGGAACGGCCTGCTACATCAAGGGTGCAGCCGAATTGCTGGCGGCACTGGAAAACGGGTACCACGTCAAGGACGGCCAGACGACGCAGGACAAGAAGCTGTCGGTGTTGACGGCGCGGTGTCTCGGTTCGTGCGGCCTGGCGCCCGCGGCCGTGTTCGACGGGGAAGTCGCCGGAAAACTCAGCACCGTGGAGTTGCTGGCTCGTGTTGCAAAGCAGGTGGGGCATAGCGAAGCAGGTGGGACATGACCGCTGAAGAACTCGACCAAATTGCGGAAGAGGAACGCGAATCGACCCGGAAGTGCCGGCATCGGCTGCACGTCTGCATGGCGGCCGGTTGCCTTTCCCTGCATAGCGACCAGGTGAAAAGCTCGCTGGAGGCGCAGGTCAAGGCATCGGGGCTGGAGAGCGAATGCCGCGTCAAGGGCGTCGGCTGCATGGGGCTTTGCAGCGCCGGGCCGTTGGTGTCCGTCTCGTCGCAGGACGTGACGTACAAAGAAGTCACGCCGGAAGACGCACCGGAGATCGTGCAGGGTCTCCAGGCGGCCAAGGCCGTCGAGCGGCTGCGGTGTCCCACGGACGTTCCGTTCTTCACCCGGCAGAAAAGGATCGTCCTGGAAAACTGCGGGGCGATCGATCCGGAGCGGATTGAAGAATACATCGCGGCCGACGGATATGCGGCGCTGCACAAGGCGCTGGCGACGATGACCGGCGCGCAAACGGTCGAGCAGGTGTCGCGCAGCGGCCTGCGTGGGCGCGGCGGAGCGGGCTATCCGACCGGGTTGAAATGGGGCATGGTCTCCAAGGCAAGCGGCGCCACCAAATACGTGATTTGCAACGCCGACGAGGGGGACCCCGGCGCCTTCATGGACCGCAGCGTGCTGGAAAGCGATCCGCACCGCGTGCTGGAAGGCATGGCCATCGCCGCCTACGCGGTCGGCGCCAGCCAGGGATACATCTACGTGCGGGCGGAATATCCGTTGGCGGTGAAGCGGCTGAAGACGGCGATCCGCCAGGCGGAGCGGCTCGGCGTGTTGGGAAACAGCATTTTTGGCACGCCGCTGAACTTCAAGATCGATATCCGCCTGGGCGCCGGAGCGTTTGTGTGCGGGGAGGAAACCGCGCTGATCGCAAGCATCGAGGGCCTGCGCGGCCAGCCGCGGCCCCGGCCGCCGTTTCCCGCCGAGGCCGGACTTTGGGACGCTCCCACCCTCATCAACAACGTCGAGACGTTTGCCAACATCCCCCCGATCATCCGCAACGGCGGCGATTGGTATGCCTCCATCGGCACCGCCAAGAGCAAGGGAACCAAGACGTTCGCCCTCGCCGGGAAGATCAACAACACCGGCCTGATCGAGGTGCCGATGGGCATCACGCTCCGCGACATCATTTACGACATCGGCGGCGGCATTCCGGATGGAAAGAAATTCAAGGCCGTCCAGACTGGCGGTCCCTCCGGCGGGTGCATTCCCGAGCAGTTCCTGGACATGCCGGTGGATTACGACTCGCTGTCGAAGGTCGGTTCGATCATGGGTTCGGGCGGCATGATCATCATGGACGAGACGTCGAGCATGGTGGACGTGGCGCGATTCTTCATGGAATTCTGCATGTCCGAGTCCTGCGGCAAATGCGTTCCCTGCCGCGTGGGGACCGTTCACATGCACGATCTGCTGAGGAAGATCATCGAGCGCAAGGCCAGCGCGCGGGATTTGGCGCTGCTGGAGGAGCTGTGCGACATGGTCAAGTCCACGAGCCTGTGCGGGCTTGGGCAGTCGGCTCCGAACCCGGTGCTTACGACGCTCCGGTATTTCCGCCATGAGTACGACGAGTTGTTGGTCCAGGACGATGGCGCCGGCGCGACGGGCGTCGCCCAGAGCGCCAAGGAGACTGTGCCATGAACGTTTCAGTTCCCGTAGTGACGCTGAAGATCGACGGCAAAGACGTCAGCGGCCGCGCCGATGAGACGATCCTCGACCTTGCCCGGGAGAACAAAATCCACATTCCCACGCTTTGCTTTCTCGAAGGACTGTCGGGATGGGGGGCCTGCCGCCTTTGCCTCGTCGAGATCAAGGGCGTGAACAAGCTTCTGCCGGCCTGCGTGACAAGGGTGGCCCAAGGCATGGAGGTCAGCACCACTTCGGAGCGGCTTCAGAAATATCGGCGCATGATCGTGCAGATGCTCTTTTCCGAGCGGAATCACGTCTGCTCCGTCTGTGTTTCCAACGGCCACTGCGAACTGCAAAACCTGGCCGTGAAGCTTCAGATCACGCATATCGACATTCCATACCGTTACCCGACGTTGCCGTTCGACTCGTCGCACGATCTGTTCCGGCTCGATCACAACCGTTGCATTCTCTGCACGCGTTGCGTGCGCGTGTGCGACGAAATCGAGGGGGCACACACCTGGGACGTGTCGGGCCGGGGCGTCGATTCACGCGTCATCATCGACCTGAACCAACCGTGGGCCGACTCGCAAACCTGCACGGGTTGCGGCAAATGCGTCAGCATCTGTCCGACAGGCGCCCTGACGCGCAAGGGAACCGGCGTCGCGGAGATGGAGAAGGACATTGATTTTCTGCCCTACTTGACCCGAATGCGAGGAAGCCACCGATGAGCGCACCGACCGACAACGCCGCCGCGAAGAAAGTGCGTCTGGCCACGGTGTGGCTGGACGGATGTTCCGGATGCCACATGTCGTTTCTGGATTTGGACGAGCGGCTGCTGGAATTGGCGCCGCTCATCGACCTGGTCTACAGCCCGCTGGTGGATTGCAAACAATTCCCCGAGAACGTGGACGTGACGCTGGTGGAAGGCTCGGTCAGCACCGACGAGGACATACACAAAATTAAGACGATCCGCAATCGAACCAGGATACTGATCGCGCTGGGCGACTGCGCGGTCACGGGCAACGTCCCGGCGATGCGCAATCCGTTCGGCGTCGAGGCGGTCTTCGATCGCGCGTACAACGAAAACGCGGATTTGCAACGGCAAAAACCGATGCAGGCCCTGCCGGTCCTGTTGGATCGGGTCCGGCCAGTGCATGAAGTGGTGAAGGTCGATCTTTTTGTGCCCGGCTGTCCACCGCCCGCCGACGCCATTCATTACGTCATTGGCGAGTTGCTCGCCGGGCGGACGCCCAACGTTGGGTCTGTAACCCGCTTCGGCCGGTAGAGAGGTGAATGCAATGCCACGCGACATCGTCATCGATCCTGTGACCCGCATCGAGGGCCACGCCAAGATCACGCTGAAGTTGAACGACGGCGGCGAGGTGGTCGATGCGATGTTCCACGTGACGCAGTTCCGCGGGTTCGAGAAGTTTTGCGAAGGCCGGCCGCTGACCGAGATGCCCTCGCTCATGGCGCGCACCTGCGGCATCTGCCCGGTGAGCCATCTGACGGCCTCGGCCAAAGCGTGCGATGCGCTGCTGGCCGTGAAAATTCCCGAAACCGCCGCCAACCTGCGCCGGGTGATGAATCTGGCGCAGATGGTGCAATCGCATGCCCTGAGTTTTTTTCACCTGTCGTCGCCCGATCTGCTCATGGGCTTCGACGCCGATCCGGCCAAGCGGCATCTGTTCGGCGTCTTTCAGGAGAACCCGCAGCTTGCCCGGGATGGAATTCGCGTCCGGCAAATCGGCCAGACGGTGATCGAAATCCTGGGCGGCAAGAAGATTCACCCGGCGTGGGCGGTTCCCGGAGGCGTGAACAAGCCGCTGCTGGCCGACGATCGCGACAAAATGCTGGCCATGCTGCCCGAGGCGCTGGAAATCGCGCAGCGGACGCTGCTGTGGTACAAGCGCGTCGCCGCCAGCTATACGCAGGAGGCGCGGACTTTCGCCAACTTCCCCACCCTGTTCATGGGCCTGGTGACCGACACGGGCGGTTTGGAACACTATGACGGCTTGCTCCGCATCGTCGATTCCAAGGGCGACATCCTGATCGACAAGTTTCCGCCCGAGCGCTACCACGAACTCATTGCCGAGGCGGTCGAGCCGTATAGCTTCATGAAATTCCCGTATTTCAAGGAGCTGGGCTATCCGCAGGGAATCTATCGCGTTGGGCCGCTGGCGAGGTTGAATCTGGTGGATAACTGCGGCACGCCCATCGCCGATCAGGAATGGGCCGAATTCCGGCAAATGCAGCGCGGCGCGGTGCTGAGTTCATTCCACTACCACCACGCCCGGCTGATCGAGATCATCTTCGGCATTGAGATGATGCAGCGCATTTTGAACAGCCCGGACATTCTCGACAAGAAAGTGCGCGCCCGGGCCCGCCCCAATCGGCTCGAGGGGGTCGGCGTCGCCGAAGCCCCTCGCGGAACGCTCATCCACCATTACCGCATCGACGATAACGGCCTGATGGTCTGGGCAAATCTCATTATTGCCACGGGACATAACAACCTGGCCATGAATCGAGGAGTTCTTCAGGCGGCCCAGCAGTTCGTTGGCGGTGGGAAGATCTCTGAAGGCGCGCTCAATCGGGTGGAGGCCGTCATTCGATGTTACGATCCCTGTCTTTCCTGCGCCACGCACGCGCTGGGAAAGATGCCGTTGCACATTGAGCTGGTCAACTCCGGCGGAGAGGTCGTGCATGAAATCCATCGCGACTGACGCGCCGGTGCTGGTCATCGGCTATGGAAACGTCCTCCGCGGCGACGACGGGGTGGGCTGGGCGGCGGCGCGGAGTTTGGCGCGGCGATTGCCCCGGCGCCTCGCGTCGGTCCTGATGGTCCATCAGCTGCTTCCGGAATTGGCAGAACCGATCAGCAGGGCGACGCGGGCCATCTTCATCGATGCCGACGAGCGGCTTGAACCCGGACAGGTGTGCCGGAAAATCGTTCAGCCGCTGGATCGAGCCGACCGGACGATCGGCCACCATCAAAGCCCCGGCGGTCTGTTGCGTCTGGCCCGCGATCTTTACGGGCATGCCCCGGAGGCGCTGGTGTTCAGCATCGGCGCCGCGGACTTCGACTTTGCCCCAACGCTCTCAACGCAGGTGCGCCGGGCGCTGCCTGGTTTGCTTCGGAGCGTGGCGGCTGCCGTGCAGGACGTGGAGGGCTGCCATGCATGAAATGTCCATTGCCCCCGCGATCTTGGATTTGGCCCGGCAACACGTGCCCAAGGGAGCAGCGTTGCGGACCGTGCGCGTTTGCGCGGGGCCTTTGCGAGCGATCGATGAGCAGTCGATGCAGTGGGCGTGGCAGGCGCTGATGGATGAGCAATCCGCCGGCCCGATCGCGCTGGAATTGACGATCCTGCCCTGGAAGATGCGATGCTCCGAATGCGGTGCGGAATGGGAATCGGCCGAAGCGGCGTGGCGGTGTTCCTGCGGCTCGACGGAGGTGCGCCCGTCCGGCAGCGATCGACTGCAACTGGTTTCCATCGAAGTCGATGACGTTGAAACGCCAATGCTTGAGAGGAGTTCATCATGCAGGTCCAGGTAGTTCAGAACGTATTGAAGCTCAATGACGAGATGGCGGCTCTGAACCGCAATCGGCTGCGGCAGGCGGGCGTATTCACGGTTGATCTGCTCGGCGCCCCGGGTTGCGGCAAGACGGCGCTCATCGAGGCCACGCTTCGGCGGCTGGTGCCGCGGATTCGCGTGGGCGTCATCGTCGGCGATCTCACCACTCAACGGGATGCCGACCGAATGGCGCGTTTCACCGATCACGTCGTGCAGGTCAACACGGGCACCGGCTGCCACCTCGAGGCTCATCACGTCATGGAGGCCATGGCGCGAATCGACGTCGGCAGCCTCGACTTGCTGTTCATTGAAAACGTCGGCAACCTGATCTGCCCGGTGGGGTTCGATCTGGGCCAGAACGTCAAGGTGGGAATGTTCTGTACGGCCGGCGGCGATGACAAAGCGGCCAAGCATCCCTATATCGTGCAGGAGTCTTCGCTTTTGTTGCTGAACAAGACCGACCTGTTGCCGCACCTGCCGTTCAACCTGCAACTCTTTCGCGACGACGTCCGCCGGCTTAACCCCGCCGTCCAGTTGCTTGAACTGTCGGCAGTCACAGAGGTGGGCATGGAACTGTGGCTGGCCTGGCTGGAACAACAGCGATCAATGAAAACAAACAACAAGGAGAAAAAGTCATGCATTCAAAATCATTCCGTGCTGTCGTAATGGCGGCCGCGGTCGTTCTGGCGGCGCAGGTTGCACAGGCTCATCCCGGCCACGGCGCGGGCGGCGGCCTGTCTGCGGGACTGGCGCATCCATTCTCGGGCATCGACCACATCATGGCCATGCTGGCCGTCGGCATGTTGGCCACACAGATCGGCGGAAAGATGCTCTGGGGCTTGCCGGCCACATTTGTCGCCCTGATGGTCGGCGGGGGCCTCATGAACGTCGTCGGCGTCCCCGTCCCCTGGGTCGAGCAGGGAATCATGGCGTCCGTTCTCATTCTCGGCCTGATGGTCGCCGCCGCCGGCCGGTTTCCCACGTCCGCTTCCGTTTCGTTGGTCGGCTTTTTCGCGATCTTCCACGGCTTCGCCCATGCGGCCGAAATGCATAAAGGCATGTCCGCGATGGGATACGCCGTGGGCTTCATCGTCGCCACGGCGACGTTGCACGCGATCGGGATTGCGCTCGGCCTGGCGGCGGGGAAGCTGGCATCCAAACAGCTTGTGCGCTTCGCCGGCGCCGCCATCGCGGCGTGCGGTCTATTGCTGTTTATGCACGTGATTCAGGCGTAAAGGACTGACTGATTCCCTCTTCCGCTACAACTCCAGGTCCGCAAAGGGAGGAACCCGCGGCTCCGCCGTCGCATCCGTCCAGCGGCTGCCGAGCCAGTTGGTCTCCAGCCAGCGCAGCCAGAGATCGATTCCACCCCTTTGGAAAACGGATGCCTGGATTACGGGCAAGTCGGCCCGGAGCTTATTGACGTTATCGAGAAATGCTCGCAGGTCGAACGGAGTAGTCGGCAGCAAGTCAACCATCGTCAGCAACACGAGGTCGGCGGCGGCAATCAGATGCGGAAATGAACGAGGCTGATCGGGTCCGTCGGCGACGCTGAAGACGCTCACGCACAGGTCCTGCCCGTGGTCGCGTTGGGAAGGGTTTTGCATGTCGCCGCTGCCTTCTATCAGGAGCAATTCGATCTGATCCAGATCGAGCATGGAAATGGCCTTGTGAACGCCCGGGGCATCCAATTCGCCTCCGGGAAGCGGCAACGCGCAAATGCCGTGACGGCCCAGGCGCGTCGATTTTTGCCCCGCCGCCGGACTGCCCACCAGCACCCCCACCTGCGCGTGGCTGGCAAGCCGGTGCCCCGTCCGTTCAAGCAATTCCGTTTTGCCCGATCTCGGTGGACCGACCAGGCTGATCGTTTTGATTCCCCGGCGACGGAGCATCGCCCGGGTCGAGCCGACGATTTGGTCGATCACGATGAGTCTCTCCTCCGGTCCGGACGTTTTCATGGGCGCTTCCTTTCCGCAGGAGGTGCTAACCCCGTCTCCATTTTTAATCCGAGCCTGAACGTTGCTGTGGAGTGTACGAGCATTCGGCCTGTACCTGACCCAGAAATTCTTCGCTCGGTGGTCGTCTTACGGCGCTGGAGTGATAGGGTTGCGGCCTGGATCGCATTCTTGGCGCGCCTGTAACCGGACCGGCGGATATGTGCAACACCAGCGGCTTGACCAGACTGCTGTAGTCGCAGTATTTCATGCGGATCACTTCCGTATGAGTCCCGGCGTTGAATGCGATCAAGTCCTGAAGCGCCAACTTCAGGTCCACCAGCGTTCTCAGGCCGAAGAGATTTCCAAACGGCGGCGCCGTCCCAAGCTGACAATCGGTGAAGACGTTGACGAATTCCGCTTCACTGGCAAGTCGCACCTTGCTCGCCCCCGTCTGGCTTCGCAACGAATCCAGGTCCAGGGCTCTGGTTGACGGTATCACCGCCATAGCTAATTGTTCGTCAATCCACACGATCACGGTCTTGGCCATGTAGGTGCCGGGAACGTGGGATGCTTCGGCCACTTCCTGCGCGGTGTAGGCGCGGGCGTGCGTTGCGATGGAATACGGCATGCCGCTGCCCGCCAGAAAATCGCAGATTCGACGGATGGCCATACAGTTCTCCTCCACAATAATGTGCTCATCTGAATTATCGGCGGCTCGTCGGAGCCCGGCCATAAGGTCGATTCCCGAATTGGCCCATAGGACTTTCCCCTACGGTTTGGGGATGGGCCACGACGGCCTGATAGCCGACCGCGGTCATTCCACCCCGTTTCATGCCCGACCGGCGTGCGAATAGGTATCCGCCAACTCCGATTTCGGCCTTTTTCGCCCGTCCGAGTCCGAATAATCCTGCGAATCCGGCGGCGCTTCCTGAGAGTGGCTGCGGATGCGCATGCCGTAGAAGGAGCGGTAAACGAAATAGAGGGCGATGACGAAGAAAATCGCGGCCAGGGCGTATTTGAGGGGGCCCTCCACCGTCACGGCTAGTTCAACGGCCAAGAGGCCGAAAAGGGTCGTGAACTTGATGATCGGGTTCATGGCCACCGAGGAGGTGTCCTTGAAGGGATCGCCGACGGTGTCGCCGACGACGGTGGCGGCGTGCAGCGGGGT
>Ga0209415_10007762_pt1 | contig 18672 bp, 16 predicted proteins | sample PeaSoiSIISIP2007_FD_187696 | JGI IMG/M metagenome (GOLD analysis project Ga0209415, IMG submission 187696) | Peat soil microbial communities from Weissenstadt, Germany - SII-SIP-2007 (SPAdes) (version 2) | ecosystem: Environmental > Terrestrial > Soil > Wetlands > Peat | place: Germany...
GAGATCGACAAGATCGCCCGCAAGAGCGAGAACCCCTCGATCACCCGCGACGTCTCGGGCGAGGGCGTGCAGCAGGCGCTGCTCAAGATACTGGAGGGCACCACCGCCTCGGTCCCGCCCCAGGGGGGTCGCAAGCACCCGCACCAGGAATTCATCCAGATCGACACGACGAACGTCCTGTTCATCTGCGGCGGCGCGTTCGCCGGCCTGGACCGGATCATCGAGGGCCGGATCGGCCGCAAGAGCATCGGGTTCCGGGCCGAGGTGGCGGCGGCCGAGCGCGACGACGCTGAGGTGCTCCGCCGGGTTCTGCCCGAGGACCTCTTGAAGTTCGGGCTGATCCCCGAGTTCATCGGACGGCTGCCCGTTGTGAGCGCGGTGTCCCAGCTCTTCAAGGACGCCCTGATCCGGATCCTGGTTGAGCCCAAGAACGCGCTGATCAAGCAGTACCAGAAGAACTTCGAGTACGACGGCATCGAGCTGGAATTCAGCGAGGATGCGCTCGAGGCGGTCGCCGAGCAGGCGCTCTTGCGCGGCACCGGTGCCCGCGGTCTGCGGGCCATCTTGGAAGAGGTCCTCCTCGACGTGATGTACGACCTGCCGGGGCGGTCCGACGTCGGCAAGTGCGTCGTCGATCGGGCGGTCGTCTTGGACCGCGTCAACCCGACCCTCGTGCCGTTGAGCGACCCGCCGGCCAAATCGACGCGGAGCCGCCGGGCCGCGTCCTGATCGCGTCCCCGGCGGTCCGACGCACCCGGTGTCGAATCCACCCTTCGACTCGCTGAGCGAGGCTCTGGCCTGGCTCGACGGCCACATCAACTACGAGGCCACCGCCCCCAGCGCGCGGGCCCTCCCCACCTTGGCCCCGATGGTCGAGCTGGCACACCTGCTGGGCGATCCCCAGGAGGCCTACCCCTCGGTGCATGTGACCGGCACCAACGGCAAGGGCTCGACCGCGGCGATGACCACGGCGCTCTTCGGGGCCATGGGGCTGCGGGTCGGGACCTACACGAGTCCCAACCTGTCCCGGGTCAACGAGCGGCTAGCGCTCGACGGTGAGCCGATCGACGACGCCTCGTTCCGCGCAGTGCTCTCGGTGCTGGCGGGACTGGAGGGCATGCTGACCGAGCGGCCCACACGCTTCGCGCTCCTCACCGCGGCCGCCCTGGCCTGGTTCGCCGACGAGGCCGTGGCGGCCGGCGTGATCGAGGTGGGCCTCGGTGGGACCTGGGACTGCACCAACGTGGTCGACGGGCGCGTGGCGGTGCTCACCAACGTCAGCTACGACCACACCGACGTCCTGGGTCCGACGCTCGAGGGCATCGCCGCCGACAAGGCCGGGATCATCAAGGAGGGGAGCGTGGCCGTCGTCGGCGAGACCGACCCGCACCTCGTCGAGATCGTGACCGGGCGGGCGCGGCGCATCGGTGCGGAGGCCTGGGTGGCCGGCCGCGAGTTCGACTGCACGGCCAACCGGCTGGCCGTCGGCGGCCGGCTGCTGGACCTGCGCACGCCCGCCGCCACCTACGGCGAGATCCTGGTCTCCCTCCACGGGCCCCACCAGGGAACCAACGCGGCCTGCGCCCTGGCCGCGGCCGAGGCGTTCTTCGGGGCGCCCCTCGACGAGTCGCTCGTCGAGGAGGCGTTCTCCCAGGTGCGCGTGCCCGGTCGGCTCGAGGTGGTGGGCCGCCAGCCCCTCACCCTGGTCGACGGCGCGCACAACGTGGCCGGGATGTCCGTCCTGGCCACGGCCCTCAGCGACGGATTCAGCGTGGCCGGCGCCACGGTGGTGGTCGTCGGCATGCTGCGGGGGCGGGACCCCTCGGCCATGCTGGCCGCGCTGGCCACGGCCGGCGTCGATCTCGTCGTCGCCTGCGCGCCGGAGTCCCCGCGGGCTCTCGCACCCGAGGTGGTGGCCGAGGCGGCGAATGCCCTCGGCCTGCGGGTGTTGACCGCCCCGTCGGTCGCCGACGCAGTGGCGACCGCCCGAGGAGCCGTCCCCGACGACGGCCTGCTCGTGGTCGCGGGCTCCCTCTACGTCGTGGCCGAGGCCCGCCGCCTCCTCTTGGAGGAGAAGGCCGCCGGCTCCGCGCTCCCGCCCGGCTAGGGCGCCGGCGAGTGCTGGCCCCCCGGGGCCGGCGCGATGGCTGCTGCTAAATTCCAGCGGTCGTGGAGCGGACCCTCGTCATCGTGAAGCCCGACGGGGTCGAGCGCGGCCTGGCCGGAGAGATCGTCGCCCGTTTCGAGCGCCGGGGCCTGCACCTCCTGGCCGCCGAGCTGCGCTCGATCGACCTCGAGACGGCCAAGGCGCACTACGCCGAGCACGACGGGAAGCCCTTCTACGGCGAGCTCTTGGAGTTCATCACGCGCTCGCCCGCCCTCGTCATGGTGCTCGAGGGACCACCCGACACCATCAGCATCGTGCGGGCCACCATGGGGGCCACCAATCCGGCGGACGCCGGTCCGGGGACCATCCGGGGCGATCTCGCCACCTCGATGCCCGACAACCTGGTGCACGGCTCGGACTCCGTCGAGTCCGCGGCGCGCGAGATCGCGCTCTACTTCCCCGGCCTGGCCTGACCGGCTCGGGGCGTCATCCCCAGACCTCGGCCGCCGTCTCTACCACCAGGGCCAACTTGGCCACCTGCTCGTCGTAGCTGAGCGCGTTGCCCTCGAGGGTGGACGAGAAGCCGCACTGGGGCGACAGGCACAGCTGGTCGAGGTCCACGTAGCGCGCCGCCTCGTCGATGCGGCGCTTCAGATCGTCCTTGCGCTCGAGCTCTCCGCGCTTGGTGGTCACGAGCCCCAAGACGACGACCTTGTCCTTCGGCACGAAGCGCAGCGGCGAGAAGTCCCCCGACCGGTCGTCGTCGTACTCCAAGAAGAAGCCGTCGACCTGCAATTGGGTGAAGAGCGCCTCGGCCACGAACTCGTAGCTGCCCTCGGCCGCCCAAGACGAGCGGAAGTTCCCGCGGCACAGGTGTGTCGTGACCGCCATGGTGCTCGGGCGGGAGCCGATGGCCGCGTTGATGGTGGCGATGTAGGTCTCGTGCTGGTGGTCGGGGTCCCCGCCGGCCGCCGCCAGGTAGGCGCGCTGCGCCGGGTCGTTCAGGTAGGCGAGGCTGGTGTCGTCGAGCTGCAGATAGGTGCAGCCGAGCCGAGAGAGCCCGCGCACCTCGTCGGCGTAGGCCCGGGCCAGGTCGGCCCAGAAGGCGTCCAGCTCGGGGTAGACCGCCGGATCGATGGCGGCGCGCCCGCCGCGGTAGTGGATCATGCTCGGCGAGGGGATCGTGAGCTTGGGCACCGCGGTCGTCGTGGTGGCGGCCAGGAACGAGAAGGCGTCGGCGAAGATCGTCTGGTCGAGGGTGACGGGGGCCGAGACGAAGAGGCCCGAGGGTGTGAACTCGATCGACTCGGTGGCGTTGCGGAAGGCGACCGAGAGGTGCCCCTCTGTCTTCTCCACGCCGCCCAGCTGATAGATGAAGTCCATGTGCCACGACGCCCGCCGGAACTCACCGTCGGTGGCTGCCCGCAGCCCGAGGTCCTCCTGTAGGCGCACGGCCGCCCGGATGGCGTCGTCCTCCACGGCGGCCAGCTCGGCCGCCGAGAGCCGCCCGGCCGCCTGCGCCTCCCGAGCCTCGAGCAGGGGGCGGGGCCGCAGCAGGCTGCCGACGTGGTCGGCCCGGAACGGGGGCGTGGTCCGTGGTGTCACCGATCGCCGCCTCCCCCGGGCCCACCGTCGTCGGGCCCTCCGTCGGCCGACGCTAGCCCCGTGCCCGTGCCTCGATCGGGGCCCCCGGCCTGTGGACAACCCCGGGTGAGAAGATCCGCCGGTGCCCGGCTGGGGCCCTTCGCCTTGTGCCGTCTGGCCGGGTCCCCTAGCCTCTTGGCGAACGGCTGGGTTCGGCGGGGGCCAGTCGACCCTCCCGTAGCGGCTCGAAACGAGAGCTCATGTCCGACAATCGCCTATTTCTGCTAGGCCGCGACATGGCGGTGGACCTCGGAACTGCCAACACGCTGGTCTACGTCCGCGGGCGCGGGATCGTCCTGAACGAGCCGTCGGTGGTGGCGGTCGACGTGAAGGACGGTCGGCCGCTCGCCGTCGGGGCCGAGGCCAAGCGGATGATCGGGCGGACCCCGAGCAACATCCGGGCCATCCGGCCGCTCAAAGACGGGGTCATCGCCGACTTCGAGATCTGCGAGAAGATGCTCCGGTACTTCATCCACCGGGTGCACCAGCGCCGCTTCGCCAAGCCCCGCATGGTCATCTGCGTGCCCTCGGGGATCACCGGCGTCGAGCAGCGGGCCGTCATGGAGGCCGCCGAGTACGCCGGCGCCCGCAAGGCCTACATCATCGAGGAGCCGATGGCGGCCGCCATCGGCGCTGGGCTGCCGGTGCACGAGCCGAGCGGCAACATGGTGGTCGACATCGGCGGCGGCACCACCGAGGTGGCGGTCATCTCGCTGGGCGGCATCGTGACCAGCCAGTCGGCGCGCATCGGGGGCGACGAGCTGGACGAGGCGATCGTGGCCTACGTGAAGAAGGAGTTCAGCCTGGCGCTCGGAGAGCGCACGGCCGAGGAGATCAAGATCGCCCTCGGCTCGGCGTTCCCGCTCGAAGAGGAGCTCCACGCCGAGATCCGCGGCCGCGACCTGCTGACGGGCCTCCCGAAGACCGTCATCGTGTCGACCGAGCAGATCCGAGCGGCCATCGAGGAGCCGGTCAGCGCCATCATCGACGCGGTGAAGGCGACGCTCGACCGCACGCCACCGGAGCTCGCGGCCGACCTCATGGAGCAAGGGGTCGTGCTCACCGGCGGCGGCTCCCTGCTGCACGGCCTCGACGCGCGGCTCGAGCACGAGACCGGAATGCCCATCGTCGTTGCCCGCGACCCGCTCAACTGTGTGGCGATCGGGAGTGGTCAGTGCCTCGAGGAGTTCGAAGCGCTCAAGCAGGTCCTGATCACGTCTTCGTCTCGCTGACCGGACGGCCTCGGGTTCGAGGGTGGCGCCGTCGCCGCGGCGGTCGCGCCGAACCCTGATCACCGTGGTGGTGCTCGTCCTCGTCTCCATCACGCTCATCACCTTCGACGAGCGCAGCGGCACCCACAGCCTCACCTCGGGCATCCGGTCGGTCGCCCACGACGTCTTCTCGCCGGTCGTGGCCGGCGTGAACGACATCCTGCGCCCCGTGGGCGACCTGTTCGCCGGTGCCGTCCACTACGGCGCGCTGCAGAGCGAGAACCAGAAGCTCCAGCGGACCATCGGGCAACTACGCCAGCAGTTGGCCGAACGCCCGTCCCAGGCACGCGAGCTGCGCGAGCTCACCGCCTTGGAGCACCTCCCCTTCCTCGACAACCTGCCCACCGTGACCGCACAGACGACCGAGATCAGTGTCTCCAACTTCGAGGGGGACATCACGATCGACAAGGGCCGCAGCGACGGGGTCGACCTCGGCATGCCGGTCGTCGGCGCGGGCGGCCTGGTCGGGCAGGTGACCTTCGCCAGCCATCACAGCGCCATCGTCCAGCTCATCACCGACGGCCAGTCCGCCGTCGGGGTGACCTTCGGGTCGAAGGAGTCGTTCTCGATCCTCGACGGCCAGGGGGCCGGCAACCCGCTCACGGCCCAGTTCATCGCCGCGCACACGCGCCTCGTCCGCGGTGAGACGATGGTCACGAGCGGGCTGTCGGGCGGGCAATTCCCGAGCGGCATCCCGGTCGCCACGGTGTTCTCGTCGCACGCGACGCTCGGAGCCACCTTCGAGGCCGTCACCGCCCGCCCGATCGCCAACCTGGACCAGCTGGCCTACGTCGACGTCGTCCAGTGGGAGCCCGCACCGTGACTCCGCGGGTGGTGCTTCGCCTCGGGTTGGTGGTGGTCGCCGTCCTGGTGGCCCAGCTCACCGTCGGCCTCGATCTGCGGATCGCCGGGGCCCATCCCGACCTCATGTTGGCCCTGCCCATCGTGGCCGGGCTGACCGGTGGCCCCCGGCTGGGCGCGGTCGTCGGGTTCGCGGCCGGCCTGGCGGCCGACCTGTTCGTCCCCACCCCCTTCGGCCTGGGCGCCCTGGTGGGCTGCCTGGCCGGGTTCACGGCCGGCCGGGTGAGCGGGTATGAGGCCGAGCACGGCACCTGGGTCATGACCCCGGTGGTCGCGCTGTTTTGGTCGGCCGCCGCGACCATGCTCTACGCGGTGCTCGGAGCTGTCCTCGGCCAGCAGCAGGTCTTGAAGGTCGACCTGGGCGTCGTCGTCGCGGTCGTGGCGTTCTGCAACGCCGCCGTGTCGCTGCCGCTGCGCGCGCTCGTCAACTGGAGCCTCGACCGCCGGTCCTCGCCCTGGCACGCCGAGCTCGTGACCGGGGATCGGCCGTGACGCGCCGCAGCCTGCGCCACCCGATCAGCGGCAGCCGCCGCTACCTGCGGCCGAGCCACAGCGCGCGCCGAGCCGCCTCCCGACCGCGGCGCCGGCCCCGGATGCGGCCCCGCCGGAACCTGAACGTGGCCGCCCTGGTGGCTTCCCCCGAGGACCAGCCGTCTCGCCCCAACGTCCGGCTGGCCGTGGTGGGGCTGGTGTTCCTGGCGCTGCTCGGCGTCATGGTGCTGCGCCTCTGGAGCCTCCAGATCATCCAGGAGAAGAGCTCTGCCGCGGCGGCCGCCGGCAACAAGGTGCGCACCGTTCTCGTGCCCGCACCCCGCGGCGTCATCGTCGACCGCAACGAACGCATCCTGGTCGGCAACCATGTGCAGCAGCAGATCGTGCTGTCCCGTCACGAGGCGCTCGTCGACCCGGGCATCATCGGCCGGGTCGCCGCCCTGGTCGGGACGACGCCCACCCAGGTGCAGGACGACCTGAACAGCTCCCAGTTCAGCCCGTACCAGGGGGTGCCCATCCTGACCGGTGCCAACACCGTCACGATCCAGTACCTGGCCGAGCACAAGGCGCAGTACCCCGGGGTCTCGGTGCAGCAGACGGCCGACCGCACCTACCCCCAGGGCGGCGCCACGGCACCGGACATCCTGGGGTACGTGACCAACATCAACGCGCAGGAGCTGAAGGCCTTCCGCAGCCTGGGCTACACCGAATCCAGCGCGTTCGGCCAGGCCGGCCTCGAGGGTCAGTACGAGCGCTACCTGGCCGGCACGCCGGGACTCGACCGGCTGAGCGTCAACGTACTGGGCAACGTGGTGCGGACCCAGCGCACCCGCGAGCCGGTGGAGGGGGACACCGTCGTCACCAACATCGACCTCAACCTGCAGAACGCGGTGCAGAACGCGCTGGCCGCCGACATCCAGGTCGACCGCAACACTCAGGACAAGACCACCAACCTCTACCCGGCCGCCACCGACGGCGCGGCGATCGTCATGAACGTACAGACGGGGGCGGTCCTCGCGCTCGCCTCCTATCCCAGCTACGACCTGAACCAGTGGGTGGGCGGGATCTCCTCGGCCCAGTTCGCGGCCATAGAAGCGACCGGGGCCGAGAACGACTACGCGATCCAGGGCCAGTACACGCCGGGTTCGACCTTCAAGCTGGTGACGGCCACCGCGGCGCTGCAGTCCGGCATCGTGCCGGCCAACCAGTACGTCTACGACGGCGGGGCGTTCACCGTGAACCCCTGCACCCCGGCGGCTGGCGGGCAGGCCGGCTGCGTCTTCCACGACGCCGAGGCCAAGGGGGCCGGCGAGGTCGACCTCGCCTCCGCCCTGACCCAGTCCGACGACTTCTACTTCTACCGGCTGGGCGACCTCTTCTACTACCAGCAGTCCAAGTACGGGGCCACGCCGATCCAGAACGTGGCCGGTCAGTACGGGCTCGGCACGCCGACCCACATCGACCTGCCCAACGAGGCGCCCGGGCGCGTCGACAGCCAGTCGGTCCGCCAGGCGCTGCACAAGGCGAACCCGACCGCCTTCCCGTACACGACCTGGTACGCGGGCGACAACATCGAGATGGCCTTCGGTCAGGGCGGCAGCGTGATCACGCCCATCCAGCAGGCCGTGGCCTATGCCACCTTCGCCAACGGCGGCACGCGCTACCAGCCCGAAGTGGCGGCCGCCATCGTCAACCCGGTCACCGACAAGGTGGTCCAGCGCTTCACGCCGAAGGTGACCGGCCACGTCGACCTGCCGCCCGCCATCTACGACCCCATCCTCTCGGGCCTAGAGGGCGTGGTCTCGAACGTGGCCGGCACCGCCTACGGGGCGTTCCAGCAGTACGCCGACTTCTCCGAGAGCCGGTTCCAGGTGGCGGGCAAGACGGGGACGGCCGACGTCAACAACAGCCAGATCACGCGGGGCGACCAGGAACCCGACGCCTGGTTCGTCGGCTTCGGTCCCAACCCCAACCCCGAGTACGTGGTTGTGGTGGTGGTCGACCACGGTGGCTACGGGGCCCAGGCGGCCGCCCCCGCCGTGGCCAACATCTTCAACTACCTGGTCGCCAACCCGATCGGGCCCGTGCAGCTGCCCTCCCCCAAGGTCCAGCCGACCAAGAAGCCGCTGGCGTCCAACACGCCCCCCACCACCAGCACCACGACCACCACGCTGCCCAAGCCCCCGCCGACGACCACCGCCCCGCCGACGACCACCACGGCCCCGCCGCCCACGACGACCACCGGGCCCGGCTGAGCCCGGCCCGTAGACTGACCGGGATGGACTCGCTCTGGGAGCGCGTCGAACTCCTGCTCGGATCGGTGAGCAAGCCCGCCCGCTACGTCGGGGGAGAGCAGGGGGCGCGCGACGTGGTGCACCGCGCCGGGGCCGTGGCCTGGCTCCTCATCTACCCCGACACCTATGAGATCGGGTTGCCCAACCAGGGCCTGCAGATCCTCTACGAGCTGCTGAACGACCGGGACGACGCGGTGGCCGAGCGCACCTACGCGCCGTGGGTGGACATGGAAGCGGCCATGCGGTCGGCAGGCGTCCCGCTGTTCAGCGTCGAGAACCACCTGGCCGCGCGCGCGTTCGACGTCCTCGCCTTCAACCTCTCGGCCGAGCTCGTCTACACGAACGTGCTCAACCTGATCGACCTGGCGGGGCTGCCGGTCCGCCGCGCCGAGCGTGAGGGCGGCGATCCGCTGGTGCTGGCCGGCGGGCACTGCGCCTTCAACCCCGAACCCCTGGCCGACTTCGTCGACGCGTTCGTCCTGGGGGACGGCGAGGAGGTGGTCGGGGAGATCAACGCGGTGCTCGGCCCCTGGAAGGCCGGAGCCCGCCGGGTCGAGGACCGCCGACGGGTGCTCGCCGCACTGGCCGGTGTCGAGGGGGTCTATGTCCCCAGCCTCTACGACGCGTCGTTCGCCGAGGGCCGCCTGGTCGGCGTGACCCCCCGGGGGCCCCAGGTGCCGGCCGTCGTGCACAAGCGGACGGTGGCCGACCTGGCGGAGTGGCCCTACCCGCGCCAGCAGCTGGTCCCGCTCACCGAGGTCGTCCACGACCGCCTGAACGTCGAGGTCTTCCGGGGCTGCACCAGGGGCTGTCGCTTCTGCCAGGCGGGCATGATCACGCGTCCGGTGCGCGAGCGTCCGGCGGCCCAAGTCCAAGAGATGGTGCACGCCGGGCTGGAGCGAACGGGCTACGACGAGGTCGCGCTCACGTCGCTGTCCACGGCCGACTTCTCGGGCATCGAGTCGACGGTGCGCGACATCGTCCAGGACCCCCGCCACGGTCGGCGCGTCGCCGTCAGCCTGCCCAGCCTGCGGGTGGACGCCTTCACCGTCGGCACCGCCGCCCAGATCGGCCAGGTGAAGCGCACCGGCCTCACCTTCGCGCCCGAGGGCGGCACCTGGCGGATGCGCAAGGTGATCAACAAGCTGATTCGCGAAGAGGACCTCTACGGGGCGGTGGACGCGGCCTTCAGCCAGGGCTGGCGGCGGATCAAGCTCTACTTCCTGATCGGCCTGCCGACCGAGCGCGACGAGGACGTGCTCGGCATCGCGGAGCTCGGGGCGCGCTGCGTGGAGATCGGCCGCCGCTACCAGCGCGGGGTCACCGTGACCGCCTCGGTCGGGGGCTTCGTACCCAAGGCGCAGACGCCGTTCCAGTGGTTCGGGCAGGACACGATCGAAGAGCTGGCGCGCAAGGTCATCCTGCTGCGCAACGCCTGCCGGGGCGTGAAGGGACTCACGCTGCGTTGGCACGACCCCGAGGCGACGGCCGTCGAGGGAATCGCGAGCCGCGGCGATCGGCGCGTGGGCGCCGTCATCGAGCGCGTCTGGCGGGCCGGGGGCACCTTCCAGGAGTGGACGGAGCGCTTCGACCTCTCGCTGTGGCAGGAGGCGCTGGCGGCCGAGGGCCTGTCGCTCGAGTCCGTGGTCTACCGCGATCGATCAGAGGACGAGGCCCTGCCCTGGGACCACCTCTCGGCCGGCCTGCATCGGGACTTCCTCTGGTCGGACTGGCAGGAGGCCCTGGCCGGCACCGGGGTGGAGGACTGTCGCTGGACCCCTTGCTACGACTGCGGCGCCTGCACCGAGTACGGGGTCGAGCACGTCGTCGCCTCGGCCCTGCCCCCGGCCGGCGGCAGCCAGGGGACCGGCCAGGACCTGAGGACGGGCGACCGGGTGCCCGTCCGCTTCGTCACGGCCGTGGGCGCCGGGCGCCAGTGATGGTCGACGCCGTCCGGTTCCGGTTCGCCAAGCAGGGGAAGGTCCGCTTCACCAGCCACCGGGACCTGGCCCGGATGTGGGAGCGGGCGCTCCGGCGCAGCGGGCTCCCCGTCGCCTGGACCCAGGGGTTCTCGCCCCGCCTCCAGATCAGCTTCGGCCTGGCGCTGCCCACCGGGTGCGAGTCGGTGGCCGAGTACCTGGACGTCCATCTGCCCGACGGCGGGGCGGCGGCCTGGGGCCTCTCGGTGCCCGAGGCCGGCCGGGGCGGTGGGGCGGCGACGCTCTGCGCCAGGCTGTCCTCGCTCCTGCCCGAAGGGGTCGAGGTGACCGCGGCCGAGGCCGTCGCGGGTGGCCGGGGCTCGCTGCAGCAAGAAGTAACATCGTGTGCCTGGGAGTTGGAGGTGCTCGGTTTGGCTGCAGGGGATGTCGCGGGGAGGGTCGAGCGGTTCCTCGACGCTCCGAGCGTCCTCGTGCGGCGTGAGCGCAAGGGCCGACTGGACGAGGATGACCTTCGCCCGGCCGTGCGCTCGCTGAGCGTGGTCGGTCCCGCCGCTTCGGGGCCCGACGGAACACCCGGTTCCCGTCTCCAAGCCGAGCTGGCGACCCACCCGCGCGGGGTCCGTCCAGCGGAGCTGATGCAAGGGCTCGGGACCGATCTGGTCCTGCGACGAGCCTGTAGGACGCAACAGTGGATAGAGCGTGACGGTGTCCGATTCGAGCCGCTGGTCACCACCGGCCCCTCCGTCGACACCGATGCTCCGCACGCCCGGCGTGCGTCATGACGAAGTCGAGGAGGGGTTCCCCTCATGTCCAACACGCAGAGCGGCTCGCCCGGAACGGGCGCGGCCGACATGAGCCCGCGCCCGAACGGGGCCGGCTCACCCGACGGCGCCCCCCCGGAGGCGACGCCACCCGCTGAGGCCGCCCCGCGGGGCGAGCTCGGCGCGCTGGCGCCCCCCCGACCGCGCATCGGTGACACCCGCCCGGCACGCCCGGTCGCCCCGGCCCCGGTCGAACCGCCGGTCGGCACCCGGGCGTCGGCCGTCCGCGGCACGACGCTGGCGCCGCTCGTCCCGGCGACCGACGAGCGGGAGGAGTACGAGGCCGACGAGAACGGGGCCGAGGAAAACGCCAAGGCCGAGGGCCCGGGCGCCCGCCGCCCGCGCGCCCGTCGTCGCAGCAGCCGGGATCGCAAGGGCAAGTCGGTCGGTCGCTACCTCGTCTGCGTCTCGGTGCGGCCGCACGCCACCCAGATCGCCATGCTCGAGGGACGCACGCTGGTCGAGCACTACGTCTCGCGCGCCGCCGACGAGACGACCCAGATCGACGGCAACATCTACTGGGGCCGCGTCCAGAACGTGTTGCCCGGCATGGAGGCGGCGTTCATCGACATCGGGGTGCCCAAGAACGCGGTCCTCTACCGGGGCGACGTCCGCTACGACCGAGACGACATCGAAGGGGGCTCGACCAGTTCGGCCCGGATCGAGGACGTGCTGCGCCCCGGCCAGAGCATCCTCTGCCAGGTCACGAAGAACCCGATCGGCGCCAAGGGCGCCCGCCTGACCCAGGAGGTCTCGATCCCGGGTCGCTTCGCCGTCCTCGTTCCCAACTCGAGCGCCTTCGGCATCTCCAAGCGCTTGGGCGACAACGAGCGCAAGCGTCTGCGGCGGATCATCGACGACGTGCGGCCCGAGGGTCACGGACTCATCGTGCGCACGGCGGCCGAGGGGGCCTCCTTCGAGGAGCTCGAACGCGACGTGCAGGGGCTGCTGGAGAAGTGGGTGGCCATCGAGGCGGCCTCCCGGCGCTCCGACCAGCCCCGCCTCTTGTACCGGGAACCCGATCTGGCGGTCCGGATGCTGCGCGAGGAGCTGAACGCCGAGTACCGCGCCGTGGTCATCGACGACCGCGACCTCTACGAACAGGTGCGCGACTACGTGGACACGGTGAGCCCGGAGCTGGCCGACCGGGTCGAGTTCTACGACCCCGACACAGAGCCCCTCCCCATCTTCGAGCGCTACCACATCCACGAGCAGCTGCATAAGGCGGTCGACCGCAAGGTGTGGTTGCCGTCCGGCGGGTCGCTCATCATCGAGCGCACCGAGGCGTTGACCGTGATCGACGTCAACACCGGCAAGAACGTGGGCAAGACCAGCCTGGAGGAGACCGTCTACCGCAACAACCTGGAGGCGGCCGAGGAGGTGGCGCGCCAGCTGCGCCTGCGCGACATCGGCGGCATCATCGTCATCGACTTCATCGACATGGAGATCCGCGAGAACCGCGAGAAGGTCTCGGCCGCCCTGCGCACCGCGCTCTCCCGGGACAAGACCCGGACCCAGGTCTTCGACATCTCCGAGCTGGGTCTCGTCGAGATGACCCGCAAGCGCATCTCCGAGGGCCTGCTCGAGTCGCTGTCGACCGTCTGCGAGACCTGCGCGGGCCGCGGCGTCATCATCGACCAGGACATCTTGTAGTGTCCGGGCCGCTTCGGCCCTGGTGCGGCTCACCGGGCTGCAGCAGGCGCCGAGAGCCGTTCGGTGAGGAGGCGAGCGCGAGCGGGCACCGCGAGTCGATGCCGGCGTTCGTCCCGTAGCAGCGCTCGAATTGCATGTCGGGCACCCAGGCGGGGGTCCCGTGCGGTTCGGGTAACATGGCCAGCTCATGTACGCGGTGATCCGGACCGGAGGCAAGCAGGAGCGCGTGGCCGAGGGCCAGACGCTGCGCGTGGAGCTCCTGGGTGAGCCGGCCGGCAGCGACGTCTCCTTCGAGCCCGTCCTCCTGGTGGACGGCGACACGGTGTTGGCGACGCCCGACCAGCTGGCCGGCGCCAGCGTGGTGGGCCGGGTACTGGGCGAGGAGGCCGGCCCCAAGATCCGGGCGATGACCTACAAGTCCAAGTCCAACCAGCGCCGCCGCTGGGGGCACCGCCAGCACTACTCGACGATCGAGATCACCGGCATCTCCGCCCCGTCGGCCCCGGCCGGCCGCAAGCGCGCCACCGGCGCCTGAACCGAGGAGCTCACCGTGTCCAAGACCAAGGGTGGCGGTTCGACCCGCAACGGCCGCGACTCGAACGCCCAGCGCCTCGGCGTGAAGACCTTCGACGGCACCGCGGTCAACGCGGGCTCGATCCTGGTGCGCCAGCGCGGCACCCGCATCCACCCGGGGCGCAACGTCGGGCGCGGGGGCGACGACACGCTGTTCGCGCTCGCCACGGGCACCGTGAAGTTCGGCTCCCGGCGCGGCCGCAAGCTGGTCGACGTCCTGACGGACTAGGCCTTCGGCCGGCGCGAGCTGGCCTTTCGTCGGGGGCCGGGGCCACGGGCCGTAGGATCGGCGACGTGGACCGCGCAGAAGAGGGCTTTCACCCACCGGTCGAGGAGTACCTCGAGGCGGTCCACGCCCTGAAGGAGCAGGGCACGCCCGTGATCCAGGCGCGCCTCGCCGAGCGGCTCGGCCGCTCGGCCCCCTCGGTCTCCGAGATGGTCGACCGTCTGGCCGACGAGGGCTACGTCCGGCGCGACGGCCGCACCGTCGAGCTCACGCCCAAGGGCTCGGCGTTGGCCGCCAAGGTGGTCCGCAAGCACCGCCTGGCCGAGCGACTGCTGGTCGACATCATCGGCCTCGAGTGGCACAAGGTCCACGAGGAGGCGGGGCGCTGGGAGCACGTCATCTCCGACGACGTCGAGGCACGCCTCGTCATCCTGCTCGGCGACCCGGCCACCTGTCCCCACGGCAACCCGATCCCGGGCTCGACGACGGCCCCCTCCGAGGAGGTCCAGCGCCCGCTGGCCGAGGTGACACCCGGAACGCGCGTGCGCCTCGAGCGGATCTCAGAGGAAGTGGAGATCGACATGCGCTCCCTCGTCTACCTCGACGAGCACGGCTTCACGCCGGGGGCGACCGCCCTCGTCACCTCGCGCGCTCCCGACGGCACGCTCGTCCTCGAGGTGGGGGCGTCGACCGTGGCCTTCGGCTCGGAGCTCTCCCGCCGCCTCTACGTCGCCGTCGCCTGAGCGGCGGGCGTCATGTCCGGCTTCGTCGACGAGGCGCAGCTCCACGCGAAGGCCGGTGACGGCGGCGCGGGCGCCGTCTCCTTCCGGCGCGAGGCCCACGTCGACCGGGGCGGTCCCGACGGCGGGGACGGCGGGCGGGGTGGGGACGTCTGGCTGGTCTCGACCAACAACCAGGCCTCGCTCCTCGGGTTCCGCGACCATCCGCACCGGCGGGCGACCGACGGGGTGCACGGGCAGGGGAAGCGCAAGCACGGCGCCCGCGGGCCCGACCTCGAGGTCCCCGTGCCGGTCGGCACGGTCGTGCGCGACCGGAACGGGGAGGTCCTCTGCGACCTGGCCACGCCCGGCGAGCGCTGGTTGGCGGCCGAGGGCGGTCGCGGCGGGCGCGGGAACGCCCGGTTCCTCTCCAACCGCCGGCGCGCGCCGGCGTTCGGCGAGCAGGGCGAGCGCGGCGAGGAGCGCTGGCTCGGGATCGAGCTCAAGCTCATGGCCGACGTCGCGCTGGTGGGGTTTCCGAACGTCGGTAAGTCGACGCTGATCTCGGTCGTCTCGGCGGCCAAGCCCAAGATCGCCGACTATCCCTTCACCACCCTCGAGCCCAACCTGGGCGTGGTCCGCGTCGGCGACCCCTCGAGCCGCGACCTGGTGGAGTTCGTCATGGCGGACATCCCGGGCCTGGTGGAGGGCGCGGCCGAGGGCCGCGGCCTCGGGCACCGGTTCCTCCGGCACATCGAGCGCGCCCGGGTCCTCGTGATCCTGCTCGACTTGGCGCCGGCCGACGGCACGACACCCTCGACCCAGCTGTCGGTCCTCCTGGACGAACTCGGCCGCTACCAACCGGACCTCCTCGAGCGCCCGCGCCTCGTGCTCGGCTCCAAGGCCGACCTGCTGGTGGGCGACCGGGCGGTCGACCCGGCCTGCGAGTTGGTTCTCTCGGCCGTCACCGGGGCCGGCGTGCCGGCGCTGCTCGGTCGGTTGGCCACCCTCGTCCGCGCGGCCCGCGCGGCCGACGAGGTGCCGGTGACTTCGGTCGTCGTCCACCGGCCCCTGCCAGAGGGGATCGGCGTCGAGCGGCTCGGTCCGGGCCGTTGGGAGATCACCGGACGGGCCGCCGTGCGCGCCGTGGCGCTGTCGGACCTGAACGACCCCGGCGCGCTCGAAGAGGCGCTCGGGCGGTTGGGGCGCCTCGGCGTGGACCGGGCCCTCGAGCGGGCGGGGGCGGCCGACGGCGACGAGGTCGAGGTGGGCGAGCTGTCGTTCACCTGGTACCGGGACGAGTCGGCCGCGCCCGTCGCCGCGCTCCCCGGCACGCCGAGACGGCGCCGCAGCGGTTCGGGCCGCAGGGGCGCGTCGTGAGGGCCGGCCAGCGGACGATCGTGGTGAAGGTGGGCTCCTCGTCGGTGACGACGGCCGCGGGCACGACCGACGCGGCCGTCATCGGGCGCATCTGCGACGAGGTGGCGGCGCTGCGCGCCGAGGGCCACACCGTGGTCGTCGTGACCTCGGGCGCCATCACCGCGGGCTGGTCGGCGCTCGGGCGGGCCGGGCCGCGGCCGAGCGACCCCGCCGTGCTCCAGGCCGTGTCGGCCGTCGGCCAGAGCCAGCTGATGACGAGCTGGCAGGAGGGCTTCGCGGGTCACTCCCTGCTCGTCGGCCAGGTGCTGCTGGCGCCGCTCGACTTCGTGCACCGCCAGCAGTACCTGCACGCGCGCGGCACCCTTTCGCATCTCATCGACCTCGGCGTGGTGCCGGTCATCAACGAGAACGACGCCGTGGCCGACGAGGAGATCCGCTTCGGGGACAACGACCGCCTGGCCGCGCTCGTGGCCCACCTGGTGCGCGCCGACCTGCTGGTCCTCCTCACCGACGCGCCGGGCCTCCTCACGGCCGACCCGCGGCGCTCGGCCGAGGCGTCGCTCATCGAAGAGGTCCTGGAGATCGACCACACCCTGGAGGCGTTGGCCGGCGGTTCGACCAGCGCGGTCGGGAGCGGCGGCATGGCCTCCAAGCTGGCCGCGGCCAAGATCGCCACCTGGTCGGGCGTGGAAACGGTCATCGCCGACGCCGGGCGGACGGGCGTGCTGGCGGCGATCCTCTCGGGCGCGCCCGGCGCGGGCACCGTCTTTCGGGCCCGCAGCTCCCGGCTGTCGGCCCGCAAGCTGTGGATCGCCTTCGCCCTCGGCTCCTCGGGCTCGGTCGTGGTCGACGACGGGGCCCGGCGGGCGCTGGTCGAGTGGAACCGCTCGCTGCTGGCGGCCGGCGTCCTGTCGGTGACCGGCGACTTCTCGCCCGACGACGCCGTCGAGATCGTCCTGGTCGACGGGACGGTCATCGCCAAGGGCCTCATCCGCTACCCGGCCCGCCGCGCCGGCGAATGGGTCGGGCGCCGCAGCGAGGAGCTGCCCGCGGACCTTCCCGGAGAGGTCGTCCACCGGGACGACCTGGTGGTCCTCGGCCAGTAGGGGGAGGGCCGGCGGTAGGCTGGTCCGGTGGGATCAACCGACCTCAGGACGTTGGGCCGTCGCGCCCGCGACGCGGCCAAGGTCCTCGCCGCCTCGTCCTCGGCGCCGCGCGACGACGCCCTGGCCCGGGCGGCCGAGCTGCTGGAGGCCGAGACCGACGCCATCCTGGCGGCCAACGAGGCGGACCGGCGCCTCGGGCAGGGGGCGGGACTGAGCGAGACCGCGCTCGACCGGCTGACCCTCAGCGCCGCCCGGATCGCCGGCATGGCCCAGGGCCTGCGGGACGTGGCGGCGCTGCCCGACCCGGTGGGGGAGATCGAGGACGGCTGGCGGCGGCCCAACGGGCTCAGCGTGTCGCGCGTCCGGGTGCCCCTCGGGGTGGTGGGCGTCATCTACGAGAACCGGCCCAACGTGACGAGCGACGCCGCCGGCCTGTGCCTGAAGGCCGGCAACGCGGCCTTCCTGCGCGGCTCCTCGTCGGCGCTCCGCTCCAACCAGGCCGTCGTGTCGGTCCTGCGCCGGGCCCTGGCCAAGGCCGGCCTGCCCGAGGACGGCGTCCTCCTCGTCGAGGACCCCTCGCACGAGACGGCCATCGAGTTCATGCGCCTGCGCGGGTTGATCGACTGCCTGGTGCCCCGCGGCGGTCGGGAGCTGATCGCCGCCCTGCTCGAGCACGCCACGGTGCCCTACGTCCTCGACGGCGACGGCAACTGCCACGTCTACGTGGACGCGGCGGCCGACCTCGCCATGGCCGAGGAGATCGTCGTCAACGCGAAGACCCAGCGGCCCGGCGTCTGCAACGCGGCCGAGTCCCTGCTCGTCCACCGCGCGGTGGCCGGGCAGTTCCTGCCGCGGGTGGCCGACGCCCTGGTGGGAGTGGAGCTGGTGGGCGACGAGCGCGTGCGGGCGATCCTCCCGCAGGTGGCGCCCGCCACCGAGGACGACTTCGCCACCGAGTTCCTGGCGCTCAAGCTGTCCGTCGGGGTGGTCGACGACCTGGACGGGGCGATCGCCCACATCGACCGCTACGGTTCGGGCCACTCCGAGGTCATCGTGACCGGCGACGTGACCGCGGCCGAGCGCTTCGTGCGCGAGGTCGACGCGGCGGCGGTGCTGGTCAATGCGTCCAGCCGCTTCATCGACGGCGGCGAGCTCGGGCTCGGGGCCGAGGTCGGCATCTCGACGCAGAAGTTGCACGCACGCGGGCCAATGGGGCTCCGCGAACTGACCTGCCTCAAGTGGGTCGTGAGAGGAGAGGGGCAGGTTCGGCGATGACGTTGAGCGAACTCGGGCTGACCGACACGGGTCCGGCCCGCTTCGGCTCGGTGGCCGATGTGCGCACCGGGCTGGCGGACGTGGGGTACCTGGCCGACGACGGCATCGCCGGCGTGGTCTACCTGGCGGACCGCCTGGCCAAGCCGGTGCTGGTGGAGGGCCCGGCCGGCACCGGGAAGACCCAGCTGGCCAAGTCGGTGGCCGAGTACACCGGCAGTCGGCTCATCCGCCTGCAGTGCTACGAGGGCCTGGACGAGTCCAAGGCCCTCTACGAGTGGAACTACCGCAAGCAGCTGCTGCGGATCCAGGC
>Ga0209415_10007763_pt1 | contig 18672 bp, 15 predicted proteins | sample PeaSoiSIISIP2007_FD_187696 | JGI IMG/M metagenome (GOLD analysis project Ga0209415, IMG submission 187696) | Peat soil microbial communities from Weissenstadt, Germany - SII-SIP-2007 (SPAdes) (version 2) | ecosystem: Environmental > Terrestrial > Soil > Wetlands > Peat | place: Germany...
TTTATCAAGGCCGCTCCGCCGGCCCGAAAAGCCGCGCCGCATTGGCCGCCGTCCGCGCAGCGACCTCTTCGGCGGTCATCCCGCGAAGATCCGGCGGTCCGTCTTGCCGGTACGCCCGGACACGACGGCGGATGGTCGTGCGGGCGACTTCTATGCTGTCGGACAGGTATGCGGCGGAGACCCTCAGCGCCCTGACCGCCGCGTCGTTGATCACGGCGTGACCGTCCTCGCCGACGGCACCGATCGCGACCTCCGGATTCCCCTGCGCCCCAATCTTGCGCACGACGATGACGTCGAGCGGCCGGTGCAGCAGGCGCGCGACCTCGGCGGCGACGAGCACGCCGCCTCGCGCCAGTCCGAGAATCACGACATCCGCCGCGGCGGGCAGACGTCCGCGGAGTGCCGCGCCGAGCTGTCGTCCCGCATCCCCTCGGTCTGAAAATGTCATAACCCACCGGCCCCACCGTGTGACCTGGGGTGTCCACTGACAGGGTAACGCACCCCGCGGGCCGGCGAATCGGACGAACACCCGATTTTCGCGCTGGGACTTCCCCGCCTCGCGGATGGGGTCAGGAGTCTGCGGCGGCTCGCCTGGCGCTGCTGGTCTGTCGGGGCGCCGGGAGCCGCCCACGGACGTTGGGCGAGACGCGCATGCTGGCGGTGAGATGCACTCTCCCGACGATGCGGCCGGCCCGCAGCGTCACGCCGCGCGAGCCGCGCGCGGAGAAGACGTGGTCGACGTGCCTGATCGCATGGCGGGCGTCGGCACTCCGCTCGTCACGGGTCGTTTGGGGCGAGATGGCGCAGGAACCAGCGGCCGGCCACCCGCGCGACCTCCTCCAGGGCGCCCGGTTCCTCGAACAGATGCGTGGCGCCGGGAACGATGACCACCTGTGTCTCCACGCGCAACTCACGGCGGGCCGCCTCGTTCATCGCGATCACCGCCTGATCCCGCTGGCCGACGATGAGCAGGGTGGGCGCGCGCACGTGGGCGAGCACGGGCCCGGCCAGATCGGGACGGCCTCCCCGAGAGACGATCGCGCCGACGACACCGGACCGCTCGGCGGCGGCGGTCAGGGCGGCCGCCGCGCCGGTGCTTGCGCCGAAGTAGCCGATCCGGAGGCGTCCGGTGTCCGCACGCGCCAGGATCCAGTCGGTGGCGGCCACGAGCCGTGCAGCCAGGAGCGGAATGTCGAAGCGCAGGCGGCCCGTGACCGCATCGGCAGCCTCTTCCTGGCGGGTCAACAGATCCATCAGGAGGGTGGCGAGACCCGCGTCTTGCAGGGCCCGGGCAACCAAACGGTTACGGGGACTGTGGCGGCCGCTGCCGCTCCCGTGGGCGAACAGGATGACCGCACGCGCTCCGTCGGGGACCGTCAGATCGCCGTCGAGGGTGGCGGTCGGAGCGGCAATCCTCACCGGGTGTTCGGCGGGAGGTGAGCCGGAACGGGGGTCGCGGGCGCCCATCACCGTGCGTTGCCGACCGATCTGCTGCGCCGGTGATTCGGTCGGGGTGCGTCGGGGACGCGGCCAATCCCGCGACCGCGGCGGACCCGGAGATCGCGCGGGGCCGCCGCGCCGGCGGCGGGTGTCGGCCGAGGCCGGGCGCCTATTCCCACGCGACCGTGCCGGCCAGTCCGGGGTCGGCGACCCCCGTCAGCAGCGTCGGCTCCGCGCCGACGGCAATCGCCTGCATCGAGCCAAAGCGCTCCCGCATCTGGACCCGGTGGCCGAGGCGCACGAGCCCGGCCGCGAGCGTCTCGCCGCCGGCCTCGACCTGGACGGGTTCCGCGGTTTCCACGTGAAGCCGGACGCTGGAGAGGGCGCTCTCGATCGTCTCGTCCCGGCCAAACACTCGCGCGAGCGCCTGCGCGAGGTTGCTGAGAATGGTCCTCCCCCCCGCCGCCCCGATCGCCAGGACGGGCCGTCCGTCCTTGAGCGCCACCATCGGCGCCATGTTGAAGAGGGGGCGCTTCCTCGGGCCGATCGAGTTGGGCCGGCCGGCCCGCGGGTCGAACCGGGACATCCCGTGTCCGAGGACGAGCCCGGTGCCCGGGACCGACACGAGACTGCCGAAGGCGCCTCCGTGCGTTTGCGTGAGCGACACCACGTTGCCGTGGCGATCGGCGGCGCAGAGGTGTGCGGTGCCCGTGAGGGGATCGGGCGCGATGATCGCGCCGGGGTCGGGCGACGCCAGGCCCGCGGTGGCGCCGTCTCGGAGCGCGCGGACGCGGGGGTCGCCCAGTTCCGCGTCGGGATCCAGCGGCACGAAATCCGGGTCGCCGTAGCGGGTCAACCGTTCTCGCCAGCAGACCTTCGCCACCTCGACCAGGCGATGGGCCAGGTCGGCGCCTCCGCGCCGGTCTCCGGCGTCCAGGTCCTCAAGCACGCGCAGCATCTGCAAAATCGTCAGCCCGGCGGCGGGGAGGCCCGGGGTCAACAACGTCACGTGTCGGTACGCCGCTTCCACCGGCGCCGCTTCGGTCGCTTCATACGCGGAGACGTCATCCCGCGTCAGGATGCCGCCCGCCCGCCCGACGGCGTCGACGAGCGCGTCGGCGACGTCGCCGCGATAGAACACGCGGGCTCCGTCCCGGCCGATGCGCTCGAGCGTCGACGCGAGGGCGGGGTTCGTGAGGGTGTCGCCCGCCTCGGGGACGCGGCCGTCGACCGAGAAGAGGCGAAGGGTGTCGGGGTAGCGCTCGGCGTTGGGAACGAGCGTGTCCCGAATCATCCGGGCGGTGGGGGCGTCGACCGGAAACCCCTCCCGCGCGGCGGTGATCGCCGGTTGCAGCACCGCCCCGAGCGGCAGCGTGCCGAACCGCTCCTGGATCCGCGTCAAGCCCGCGACGATGCCGGGGACGGCCACCGCGAGCGCGCCAACGCCGTGCAGGTTTCCGGCCACGGTCATCCGGCCCGCGCCGTCTTCCCGAACCGGGAACATGTCTTCTCGCGCCGCCGCGGGCGCTCGGCAGTTGAAGTCGACCGCGATCGTTTGGCGGCGCGCCGCGAGATAGAGCACCGCGCAGCCGCCGTAGCCGGCGACGCCCGTGCTGGCCGGGGCCACGACGCCCAGAGCGAACGCCGCCGCCACGGCCGCGTCGACCGCGGTGCCGCCCGCCCTCAGCGTGTCGAGGCCTGCCCGCGACGCGGTCGCATGTCGGGTGGCCACCATCCCGCGTGTGACCCGCGTCGTCACGCGACCCGCCGTCCTCCCGGTCGTGCGTGGTGCACGGGACTCTCGAGGGGACGCGTCATCGCTGCCAGCGAATCAGTGGCAGCTCCGAGGGCGGCTGGACGCCGCGATGCTGCGGAATCGCCCGGGCGGTGAACAGCGCGGCCGGACACGTGGTGGGCACACTGGCGCGGTAGACGTACCCGTGTCCGACATCGGACAGCTCCTCCGACGGACGCATCTCGACGCGCATCGGCTCGCCCCCGATCGCCTCCGCGTAGAGTTCCACCCGGACCTCGTCGGCGTCGAGCTCGCCGAGGATCACCGGCACGTGGAACGCCCAGGTGTCGGCGTCCTGCCGGACTTCCAAGTGACCGAACCGCACGTCCTCCCAGTGCCGCGTCACCTTGAGCTCCCAGGCCCGTAGGGCCCGGGCCAGCGCCCCGTTCTGCGCGCTGCGCTCCTGAAACCGCCGCGCTGCCGGGAGGTAGAGCCGCTCGAGGTACTCCCGGACCATCCGGTTGCTGTTGAAGACCGGGGTCAGGGTCGCCATGCTCGCCCGCATGCGCGCCACCCACCCGCCCGGGATCCCGCGCGTGTCGCGCCCGTAGAACGCGGGCACGACATCGTGCTCGAGGAGCCGGTAGAGTTGCTCGGCCTCGATCCGGTCCCACTCGGGCCCGGCGTGGATCTCGCCGTCGCCGAGCGCCCACCCGACCTCCGGGGTGTAGGCTTCGTCCCACCATCCGTCAAGCTCCGAGAGGTTCAGGCCGCCGTTCACGAGGATCTTCATGCCGCTGGTCCCGCACGCCTCCCAGGGGCGGCGCGGGTTGTTGACCCACACGTCCACGCCTTCCACCAGCTGCTGGGCGAGCGCCAGATCGTAGTCCTCGAGAAAGACGGCGTGCCCCCGGATCGCGGGCTGCTGGATGAACCTCATCCACGCTTGGACCTGACGTTTGCCGGCGTCGTCCGCCGGGTGGGCCTTGCCGGCGACGATGATCTGGACAGGGCGCGCCGCATCGGTCAGGAGCGCCCGGAACCGTTCCGGATCGTAGAGCAGGAGGGTCGGGCGCTTGTAGTCGGTGAACCGTCGCGCAAACCCGAGGGTGAGCGCGTCGGGGTCCAGCACGCCGTCCACCGCGGCGATCGCGTCGGCGGGGGCGCCGCGGTGACGGAGCTGCGTCGCCAAACGGGCGCGCGCGAACGCGATCAGGTGTCGGCTCCGCGCGACGCGGAGCTCCCACAGCGGCTCGTCGGCGAGCGACCGGATCGCACCGGTCAGCTCTTCGGTGCGGCCGAGCCAGCGCTCCTTGCCGCACGCGCGCGTCCACAGCTCGTCGGCCTCGGCGGAGTCCCACGATGGCATGTGCACGCCGTTCGTGACGTGCGTGACGGGCACTTCCCGTTCGACCCAGCGTGGGTACAGCGGTTGAAAGAGCCGGCGGCTGACGATCCCGTGGAGCCGGCTGACCCCGTTGGCCGCCGCGCAGCCGCGCAACGCCAGGTACGCCATGTTGAACGGCTCGCCGTCCTGGCCCGGACGTGCGCGCCCCAGCCCCAGCAGGTCGGAGACGGAGACGCCGCACTCGGCGAGATATGGCCCGAAGTACTGTTCGATCAGGGCGGGACTGAACAGATCGAAGCCGGCCGCGACCGCCGTATGCGTGGTAAACACGTTGCCCGCCCGCGTCGCCCACAGCGCCTCCCAGAAGGAGACGTCGTGGAGGGCCATGAACTGCCGCGCCCGTTCCACGACGGCGAAGGCCGCGTGCCCCTCGTTGAGGTGGCAGACGTCCACCGGCACCCCGAGTGCCGCCAGCGCGCGCCAGCCGCCGATGCCGAGCACGATCTCCTGCGCGAGCCGCGTCTCGGGTCCGCCCCCGTACAGCGCCCCCGAGATGCCCCGGTCGATCGGGCTGTTCAGCGGGTCGTTCGTGTCGAGCAGGTACAGGGGCACGCGGCCGACCTGCGCCTGCCAGACCCTGACCTCCAGCATGCGCCCGGGCAGGGCGAGCGGAATGCGCAGCCGCGCGCCGGACGGTGCGACGACCGGCCGGATCGACAGGCTGGCGGGGTCGTTGTACGGATACACCTCCTGCTGCGCGCCGCTTGGGTCCAAGAGCTGACGGAAGTACCCCTGCTGGTACAGGAGGCCCACCCCGACCGCCGGCAGGCCGAGGTCGCTGGCCGTCTTGAGGTGGTCGCCCGCGAGCACCCCGAGCCCCCCGGCGTACAGCGGCAGTCCCGCCCCGAGCCCAAACTCCATGCTGAGATACGCGACGCGCCGGATCGGCGAACTCGGGTACTCGCGGCCGTACCAGCCGGGCGCCCCGAGATAGGCCCGCCGCGAGGCCGCGACGCGCTGGAGTTCCTCCATGAACGCCGGGTCGTTCGCCAGCTCCATGAGGCGCGTCCGGGGCACTTCCTGCAGGACTTCCCACGGGTTCTCGGTCCGCTGCCACGTCTGCGCGTCCACCGTGCGCCACAGGGCGTCGGCCTCGTGACTCCAGGTCCACCGCATGTCCACGGCCAGCTCGGCGAGCACGCCGAGCGCGTCGGGCAACTCGCGCATTTGGACGAGGTCGGTCAGCAAGGATCTCGGACGGCCGGCGGGATGGCCGCTAGGACGCGGCGAGATGCCGCAGCACGTACTGCAAGATGCCGCCGTGCCGGTAGTACTCCACCTCGTCCACGGTGTCGATGCGGCACAGCAGCGCGAGCTCCTCGACGTCGCCGGACGCGCGAACGAAACGGCCGCGCACGGTCATGTGCGGGGTGATCCCCCCGGAGACGCCCATCACGTCGACCAGTTCCGTGCCGTCGAGCCGGAGGGTCTTCCGCGTCGTGCCGTCCTCGAACTGCAAGGGCAGCACCCCCATGCCGATGAGGTTCGAGCGGTGGATGCGCTCGAAGCTCTCGGCCAGCACCGCCTTGACGCCGAGGAGGAGCGGTCCCTTCGCCGCCCAATCCCGGCTCGAGCCGGTGCCGTACTCCTTGCCCGCCACCACGATCAGCGGCACACCCGCGGCCTTGTACCGCATCGCCGCGTCGTAGATCGGCATCACATCCCCGGACGGAAAGTGCCGGGTCACTCCGCCGACGACGCCGGGCACCATCTCGTTCTGCAGGCGGATGTTCGCAAACGTGCCGCGCATCAGCACCTCGTGGTTGCCGCGGCGCGCTCCGTACGAGTTGAACTCCTGCGGTCCCACGTGGTGCGCCGTCAGGTACAGGCCGGCAGGGCCGTCGCGTTTGATCGATCCGGCCGGCGAGATGTGGTCCGTGGTGATGCTGTCGCCGAGGATCGCCAGAATCCGTGCGCCCGCAATGTCGTGGAGGCTGGCCGGTGGCTGCTTCGGCATGCCCTCGAAATACGGCGGGTGTTGGACGTACGTCGAGCGGGGGTCCCAATGATAGGTCTGCCCGTCGGGCGCGGCCTCCACGCTGCGCCACTCGACCGGGCCCTCCAGCACGTTCCCGTAGCGCGTTCGGAACATCTCCGAGGTCAGCGCCCGGGCCAGGGTGTCCGCGATCTCCTTGTTCGACGGCCAGATGTCGCGCAGATAGACCGGGTTGCCGTCCGAGCCCGTGCCGAGGGGATCGGCGACGAGGTTGACCCGCATGCTTCCGGCGAGCGCGTACGCGACGACGAGCGGGGGCGAGGCGAGATAGTTGGCCTTGACGGCCGGGTGAATCCGCCCCTCGAAGTTGCGGTTGCCCGACAGCACGGCGGCGACGACCAGGTCGCCGGCGTCGACCGCGGCGTTGATCCGGTCGTCGATCGGGCCGGAGTTGCCGATGCACGTGGTACAGCCGTACCCGACGAGGTTGAAGCCGAGCCGGTCGAGGTCGGCCTGCAGCCCGGCGCGCCCGAGGTAGTCCGTGACGACCTGGCTGCCCGGGGCCAGCGACGTCTTGACCCACGGCTTGACGGACAGCCCGCGCGCCAGCGCGTTCCGCGCGACCAGCCCGGCGGCCAGCATGACCGACGGGTTTGAGGTGTTGGTGCAGCTCGTGATGGCCGCGATCACGATGTCGCCGTCGCTCAAGCGGTGGGGGCGGCCGTCGACCGGGATCGAGCGCGGCGCGCTGACGTGGACCGTCTCCGCGAGCGTCCGATCGAACGACGCCGCGACACCGTCGAGGGGCACCCGGTCCTGCGGCCGCTTCGGGCCCGCCAGGCTCGGCTGGACCGTGCCGAGATCGAGCTCGAGCGTCTCCGTGAAGATCGGGGCGGGTGTCGTCTCGTCGTGCCAGAGGCCCTGGGCCTTGGCGTAGGCCTCGACCAGCGCGACGCGCGCGGGGTCGCGGCCCGTGAACGCGAGATACCGCAGCGTCTCGGCGTCGATCGGGAAGAATCCGCACGTCGCGCCGTACTCCGGGGCCATGTTGCCGATCGTCGCCCGATCCTCGACCCTCAGCGCGCCGACCCCGGGCCCGAAGAACTCGACGAACTTGCCCACCACGCCGTGCCGGCGCAGCATCTGCGTGACGGTCAGCACGAGATCGGTCGCGGTCGTGCCCTCCCGGAGTTTCCCGGTCAGTCTGACCCCGACCACGTCGGGGATCAGCATCGAGATCGGCTGACCGAGCATCGCGGCTTCCGCCTCGATCCCGCCGACGCCCCAGCCCAGCACGGCCAAGCCGTTGACCATCGTGGTGTGGCTGTCCGTCCCGACGAGGGTATCCGGGTAGGCGATCATCCGGCCGTCCTGGGCGGTGGCGGTCCACACGACCTGCGACAGGTACTCGAGGTTGACCTGGTGGCAGATCCCGGTCCCGGGCGGGACGACCCGGAAGTTTTGGAACGTGGTCTGCCCCCAGCGCAGGAACGCGTAGCGCTCCTGGTTGCGCTCGAACTCCCGCTTGACGTTTGCCGCGAACGCCCCCTCCTGCCCGAACACATCGACCATGACCGAATGGTCGATGACGAGATCGACCGGCGAGAGCGGGTTGATCTTTCCGGGGTCTCCCCCCAGGGCGGCCATCGCGTCGCGCATCGCCGCAAGGTCGACGATCGCGGGCACGCCGGTGAGGTCCTGCATCAGCACGCGCGCCGGCCGAAACACGATTTCCCGCGTTGTGTCAGGCGTCCACGACGCCAGCGCCCGGACGTCGTCGGCGGTCACGGTGCGGCCGTCCTCGTAGCGCAGGAGGTTCTCGAGCAGGACCTTCAGCGAGTACGGCAGCCTCGCGGCGGTGGCGAAACCGGCCTCGGCCAGCGCCGTCAGGCTGGAGTAGCCGTACGTCGCGCCGCCGACCGTCAGCGTGCGGCGCGTCTGGAGCGAGTCCCGGCCGAACATGGAGGTCGCGGTCATGCGTTCGACTCCTTCGTCCGTGCGACGCGCCATTGGTCGGCGCCGACGGACAGTTTATTTTATTGAGGGTCCGTGTGGATCGGCTCGGGCCGGGACACTCCCCGGTCGCGTGGATCACGGACACGCGCGCGGGCCGGCGTTGCCTCGATGTGGTCGACGCGCCGACGCAGGTACGGAAACCTTCGCGCGTCCGCCGGTAGTTTCCTTCGGATCGGCGGGGCCCGGGCCGCTCTCCGCATCGTCGGTCGCGCCGCGCGGTGGGCCCGAGTGTGGCACGGCGGCCATCTCAGATACTATCGAAGATCGCCAACGGGCGCCAGGCGGGATCGACGACCCGGAGGCGGGCCGTCCAACGCGGCACCCGCCGGCCGGAGGCGGGGGATGGGGGCGTTTCCCGGGCTGCAGGGACGGCGGGACGACCCTGCTCGGGGTCTGGGCGGGGGCTCGGATCCGGGGGCCCGCAGATCGGGCGCGCGTCCGATGCCCACGACCTCCGCGGCGTGATATGAGTATGATGGTGTGTGGGCGATGATGCGTTGAGCGGGAGGGGTGGGATGGCACTCCTTCAAATCAGGACGATACAGCCTGGCAGGCAGTGGTGGCATCCCGGCCGCTGGGACCCGTGGCGAGATTTCGAGGAGCTGCGCGACCGCGTGCAGCGGATGGATGAGCGGTTGACCGGGGACGCGCAGGCGAGCCTTGAGGGGGCGGCCTCGTATGATCCGGCGCTCGACGTGTGCGATACGGGAAGCGCGTTTGTGGTGTTCCTGGATCTTCCGGGCGTACGAGAATCGGAGTTCGAGCTCTCGCTTGAAGGCACCATCCTGTCGATCCGCGGCTCCCGGAGCCGCGCCGGCGACGGTGCCGTCCTGTTGAGCGAGCGGCCGGCCGGGCGCTTCACACGGACCATCGCCGTGCCTGGCGAGATCGTCGCCGAGCACGTGCGCGCCACGCTGGCCCACGGCGTCCTGGAGATCGTGCTGCCCAAGAAGCCCGCGGGTGAGCGCCGCAAGGTGACGGTGACCGTGGCGGGCGAGCACGAGTAGGCGCCCATCTGTCGACGCCGCGCCCCTCCGGGGCAGTGACGCGATCAAGTCGCATCGCCGCCGGACCCTGCTCTGGGGCATATATCGGTTGCTTGCCCGACGGGGAATCCAACGGATGTCCGGTACACCGTCGCTGGCTCCGCGGGTAGCCTATCGTCAGACGCTGGAGGAGGGTGGTCCTGTGGCGAACTCGTCGGCACCGGTCGCGCGCCGTCCGGCTCGGGTGCGGTCCCCGGAGTTCACGGTTCCCCCGATCGTGCTGGTGATCGGGGCCCCCGGGTCTGGCAAGGGGACACAGGCGGCGCGCCTCTCCACCCGGCACCGCTTCGTGTACATCGGGCTCGGCGAACAGCTCCGCAGCGAGATCCGTCACCATTCACGACTGGGACGCCAGATCGCGCGGTACGTCGCGGCCGGCCGCCTCGTGCCGAACGGCTTGGTGCGCGAGGAGGTGGCCGCGGCCCTTCGTAAGGAGCGGCGCCTGATCGAGCAGCGCGGGGCGATCCTCGACGGGTACCCGCGGACGCTGCCGCAGGCCAGGGAGCTTCTCCGGTTGTTGCAGGCCGCACGTTTCGGTAATCCGCTCGTGGCGGTCAACCTGCAGGGGCCGGATCGCGTGTTCATCCCGAGGCTGCTCGGCCGGGGGCGCGGCGATGACACGCTCCTCGTCGTGCGGCGCCGCCTCCGCCGGTTTCACCGCGACACCGGTCCGATGCTTCGGTTTCTGCGGGTGCACGCACAGGTCATCGACGTCCCCGCGGCCTCCTCCGCCGTCGCCGTCGCGCGCGCCATCTGGCGGCGGCTTCGCCGCGCCCTCCGGGGCGCGTCAGAACGCGTGCCGCAGCGCCGGCGCTCCCGCGCGCGGCGTGTCGCGTAATCGGCCGCCCATGTCTGCTGGAGCGGAACGGTCGATGCAACGCCTGGCGGTGCTGACCAGCGGCGGCGACGCGCCGGGCATGAACGCCGCGATCCGGGCCGTGGTCCGCGTGGCGATTGAGCGCGGGGTGGAGGTGCTCGGTGTCCGGCGCGGCTACGTCGGGTTGATCCAGGGCGACGTGACGGCGCTGGACTCCAACGCGGTCGGGGGCATCATCGAGGAGGGCGGGACCATCCTACACACCGCGCGGTGCCCGGCGTTCAAGACCGACGCGGGCCAAGTTGAGGCCGTGGCGGCGCTCGCGCGTCTCGGGGTGGACGGGCTCGTGGTGATCGGCGGCAACGGAAGCCAGGCCGGCGCCCTGATGCTGCACCGCCGCGGCGCGCGCACCGTGGGCGTGGCGTCGACGATCGATAACGACTTCGCCGCGTTCGACATCACGATCGGCGCCGATACGGCGCTGAACACGATCGTCGCAGCGATCGACCGGATTCGCGACACGGCGTCGGCGCACGAACGGACCTTTATCGTGGAAACGATGGGCCGCGGGTGCGGGTGGCTGGCGCTGCACGCCGCGCTGGCGACGGGCGCCGATATTGTGCTCGTCCCCGAGGTTCCGTGGACGGTCGCCAGGGTCGTCACCCGGATCGAGGCACGTCAGCGCGCACAGAAGGCACACACGATCGTGGTGATCGCGGAAGGCGCGGGAAGCGGGACCGCCCTCGCGCAACAGTTGAGCGAGCTCACGGGCGCCGACATCAGGGCGACGGTGCTCGGGCACGTGGTGCGCGGCGGCGCGCCCACGGCGTTCGACCGTATTCTCGCGAGCCGGTCGGCCGCGGCCGCCACACAGGCGCTGCTCGACGGACGGTCCGGGGTCGTCGCGGGCTTGCAGGGCGGACGTGTGACGCTCCTGGGGACCGAGGAGGCGCTCGCGGGCACGCGGACGCTCGATGCCTCGCTCTACGAGCTGGAGGGGACGTTTGGCGTCTGATCCGGTCCGAGGCGGGGCGAAATCCGGTCCGCGCCCGATGCCCGGCACCGCGCGCGGATGTTAGGGTGAAGCAAAGACGCATAGGCCGGGAGTGCGCCGGAAGGGGTGGGGCCATGGAAGTTCGGGAGATCATGACCAAGGATGTCGTCACCCTTGCGCCCGAGACGCTGGTCAACGATGCGCGGGACGCGCTGCTTCACTACCGGATTCACGGTGCTCCGGTCGTCGATGACCGGCAGCAAATAATCGGCATGGTGAGTTTCGTCGACCTCTCGGCGAAGCCCGGCCGGCGTGTCCGAGAGGTGATGACCGCCGATCCGGTGAGCGTGGGTCCCGACGCTCCCGTGGAAGAAGTTGCCGCGCTGATGCTCGATCAGATGGTCCGGCGCGTCCCGGTGGTCGAGGCCGGACGGGTCCTCGGGATCGTGAGCGCGGCCGACATCATTCAGCTCTTCCTCAATCTCCACGAGCGCGTCCCGGTACGGACCGAGCGCTGACGCTGCGTCGAGCCGCGGCCGGGGGCTCGGGAGACACCCGGGAGGTGACCCGTGCGTCTGTTGGTGGCGACTGACGGCTCTCCGCACGCGCGGCGCGCCGTCGCACTCGCGGCCCGTCTGGCCGGCGGGATGCGGAACACCACCGAGGTGGTCGTCGTGCACGTCGTGCATATCCCGGCGCTCGCCTACGGGGCCGCCGCGGAATTCGGCGCGCTCGAGGAATCGCTCGAGGACGCGGGCCGCGGGTATCTCGACCGGGCCGCCGAGCATTTCGCCGCCGCGCACGTTCGGGTGACCCCGCTCTCCCGGCACGGCGATCCGGCGGATCAGATCATCCGCGCGGCTCGGGAAACGAACGCGGAGCTGATCGTGATCGGTTCCCGCGGCCGGGGGCGCTTCTCGGGGCTGATTCTCGGAAGCGTGAGCGAGCACGTGTTGCACGGGGCGAGCGCCCCCGTGCTGATCGTTCACTAGGCCGGGGCGCTCCGCCGGGACTCACGCACGCGCGACGTCTGGCCCCGAAGCGCCGCCCCCCCTATGGGTGCGCGCTCGGGCCATCGCCGTTTCGGCAGGTGGCCGGGACGACGTTCGCAGCCTCTCGCCGGCCGCCACGGCAGACGACCTCGAGCTTCACTTTCTCTCCCTCGTGCAGCACCCGACGGCCCGGGACATCGATGGCGGCCTCGTTGACAAAGACGTCCTTCATCCCCTCGACTCGGATAAAGCCAAAGCCGGTCACCTTGTTGAACCAAGTGACGGTGCCGCTGACTCGTGCGATCGGCATCGGCGCTGGTGCGCCCATGGCGCGTCCCTCCGGGAACCCTCATCCCACATCCCCACGGTAGAGCATTTCGTTCCGGCCCGCATCCGGCGCTCATCCGATTTGTCGGTCCGGTCGTGTGACGATATCGTGCCCGGGCGCGCCGCCGCGTGGGGGCGGGGATACCGCGGCCAGGGGCAAAGATCGGCTGTCGACCCGATATATGTGCGGGCGGGGGCCATGGTAGGGTCAAGGAAAGTCGCGAGAGCGCGGAGGTCCGGCGATGACAACACAGACGGCGTGCGAACGGTGCGGTCTTCGGACCGTCCGCAAGGAACTGGAGCGCGACGGGGTCGTGATGCGGTTCTGCGAGGAATGCTACTACGGGGAGGCGGGCGAGGAACCCCCGTCCGCGACGCCGTCGAAGTCCGAGGCCAAACAGCCGGGCGCCGAGCGCGCAAGCAACTGACGGGCCACGGGGACATCCGGGACCGCAGCCTCGCGGCGCGCGGCCCCGGGCAGAAGACGCCGGACCACCTGCGGGTCAGGCGGTCCGCTCGAGAAACGGCAGCCGCGCGAGGATCGTGGTGCCGGCGCCTGGCACCGACAGCACCTGCAGGGTGCCGCCCAGCAGTTCCGCGCGCTCGCGCATCCCGTGGAGCCCGAGGCTCTTGGTGTGTGGGGACGTCTCCTCCGACTCAAACCCTCTGCCGTCGTCCCGCACCATCACGATCAGCCAGTCTTTTCTCCGGTCGAGCCGAATCTCGAGGCGTCTCGCCTCCGCATGACGCAGGGTGTTGGTGACGGCCTCCTGGATGATGCGGTAGGCGGCGACCTCGGTCTCCTGCGGGAGCCGGCCGTCCAACCCCACGGTCTTGAAATCGACCTCGAGCCCCGCGGGCCGGATATGCGTCTCCACGTACGACGTGACCGCTGGACCGAGCCCGTGATCGTCCAGGATGAGCGGCCGTAGGTCGTACACCAGTTTGTGGATCTCGTCGAGGCCCTGTTCGGCGATGCCCCGGAAGCGCTCCAGGTCGCCGGCGAGCTTCTGCCCGTCCGTGGTCTTCATGTGCGCGAGCAGGTGGGTGAGCTGCATGATCAGGGCCGTCATGATCTGCCCCGCGTGATCGTGGAGGTCCTGCGCGATCCGCCGGCGTTCTTCCTCTTGGGACATGAGCAGGCGCTGCATCAGCTCCCGCGTGGTCGCCTCCCGGTCGCGGACCGTCTCAAACAGGTGCGCGCGCTGCACGGCGACCGCGACCTCGTGTCCGAGCGCCTCGAGGATGTTCAGATCGGACTCGGTCAGCGCCCTGCCAGGCGGCAGCAGCAGGTTGAGGATCCCCACCGTGCTGTCGTTCTGCGACACTAGCGGAACCGTCGCGTGCTGGTGCCGCTCCGGCGCGTTCGGCAGCGCCTGCTCCAGGCGCAGGCACTTGATCAGGTTCACCGGCTGCGTGAGCAGCCCGTCTCGGAGCATCTCGATGCACCGGCACTCGCCCGCCATGCGCCGCTTCCCGGCGACGACGAGCGCCGGCGGCAAATTGACGTCGGCGGCCAGCGTGAACGACTCGGTGTCGGGGTTGCGCAGGAAGATCCACCCCGCCTCGGCGTCCGCGATCTCTACGATGCGGGGCAGCGCGCCGTCGAGGGCCTCGCGGAGCGTGAACGACCGGTTAAGCGCCTGCGAGAGGCTCCGAAAGACCCCGGACTTGTGCTCTAGCGGCATGGATGCCCATTTTCGACCATCGCTCCGCCCTAGTGTACCATAGGACCACAAGCGGCTCCGTCGCGCGTGCACAGGTGCCGCGGCGCTTCCCGGCGTCGCACACAGTTCGCCCGCGGGAGTCGATCTCACCGGGCGCGCGCCGACCCGTCTTCGCCGCGATCAGCATGGGCCCCGTGGATCCCCCGCGCGGGGGACCACCGCGCGATTCGCGCAACCCACCCCGCGTCCCGGCCGGAGCTACACCCGCCGCTTCAACAGCGAGGCCGGCTCCGTGGCCGCGACCCGGACGCGCGCGTCGACGACCGAGGCGCCGTGCGGATGGACGATGACGGGGTTGCAGTCCAGCTCGGCGATCTGGGGAAGATCCTCGGCCATGGCACTCACCCGGAGGAGCACATCTTCCAGCGCGGCGACGTCGGCCGCGGGGCGGCCGCGGAACCCGGTGAGGAGCGGATACGTGCGGAGGGCCCGGATCATCTCGCCCGCATCCTCGCGCGTGAGCGGCGCGAGCCAGACGGACATGTCGCGCATCAGCTCGACGAGGGTGCCGCCGGCGCCGCAGGCGATGACCGGGCCGAACTGCGGGTCCTGCACCACGCCGACGATCATCTCCGTTCCGCTCGGGATCATCGCCTGCACCAGAAACGCATCGGGTGGATGGCCGGATGCGGTGAGGGCGGCGGCCATCGCCTCGGCGGCCGCGCGCACGTCCGCAGCACCGCGCAGGCCGAGCCGGACCGCGCCCAGCTCGGTCTTGTGCAGGATCGCTGCGCCGACGGCCTTGAGCGCGACCGCGCCGCCGATCTCCTCCGCCGCGCGTCCCGCGGCGTCCGGCGTCGCCGCGGTGCGCTGCGCGGTCGCGGGGATCCCGTAGCAGGTCAGCAGCGTGTAGGATTCCTCGGGTGTGAGCCATCCGCCGCCCCGCCCGAGCGCGGCCGACACAAGCGCCGCGGCCTCCTCGCGCCGCACGCCCTCCAGCACGGGCGGGGTCCCGAGCGGGCGGCTCCGCCACTCGCCGTACCGGGCGACGCGGGCGAGCGCGATCGCCGCCGATTCCGGAAACGTGTAGGACGGGATGCGGACGTCGGCCGCGGCGAGCGCGTCGGGGACGCCGTGCGCCGACATGAACACCGTGAGCACCGGCTTGCGTCCGCGGACGGCCCGCGTGCCCTCGATGATGGCCTGCGCGACATCCTCCGCGCGCGTCACGAGCGGGGGGATGAAGATCACGATCACCGCGTCCACCCCGGGGTCCTCGACGATCACCTCGAGCGCATCCTGGTAGTTCTGGGCGGAGGCAGACGCGATCACGTCGACGGGATTCTGCACACTCGCGTTCGGGGGCAGGAGCGCGCGGAGCCGAGCCTGCGTCGCATCGGCCAGCGCCGGGACCGTGAGTCCCTGCGCCTCGCAGGCGTCCGCGCAGAGGATCCCGGGACCTCCGCCGTTCGTCACGATCGCCACGCGGCGGCCCGTCGGCGGCGGCTGGTGCACGAGCAGCGTCGCGATGTCGAACATCTCCTCGAGCGTGTCGGTGCGGATCACCCCCGCCTGGCGGAACAGCGCGTCGACGGTGGTATCGGACGCGGCCAAGAGCGCCCCCGTGTGCGACGACGTCGCGCGGGCCCCCGCGGACGACCGGCCGCTCTTGACCGCCACGATCGGCTTCGTGCGGGCGACCCGGCGGGCGATCCGCGAGAAGCGCAGGGGGTTGCCGAACGATTCGAGGTAAAGGAGGATCACATCGGTGTGCGGGTCGGATTCCCAGTAGTTGAGCAGGTCGTTTCCCGAGATATCCGCCTTGTTGCCGGCCGAGACGAACGTGGAGATGCCCAAATTCAGCGCCTGAGCGTACTCGATGATCGCGAGGCCGAGCCCGCCGCTCTGGGAGGAAAAGCCCACCCGGCCGGCGGGCGGCGTACGCTGCGCGAACGTCGCGTTCAGCCGCACCGCGGGGTCGGTGTTGACGATCCCCATGCAGTTCGGGCCGATCAGCCGCATCCCGGTCGCCTCGCAGGTGCGGACCAGCTCGGCCTGCCGCGCGCGGCCCTCCGCGCCCACCTCGGCGAACCCGGACGAGATGACGACGAGCGCCCGGACCTGCTTGCGGGCGCACGCCTCCGCCGCGGCGGTGACGGCGGGAGCCGGGACCGCGATGACCGCGAGGTCCACCGGCCCGGGGATCTCCTCGACCGTGCGGTACGCGACGACGCTCTGGACTACGCCCGCCTCGGGGTTCACCGGATAGACGGGGCCCGCAAACCCGTAGGCGAGGAGGTTGTGGAATAGCTCGCCGCCGATCGTCCCCCGGCGCCGCGAGGCGCCGATCACCGCGACGGCCCGGGGCGCGAAGAACGCCGTGAGCGCGTTGACCGCGGCGATCTGATCCCGCCGGTTGAAGCGGTCGAGCGCCTCGTCGGTGAGCGAGGTCGGAAACGTGACCCGCAGCTCGTAGCCGGTGAACTCGGTGTGGACCGGGAACCCGGCGCTGGCGAAGACGTCGGCCATCTGCCGGTTATCGGGCAGCACGAACGCCTCGAACACCCGGATGCCGTGGAGCGCGGCGATCTCCGCCAGGTGGCCGAGTAGGATGGTGCCGAGTCCCCGTCCCTGGTACTCGTCGGCCACGGTAAACGCGACCTCGGCATGGCTGTCTGTCGTCGCGTCGTAACAGGCGTGCCCGACGACCCGTTCCGCGGCGCCCACGGTCGCGATCAACCCAAACCGGCGGACGTAGTCTACCGCGACCGCCCGTTCGGCGTACGCTGCGAGCGCAGAATCGGAGGTCGTGCCGAAGAATCGCAGCGCGCGCGATTCCGCCGAGAGGCCCCGGAGCAGCTCCAGCAGTCGAGCCGCGTCGTCCGGCCTGATCGGGCGGACGTGCACGGTGCTGCCGTCCCGGAGGACCACGTCGGTTTCACGCCCCGACGGATACGACGATGGTGGGATGGCCATAGAAGTGGGATTCGCTCCGGGGCCGGTCGTTCCTCGGACATCGGGCATGGCGTCGGATCGATCGGGTGCCTAGCGCACGACCTGCCCGAGAGCCAGGTCGTCGACCCGGAAGGTCAGCGCGTCTGCATCGACGCCGACCACCCCGTCGATCGTGCGGATCCACTTGACCGCGAGCGCGCGGTCCGAGTGCCGGGCGACCTCGCCAGCGACCGTGACGATGCCGTTCTGGCAGGAGATCACCAGACTCGTCGGGTCCAAATCGAGGTCGTACCGCAGCGTGTCGCGGACGGCGTCGACCAGCGTTTGGTCGCTGCGCACGAACACCTTGAGTACGTCGGCCCGTGTGACGATGCCGACCAGCCGCCCGTCTCGAAGGATCAGCACCCGGTTGATCTTCCGGCTGAGCATGAGGCGGGCCAGATCGCGCGCCGGGGTGTCCTCAGCGGCGGTCTCGACGTATGCCGTCATCAACTGCTGCGCTGTGGCGGCTTCGGCCGCCTGGTACTGTTCCAGCACGCGCTCAAGCCACAACGGCCGCACCCGTGGGGAGATCACCGATCGCGGCGCGAGCGGTGCTCCCTCTCTCTGCAGCAGATCGTCCTCGGTGACGATGCCGAGGACGCGCATCTCGTCGTCCACGACGGGCAGCCCGGTGACCTCCGAGCGGAGCATCAGCCCCGCGATTTCGCGGATCGGAGTATCGGGTCGGACCGTGAGGACCGGCGCGGACATGATCTCTCGCGCGGTAACGTACTTCATAGCCAGGCCTCCCCGTGCGTGCGTTCTCTCAATCCAGTGTGACACCGATCTCCGATGAGGGCCATCGGGCGGACGCATGACATTGGTCGGACCCGTGCCCGATGACGCGGGGCTCCCTCGGGGACGGTTCCCGGGCCTGCGGTGGAGAAGTTCTAGGTGGAGCCGGGCCCGGCGTCCAGACCACTGCGTGCGGGAGGCCGGGATCGGCTGTCGGCCTGATGGTTCCGGCGCATCGGGCTTGGTACGGTAGCATCGGCAACGCGAGTGCCAGACGGAGGCGGTGTGCCATGGGGTCAGCACCGCGCCGCCCGGGGGTCCGGGTGCGCATCGCGATCGGCCTCCTCGTGATCGCGACCGCAGCAGGGTGGTGGTACACGCAGTCCGCCGTCTCCGGTCGGATCGGCGGCGCGGGCACGATCGAGACCACGCCTGTCGATGTCACAACCTACCTCCCGGGCCGAGTGCTGCATTTGCTGGCCCGGGAGGGGGACACGGTGAAGGCGGGGGAGGTCGTGGCGGAGTTGGAGCCCGAGGAGGCGGCGGCGCAGGTCGCGGCGGC
>Ga0209415_10007764_pt1 | contig 18672 bp, 16 predicted proteins | sample PeaSoiSIISIP2007_FD_187696 | JGI IMG/M metagenome (GOLD analysis project Ga0209415, IMG submission 187696) | Peat soil microbial communities from Weissenstadt, Germany - SII-SIP-2007 (SPAdes) (version 2) | ecosystem: Environmental > Terrestrial > Soil > Wetlands > Peat | place: Germany...
GCCGAGGCCGAGGACGACCTTCCTGAGCTCGAGGAGGCTTTCATCGCGGTAGCGGCTGACTACGGCTCGCGCAAGGGGATCGACTACGCGACCTGGCGCGAAGCAGGGGTGTCCGCCGAGGTCCTCAAGAACGCCGGCATTCACTGGAGTCGCCGGTCCTAGGAACAGGCCGATCCGGATCCGTGAACCGCTTCCGTGCTCGAGCTTGTCAGGGACTGCTCGTCTTCGTACCGAAACTCTGGGCAAGGACTCGAGGAGCACCCGGCCGTCGGCTGAACCGAGAGGCGGGTGGTTCGCGCACTCCAGACGTGGCGGACGGCCGGTGATGCCAGCGATTGCAGGGATGAAGCCGTTGGATTGTCCCCCCAGTGGCGCTCCATCAGGAGGAGCCTTCGTTCCGGAGTGCGCGAAGCGTCTTGTCAACAGGCGCAGATTCTTCGTAATGGTTCATCGGATGCGGAGGACCTTGCCGAACCGCACCTGGGCGATCGGCACCGAGTCGATAAGCACGCCATTGCGCCTCTGAACGTCAGGTTTCCGCCGCGGGCCCACACGAATGCCGTTGCTGCCGCAGCTGCCACGGCTGGAAACTGCGAACCTCCGAGTGGCAGCAATGCTCTCCCAGAGTGCTCCAAGCAACCTCGAAAGCTCATCACAGGTCAGCGCCTTACCTTGGCATGGCGCCCGCTCCGGCCGGGTCTGCGTCCGGGCTGACGTCATCTGCTTGGTGTCGGAGACGCTCGTACCCGGTAGCCGACGTGGCCTGGTTGGCGCACCAAGCGAAGAGAGGAGCCGATGCCAGTTCCGATAAAGCGCCGGCGAGCGAGCTTTCCGGGCTCGATATCGGACGCAATCGCGTTCGGTTCGCGACCTTGCGCCGTCGAGGAGGCCCTCTCACAGCGCACCAAGGAACTGTTGGACCGTTACGACCCGATCTTCCGACCGGTATGGCAAGCGAACGCAGCGTGTCGGGGCATGGGACCCGAGATCTTCTTCCCGACAAGTGGTGACGCTCTCGCGCCTGCGAGGCGAGTGTGCGCACGGTGTCCTGTCAGAGAAGAGTGTCGCGTTGCTGCGCTTGCTGACCCGTCGCTCCACGGAATCTGGGCGGGGACGTCCGCGCGGGATCGTGACCGGCTGCGGAAGGCCGCTCGAATGGCGTCAGCGGCTCACAATCCAACTCTTTCCGCAGGGATTTGTTGCTGATGGCAAAGTGTCCCAAGGGAGCGGGAGAACCTGCTGGTGGCCGCACCAGCGCTACGGGGTTCCGCTCGAGCCGCGTCCTCCGTTGCCATGATCTGGTCCCACCGGGTGCGGCGAAGTGGTGCACGACCGCCGGTTGCCTCGCAGGGAGGGTCGGGCATCATCCCGCGAGTTTGTCGCGGGGAGCATGGCCAACCAAGTCTCGTCTTCCCAGCTCGCGAACTGGATACCATCCAGATCGCATCGGAGGGATCGACCGGTCCTTTCGATTGAGCAGCGAACGCTCCGTGCAGCCGGTGACATCGTTCGTGTCGCCATTGTTGGGACAATGTCGCATGGCATGGTCTGCGCCCCTGTACCGGGTGTACGAGCGGCGCCTGCTCAACTCTCTTCGTCCGGACAGCCTGCCCTCCCACGTTGGGGTGATCCTCGACGGCCACCGCCGCTTCGCACGAGCGGAGGGCCTTTCCGACTACAGCGCCAGCTACCGCAGCGGCATGGCCAAGCTGGGCGAGCTTCTGGCATGGAGCGCTCAGTTGCAGCTCCCAGCGGTGACGGCCTGGGTCCTCTCGACCGACAACCTGCGCCGGCCTCGCGAGGAGCTGGACCCGTATTTCGATGTGCTGATCGAACTTCTCGAGGACCTGCCTCGGCTGGCGACACGCCTCGGCTGCTCGGTACGGGTCATCGGCAGCTTGGAACTCCTGCCCGAGCATCTCGCGGACGCCGTTGCACGAGCACAAGCGGCCAAGCCGAGCTCTTCGCCCTCGTGGCACTTCAACCTCGCCCTCGGGTACGGGGGTCGTGACGAGATCATCGACGCGTGCAAGTCCCTCGTCTCCAAGCTCGTGGCAGACGGCGTCCCCGAGTCCGAGCTCGCCGATCACATCGATGCCGCTGGACTCTCGACCCACCTGTACACCGCCGATCTGCCTGATCCCGATCTCGTCATCAGGACGAGCGGGGAGGCGCGGCTGTCGGGTTTCCTCCTGTGGCAAGCCGCGTACGCCGAGTGCGTGTTCGTCGATCCGTACTGGCCCGAGTTCCGCCGCGTCGACTTCTTGCGAGCACTGCGAGACTTCGCACGGAGGGAGCGGCGATTCGGCAGGTGAGGCGCCGCTTCAGGGGCCGGCACCCCCTGAGCCATGCCGAGCGAAACCGAGGGCTCGATTGGTGCGCCCGCCCGGGCCATGTCGGCTAAATATCCGGGACGTATCCTCGGCGGATGACGTAGGCCCGGACGCAGACCCGGCCAGGCGGGCGCACGATCACGCTAAGACGCTGACCTGTGATGAGCCTTGGAAGTTGCTTGGAGCACGCTCGGAAACACTGAACGCCCGCCCACGCGCCCGAGTGCGGTGGCCATCGCGGCCCGCAAGCGGTCGCTCAGCGAGTGGGAGCTGGCCAACCCGGGGATCGACTTCGACCCGGAGTGATTCGCTCGGGAGATCCTGCCAGGGCTCGCCTCGGTCAAGCTGTCCGAGATCGTCGCCGCTACGGGCATGAGCAAGGGATTCGCCAGCCAGGTCCGAGCGGGCAAGTTCCGCCCGCACGTGTCGATGTGGTCGCCGCTAGGTAAGGTCATGCCGGTGTCCGCGCCCACTCCGTGGCTCGTCAGAAGGCTGTTCCCTTTGCTCGCCACGGTCGTTCTCATTGCTATCGGGATGGTCTGTACGACTTGGTGGGGAGCCCATCTCGTCGGCAGACACGCCTGGCAGCTTCCTGACGACCTGTGGGGGACGCTGCTCGCAGCTCGACGCCTCTTGCACCTGGACTTGAGCGGCCTGTACACCCAACCCACGGGTCTAATCGCTCTGCCAGGCGCCGCCCTGATCCTTGTTCCGGTCGTTGCTGTCATTGACGCAGCAGGACTTGGGCTCGGGGCTCCGAGCCCGCAGAACACCCATCCTGGCGCGTGGTTACTCGCGGGGCCCTATGAGATCGCGCTCTCCGCCGTGGCGCTGTTCGCCGCCGACTCGATCGCTGATCGCTTGGGGGTCGATCGATCGAAGCGAGCAGTTCTCGCCGCCTCAGAGGCAGTTGCCCTTTGGAGCGTCTCGGTGCGATGGGGTCATCCGGAGGACGCTGTTGCGGTGGCGCTGTTCTTGTTCGGCATCCTGGCGCTGTCCAACTCAAGAGTCGAACGATGTGCCTGGCTCATCGGGGCGGCGGTCGCTGTTCAACCCCTAGTTCTTCTCGCCCTGCCGGTCGTCTTCGTGGTCATCGACGAGCCGAGGCGACTGGCCGGCTTCCTCGCACGAGCATCCGCACCTGGCGCGCTGCTGCTCGGTGCCGCGGCTTCGGCGAATTGGAAAGCCACCTTCACGGCGGTGACGAGGCAGCCCAACTGGCCGACCGCCGATCACCCCACTCCGTGGGCTTCCCTCGCCCCCCACATAAGCAGCGGAGGCGTTGCCGCCGGACCCGCGAGGGCCCTTATCATCCTCCTAGCCTGCGGATGTGCGGTCGTCGTCAGGCGTCGATGGCTCGTGGCGCGACATGAAGCTGAGTGGAGCCCAGAAGCACTCGGCGAACTGCTGTGGTGGGCGGCAGCGGCACTTGCGCTCCGCTCGGTGTTCGAGCCCGTGATGGCCGCCTACTACCTGTGGCCGGTGCTGGCGGTGGCGCTCGTAACGGCATCGAGCAGTTGGTCACGCCTCGTCGCGACCTCCCTCGTGACCTCGACGCTCACATTTGTCTCACAGGCCTCGTGGCGGGGCCCCTGGATCTGGTGGGGATCGATGGTCGCGGGGTTGGGGCTGACCCTCTTCTTTGCACGCGTCACGCGAAGCAAGAGCGCGTCACGACGTAGCGCCATGGCGCTCGAGATTTCTCCGCCCCTCAACCCGGCAACGTCTCAGGGCAGCCACGAGACACGGCTCCGCAGCAGCACGTAACCCACGAAGGCGCCAGTGTCGATGAGGCTGTGAGCGAGTACCAGGCGCGCGAGGCGGCCCTTGCGCTGATAGAGGCGACCGAAAAGCAGTCCCATCGCGGCGTTGCCGAGGAACCCGCCGAAGCCCTGATAGAGGTGGTACGAACCGCGAAGCACCGCGCTGGTCACGAGGGAGCTTCCCTCACCCCATTGCAGCTGGCGAAGCCGGTGGAGCAGGTAGCCGCACACCACCACCTCCTCCAGCACGCCGTTCTGCACGGCAGACAGGACGAGCACTGGAATTCGCCACCACGCTGCCGGCAAGTTGGTAGGCACGATGTTGACGCTCAGTCCCGCATGGTACGCGCCGATATACAGGGCGAGCCCAGCACCACCCACGCCCGCGGCCAGCACCGCACCCCAAAGTGTTTCCTTCCCGAGCCGAGCAGTGTCGAGCCCGATGCTCGAGGTCGACTCGCCCGATCTGAAGAGCAAATACACGACCAGGACTACCGGGACGAGCCCGAGTGCGATCCCAACAAGCTCGTAAGCGAGGTTGAGCAGGGAGCTGTTCGCGCCGGCCGACGAGTTGACCACGGCACTTTGAGCGCGCAACGGGCCGACTGTGAGTGAATTCCACAGTTGCAGCACGGCATAGACGGCATTGGCGCCCAGCGATAGTGCCAGCACTAGCCAGACCTCGACCACTAGTGCCCGGCGGCTCACCATCTCCGGTGGCTTTGAGCCGAGCGCCTCGATCCGCTGGCCGCGCGCTTCAAGGCGGCCGGAGCTCCCCGGTCGCTCGGGCCCTTCGTCACCAATCAGAGCCTCATCCACGCCGGTCGACGCTACTGCCAGGCTGGTGTTGGTCCTTCGCGATCGGCGCTCGCGTCGCCGACGAACTCTCCGAGGTGATCATCCTGCCGAGGCTTGCGGCGGTGAGGCTCTCCGAGATCGCTCAGGCTCCTGGCTGGTCAAAGCCTTCTGCGTCCGAGATCAGACGCGGGAAGCGGACACCGCACGTGTCGACGTGGCCGACGCTGGCAAAGCTGGTCCGGCCGATCGCGATGACGCTCACGAAAAGCTTTCCTTGATTGACTGTCACCCGGATGGGGCCTGTGCGGGATCTTAGAGGTGGTGGATCGATCCGACGAGGAGCTCTACGAGAAGCACGCTGAGGAGCTGATCCGCTTCGCAACCGGTCTCGTGGGGCCGATCGATGCCTCGGACGTCGTGTCGTCGGCGGTTTTGAACTGCATGTCGTCCCGGCGGTGGTCCGAGGTCAGCAACCCCCGGGCGTACCTGTTCCGCGGTGTCCTCGTTGCGGCTCACCGGCTGCACCGGTCGAATTCGAGGCGCCGACTGCGCGAGCGGCGCTGGGCCTCGCCGGAGCTCTTCGAGCCTCCAGAGAGTCGACCCGAGATTCTCGCGGCGGTGAAGGCCCTCAGTGTCCGCCAACGAGCGGTCACCGTGTTGACGTACTGGTTCGATCTCGATCCGTCCTCGATCTCGCGCCAGCTCGAGATCTCCGAAGGGTCGGTACGCCGACATCTCGCAAGGGCGCGGTCACGGTTGAAGGAGTCACTCGATGCCGATGCATGACGAGCTCGACGACCGCATTCGCGAACTGGTGTGGAGGCTCGTGGATTCGAGCCCACCGCCACCGCCATTCCCCAGTCCGAGCCCACGCCACGACAAAGGCGGACGATCGGTCTTTGACCAGGTCGGGAGGCGGTCACGCCGACTCCGCCCCGGCAGTTCGCGGCGTGTGCTGGGGGTGATCGTGGTCGCCGCGGCGATCCTGGCCGTATTTGTGGCGCCGATTCCTCGGCTCCACCTCTTCGGTCGTGGCCCAGCTCATCAGCCCTCGCCGACCCTGCCGGCCGTCGGAACGCAACTGGCCGAGCTGAGGGGCTCCGACGCCGTGGCCGGCGACGGCGCCGGCAGCTCGGCGGCGATCTCGGGCACGACAGCGATCGTCGGCGCCGATGAATACGGAAACGCCGTCGGGCTGGCATATGTGTTCACGCAGGCGGCGAGCGGTTGGCACCAGGCCGCCGAGCTCAGGGGCTCGGATACCGTCGCCGGCGACGAGTTCGGCGTGTCGGTGGCCATCTCCGGCACGACGGCCATCGTCGGCGCCTATCAGAACTTCTACCTCGCCGGCCACAACGACTCGGTCGGCCGAGCCTATGTGTTCACCAAGACCGCCGCCGGTTGGCACCAGGTCGCCGAGCTCAAGGTTTCGGACACCTTCGGCGGCTACAACTCCCACATCTCGGTGGCGATCTCGGGCACGACGGCCGTCGTCGGTCAAGATTACGGACCGAGTGCCGCAGTGCCGGTGGCAGGTGCCGCGTACGTGTACTCGGAGACTGCGACCGGCTGGAGGCAGGTAGCCGAGTTGCGGGGCTCGGACACCGTCGCCGGTGACGGCTTCGGCTACTCGGTGGGCATCTCGGGCACGACGGTGATTGTCGGCGCCAACGTTGCCGCCAATTCTGCCGGCCGGGCGTACGTGTTCGCCAAGACGGGGACGGCGTGGACGCAGGTCGCCGAGCTTCCGGGCTCGGGTGCGGCCCCGGGTGCCGGCTTCGGGACCTCGGTGGCGATCTCGGGCACGACGGCCGTGGTCGGCGACGACGGCGTCGGTCCGGTAGCGGTCTTCACCAAGACGACGACCGGGTGGAGGGAAACGGCCGAGCTTCTCGGCTCGGATACGGTCCCGGGCGAGGGCTTCGGCACCTCGGTCGCGATCTCGGGCTCGACGGCGGTCATCGGCGCCGACGGTGCTGTCGACTCTGCCGGCCGGGCCTACGTCTTTACCAGGACCGGGACTGGCTGGCGCCAGGTCGCCGTCCTCAACGGCTCGGGCACCGCGGCAGGCAACTACTTCGGACACTCAGTGGCCACGTCGGGCACAACGGCCATCGTGGGCTCAGGCGATCAGGCAGGAAATGCCGGCCGGGCGTACGTGTTCGAGGCGTGAGCTTTGGTTGAGAAAGGAGACAAGCGATGAGGTTCCTTACGGTACGTCGAGTGTGTCTGCTCGCCGGGGCGGCAGCCATGCTGGCGGTCCTACCGGCTACGGCAAGCGCGGCGTCGGCACCAGGCAGGTACACCACGATCGATGTGCCCGGTTCGGCGGGGACGGTCGCTGCGGGGGTAAACGACTTCGGAGTGATCGTCGGCCAATACCTTGACAGCAGTGGCAACCTGAATTCCTTTGTCGACCGGACCGGCACCTTCACCACGATCAACGATCCGAACGCGGCGCCGTACAGCACGTTCGCGAGAAGCATCAACGACTTCGGAGTGGTCGGCGGAACCTACTTCGACAGCAGTGGCGGCGTTCACGGGTTCCTCGAGCGAGGCGGCAAGTTCACGACGATCGACGAACCCGCCGGCGTCGGCAATACCTTTTCCGCCTTTATGAACAACGCCGGCTTGATCTTCGGGAACTATGCCGACGCCAATGGCGAGGAGCACGGATACATCGACCGAGCCGGCAAATTCACGACGATCGACGCTCCTGGCGGCGTGGACGGGACGAACGTCGACTGGATCAACGATCTCAGTGTGATGGTCGGGGACTACTTCGACAGCAACGGCAACTTGAATGCCTTCGTCGAGCGAGGCGGCGAGTTCACCACCATCAACGATCCGAGTGCGCCGAGCTTTAGCACGTTCTCCTCAGCCATCAACGACTTCGGAGTGATCATTGGGGGCTACTTCGACAGCAACGGCGTGGAACACGGGTTCTTCGACCAAGACGGGACGTTCACCACGATCGGCGATCCGAGTGCCGACGGACAGGGCTCAGAAGCCGACGACATCAACAACTTCGGGGAGGTTGTGGGCTTCTACGTCCCTGGGCCCGGCGTAGAGCTCGGGTTCGAACTGAGTCCTGGCCGGTAAGGGCACGACTGTGCTGGAGACATTCCTTGGCCGCAAACACCGGAGCCGTCGAAGGTTCGAAGGTAACGCTTCCCTCCGTCTCATCGACCCGGTTGCGTGCGCCGACCTCATCTCCAGTCCAACCGGCAAGGTAGAAGTACCCATCATTAGGGTCTTTGTGCCGAGCCGGGCAGCCCTCACCGGGACATTGACTCATCACCTGGGGATGATCAACGGGAGAAATTCTCGTCATGAGCGCAATAGATCCCGCGCAGCCAGCGCCGGAGTCAACGCGCCTTCCTCCTGCCCCCGATGCAAGTGACGTCGCAGCTAATTCCGGCTCGGCTGCCAGGTAGAGAGGAGGGCTTCCCGATGCGTATCAAGGTCATAGCCGTAGCAACCCACCGGTGCGTTTCCACTGTGGACCTGCCCTGATTGTGGCGGTGCCGTCACCAACCCTCGCCACGTCCGGTGCGAGGCGTGCATCGACGCCGATCCTGCGCAGGCGCCTGAGATCAGGGGACGACGTGGCGCTGCCATCGCTGCTCGCAAGCGGGCGCTCAGCGAGTGGGAGCTGGCCAATCCCGGGATCGACTACGACCCGAAATGGTTCGCTCGGGAGATCCTGCCGAGGCTCGCGAGCGTGAATCTCTCCGAGATCGTCGAAGCCATCGGTTGCTCGAAGGCGTCGGCGTCGGACATCCGACGAGGAAAGCGGACGCCGCACGTGTCGACCTGGCCGGCGCTGGCTGAGCTGGCCGGAGGGCGAGGCAGTTGATTCCGCGCAACGGGAACGCTTTGGCCGCGCCCGGAGCAGCCACCTCTCCTGATCGGGTCCTGGGACGGCCACGACTTACTGCTTTGCGGCTTGCTCGAGTGGCGTGAGCTGAGAAACGATCTGGCCCCTCGCAAGATGGACTAGCAAGGTGCGATCTCCGCACGCTGGACACTCGGGCCAAATCTTGACCGTTCCGGCGGTGTCGCCGGTCGCGAAACTGCTACCTCCCGCATCAAAGGCCGGGGCGATCAGCAAGGCCGAGTTCTGGTCGACTCTTTGCAGTTGGGCTTGCAGCTGGCCGTCTGCGCCCCAGACTTCCGCGGACCCGTCAAGGACCGTCGTTACCAGGTATCGGCCGTCCGGACTATAGGTGACCGAGGTGACGCCGCTCGAGGCGCTCGGGAGCGAGTACTCCGGCCTTCCCGTACGTGGGTTCCAGACACCGACGGCTCCGCTCCAACTCGACACCGCGAGCTGTGTTCCGGCCGGGTTGAACGCCACACCCGATGGCTCTCCCGGAGCGGAGGATGGGCAGGCCGGCCATCGGGGATCTAGGCACGTAACACCTCCGACCATGAGCTGACGCCCCTTTCGCAATGCGTCTTCCGCGCCATGAAGCCTCGCGCTGGGCGCAACTCGGCACAATCGCTGGGATGAGCCCGCCGCGGTAACAGTCCCGGTGAGCTCGGGGGCCTGAGCGCGAGAAGCGGGCGACCCGCACCGTCACCACCTCTCGCCACCACAACTCCTCAGCGCCCGCACGAGTTGACCAAGCATCTCGAGCGCCCGCTCCCGACTGGCCATGTACGTCCGCAGACTGTTCGGGCCTCGTACTGGCACAAGGCGCCTAGGAAGGGCTAGGTGACGTCCGATCCCTGAGCATGTGTCGGGGTGACGCCGCACGGGCCGCACGGAGCGCACGGGCCGCCCGGGGCTGCTGGCTGGCGGACGGGTCACCCGCAGGCTCATGTCCTGCTTCGTGCTCCGCGCACTCGTAGGGAGCGGCATCGTTGTCTGGGTTCCAGGCGAGGCGCCACCTGTCCGTGGAGCTCAGAGCGATGTCATAGAGGCAGTGCCTGCACATCATCGCCGGATGCCTGCGGCCGGGGGGCCGACCAATTGCCTGAAGATGGCGTCGTACGTCGGATTCGAGTTGAAGGGTGGATCGAGGTAGGTCGGGTCGACGGACTCATCCCGGACCCAGAGCGGCAGCGCATCGAGGTTGTCACCGAGGATGAGCATCGACTCAGTCGAGAACCAGGGCGTGGCGGAATCGCCAAAGTACGGCCTTGCTACTGGCCTCCGCCCAGGTGCCACCGTGCCACACCTCGCTCAGTGGCCACTCGACCACCATCTGTGTTATCGGCGCGAGGGCGCAGAGCTTGAGACCGGTGGGATTCGAAGGTGCTTCGAAACGTACAGCCGGGCGCTGCGATCTGACGGGCGAGCCGCGCCGAGCACAGCGAGCCTGTCGGCTCTCGGAGCCTCAGGTCGTTCGTGCGATGATGCCGTCCATCTCCCGAGCTGAAAGTGCCCGCAACGTGTTCGAGCGGATGTTTCCAGCGGATCCCAGCTGCAGCAATGCCGCCACGCTGGATTCCTCATCAGGGAACTCGACCACCGAGATCAGGTCGTATTCGCCGACCGTCCAGAGCAGCTCTCGCACCTTGCCGCCCTGCGCCTCTACGAGCTTGGTGAAGTCTTTGGCTCGCGCGGTGGTGTCACGGAAGTTCTTAATCCCCTGATCGGTCCAGTTGATGAGGGACACATAGGTAGGCATTCGATTCCTCCTTCCGTCTGCCCGCTTGGGACAGAGTCATTCGGAGCCTACGCGTAAGTCGGGCCTCCCGCCCCTGGACGGAGTCTGTGCGCCATCTCCTCTGTGCCCGCACCAGCAGGCCGAGGAGAACGCCGAGGATCACGAAAGCCCTAGGTGTCGCCCGCTTTGCCCCGTCGAGCCGTCAGCTGCCGATCGAGCGCCGCTCTCGACCGGATGCCGAGCTTCCGGTAGATGCGGGTGAGATTCGCCTCGACCGTCTTCGGGGTCACGAACAACTGAGCGGCGATCTCCCCGTTTCGCAGGCCCGACGCGGCGAGCTCTGCGATCGCAAGCTCGGTGACGGTGAGATCGTCGCCCGTCCCTCTTCGGGCGCGAGCTCGCCCGAGATCGCGACGCGCCGTCTCCGCCCAGCCGCGAGCGCCAGCTCCCTCGAAGATGGCCAGTGCTTCCTCGAGGCGCTCCTGAGCCGCGCGACGCTCACCGCGGCGCCGGTGCAGGCGGCCGATCGCAAGAAGCGTGCGGCCGTACTCGCTTGGCATGTCGAGGCTCTCATGGGCCTCGAGCGCTCGGCGGTAGTCCTCCATCGCCGCGTCGAGATCGCCCTGTGCCGCGTTGAGCAGGCCTCGACACCGGGCCGAGACCGCGAGGATCCAGGGCCGCGGCAGCAACCTCGCCCGTCGCTCCATCGCCTCGATCAGCTCTTCGGCTCGAGCGAGCTCGCCGAGACTGATGACGGCTTCGGCGTGATCGCCGTGGATCCGGTCTGCAGCCGGCTCGCGGGTGTGCTGCGCGTCGAGGATCGCCTCGACCGCGGTGAACTGGCGGTCGGCCTCCGCCAGATCGTCGCCGGTGAGCGCGGTGAGGCCGAGCATGCCCCTGGCCATCGCCTCGAGCGTCGCGTCCGGTTGCTCTTCGAGGCGCCGGAGGATCTCGTTGCCTGCGGCTCGTGCCTGGTCGAGGTCGCCGGCCCGAGCAAGGACCTGACCCTTCGCATGGAAGGCCACCATCACGTAAGTGTCCTGTTCGGTCTGCTCGGCGAGCCGGAGCGCCTCGTCGGCGCGCGTCCTCGCTCGTTCCATGTGCCCGGTCATGGCCTCGATGACTGCGAGATGCGCGAGGATGCCTGCGCTGCTGGCCTCGTCCCCGGTCTCGCTGAAAGCACGCAGCAGGTCCTCGTTGAGGCGGCGCGCCGATTCGAAGTCGTCGAGCAGGCGCGCCCACACCGCCGGCACCGTGCTCATCTCCCACGTGGCTGCCTCCTTCTGGAGCCGCGTTCCGCGTTCGATCGCCTCGTGATCGGCACCGCCACCGGCGTAGAGCTTCCACAGGGCCATGTTGTGGAGCGCGAACGAGTACAGGGCGGGATCGGTGTGCTCGTCGATGAGCGCGAGCGCAGCCTCGGCGTGCTCGAGTGCAGAGTCACAGTCGAGGGAGAAGGACGAGGCGCGCGAGTGGATCTGAGCCCGAAGCGAAGGGGCCTTGGCGTCCTCGAGAGCGTTCGACAACAGCTCGAGACCGCGTTCGGACTCACCTTGCGTCCACAGCACGCTGCCGAGCTCGAGGAGGACTCGTGCCCGGTCATCGCCTGGCGGCAGCGATGTCAGCGACCGCTCGAGCTCGCGCCGCGCTCCCATCGCGTCCCCGGCGAAGTACCGGCGGTCGGCGAGCTCGATGTCCCTGCGGACAGCTTCCTTCCGGTCCTCTTCGGGCGTGAGGAGACGTGCGAGCTCCTTCAGCTCGACGGCGACGTCGGCAGCTCCCCGGCTCAGAGCGGCGTCCGTTGCCTCGTCGAGCAATTCGGCTGTTCCTCTGTCCGGCGCCGTTGCCGCGAGCGCTCGATGTCGCGCTCGCTCTTCCACGCCCTCGGCCCGCTCCGCCAGGCGAGTGTGAATCTCGCGCCGTTCCTCGTCGGAGATCGACGAGTACAGGACCGAGCCGAACAAAGGGTGCGAGAAGGACAGCCGGCCTCCGGGCTCGACTCGGACGTAGCCTGCCCGCTCAGCCGGACCCAGTGCCTCAGCATCGACATCGGAGATCGTCGGGCGGGAGAGCGACGCGACGACGAGCAAGGCCTCGCGGGTTCGCCGTGGCAGGCGTCGCAGGCGGAGGAGAACGACCTCGTGGTGGTCTGCGGGCACCGGGAGCGGCTCGCCGGGTCGGGGAGCACCTGTCCGTAGCACCTCCCGTGCGATCTCGAGAGTGAAGAAGGGGTTCCCGCCGGAAGCCTGGTGAATCCTCACGAGCACCGGTCGCGGGATCGACTTTCCGAGCTGCTGCCGGACCAGCTCGTGTGTCGCCGCGAGAGTGAGTGGCCCGACGGGCAGCCGTTCGATCGACCCGGCCTCGAGTTCACGCTCGAGCTGGGCGAGCGACAGGCCGTTTCGCCGACGAGTGGGTGACTCGCCCGTGCGGACGGCGGCGACGAGGCGGACGCCTGGACCGCCCACCCGCCGGATCGCGAACGCGAGGACCCTGGCAGTAGGGGAGTCCAGCCATTGAGCGTCGTCGACGGCAACCAGCAGCGGTCGTTCGCGCGAGAGCACTTGCAAGAGCGCGAGCAGTCCGATCCCGACTGCCCTCGGGTCGAGGCCGCCCTCGCTAGCCTCGGTTCGCAGGAGTGCCACGTCGAGCGGATGGCGTTGTGGGCTGGGAAGCTCGTCGAAGGAACCGTCCTCGCAGTCGCGAAGGAGGTCGGAGAGGCCGACATAGGACAGTTCGGCTTCTGAGGCGCTGGCGCGGCACGTGAGCACCTCGCTGCCGCGGTCGCGTCCGCGACGAAGGGTCTCGGCCCAGAGCGCGGTCTTGCCGATACCTGCCTCTCCTTCGATGAGCAGGACGGAAGTCGGCGCCGCGCCCTCGACGTCGGCGTCGGCCCCGGCGTTGACGCGACCGTCGCGGCGGGCGTCGAGGTGGCCGTCGCTCAACCATCGGTCGATACGGCTCAGCTCTTGGTCTCGACCCACAAGGGTCATGGCTGACAACTCTGTCGGACCCTGCGACGAAACTCAACCGTGCCGGCCCGCCGGCGCCGGTGCCGGCAGCTCGAGATCGACGATTCAGTCTTGACCGCCTCGCCTCCGTCTCGCCTAGCTGAGGCTCGCCCTGGCCCCTGGCCCCTGACCGGGGCCGCAAGCCCGGCCCGGCCCGGCCCGGCCCGGCGCGGCGCCTACGGCCGGGCCTGGAGCGCCGCTACTCCCTCGCCCGAGAGGTCGGCGCACACCTCGCGCCTGCCGGTCATCACCAGGATCAACGAAGCCAAGGTCCCGGTCACCTCGGGGCCGTCGCCGTTCGTCCAAGGGGCGTCAGTGGCTTTGAGTCGTAGGCCGGAGATGCGACGTTTTGCGCCGACGATGAGATTCGACTCCTTGTAGAAATCGGCGACAGCGACGAGCGACGCCTCGGGGATGTCGCGGCTCAGGCCGAGGGGGCGGCGGATGTCCTCGCCATGGATGACCGCCTCCCCGAGCATCGCCGTCACCGGTCCCGGAGGATGATTCCGGCGGAGTGCTCCGGACCGCATGAGGCCCGCGAAGCCAGCGGGGTCGCCCGAACTGCAGCGCTTCGCATCGGTGTCGACCATCTTGTTGAAGCTGAAGCCCGCCTTGGCAAGATGGCTGAAGAACACGCTAGGGCTCGACTCGGTCGCCGCGATCAAGTGCCCTGCCAGAACGCGAACGGTCCATTCCTTGCACAACGAGGCGGACGCCCACTGCTCGGGCGTGAGCGACTCGAACAGATCGGCGCATGCCTCGCGCTCCACCTGAATCTTCGCCCAGTCATCGCTCATGTCTTGCTCCTGTCGTCGTTTCGAGTTCCGGTGGCGGCGCCGCCGAGGCGGGCCAGCCGGCTACTCCGCCTCGCCGCTCGACTGGTGAAGGCTGAACATGGCACCCTGCGGGTCGCTCAGCGCGGCCATCCTGCCTACCGGGGTCTCGAACGGGCCATTGAGCACACTGGCTCCGAGCTCGAGCGCCTTCGCGACGGCCTCGTCGATGTCGTCGACGGCGAAGTAAACGTGCCAGTGGTTCGGGATTCCCTCCATCGGAGGCGCCATCGTTCCCCCGACCATCCGGTCGCCCACCTTGAGCACCGTGTACGAATCCCCGGCCATGTCCATCGGCTCCGGGATGAGCCCGACGACGGCGGTGTAGAACGCGGTCGCGGCTTCGCCGTCGTCGGTCAGCAGCTCGTTCCAGATGCAGGCGCCGTGCTCGTTCACGATGGTTGCGCCGATGTGGCCCTTCGCCTGCCAGAGGCCGACGGCGGCCCCGGTCGGGTCCGCCACGAAACTCATCCGCCCCGCCTCCATGACGTCGAACGGCTGCATCAAGACCTGCCCGCCGGCAGCCTGCGCCCGCTCGGTGGCCGCATCGACATCGTCGACCGCGATGTAGGTGTTCCACATCGGCGGCGCGCCGCCGGCGATCATCTCGGGCGACTGCGGAGCGATGGCGGCGACGACGCCGTCGCCCTTCACAGCCATCGAGTAGACCGGGCCCTCGGGCATCGGCTGGTCGTCGAACTGCCACCCGAACAGCTCACCGTAGAAGGCTTTGGCGGCATCTTGATCGGGCGTTTGAAGGTCCACCCAGTTCGGGGTGCCTTCTGCGTAGGAGGTGCGGGCTGGCATCGAGCTTTCCTTTCTTGTTCTGGTCATTTGGTGGTCTACTTCGGAGAAACAGATCTTGGCGGCCGGCACGCCCCCCGTTCACTCAGGGCTCGCGTCCCGCCCCCGTTCACTCAGGTTTCGCGTCCCGTAAAGGCAACGAGGCGGGCGAGGTTGTCGGCGTCCGGCCCCGCTTCGAGCTCGGGGCCGAAATTGTCGCCGTCGCGCATCCGCGGCGCGATCACGGTACGTGCTCGCTCGAGGACATAACCGCTCAGTGCGTCGCTAACCGTGACTGTCTGGTTCGTGGCCCGGGCGACGTCCCAGGCGTGCACGAGCAGCTCGATCGCCAGGATGTTCGCGGCCATCTGGGCTGGCAGCTCCGTGTCGCGGAGCTTGACAGTGCCGTCCAAGCCCCGTTTCCGCCAGGCCTCGAGAGCGACCTGGGCGGCGTCAGCGACGCGGACCTCGGCGTCGCCGCCGGTCACCGGCACCGTCGCGCCGCCCGCTCCGCCGAGCGAGCGGATCGACCCGAGCAGGTGCTCCACGACCTGGTTGACGTTGAACTTGACGCACGGCGTCTGCGCGCTCCCGTCGTCCGGCCCCAGCCCGCGCAAGACGAGCTGGCAGGCCGCGAGCGACGCCTCGGCGGCGGTGAGCGGGTCGTTGGGCTCACCCCCGGCCCAGTCGTCGGCGCCAGCGTCCCCGCGCTCGGCTGCCACGGCGAGTCGGGCGGCGTAGTGGTTCCAGCCTTCGAGGTGGCTCGCAGCCTGCTCGGCCGTCAAGCCGCTGTGGACGAGGCGCACGTTCGTCCCGCCCTCGGCCGGTTCGAGAGTGATCGTCACTGTCGAGGCACCCGGCGGCAGGTCCTCAGTGCCCTCCCATCCCCACGTGTACACGATCCGCTTGCCCGGCTCGATCTCGGTGATCGTGCCGGCCGCCGTATGACCAGGAACAATTGTCCAGCGGTACTCGCCGCCAGCTCGCAGCTCGACGCGGGCCGTGATCGCTTGCCACCGGCGGAGTCGCTCCGGCTCGGTGAGCAGGGCGAACGTCTCATCCGGGCTGAGTGGAACCAAAACCGACTTCTCTGCGGTCATGCCGCTTCCCCCTTTCGGTGGTCGGGCAGCTGCGAGCTGCTCGAGCTCCTGGGTCCAGAAAACGTCAAGTGCTTCGCGCAACGCGGCCATGCCGTCCGGGTTGAGCCGGTAATAGCGAAACCGCCCGTCCTGGCGAGCCTCCACCAGTCCTGCATTGGCCAACACCCCCAGATGCTGCGAGATGGCCGATCGCGTGACGCCGAACTGGCCGGCAAGCCGGCTGACCGGCTGCTCGCCCGCCGACAGCAACTCGAGGAGTCGCCGCCGGTTGGGCTCGGCGAGAATCGCCACGAGATCGGGCACGACATTACGTTAGCGGACACTAACACGTTGCGGGTGCGGTTGCGCAAGTCGATGATCCTCCACCCGCCGCTCTGGGTGGCTTCGCCAGCCGCCCGTGCATCTCGCGTCCGCCCGTGAGGTTTGCGGCATCCGAGTAGCTTCTGGCAACAAGTTCACGAGGAGGCCGTTGCGGTGCGGATGTCGAGGCTGTTCGGTGAGACGTTGCGGGAGGCACCGGCCGGGATCGAATCGCCCGGTCACCAGTTTCTCCTACGGGCTGGCTACGTTCGCCAGCTCGCCCAGGGCATCTTCTCGTACCTCCCGCTTGGCTGGCAGGCGATGTTGCACATCGAGCAGATCCTCCGCGAGGAGCTCACGGCCATCGGCGGGGTCGAGCTGTCGCTGCCGGTCGTGCATCCGGCGGAGCTGTGGCAACAGAGCGGCCGGTATCAGGCGATCGGCGCGGAGCTCACGCGTTTCCACGACCGGCGTGACCGGGAGATGGTGCTCGCGATGACCCATGAGGAGGTGGTCGCAACCCTTGCGGCGAGCGAGATCAGCTCGTACCGCCAGCTCCCGAAACTCGTCTTCCAGATCCAGACCAAATGGCGCGACGACCCCCGTCCGCGCGCCGGGATGATCCGCGCCCGGGAGTTCACGATGAAGGACTCCTACAGCCTCGATCTCGACGACGCCGGCCTCGACACCCAGTACCGCGCGCACTATGAGGCCTACTTCAAGATCTTCGCCCGTTGTGGCCTGCCGGTGATAGCGGTCGGCGCCGACGTCGGCATCATGGGCGGCACCGGCGCGCATGAGTTCATGTACTTGACACCGCTCGGCGAGGACACGCTCGTGCTGTGCGACAGCTGCGGGTACGCGCAGAACCGCCAGGTGGCCACCTCTCGCAAGCCGGTGGCAGAGCCCGAGGAGCCTCGCCCGGTCCGTCGCGTCGCGACGCCGCACGCGACGACGATCGAGGAGCTCGCGACGATGCTGGAGGTCGAGTGGGCCCGAACGGCGAAGATCGTGTTTCTCGCGGGGGAGCATCGTGGCGAGGAGGGCAAGCCCGTCATGCGCCTGATCGTCGCGGTGGTCCGTGGCGACACAGACCTGAACGAGGCCAAGCTCGCCAATCTCTTCGGGGGAGCCGAATTGCGGCCGATGACACTCGACGAGATCGCCTCAATCGGAGCCGTCGCCGGGTTCGCCTCGCCGATCGGCCTGACCGGTGGCGAGGTTGTTGTCGACGAGCTCGTCATGGCATCGCCAAATCTCGTCGCCGGCGCGAACGAGGAGGGATGGCACCTCCTGGAGACGAACGCGGGCCGTGATTGGCAACCCGACATCGTGGCCGACATCGTCTCCGCAGACGACGGTGACGGGTGCTCGGTCTGCGGGGAACCGTTGCGCACCGTGCGCGGAGTCGAGGTCGGCAACATCTTCAGGCTCGGCACTCGGTTCGCAAAGGCCTTCGGGGCGACCTACCTGGATCCGGAGGGGAACGCCCAGCCGATCGTCATGGGCTGCTACGGGATAGGAGTCGGCCGACTACTCGCCTGCATCGCCGAGGAGCACCATGACGAGCGCGGATTGCGGTTGCCGGTCGCCGTTGCTCCGTACCTCGTTCATCTGACCGTGTTGCGAGGGTCAGACACGCCGGCCGGCGATGTGGCTGAACGTGTCTACGGGACACTTGAGGCCGCCGGGATCGGCGTGCTCTTCGACGATCGCGGCGAGCGGCCGGGCGTGAAGTTTGCCGACGCAGACCTGATCGGGCTGCCCGTGCGCCTGACCGTGAGCGACCGCTCGCTCAACGCCGGTGGCATCGAGCTGAAGCGGCGAGACTCGGATGAGGCTCGGATCGTCGCTGAGGACACGCTGATCGCCGAGATCCGGGCGAAGCTCGACGGTTTGCCGGCCTGAAGCCCGTCGGGGAGTCCGCCGTTGTGCAGCCGGTCGGGGAGTCCGCCGTCCTGAAGCCGGTCGGGGAGTCCGCCGGCCTGAAGCCCGTCGGGGAGTCCGCCGGCCTGAAGCCCGTCGGGGAGTCCGCCGTTATTCCTTTTTCTTCTGTAACTTGCCGAAAGCGCCGGGATGAACCGGCATGGAGGAGGGGATGAAAGAGCCCTACACCGAAGGAGTAGCGACCCA
>Ga0209415_10007766_pt1 | contig 18667 bp, 13 predicted proteins | sample PeaSoiSIISIP2007_FD_187696 | JGI IMG/M metagenome (GOLD analysis project Ga0209415, IMG submission 187696) | Peat soil microbial communities from Weissenstadt, Germany - SII-SIP-2007 (SPAdes) (version 2) | ecosystem: Environmental > Terrestrial > Soil > Wetlands > Peat | place: Germany...
AGACGGACCCGCTCCTGCTGCACGACCCACAGACGGATCTTGCGCTCGACGTGTGGCTCAGCTCCGCGCATCTCCCGATCAGCCTCCTCGTAGGCAGACAACTGACTGCTACCGCCCGCCATGCTGGCGCGCGCAGCCTCCAACCGCATCGGACAGCGGTCCCAAATCACCCCCGCCTCACTCGACAACCTGGCGAAGCGCAGAAGCGGCGATAATCCGCGCGATGAGCGGACCGCTGCGCTGGGGCTTGATCGGAACGGGCGGCATCGCGGCGACGTTCGCCGCCGACCTCGAGCTGACCGAGTCGGGTCGCGTCGTCGCGGTCGGCTCGCGCACGATCGAGCGGGCCGAGGCCTTCGCCGAGCGTTTCGGCGTGCCCAACCGCCATGGCAGCTACGAGTCGCTGGTCGCCGACGACGAGGTCGACGCGGTCTACGTCGCGACGCCGCACCCGATGCACCGCGCCGACGCCGAGCTCGCGCTGCGCGCCGGCAAGCCGGTGCTGGTCGAGAAGCCGTTCACGGTCAACGCCGCCGAGGCGCGCGAGCTTGTCGCCCTGGCCCGCGAGCGCGGGCTATTCCTGATGGAGGCGATGTGGACGCGCTTTCTGCCGCACGTCCGGCGGATCCGCGAGCTGCTCGCCGAGGGGGCGCTCGGCGAGATCGTCACGGTCATCGCCGACCACGGCCAGTGGTTCGCCGAGGACGGCGAGCACCGCCTGTTCGCGCCGGCCCTCGCCGGTGGCGCGCTGCTCGACCTCGGCGTCTACCCGGTCGCCTTCGCGTCGATGGTGCTCGGGCCGCCGGCGGAGATCCGCTGCATGGTCACGCCGGCGTTCACCGGTGTCGACGGGCAGACCTCGATGTTGTTCGGCTACCCCAGCGGCGCGCAGGCGGTGCTCACCTGCACGCTCGCGGCGAAGAGCCCGACCCGCGCCGCGATCGTCGGCACGGCGGCGCGGATCGAGGTGGAGGGCGACTTCTACGCGCCGTCGAGCTTCACGCTGACAGCGCGAAGCGGCGAGCAGGTCGCCTTCGACGGGCGCCAGGCGGGTCGCGGGCTGCGCTTCGAGGCCGACGAGGTGGCGCGATGCCTGCGCGAGGGCCTGCTCGAGAGCCCGCTGATGCCACTCGATGAGAGCGTCGCGATCATCGAAACGATGCAGGCGGTGCTGGCGGCCGCGCAGCGCTGAGGCCCGGCGGCGCAATGGCGCCCACTGCCCCGCTTTCTTAGCCGGACCGTCTGTAGCCTGATCGGCCCAACCATCGGTATGTTTGCGGGCTTAGGCGGTCGAAGAGAGGCGCTGCTTGGGCGAGACGGCAACGGATCTGCGGGCGGGCGCTACGTCGGCCCAGACGAGCCCCGCGGGGTCGCTCGCAGGCGTTCCCGCAATCAGCTGTCGTGGCCTCAGCAAGGCCTACGGCGCGGTTGCGGCCGTCGACGCGGTCGACCTCGAGATCGAGCAGGGCGAGTTCTTCACGATGCTCGGCCCGTCGGGGTCGGGCAAGACGACGCTGCTGCGCATGATCGCCGGCTTCGAGCGCCCCGACGGCGGCTCGATCGAGCTCGCCGGCGTCGACGTCACGCGCACGCCCCCGTACGCGCGCAGCGTCAACACCGTCTTCCAGGACTATGCGCTGTTCCCGCACATGAACGTGCTCGAGAACGTCGAGTACGGGCTTCGCGTCAAGCGCGTCGCGCGCGCGACGCGGCGCGCCCGCGCCGAGGCGGCGCTTGCGATGGTCCGCCTGCACGGCCTCGGCGCGCGCAAGCCGATCCAGCTCTCCGGCGGCCAGCGCCAGCGCGTCGCGCTGGCCCGCGCGATCGTCAACGAGCCCGACGTGCTGCTGCTCGACGAGCCGCTCGGCGCGCTCGACCTCAAGCTGCGCCAGGAGATGCAGCTCGAGCTCAAGCGGATCCAGCGCGAGGTCGGCATCACCTTCGTCTTCGTCACGCACGATCAGGAGGAGGCGCTGACGATGAGCGATCGCCTGGTCGTGCTCAACCAGGGCCGCATCGAGCAGCTCGGCACGCCGATCGAGGTCTACGAGCGCCCCGCGAGCACCTTCGTCGCCGGCTTCATCGGCGTCTCGAACATGCTCGAGCGCGGCGACCGCCGCTTCACGATCCGCCCCGAGAAGGTCCGCCTGCTCGACCCCGGCGAGCCCGTCGCCGCCGGCACGCACTCCGAGCGTGGGCGCATCGAGGACGTGATCTATCTCGGCGCCGTGACGCGCTACGTGATCGAGCTCGACGCCGGCGGCACGCTGACGGCGGTGCGCCAGAACCTCGAGACCGCCGCGGCCGAGGCGCTGCAGGCGCGCGGGCGCGAGGTCGCCGTGGCGTGGCGCGACGATCAGACCTTTGAGATCGACGAGCCGCCGAGCGCGGCGGCGTCACTCGAGCAGCAACCCAGCACGAGGGAGGGTCCATGAGAGCATCAAAACGAAAGGAACCGGTGAGCGCATGAAGCCCCGGAGAAGGCACGGCGCCGCAGGCGCCCTGATCGCAGCCGCCGCGGTGGCGATGGCGGTCGTATCGATCATCCCGAGCGCCGCGTCCGCCGGGCGCGTCGCCGCCGGCCTCAGCGTGCCGACGGCGAACCTGCCGGTGCCGAGCTCGATCGGCAAGGGCGAGGGCAAGCTCAACCTGATCGCGTGGGCGGGCTACGCGCAGCCGGAGTGGGTCAAGCCGTTCGAGAAGCAGACCGGCTGCCAGGTCAACGCGAAGTACCCCAACACCTCCAGCGACATGGTGTCGCTGATGGCAAACGGCGGCGGCGGCCAGTACGACCTCGTCTCGGCCTCCGGCGACGCCGACCTGCGCCTGATCTACGCCGGCGACGTGCGCCCGGTGAACATGGCGCTGATCCCGTCCTGGAAGCAGCTCTATCCGTTCCTGCAGTCGCCCTCGTTCAACACGATCGCCGGCAAGCACTACGGCGTCTCGTTCGAGTTCGGCCCCAACGTGCTGCTCTACAACACGAAGACGTTCAAGACGGCTCCGACCTCGTGGTCGGTGATCTACAGCAACAAGTACAAGGGCCAGGTCACCGTGCCCGACAATCCGATCCAGATCGCCGACGCAGCGCTGTACCTCTCCAAGAGCCAGCCGAAGCTCGGCATCACCGACCCCTACGAGCTGACGCAGCCGCAGTTCAACGCGGCGGTCGCCCTGCTCAAGTCCGAGCACCCGCTGATCAAGAAGTACTGGGACGCGGCTTCGCAGGAGATCTCGCTGTTCCAGAGCGGCACGACGGTCGTCGGCGCGGCGTGGCCCTACCAGGAGACGACGCTCGCGGCCGACAAGGCGCCCGTCGCCTCGACGATCCCCAAGGAGGGGGCCACCGGCTGGGCCGACACCTGGATGCTCGCCGCCAAGGCGCCTGACCCCAACTGCGCCTACAAGTGGATGGCGTACATGTCGACGCCGCAGATCCAGGCGGAGGACGCCGACTCATACGGCGAAACCCCGGCGAACACGCAGGCCTGCGCGATCATGGACAAGATCGCGAAGGGCTCCTGCGCCGGTTACCACGCCAACGAGCCGCAGTCCTATTTCAACACGATCAAGTTCTGGAAGACGCCGCTGGCGACGTGTGACAACGGCAAGAACGACTGCGTGCCATTCCAGAGCTGGGTCACTGCCTGGACGCAGATAATCGGATAGCGCCGGTCCTCGCGAGTCGATGAGCACGATCCGCGAGGAGCGGCCGATGGGAGGCATGGCCCGCGTCTCGGCGGCGCTCTGGCGCCGGACCTGGCTGCGGGCCAGCCTCACCCTGACGCCGCCGCTGGCGTGGTTCCTCGTCATCTACATAGCGTCGCTGGCGCTGATGCTGGTGACGGCGTTCTGGACGGTCAATCCGTTCACGAACGTGCTCGAGCACAGCTGGACGTTCACCAACTTCGACCAGCTGTTCACCTCGACGTACCTGACGATCATCGCGCGCACGCTGGAGATGGCGGCGCTCGTGACCGTCACCGACGCCGTGATCGCGCTGCCGTTCGCCTATTACATGGCACGCGTCGCTTCGCCCCGCGGGCGCCAGCTGCTCTTCACCGCGGTCCTGCTGCCGCTGTGGGCGAGTTACCTCGCGCGCGTCTACGCCTGGATCGTGATCCTCCAGAAGGGCGGGACGCTGAGCTGGGCCTTCCAGCAGGTCGGTCTTGGGCCCGTCAACATCGGCTACACGAACACCGCGATGTGGCTGGTGTTCTCCTACATCTGGCTGCCGTTCATGATCGTCCCCGTCTACGGAGCGCTCGAGCGGATCCCGGATTCGCTGCTCGAGGCTTCGGGCGACCTCGGCGCGCGCGCGTGGCGGACGGCGCGAAGCGTGATCGTGCCGCTGGCCCTGCCCGGAATCATCGCCGGCTCGATCTTCACCTTCTCGCTGACGCTCGGCGACTTCATCACGCCGCTGCTGGTCGGAGGCACCAACTCGCAGTTCATCGGCAATGTCATCTACGACAACATCGGCACCGCCAACAACCTCCCGTTCGCGGCGACGCTGTCGCTCGTGCCGATCGTGATCATGGGCGTCTACCTGCTCGGCGCACGCGCGAGCGGCGCCTTCGAGGCGCTGTGAGCGAAACCCGCGCCACCCGCATCGGCCTGCGCATCTGGGTTGCCGCCGTGCTCGCGTTCCTGTTCGTGCCGATCGCGATCATCGTCCTCTACGCCTTCAACAGCTCCAACATCCAGGCGTGGCCGATCCAGGGTTTCTCGACGAAGTGGATATCGATCGCCTGGCACGACCCGCAGGTCCGCAGCGCCCTGTGGCTGTCGGTCCGCGCGGGCCTGCTCGCCACCGCGATCGCGCTCGTGCTCGGCTCGGCCGCCGCCTTCGGGGTGCACCGCTTCCGCTTCTTCGGCCGCGAGGCGGTGTCGCTGCTGCTCGTGCTGCCGCTCGCGCTGCCCGGGATCATCACCGGGATCGCGCTGAACTCGGCCTTCCAGTACGTCGGCATCAACCTGTCGCTGCTGACGATCGTGATCGGGCACGCGACGTTCTGCATCGTCGTCGTCTACAACAACGTGCTCGCGCGGCTGCGCCGTGTCTCGGGTTCGCTCTACGAGGCCGCGGCCGACCTCGGCGCGCACGGCTTCTTCACCTTCCGCACGATCACGCTGCCGATGCTCTCGACGGCGCTCATCTCCGGCGCGCTGCTCGCGTTCGCGTTGTCCTTCGACGAGGTGATCGTCACGACGTTCACCGCCGGCGCGCAGAACACGCTGCCGATCTGGATCTTCGGTGCGATCCGCCTCGGCCAGCAGCTCCCGGAGGTGAACGTCGTCGTCGCGGCGGTGCTGCTGCTGACAGTGATCCCGGTGGGGGTGGCGGCGCGCCTGACCGGCGGCGGCGGCGTCACGCGCGCATCGGCGGCGGCGGCGCCCCGGCGCTCGGGCTTCGCGCGCGGCGCCCGCGTGCTCGGGGCGGGCAGCGCCGAGCCGCCCGGCCTCTAAGACAGGATCGCGCTCGGACGCGCGATCTCGAACTGCGCGATCGGCACGTGCGAAGCCCGCACGCGCAGCTCCGCCGCGACCGGGGCGAGGTCGACGGCGGGGATCGGCGGCATCCAGGCGTCGTGGTGGCAGAAGGCGACCGCCTTGGGCTCGAGCAGCCCAACCTCCGTCGCGATGAACTGCGCCTGGGACCCCTGGAACGGCTCGCCGTCGAGGTTGGGCCGCCCGGCGACGGCGAGGATCGCGAGGTCCGGCCGCAGGCCTCCGAAGATGCCGCTCCAGCAGCCCGCGCTGGAGGAGAACAGGATGGACCCCTCCGGGGTCGAGAGCTCGTAGGCGAGCTGGCCGCCGTCGGCATGGGATGCGCGGCCGTCCTCCGCAGCGAGGTAGGCCTCAACCTCCGGCGTCATCGTGTGGAGAGCCTCGACCGCCTGCGCGGTGCGCGCGCGGCGCTCCTGGTAGTGGACCCCGTCGTCGCCGATGCAGGGGGCGCCGGCGTCGTCCTCGCGCGCCGCCCAGAGGCATGCGTGAAGAGACGGCAGCACGCGCACCGTGGCGCCCGCGCCGCAGTCGACCGTCTCGCCCCCCGAAACCGCCCAGCGCTGGTCCGCGCCCACGCCGCAGTTGCTCATCACGCGCATCGTCTCGTAGGAGCCGATCACCGGGGCTCCGGTGTTGATGGCGATCGTGTCCGCGCCGAGGATGTGGTCGAGATGGCTGTGGCTGACGAAGATGAAGTCGGCCTCCGCGACCTCGCTCGAAAGCACTCCGACCGGCTCGGCGGCGTCGATGCGGTCGACGAAGGTGTCGAAGAACAGCGTGACCGCGCCGATCCGCACGCGGAAGGTCGCGCAACCGAGCCACTCGACGGTCAGCGGCGAGCTCACGCGAGCAGCCTAGCGTTGCCCGGGTCATAGAGAACGTCCGCCGCCAGCTGCGCCGGCACCGGCTCGCCCAGGACCTCGACGCGCAGCGGCGCGTCGTCGTCAAGCGCCGGCGGGACCGTCGCGAGCGCGACGTTGCGGCCGAGCGTGAACGCATAGGCGCAGCTACGCACGCGGCCGACGACCTCGCCGTCGAGGCGCACCGCCTCGCCGCCGTAAAGGCAGCGGTACTCGGGGCCGTCGCCGACCAGGAGCGTGCGCAGGCGCTTGCGGGGCGTCGCCGCACGCAGAGCCTCCTCGCCGATGAAGCCGGCCTTGCCGCGCGCGACGCAGAAGCCGACGCCGCCCTCATCCGGTGTGTCGGCGGCGGTGAGGTCGCTGCCGAAGTAGCGATAGCCCTTCTCGATCCGCAGCGACTCGAGCGCGCGGTAGCCGCCGGCGCGGATGCCGTGCGGGCGCCCGGCCGCGATCAGGCGGTCCCAGACCTGCATCGCCCACTCGGGTTCGACGTAGAGCTCGTAGCCGAGCTCGCCGACGAAGGTGATCCGCTGCGCGAGCACCGCGGCGCCGCCGATGTCGATCGACCGCGCAGAGCGATACGGGATCGCCTCCGCGGAGACGTCGCTCGCGCTGACCGCGGCGAGGATCCTGCGTGCGGCCGGACCCCAGATTCCGATCACCGCGTGCTCGGCGGTCTCGTCCCGCAGCGCCACCGGGGCGTCGGTCTCCCGCTGGGCGAGGCGCAGCCAGCCGAGATCGGAGTCGATCGCGCCCGCGCCGGTGACGACCCGGAAGCTCTCCTCGCCCAGTCGCGTCACCGTCAGGTCGGCGACGATGCCGCCGCGCGCGTTGAGGAACTGCGTGTAGACGACGCTGCCGACCGGCCGCTCGATGCGGTTGTCGCAGACGCGTTCGAGCAGGGCCAGCGCGCCCGGGCCGCTGACGTCGATCTTGCCGAACGAGCTGAGGTCGATGATGCCGGCCCGCTCGCGGAAGGCGGTGTGCTCCTCGCGCAGACGCTCGAGGTAGGGGGGAGCGTTCCAGCCGAAGCGACGCTGGTCCTCGCCTGCGCGCCGCCAGGGCCGCCCCGGCTCGAAGTAGTCGGCTCGCTCCCAGCCGTTCTTGGCGGCGAAGACCGCACCCCCCTCTTCGAGTCGCAGGTGCAGCGCGCTGAGCCGGCGCCCGCGCGCGGCCTGGGCGCTGTCGAGCGGGTAGCGCAGCCGGTAGTAGTAGCGGTAGACCTCGCGGGCGGCCTCGGCGGCGAGCACGCTGTCGCGATACAGCTGACCGAAGCGCCACGCCCGGTAGCTGTCGAGGTCGGTCTCGCTGCTGCCGTCGGTCATCCACTCCACCAGCGTGGCGCCCATGCCACCGGCGGCGCCGAAGCCGTTCAGCGAGAGGCCGGCTGCCACCCAGAAGCCCGGCACGCCCGGCATCGGGCCCATCAGCGGGTTGCCGTCGGGCGTCATCGCGTCGGGGTGGCAGAGCAGGCGGATGACGCCGGCGTCCTCGAGGAACGGGAAGCGGCGGATCGCGCCCTCGAGCAGCGGCGCGAAGCGATCCATGTCGGACTCGACGGGGCTCGAGCCGTGCTCCCAGGGCACGCCGTCGCTCCAGCGCGCCGTCGGGTCGGCCTCGTAGCCGCCGATCAGCATGCCCCCGGATTCGCCCTTGCCGTAGACGAGATTGTCGGGGTCGCGGAAGCAGGGGGCATCGTGGGCGACCTCGTGGCCGCTCACGGCCGCCATCGCGACATGCTGGTGATCGACGGGAACGGACGGGATGAACGCGCCGACCATCGCGGCGACCTGCGGCGCCCAGATGCCGGCGGCGTTGACGACGCATTCGGTCTCGATTGCCCCGGCGTCGGTGAGCACGGCTCGCACCTCGCGTCGGGGGCCGAGCTCGATCCCGCTCACGCGCGTGCGCAGGCGGATCTCGGCGCCGAGCGAGCGCGCGGCATCGGCCAGCGCGTGCGTGGCGATGTGGGGGTCGACATGGCCGTCGCCGGCCAGCCAGACGCCGCCGTGGATCGAGGCCGGCTCGGCCCCCGGAAGCCGCTCGAGCACCTCCGCCGGCGAGATCAGCTCGGCGTCGAGGCCGATCCCCGCGGCGCGGCTCACCGCTCGTTGCAACTCGATCAGGCTCTCCGCGCTCGAGGCGATCCGCACGCTGCCGACGTTCGCGAACACGTCGAGCTCGCGGTAGAGCTCGATGCTGTAGCGGCGGAAGCGCATCATCGTCGGCGAGGGGTTGAACTGCGTGACGAGGCCCGCGGCGTGGTGCGTCGAGCCGCTCGTCAGCTCGCCCTTCTCGAGCAGCAGCACCTCGCGCCAGCCGGCCTTGGCGAGGTGGTAGGCGACGCTGACTCCGGCGATCCCGCCACCGATCACCACCACGCGCGCTCGATCCATTGCGGCAATCTAGAGGCTGAGGCGAGGGTGGCGGCGACGGCCCCGCCGCACCCGCGATTGACGCGTCCGGGCCGAGCCGGTAGTTTCGCGCTCGCGCGTGAGCGGCCGCAGGCGTCAGCCGCGGTCGCGCCAAGGGAGGCGTTGGTGCTCGAGCTCGAGGCGGTCATCGACCAGGTTGAGGAGCTGCGCGGGCCGGAGCGCTCGATCAGCCTGCTGCCGGGCGGCCTGACCAACGCCAACTACAAGGTCGTGACTGCATCCGGGCGGTTTGTCGTGCGCCGCTGGAGCGATGACACGGGCCTGCTCGCGATCGATCGCGACAACGAGTACGAGAACTCGGTCCGCGCTGCCGAGGTCGGCGTCGGCGCCGCGGTAGTCGCCTACCTGCCCGAGCACAACACGATGGTGATGGAGTGGATCGACGGCGAGACCCTGAGCGCGCAGGGCCTGCGCGACGGCGGCGCAGCGCTGCTCGAGCAGGTGGCCGCCGCGTGTCGGCGCCTGCACGGCGCGCGCCGCTTCCGCGACGACTTCGACATGTTCGAGATCCAGCCGCGCTACCTGCGGATCGTGCGCGAGCGCGGCTTCCGCCTGCCCGAGCGCTACGAGGAGTTCGCGCCGCACGTGGCGGCGATCCGCGAGGCCTTCGCGCTGCGCGACGAGGGGACCGTGCCCTGCAACAACGACCTGCTCGCGGAAAACTTCATGCGCACGCCCTCCGGCCTGCGCCTGATCGACTACGAGTACTCGGGCAACAACGACCCCTGCTTCGAGCTCGGCAACGTCTGGAGCGAGTCGAACCTCTCACTCGAGCAACTCGAGCAGCTCGTCGCCGCCTACTACGGTCGCCCGGCGCGCAACAAGGTTGCGCGGGCGCGGCTGTGGGGCCTGATGTCGAAGTACGGCTGGACGCTTTGGGCGTCGATCTCGGCCGGCATCTCGGACCTCGACTTCGATTTCTGGGCCTGGGGGCTCGAGAAGTACGACCGCGCCGTCGCCGAGTTCGAGAGCCCCGAATTCGAGCGGCTGCTCGAGGAGACGCAGCGGCTCGACTGACGGCCCGCGCACGCGTCTGCGCGCAGCGCCTCCCTACGAGTGGCGGCGCGCCGAATCCACCGTTGACCCGCGGGCCCGAATCATCAAGGTTCGCCGCCGCGATGCCGATGTATTTCGGTGTGGCAGAAAAGTTGCATCTGGACGTAACAACACCGGTGCCTCCGGAGGTCAGTTCGTTGGAACCGTGGGTCGCGGAGGAGGACCGCCTGGCCGTTCTCCGGCGCACTCAACTGCTCGATCTCCCGCCCGAGCCCGATCTCGATCGGTGGACCGCCGTGCTGCGCAGCGATGCCTACGCCGCAGCGGCCGCGTTCGTCCTTGCCGACGCGACGCACATGTTCATCAAGAGCCTCTCGACCGCCGACGGCTTCGCGGAGGAGACGCACGAGCTGGCGCTTTCGGAGTCACTCGCCGAGTATCTGCTCGCTGTCGTCCACCCGCGCGCTACCGACGACGGGCCTCCCGCGTACGCGCAGGCGGCGGTTACGGTCGAGGGTCAGCTGCTCGGCTGGATGGCGATTGCCGACGACGCCGGGCGCGAGTGGGCCGCGGCCGACATGCGTGCGCTCGAGGGCGTGGCCGGCGCGGTACGCACCGAGGTGATGCTCCGCCTGGCCAACCAGGAGGCGTCGCGCTCGCGAAACCTTGTCGAATCTCACAACAGGGTGCACGAGCTGATCGCGCAGGCCGCTCCACTGAGCGACGTGCTGATCGAGCTTGTTGAGGGCATCGAGCGCTACGAACCCTCCGTGATCCCCTGTGTCGTGCTGCTCGACCGGACGACAAACACCCTGCGCCCCGGCGCGGGTCCGTCGCTCCCGCCCCACTATCTCGCTGCGATCAACGGCGTTGTCATCGGACCCAATGTCGGTACCTGCGGATCAGCCGCCTGGTCGGGCAAGCTGGTGGTCACCGACGACATCGCGACGGACCCGAAATGGGCGCCGGTCCGTGACTTGGCGGCCGGCTCCGGGCTCGGCCACTGCTGGTCGATGCCGGTCAAGGCGACCAGCGGCGAGGTGCTGGGCACGCTCGCTCTGTACGGGCCGCGACCGCGCCATCCGCTGCCGGAGCATCTGGCGCTGATGCGGGCCGGAGCCGGTCTGGCTGGAATCGCCATCGAGCGCCAGCGGGCGATGGAGCGGCTGGTTCACGACGCCAGCCACGACGGTCTCACCGGCCTGCCGAACCGCGCGGCGATCTTCGAGCGCCTCGACGACGCGCTGGTGGACGCCGAGCCCGAGGCCGAATGCGCGGTGCTGTTCATCGATCTCGACGGGCTCAAAGCCCTCAACGACACGCTCGGCCACGATCGCGCAGACGAGGTGCTGCGCGAGATCGGCGTGCGGCTGTCGGCCGTCGTTCGGGCTGACGACCTCGTCGGCCGCTTCGGGGGCGACGAGTTCGTGGTCGTCGCGGAGGGCGCCAGCCACCAGCAGGCGGCGGAGCTCGGGGCGCGCCTGCTCGCGACGATCTCCAAGCCGATTGACGGCACGGAAACCACTGTCATCACCGCCAGCGTCGGGATTGCGATGATCCGCGGCAGCGCGACTGACGCTCGCGAGGCGATCCGCGAAGCCGACAGCGCGATGTACGCAGCCAAGCGCGCGGGGCGCGACGGCTACAGCTTCTTCAAGGGCCAAAAGCGCATGCGTCCGCAGCGAGCGCTATCGCTGGCGCATGCGCTGCGCGGCGCCGACACGCGCGGCGAGCTGAGCCTGGTCTTCCAGCCGGTCTTCGACCTCGCTCGCTCGGAGCTGGTCGCCGTCGAAGCGCTGCCGCTGTGGAAGTCCCCCACGTTCGGCGAGGTCTCGGCGGCTGAGTTCATTCCGATCGCCGAGGAGAGCGGGACAATCGTCTCGCTCGGGGCCTGGATGCTGCGCGAGGGATGCGAGACGCTGGCGCGGATCGGCGCGCAGATCGGACGTCCGCTCGAGCTCGGCGTGAACATCACGGCCCATCAGCTGGCCGAGCCTGGCTTTGCGCACTCGGTCCACCAGACGCTCAAGCACTCAGAGTTTCCCGTTGAGCTGCTCACGCTCGAGATCACCGAGAGCGCGACGGCACGCCCGGGCGCCGTGGCTGCGCGGGCGCTGGGGGAGCTCGACTTGCTCGGCGTGCGGGTCGTGCTCGACGACTTCGGCACAGGGTATTCCTCGCTGCAGTGGCTGAAGGAGCATCCGCGACACGGGATCAAGATCGCGTCCGGTTTCGTCAGCGACCTCGCCGAGGACGTCGGATCACGGGCCGTCGTTGCCGCTGTCATCGGCATGGCCAAGGCACTTGGCTGCACCGTCACGGCGCTGGGCGTCGACACCGACACCCAACTGGCCGCGCTGCTTCCGCTCGGCTGCATGCGTGGGCAGGGGGCTGTCTTCGGCCCGCCCGTCACCGCGCATGAGCTTCTCGCGCTGCTCGGCTGACCCGGCCCTCTGGGGGACCGGGGCTCCCAGCCACCGCTCCCGGCAAAACGCGGCCTAGTGGTGACTAGCCCCTCGGCGGCACCCGCTCGGGGCGGGCCGGCGAGTAGGCCTCGATGTCGCCCAGCCGCGCCTGGGCGCGCGCGAGTCGCCGCAGCGTCTCGGGGCGGAGCGCGTCGAGCTGGCTGACGGCTACGACGAACAGCTGAGCGGTTGTCAGCGCGTCGCCGATCGCGGTGTGCGGCGAGTGCACGGGCAGCCCGCACGCCAGCGTCATGTCCGTCAGGCTCATCCGCCGCGGCAGCTCCCCGTCTCGCTCCGCCAGCCAGATGCGCGCGAGCAGGGCGGTATCGAGTACCGGCCCGTGCAGGCGGACACCAAGGCGGCGCAGCGCGCGCGAAAGGAAGACCCGCTCGATCGGCGCGTGATGGGCGATCAGCACGCGCCCGGTCATCGCGGCCAGCAGCGGGCCCAGCGCGTCGGCCAGGACCGGAGCGTCGGCGAGGTCGGCGGCGCGGATGCCGTGCACGCGGATCGACTCCTCGGCCAGCGGCCGCGTCGGGCGGACAAGCCCGGCTGTGGCGCTCTCGAGGCGCACGCGGCCGTCCTCGATCGGAAGTGCTCCGAAGGAGACGATCTCGCCGCGGCGCGGATCGAGCCCGCTCAGCTCGAGGTCGACGACGCAGTAGCTCGCTTCGCGCCAGGGCGTGCGCGGCGAGGGCTGGCGCGCCCGGGCATAGGCTCGGGCCGATTCGCTGTGCGCGCGCCAGCCCCGCCAGAAGCTCACCAGGTGGCTGCCTGCAGGTCCGCCGCAACCCGCTTCTGCACCGCAGCGACGGCGCGGAAGGCCTCTTTGAGATGGCTGCGCGTCAGCGAGCTGAGCCGTCCCGGGTCGATGTAGTCATCCGGCGGCTCACCGGCCGCGAGCTGCCCGATCTGGTGCTCGACGCGAAGCTCGACGATCAGCTCGTGGGCCTCGAGCAGCGTGCTGGCATCGCTCCGCGGAAGCGTGCCGGCATCTCCCGCGACCCGCAGGCGCTCCGCGGTCGAGGTGCACGTGACGCCGGCCGCCATCGCCGCCCAGCGAGCGAGATCGACGATCGGGATGACGCCGCCGTGCTTGAGGTCGAGCTGCCCGCGGCGCTCGCCGCTGTGCTCGACGACGAGCCCGCGCAAGAACCCGGTTGGAGGGCGGTAGGAGAGCGCGAAGCGCGCGAGCTGGCGCAGCAGCTGCGGGTGCTGGGGCGCCAGGCAGAACTCCTCGGCGACGGGGGTGCCGGCGTGGATCCCCCAGACCGGCCGCGAGTCGACCAGCACCGAGGTCAGGATCAGGGCCTTCTCCTGGGTCGGGTCCTCGAGCCAGCTGCGTGCGACGCGCCGCCAGGAGGTCTCTGAGCGCACGAAACGCTGGTTCGACGCGCTCGCGCCCTGCTGATCCGCCGCCAGCCCGCAGGCTTCGAGCCCGGCCACCACGCGGATGCCGAGCTCGTGCAGCCTCGGGCGCACCGTTGGCTCTTCGGCCTCGCCGTACCAGACGATCGCCGAGTCGAAGTCGGAGCTGGGGACCGCCTCCCGCCGCGCCTGGCTGCCGAGCGCCAGCCAGGCGAACGGTGTCTCGGGCTCCCCGAGCTCGCCGATCGCCAGCTCGACCGCGCGCCGCGTCATCGCGTCGAGCACGACCGAGTAGATCGCGGCGATGCTCGTCGCAGCGAGCTTGGTGTCGTGCAGTGCCACGATCATCGGCCGCAGCTGCTGGGCTGCCTCGGCAAGCTCGGCGAAGGAGGCCGCCGCCGCGATCTGGCGGCGGACGTAGAACGAGTTGCGCGTTTCGACGGCGATCAGGTCCTGGTCCTCGACCACTCCGACGAGCTCGCCGCGAGCCGAGATCACCGGGAAGTGGCGGATGCCGCGGTCGAGCATCTCGAGCAGGACGCCGCCGCCGAGGCGGTCCGGGCCGATCGTGTAGGCGGGCGCGGTCATCACAGCGCTGATCGGGTCGTCGACGGCGACGCCGTCGGCGACGACGCGCGAGCGCAGGTCGCGGTCGGTGACGATGCCGAGCGAGCCGTGGAGTTGGACAACGACGGCCGTTGCGCCGTGCTCGGTCATCAGGCGCGCCGCGTCGCGGATCGAGCGCTCGGGCCCGACGACGACGGGGGTGCCCCGGATCAACGAGCTCACCGGCAGATGAGCGGGGTCGCGGCGCGTGAGCGCCGGCGGCGCGTTGGGATCCTCGTAGACGTTCGGCGAAGCCAGCAGCGAACGCGCCACGAAGACCACGCTCTCCGGGCGCGCGAGCACGGGCAGCGCGACGTCGGCTCCGATGCGGTAGCAGAGGGTGTCTTCGTGTGCGCGCGCCGTGAAGCCGGTCGGCAGGCCCGACAGCATCGAGCTGTGCCCGAACAGCTCGCCGACGCCCAGCATGTCGAGCAGCACGCCGTCGTGGATCAGCTCGACGGCCCCGCTGCGAACCACGTGCACGTGCGCGACCGGCTCAGCGCCCTGGGAGAAGATCGTCGTGCCGGCGAGATGGAACTCGACCTCGGCGGAGGCGGCGACCAGCTCGACGTCGTCTGGCGAGAGCGCGTCGAAGGGTGCGTGCGAGCGCAGGAAGTCGGCGACCTCGGAAAGCGCCCCGGCGGGCGCCCTCGTCAGGCGCCCGGAGGGCTCGCCTGCGCCGGGGTCCCGCTCTGCGTGTCCGCCTGGATCATCTGCGCGCACTTCTCACCGACCATCATCGTCGTTATGCAGGGGTTGATAGCAGGCAGGAACGGCAGGATCGAGCCGTCGGCGATGCGCAGGCCGCGCGTCCCGCGCACGCGCAGCCGCGCGTCGACGACCGCGAGCGGGTCGGAGGCCGGTCCCATGTGCGCCGTGCAGGCCGGGTGGTAGACGGTGTTGTGCGTCTTGTGCATGTAGTCGATCAGCTCGTCGTCGCTCTGCACGTCCGGCCCCGGGGCCAGCTCGCGGCCGGCCCAGGGCGCCATCGGCGCCTGGCTGACGATCTTGCGCGCGAGCCGGATGCCGTAGAGCATCACCTGCTCGTCGTGGCCCTCCGGGTCGGTGAAGTAGCGCGGGTCGACGCGCGCGCGGTCGCGGTAGTCGCTCGAGCGCAGCCGCACCGTGCCGCGCGAGCGGCCGCGGCAGACGTTGGGCGTCAGGCAGAAGCCGTTCTCGGTCGTCGGATAGCCCCAGCGAGCCGTGTTCATGTCGAACGGCACGCTGCCGTAGTGCATCATCAGGTCGGGGCGGTCGAGGCCCGGCTGGGAGGTCGAGAAGAGCCCGATCTCCCACCACTGCGTCGAGGTGCGGATCATCGGCTTGAGCGCGTCCCACTGGACGATGCCCTCGACGTGGTCGTCGAGATTGGAGCCGACGCCGGGTGAGTCGACGCGCGTCTCGATGCCGAACTCGCGCAGGTGCTCGGCCGGGCCGACGCCCGAGAGCATCAGCAGCTTCGGCGTGTCGATCGCCCCGGCGGAGAGGATCACCTCGCGGCGCGCTCGCACGCTCGCCTGCGTCAGCAGGTCGGGCGTGAGGTATTCGACCGAGCGGGCGCGCAGCTCGCCGTCGAGTGAGACCCGGCGCACCCAGCAGCCGGTGCGCACCTCGAGGTTGGGGCGTGAGCCGATGATCGGGTGCAGGTAGGCGTGCGAGGAGGACATCCGCGTGTTGTCGGCGGCGGCGTTGATCTGGAACCAGCCGGCGCCGTTGGTGACGGTGACGCCCTCGTTGAAGCGCGACGTGGGCAGCCCCGCCGCGGCCGCCGCTTCGAGCACGGCGACTCCGCAGGGGTCGGCCGGCGGCACCGTGCGGATGTTGACCGGGCCCGAGCGACCGTGATGCTCGCCGGGGCCGTCGTTGGTCTCGAGCTTGGCGATCAGCGGCCAGCATTCGGCCGAGCTCCAGCCCTCGCAGCCCATCGCCGCCCACTCGTCGAGGTCCTCCCGCGGCGTCCAGAAGGCGATGCAGGAGTTGTGCGACGAGCAGCCGCCGAGGACCTTCGCGCGAGCATGGCGCAGGAACGAGTTGCCCTTCTCCTGCGGCTCGACCAGATAGTCCCAGTCGTAGCCGGAGTCGAGCAGGTACATCCAGTCCTCGAGCGCGAGGATCGCCTTGTCGTCGACGTCGGACGGCCCGGCCTCGATCAGGCAGACCGTCACCGATGGATCCTCGCTGAGGCGGGCCGCGACCACGCAGCCCGCGGTCCCGCCTCCGGCGATGACGTAGTCGAACTCGCCCGCGTCGATCACGGCCGACGCCGGCTCACGGCGCCATCTCGCCCAGGCCGGCGGGCGCGCGGAAGTCGAACTGGGCGTCGGCGCGGTGGGATTCGATCACCTCGATCGGCTTCTTGGCATAGACCGAGAAGTACCAGATCGCGCCGAGCACGACGACGATGCCGATGAACAGCACAGCTATCCATTGCCAATACCAGTGGTGCGGGATGACCTTCCCGTTGGAGCCAACCGTCCCCGCCAGAGAGTCATAGACCGAAGAGCGCGGCCACGCGATGTCGACGGCGACCACGAAGCCGTAGAGAACCGCGAGCCCGTTCACGAGCACTCCCCAGCGCCCGAGCGAGAAGTAGTTCCCGTGGCTGGGCGTGGGCCATTGACCGCGCAGGCGCTTCAGCAGCAACGGGCCGGTGATCCCGAGGTAGGCGAGGTAGAACATCACGATCGCCACCGATGTCAGCGCGAGGAAGGCGCTCTGGTTGCCGGCGTTGATCGCCAGCAGGGCGAGCGTCAGGATGCCGACCACAAGCGCCGGGACGATCGGCACCTTGCGGCGGCCGGAGACGCGCGCGATCGAGTTGCCGAACGGCAGCCTCCCGTCGCGAGCCATCGCGAACAGCAGGCGGATGCAAGCGGTCTCGACCGCCAGCGTGCAGACGGTGATTGCGATTGCGGAGTCGACCAGGAACACGTCGCCGGTCGTGCTGCCGAGCGCCTGCTTGATGATGTAGGGCAGGCCGAGGGCGACGATGTTCTTGTCGGTGATGTTCCTGACGTCCATCAGCGCGAGCAGGATCAGCGCCCCGCCGATGATCGCCGCGGTGATCAGCGCGCGAATGATCGCCGGAGGCGCGGCGCGGCGAGGGTCATTGGTCTCCTCGGCGAGCGTGCCGGCCGTGTCGAATCCGTACATCACGTAGGCGCTCATGATGCCGCCGATGATGAAGGCGCCAAAATAGCCCCACGGGTGTCCGGCGGCCGTGCCCAGCGTGTGCACGACGATCTGCGGGCCGCGGTGGATGTGGAACAGCAGCAGGATCACCAGGAGCGTCGAGCCGATCAGCTCCGCGAGCACGCCGAAGTTGTTGATCCGCGCCATGATCCTGACGCCGAGCATGTTGATGATGGTCGCGATCACGACCAGGATGGCCCCGAGCAGCAGCGCGTTCTGCGCTCCACCCTTGGTGTAGTAGTAGCCGGCGTCGGCCTTGGTGCCAAGGATCTGGAAGCCGGTCGAGACCTGCGGGAGGACGATCTGCCACGCCACCGCGACCGCTGCCACCGTCACGATCGAGCCGACGATGTAGACCCAGCCGGTCATCCAGGAGGTGAAGTCGCCTCCGACGCGCTTGGACCACTGGTACACCGACCCGGCGAGCGGGTATTGCCCGGCCAGCTCGGCGAAGCACAGCGCCACGAGCATCTGGCCCGTGAACACGATCAGCCAGGTCCACCACACCGCCGGACCCGCGAAGCCGAAGCCGAACGCGAACAGCTCGAACACGCCGGTCAGGATCGAGATGTAGCTGAAGCCCGCGGCGAACGAGGAGAAATTGCCCAGCGATCGATCGAGCTCTTGCTTGTAGCCGAAGCCGGCGAGTTCGCCGGAGTCTGTGCTGCCGGATCCTGCGACCATTCCTTGCCTCCCTCATGCGAGGCCGCACGCGGCTCCGCGGTCTGGTGAAACGGCGGGCCCACACCCGGGTGGGCGTCGCCGTTGTGCGTGCAGCGGGGCACCTTGGCGAGCGCCCCTTGTGCTGACTGGGATCGTTACGAGCCGGTTGTGGTCCCTCTCCGGTGCCACGGCGACCAACGGCCGCCTTGGCGCCATTGACCTTCACCTGACCGGCCGGTTATATATCAGTTGTCTGATGCTGTCAACGCGCGTTTCCGGCGGGTCATAGAGGTGGCGGGCGCGCCGTCAGCCGGCCCGGACGCCGCCCGCCCGGCGCGGCCCGGCTGCGAGATGTTCATCGCGGGCGAGTGGGCCGCGAGCGCCAGCGGTGAGACCACGCAGGCCAGCAGCCCGGCCACGGGCGAGGCGATCGGCGACGTCGCCTGGGGCGAGCGCGCCGACGCCCAGCGCGCGATCGCCGCCGCGCGCGGCGGCGCCGAGCGCTGGGCGCGCATGACCGCGTTCGAGCGCGCGGCGAAGATGCATGCCGTCGGCGATCTGATCGAGGCTC
>Ga0209415_10007769_pt1 | contig 18665 bp, 18 predicted proteins | sample PeaSoiSIISIP2007_FD_187696 | JGI IMG/M metagenome (GOLD analysis project Ga0209415, IMG submission 187696) | Peat soil microbial communities from Weissenstadt, Germany - SII-SIP-2007 (SPAdes) (version 2) | ecosystem: Environmental > Terrestrial > Soil > Wetlands > Peat | place: Germany...
CCAGACTGACCACGCAGTCCTTCAGGCGTCGTGAAGCTTCTTGTTGACAACCAGTTGCCCGTCGCCTTGGCGCGGCACCTAACTTCCCTTGGCCACGACTGCGAGCACGTGGAAGCCGTTCACTTGGACGCAGCCTCCGACGCAAAGATATGGGAGTACGCCAGCCAGCGAGGCTGCGTCGTAGTGTCCAAAGATGAGGACTTCCTCTACCTCGCCAGCCGCGCCGAGAGCGGCGCGCGCTTGCTCTGGGTGCGCCTGGGCAATTGCCGCACCAGCGCCTTAATCGAGGCCTTCGTCCGGCTGTGGCCGTGCATCGACCAGGCTCTCCTGAGCGGAGAACGCGTGGTTGAGATTCGATAAAGCGGGAGAGTCGTCTCGGTAGCAGCGAGAAGCGCGACAGCGGCGGGTGGGTCGTTGCCCGGCAAACGCAGAGCGGAGGATCTGCCCCAGTCACGGCGGCAGCCGTGGGGAAGCGGCAGTTGTTAACAGTGCAGCCCGCGTTAGCGGGCGACAGAGTCGCTTAAAGCCGCCGATTATTTATGTCACTCCTGCCGGGGTTCGTCTCTTGTATTGCCCCCTCTTCCCATGGCTGCCGCCATGGGCCATCCCGCAGAGCGGGACGGCCGCCACGCGGCTTGTCTGCGCTCTCTTTACTTCCGCATCGTGTGCTTTGGCCAGCCGATTGAGAACCCGAGGATTTGAAGATGAAAGCCGCGGGCTTGACATGCAGGTCCAGTCTGGCTGCGAAGGCCTGAATCAGTGTGCGTTCAGAGCTGCGAAATCAGTGTGCCGACTCGAGTTTCTTTTCGAGCTGCTCGCAAAATTCATTGCGTCCAAACGGGAATGGAGCTCCGTCCTCTCCCACGAGAAGCGAAACCTTGTCCGGAAAGTTTTTGATGAGTTCCTCGACCGAGCTCCCTGGTGGGGGCTCCGACTTCAAAGAGCAGATAAGCCGCAGGGCGGCGTTGGCACGCAATGCAAAATCGAAGCTCTCCCGGATGTATGGGTCTCCAAATCGAAACCCGATAGATAGAACCAAGACGTCCCTAAGAAGGATGTCCTTCAATAACCGGTGCAGGGTCTTAAAGGGGTCAATTTCGGGAATACTCTTGTACCCAAAGTAGACCAAGCAGTCGTATTCTCCCGTCGGCAGTGCCAGGCCAATGTCAACCGGCTCGCGAACTCCACCTTCATCCACCCATTTCCATGTTGCCGATCCGTGGAGCTTGACTAAGTTGACCGGACAGAAGCCTGTTCTAGGTGGGTCGGTAAACATCTGTGGCCGCCACCGCGCGGGCGTACCCGATACGAACCCGGTCCGAAGGTCCAGCGAGCCCGCGTTGGAAAAGGGGACTTGGTTGAGAAAGTTGACGTCCCAAAGCAGCTTCTCGATCACTGAGTCGTAGTTCGTCGTGAAGACCCAGATCGGAGTCTGGCCGACCTTCCTGCGCAGCAGCAGGGAGAAAAGGTCCGTGTAGTGTCGCCGCAGGAGGCCCAATTCAGGCGCCCGCCCGTATATGCGCACAATCTCCCTCTTGAGGTGGGTGAGAAGCTCGGCGGCGGGGACTGCGAGGTGGTCTTTGCCGGGTACGAATCTTGCTATGGGAGGCTCCCCTGCAATGCCCGCTGTATTTACCCATTGTTCGAGTTTGCCAAAGAGCTTTTCCGCATCATAGTTGCGCCACTTAAAGGCCTGCCCGGTCCCGTCCTCAATTGCAATTCGGCGCGCGAGCACTTCATAAAGGTTCATGAACCCTCTCTCCCGAGGCACCTCTACTTTCTCGAAGAAATGTTCGACTGTTGGGAGTCCGCAGGATTTTGAGGCACCGGCACCAAGAAATAAAACAATCTCTCGATCTTTCATTTGCGCTCTCTCGAAGGAGTGCCCGCCGACGGTCGGCGCTCTGATGTTTCCGTGGCTTCTAGAACATCTCCTCCTGCTCGTGTTTCGTCTTCCGCTCGGCTTTGGTGAAGGTTTCGACGCGGCGGGCTGAGCATTTCAGTTCCTTTCCCGCCAGGAGTCCGGCGATGGTGAGGATTTGCAGGCGGGGATAGCAGCCCTGAAAGTTCCTTCAATGGTACCTTCAAGGCTTACAGTTTCCTGAAAGTTTTTGTGCCGCTATATTCTATAAGGGACACGTCGGGCAGGCTAGTGGTGGCACCCCTCAACTCGGTGCTAACCTGCTTCGCCACGATTAGAACACGCACCTTTTCCACCTTCAAAATCTTTCGAACACAGTCCTGGTAAAAGAGGACCTGGCCTACCGTTCTTTCGTGCCCTCTGTGAACCTTCGTTTCAATGACTGTAGGGATTCCGCTTGCATCCCGTGCAAGGATGTCAATTCTTCGGTTTTTTTCATTAACTTTGAATTCGACTGCCTTTTGACCGCGATCCACAGGCCAGAGCGTCATCCCATCTTCCAGAACCTGAAGATTTTTCGCAAGGTAGTCCCGCAGGTGCTCTTCCAAGGCAAACCCGCTTTCTTTGTCGCTGTCCGCGGCCCGTCTGGGCGTCGCTGCCCGTCCAGCGGCGCGTGGCCGCGGTCTCTCGGCGGATCGAGCCAGGCAGGCCCGCCCCGACGGAGCTTGGTCCGCATAGAATTCGTCGTGGAAACAGAGCTCGTCGCCCATGGGCCATTCCCCGGGCCAAACCAGAATGCGCATCGTCCAGGTCGGGTAGTGATGGCCGGATGATTGAATGCTGAATGCGAGCTTCAAGGCATCGCACAAACCAAGAAGCTGATCGATCTTCTCTCGGTTCATGTCGTAGGGCTCCGAGACTAGGAATTCTTGTCCGTCATAGATTGCTGTCCCCCAATGATCAAGCCAATCCCACGCGTCCATCTCTTGTATCAGATGGCTCACAGCGTCGGCCTCTGAGTTTGGCCAAGCGTCTTTATACTCCGGGAATCGCTCCAGTGCTTTCTCCTTCAGCCATTCGGGATACTCATCTAGGTCCGGGTGCGGTGGGATGATTAGCTCCGCGTCTTCTCCACTACAGGTTCTGATCCGAGGGTCCTTGAAGATCATGTTCAGCCCCTTTCAGTGCAGACGCCAGTGCCAGTTCGCCCGGGTCGAGTATTCGATGCGTGAGCTTGCGCGGGCCGCCGGTAACGATCTCCTTGTACACGGCCTCGGCCTCGACGGTCCATTGCCAGGTCTCCTCGAAGGCCGTGATCTGCGCGGCGGATTCCTCGCCGCTCTTTTCCTTGAAGAGGACGTTGTAAGTAGCGTTGGAGTTGAAGGGCGGGTCGAGGTAGATCAGGTCAACGCTCGAGTCCGGCACCTCGCGGCGCAGGATATCAAGGTTATCGCCAAAGTAGAGTCGGTTTTTCCAGTCCATTGCCCGTGAGCATACCACAAATCGCCGTGAGCGGCGCGGGGCGCTAAGCGATGTGCCATTAGCGGGACGTGGTAAGTTCAGCGAGAAGGCGCGCGCGTCCGCGTTCCTTCACTTCCTGGGCAAGCTGCCGCATGGATTCCTGGGTGATAATTCGGCCCTCGCCACGTGCAAGCGAAGCCTTGGCGTCGTCGAGGGTCAGAAGAAATTCCGTCCGTTGCCGCTCGCGTTCTTCCCACAAAGCAAGCGCCTCTTGCACGGCGTCTTGCTCCGATTGCAGCCGACCGCTTTCAATCGCGCGGCGGGCGAAGGCTTGTTGATCCGGGGTGAGTTGTACATCCATGGCTTTCAGGATACGGGAAAATGGGTTCCGACGCAACGCTGAAAGTGAGCCCGCCGTGCTCTTCCGCGGGAGAAGGATCTCGGCAGTTTCTCGTCGGATCCACCAGTTACGACGAACTACAGGGATGCTTCCCTCCGCTCAGCATGACAGCAAGTAGCGGACCACCGCCTTTGTGGTCCGCGGGTTCTATTCCCGTCGGGCGACCCATACCGTCACGATAAATTCCTATCACGTCTCACCCGATCCGGGTAAGCCAACCCTCTGATTCGAGAACTGCAACTTGATCGGGCATCGCCAAACGGCCATGGAAAAGAAGCGGACCGCAGAACCAGCGGTCCGCGCCACTTACTCCAAGGTTTCGTCGAGGTGCTGGTTGAGGAATTGTCCGTTTCCGAAGTATCATGGACATTCTGTCGTAGGCGTCGTTTTCTGCCGAGACGACCACCGTTGAATTTGACTTGCAGATGGTAGCGCAGGAGTGAGCCAGGACAGAAAGAGGCAAATAGTGAGGCACGGACGCTAAACTTGATAAGGAGGTGCTGACAATGAAGAGGAAAAGGATGCTGACGATTGCGATTATTATGGGAGGATTCGCCGTCGTGGGCGGCTGGGCCATTTCCGCGCAGGACAAGTACACCGTGAAAGTGCCGAATGGGCTCGCGTTCTCTGAGTTCAGAGGATACGAGGCCTGGCAGGTTGTCTCCATCAGTCAGAACGGAAACCATATTGCTGCGATCGTCGCCAACCCTGTGATGATCAAGGCTTACTTGGCCGGCGTTCCCGGCAACGGCAAGCCTTTCCCCGACGGCTCCAGGATGGCGAAGATCCATTGGAACCCTAAAAAGATGGAGACGTTCACCGCAGCGACGGTGCCAGGCACCCAGGCTAACGTCGATTTCATGGTGAAGGACAGCAAGAGGTTCGCGGACAGCGGCGGGTGGGGATGGGGCGCATTCGAGTACGACGCTGCATCCAATACGTTCAGGCCCGGCACCTTGACGGACAAGCCGCCGCAGGGGAACGACGCCAAGTGCGGGTTCGCGTGCCACACGATCGTGAAGACAAGAGATTACGTCTTCACGGATTACGCGCACAGGTGAAGCGGTATGAGCGGAAGCCAGATGCACAAGCTTCCAACGGCTACGGCGTAGCAGGTCGCGAAAAAACCCCTCTGGCTGTCATCCTGAGGAGGAGCGGGCGAGGAAGGATGCCCGTAGTCCGTTGAAATTGCGACTGCCGAGATTCTTCGCTTCGCTCAGAATGACAGTTGTCGAGAGTCTTTCCGCAGCCTGCTAGGGGGAGGTCCCCGTGTCTTTCCGCATTTTCCACTTGACAAATCCACGGAGGTGTGCTAGCCTATATCTGTGGTCATTTTGTGGACACATTGTCGTGGGCAGGCTTCCGACCGCGAGGAAAAGCGCAATAGTCCCGGCACTCGGGAAAACCGGGGTCCGAAAAAAACAAAAAATAGTACGAACGAAGCCAGTATGTCATTGAAAACAAACTAGGCAATTCGAAAACGAACTCAAAACGAACTCAAAACGAACTCAAATTGAGTGCTTAATGCGCGCAATAAACGCACAATTCGAGCTCTTTGACGCCGCACATATTCCGGCTGGGTCTGGAGCGGGGGAATGGGGCAGGGTTCAAAGCTGCCTGGTTGGCGGAAATCCGGAGGCGCGCGAGAAAATACAAAAACAGTGGGAACGAAGCCAAGGAGTACTTGAAAACAAAGGACATCACTTTCTTGCAGGGTGCAAATTACGTGCGTTTTGCGCGCAGATTGACACCAATCAGACCCTGAAAGGAGCAAGAAACAGGGCATTTTGCGAAAACGAAGTCAGGGCCCCGGAGTCGCAACGCCACAACGAGACTGTGACAAGTAGTCGGCTAGGCGGGCGCATGGTTTTCATCGGGACTGTTATTTCGGGTTTATGTGGTGCGGGCGTCTCGCCCGCTGTGGCGGGAGCGTCCCGCACCCGCGTGCGGGCAAGGTGCAGCGGGCAAGATGCCCGCGCCACAGCGGGCAAGATGCCCGCACCACAGCGGGCGGGACGCCCGCACCACATCACGGGTTGACATTGGCTTTTCGCAACCTGATAATTCTCCTGCGGCCCATAAAATGGTCAACTCGGGGGAAACAAGGCGGCGAGGGAGCGCGGTGCAGTCCCCCGCCATGAACTGCCGAGGGTCAGGTCCGGGGCAGTACTATTACTTTTGTAACTTGGCACCCGGGGCTTGATGTCGGCACAATACCGTGTGGTTGTTAGCTCCTTCCAGCGAGGGCACATGTCCACTGTCACCAACCATGAGGTGAAGGCTACGAAGCTTACGAAGGAACTACTCGTCGAAGCCTATCGGATGGTTTACATGTCGCGGCGGGTTGACGACAAGGAGATTCAGCTCAAGCGCCAGAACCGTGCTTTTTTTCAGATCAGCGGGGTCGGCCACGAGACCGTCGGGGTTGCGGCCGCCCTGCATCTGAAAGCCGGCTACGACTGGTTTTATCCCTATTATCGCGATCGGGCGCTTTGCCTCCAACTGGGCGTAACGCCTTACGAGATGTTCTTAGGTTCGGTCGGGGCGGAAAACGATCCGGCCTCCGGCGGACGCCAGATGCCCTCGCATTGGGGCAGCAAGAAGTTCCACATTGTCTCTCAGTCCAGTCCCACGGGGTCTCAAATTCTGCAAGCCGTGGGCGCCGCCGAAGGCAGCCAGTATTTCGAGCAGGTGAAAGAAGCCGCAGAGCTTGCCAAGGGCTTTCATGCGGATGAAGTCGTCTACGTTTCGCTGGGCGACGGGGCTTCCAGCGAGGGCGAGTTCTGGGAATCGCTCAACTGGGCTTGCAGCCGCAAGTTGCCCGTCTTCTATGTGGTGGAGGACAACGGTTACGCCATTTCCGTGCCGGTGGATGTGCAAACCGCCGGGGGCAGCATTTCGCGCCTGGTGAGGAGCTTTCCGCACCTCCTGGTGCTGGAATGCGACGGCACGGATTTTCCGGAGAGCTATGAAGCGGCCGGGAAAGCGGTGGACTACGTCCGGCAGCGAAAAGGGCCGGCGCTGATCCATGCCCACGTCATCAGGCCTTACTCCCATTCTCTCTCGGACGACGAACGGCTTTATAAGTCAGAAGAGGTGCGCCAAAAGGAAGCTCGGCGGGATCCGCTGACTCGATTTGCCAACCTGTTGCGACAGGAAGAGTGGGTCGGCGACAAAGAGCTGAAGGAAATTGAGGCAGGAGTGGACCGTGAAATCCGCGCAGCGGTGGATCAGGCTCTGGCGGCTGAGCCCGCTGCGCCGAGTACCGTCATGCGTTTCCTTTGCTCGCCCACCGTGGACCCCACTTCTTCGCAATTCGACCAGCCGCCGAAATTTCATGGCGAGCCGAAGACCATGGTGGATCTCATTAACGCCGCCTTGCGCGACGAGATGGCGCGCGACCCGCGCGTGGTGGTTTTCGGAGAAGACGTGGCGGACTGCAGCCACGAAAACGAACTTGCCAAGGTGAAAGGCAAGGGCGGGGTGTTCAAGGTGACGTACGGGTTGCAGCGTCACTTCGGCAGCGCGCGCTGCTACAACTCCCACCTCGCAGAGGCTAGTATTGTGGGCCGTGCCATGGGCATGGCCACGCGCGGCCTGAAACCCGTGGTCGAAATCCAGTTCTTCGACTATATCTGGCCGGCCATGATGCAGATTCGCGACGAGGTGCTCACCCTGCGCTGGCGCTCCAACAACGACTTCTCCTGCCCTTTCGTTATCCGCGCGCCCATCGGCGGGTATCTGGCGGGAGGCGCGATTTATCACAGCCAGTCCGGTGAATCCATCTTCACGCACTTGCCCGGCTTGCGCGTGGTCATGCCGGCGACGGCGCTCGATGCCAATGGACTGCTCCGCACCGCGATCCGCTGCGACGATCCCGTCCTGTTTCTCGAGCCGAAGCACCTTTACCGGCAGACCCATAACCGCGCTCCCTATCCCGGACGCGATTACATGATTCCGTTTGGCAAAGCGAGACTGGTCCAGGAGGGGACGACGCTGACCATCGTGACTTTCGGGTCGCTCGTGCACCTCGCCGTCCAGTCGTTAAAGGCGCTCGAGCAGGAGGGGATTCAGCCGGAGATCCTCGATCTGCGCTCGCTCAATCCCTACGACTGGGAACTGATCGCCGCCTCGGTGAAAAAAACCAACCGGGTTTTGGTCCTGCACGAGGACAACATTTCCTGGGGCTATGGAGCGGAGATCGCCGCCCGGATCGCCGACGAGCTTTTCGAGTTTCTGGACGCTCCCGTGCGGCGGGTGGCAGCCAAGGACGGGTACGTTCCCTATCACCCTGTGCTCGAGGACGCGGTGCTTCCCCAGCCTGCGGATATCGTGCGCGCGGCGAGAGCCCTGGCGGCATACTAGAAACGGCGCGGCGGGTTTTCGCGGGCTGCTGAAAAACGCTTGCACACTGTCATTCTGAGCGAAGCGAAGAATCCCGGCAGTGGCGGTTTCAACAAACTGCGGAGATCCTTCCTTCGCTTCGCTCAGGACCGCCTGTGGCTCCTCAGGATGACAGCATGCTATAAATCTAGCCTATCCCTAATTCATCCACCCGCTCCAGCGCCGCCCCGCATTGGCGGCAAATCACCGCCCCGCAGTCGCCGCACACCAGCGGCTCCACCACCTCGCCGCATCGGGGGCAATAGAGCGGCTGGCTTTCCTGACCATCATCCTTGTCCATGGGTTCGCTTCTCCGCCGTCATTTATTCCCAGTCCTTCCTTTTTATGCCCTAAGCAGTGTCATTCCGAGCGCAGCGAGGAATCTCGCCCTGAGAACTTCCTCCACGGAGCAGAGCGAGATTCCTCGCTGCGCTCGGAATGACGCGAGTATTGATGGTCGGGGCAGCGCGGCGGCCTACTCTGCGGCGGGCAGGCTCTGCACCGATTTCAAGAAGTCGCTGAGGACTCGCTGGACCTCCTCGAGCTTCCCTGTGAAGAAATGATCCGCATTCTGAACCCAGTGGATCTGTTTGGGCCCAGCCAACGAATTGTAAAAAGCCTCGACGTCCGCGCGCGGCCCGTACCGGTCGAGCGTCCCCTGGACGATGAGCTTGGGTTTCAACACGCCGAGCATGAACTCGAGATTCATGACCGCAACGGGAACTCCCAGCCCCACCAACACTGCGACGCGCGGGTCGGTAGCTCCAACCCGGAGCCCGACACTGGCGCCGAAAGAAAACCCGATGAGGCAGACCGGAACACCAGGGAAGCGCGCGGCGAGGAAAGTCAGCGCCGCCGTGACGTCTTCGCCTTCGCCGACGCCGTCGCTGTAGCTCCCCGCGCTCTTCCCGACTCCGCGGAAATTGAAGCGCAGTGCCGGCAGGCCTGCATGTACGGCAGCCTTCGCGGCTCGGAAAGCCACCTTGTTGTGCATCGTCCCGCCATAGAGCGGGTGGGGATGGCACACGAGCGCCGCGCCGCGTGGCTTAATCCGGGGATCCCACTCGAGAAGGGCTTCGAGCGTTCCTGCCGGGCTCGGGATTAGAAGTCGTTCGACTTTCGTAATTCACCTCTATAATAGTGTAGAATATGCCTCAAGATTTTGAGTACTTCTTGGAGTGCAGGCGCGGAGGTGCCGTAACCCAAGCCGCGTCGAGCCTGGCGTGAGGACAGAATCCTGAACATGGGGAGGCTGCCTATCCGATTCAAACTTCTTGCCTTCCTCTTGATCATCGCTGCCGGAATCATTGGCTACCATTATTATGCATCGCGGCGCAAAGCGAGTTCCCCCCAAGATGTGGCTTATGTGCTGCCGAGTTCGCTGGAAGTCGTGGATGCTCCGGGGGAGATCCGCCTCGCCGTCGAATCGGTAAAGGCGGGTGACCGGGTGCGGGTTCTTCTTCGCTCGCGCAACTGGGCAAAAGTCAAACTCGAAGATGGTCGCACGGGATGGGTGGAAGGCAAGGACATCGTGGATGCGCCAGCCTACGAAGGCTCTCAAAAGCTGCTGAGGGACCTGGAGAACATTCCTGTGCAGGCGGAAGGCCACACGCCGCAGTCGATCAATTTAAGATTTGAACCCTCGCGCGACTCGGTTTCTCTCGCTCAACTTCCCAACAACCAGAAACTCCAGGTGTTTGGGCGGAAGATCGTGGAACGGCCCTCTCCGTCTGCCGATGCAGCCTCACAGCCGGCCAAGGAAGCGTGGTATCTCGTCAAGGCGGATACCCGCGCAGGCTGGGTACTGGGCCGCTCCGTTACGCTTGATATTCCGGTGCCGATCAGCGCCAACGCCCAGGGCTATAACTTGGTGGCTTGGATGGTGCTCAATACGGTGGCCGACAATGGCCGGCAAGTTCCACAATACCTCGCCGCCGATCGCGCCGCCAATCAGGACGCGGACTTCACTCACATTCGTGTTTTCACTTGGTGGGTGAAAAACCAACAATACGTCACCTCCTACGCTGAAAGCGGTCTGCACGGGTACTTTCCCCTTCGCGTGGCGCAGAATGCGAAAGTCCCTCAATTCCGCCTCAATCTGCTGGACGAACAGGGGAACAAAGTTCAGAAGGTGTACACTTTGTTTGATACCATTACGCGCCCGCAGGGGTTTGTCGAGGGATGGGACAGCAATTCGCCGCCCACCCGCGGACCCTCGCGACGCGCGCAGCGCCGCCGTTGATCGGCGGCCAGATGAAACCGGAGAGGGCTTCGGATGGAAAGTACCACGGCAACTATTGAGTTTGCTCCCAACCCGGCGCCGGCCATACCCTTTATCTATAGGTTTTGGCGAGGCGTGATCCGGCTGTGGTTTGACCTCACGTTTCGAAAAATCCGCGTCCTGCACGAGGATCGATTGATGGAGCCAGACCCGGCCCTTCTGTTGGTTACCCACCCGGAGAGCTTTTATGACGCCCTGATTCTGGTGGCGGGGCTCGAGCGGCAGGTGCGCTGCCTTGTCCCCGCGAGATTAGTCAAAGGATTGCTCCCAACAATTCTGGCGCGGGGCTTGGGCATGATTGGCCACAATCCCGAGAACCACCCGGCGGCGCTTGAAACCTGTCGTGCCCTTTTGGCGGAGAAGGCTGCGGTAGTGACCTTCGTCGCACCGGGCCTTGCGAATTCTCTAGGTGCCCTCGCCACGCACGCGGCTTCGATCGCTCTAACCGCCGAGGGCCCGAATTCCATGCTTGGGGGACTCAAGCTGTTCCCCATTCACCTTTTTGCGCCCGTGGGTCACACACGCACAAGAGAGGTATTGGTCGATATTGATTGGCCGGAGATTGCGAAAGACCTTATTTCAAGCGCTGTAGGCAGTGAGCAAGATCGAACGCAGGAAGTCGCCCGGCAACTCGAAGAGAGATGTCAGGAAAACTCTTTCCGCCTTCAACCCTCGGCGCTCTCGGATTTTCTGGCGGACCTCGAGCATGCGTTGCGCGATGGCCTGAAGGAAGAATTTGAGTCGCAGCCGGGAGGGAAACAGAAGCTCGAGGGGTTTGAACTCAGCCGTTTTGTGGTTCAGTGGGCAGAGCAGATGAACTACTTGCATCCCGGCTTGCTGGTCTCGCTGCGGGAAATGCTTGCAGCTTGGCGCGAGGCCAGCCGCAGGGGCGCACTCCACCGCCTTGAGACCGAAGAGGCCGGCACATGGCTGAGCACACCTCCGGGCCGCGCCGTCGTTTTGCTGGAAACGGTTTTGGGGTTTCCCCTCGCCATCTACGGACTGGTCAATCACCTTATGGCCTTGGCCGTCCTCTATTGGACGGGTTTACTCAAGAAGGCAACGGACGGGGACAAGTTCACGAAATGGCTCTGGCGCGGTCTGGTAATCTTGGGGTCGTATATCCTCGAGGTCATCTTAGTTGCGCACTTTTGGGGCCGGCGCGGAGCGGGATACTACCTGCCTTCCCTTCCTGTCTCAGGCTTGTACCTGTGGCGATACACTTGGCTGTTGCCTCACCAATCTCGCATCGCATTTCTGTCAATGCATCGCTCCGTTGAGACCGCGGGTAGCACACGCCTGCGGAAGGACTTTCTGCATGAGATTTACCAAGCCCTGGACCTCCACGCTGAAATGCTTGGCCTCCCACACTGAGTTCAAAGACCCGCAGAGTCAGGTTGCGCTCTCTGGCAGAGTGGCAAGTCTAACTGCCGCCGGGTGAGCAGAGATTCCTCCTACATTGCCGAAACAAGCAAGGATTGAGTGAGGCCTTGACAAGGGAGGCCGCCAGAGCGATACTTTTGAGGTAGGCGAAGAAAAAGCGAATATACGGAGTAAGGCCATGCCTCGGGATTTTAAACTGTTGCGCTCCCAAATTGCCTCGCTTCTGGCTTCCCGCATTCCAGATCCCTCTACTTGGCGGACCCCCAAAAGGGGGGAAAGAGTCCCCACCGGAAACTTTGAGACCGATTCCCTGACCGGAGGATTGCCCCGCGGCGCCATCACGGAGATTTGCGGGCCCAGCGGTTCCGGCCGGACCAGTTTGATGCTTTCGGCTCTGGCCTTGCGCACGGCCGAAGGCGAAGCCTGCGCTTTCATTGATGCGCATAACGCTTTCGACCCTTATTCCGCGGAGGCGACCGGTGTGGAATTAAGCCAGCTATTGTGGGTGCGCTGCGCCAGCATCGATCAGGCATTTCGGGCTACCGATTTAGTCTTGCATGCCGGCGGCTTCGGGCTGGTCGCTTTGGACCTGGGCGACTTCCCTCCGGAAACGGTCTGCAGCCTTCCACTCTACGTGTGGTTCCGGTTTCGTCGAGCTGTAGAGCACACGCCTACCATCTTCCTTGTGCTTGAGCAGGAACCGCACGCCAAATCCTGTGCGTCGCTTGTGGTGCAAATGGAGACGGGAAGCGCCCAATGGTTGGAGGCTACACAAAATCACGAGGAGATCTCAGGGGATCCGGGGGTGCGCCTGTTCCGCGGTTCGCGGTTGATGTCGAAAGTGCTCCGTTCAAGAGCTCGCTGAGCTGCGGCGCGAAGAGGTGAGTACCGAGTTGTTACTCCCCGGTGCTGCCATGTCTTTTGCTTCCATTTTCGTTCCGGATTTTATGCTGCAAGCTGTGGTGCGCTCAGCGCCGGGAATCGGTATTAGGGCCATGGTTCTTGTAGATGCGGCTTCGCCGCTCCGCCCAGTTATATGCTTAAACCAGCAGGCCGCGACGAGAGGAATCAAACCTGGAATTACCAAATCCGAAGTAGAGCAATTCGGTGGAATTGGCATCCTCCAACGCTCGCGCCCCCAGGAGCGAATCGCACACGCCGCGTTGCTCGATCTTGCCTGGTCGATTTCGCCCCGAGTTGAAGATACTGCGCCGGATAACATCGTCCTCGATCTTGCCGGGCTTGCTTCCTTATTCGGGTCAGACGAGAAGATCATCCACCGTCTGGCTGAAGGTGCGGAGCGCCTTGGCCTGGAAACGCAAATTGCCGCCGCCTGCAACATTGAGGCCGCTATTCTTGCTTCCCGTGCTTTCCCCGGGATCACAGTTATTCCTGAGGGTGAAGAAGCGGCCATTATTGGGAAGGCGCCGGTTACTGCCCTTTTATTCTCCGCCGCAGGCGCGACTGTTTCCCGACAGAACGGCGAAACCGCGGGCGCAGCACATGATCTGACGGGCCTTTTAGAAACGCTGAAACGTTGGGGCGTTCACACCTGCGCATCGTTTGCGGCCTTACCCGTCCTGGAGCTTTCGGAGCGTCTCGGCCAAGAAGGGGTTCGCCTGCACAAACTGGCGCGCGGCGGCGCAGTGCGAGCGCTGATCCCGGCCCAACCGGCTGGTCATTTTGAAGAGGAGATGGAGTTGGAAGACGCCGTGGCTGAGATGGAACCTTTATCAATTCTCTTGGGCCAGTTGCTGGAGCGAATGTGCTCAAGAATAGCTGCGCGTTCCCTGGCTGCGGGGGGCATTGATCTGCGGCTTCAGCTCCGGCCATCGTTCGAAGACGGTCGAATTACGGCCGGGCATCCGTTCGCCCAGACGACTGATCCGGGGGAAGGGGAGGCGTCGGACATTTTCCAATTGGCTTTGCGGCTTCCGGCGCCGATGAGCGATCCAAGCACTCTCTTGAAGTTGCTAGTCTTACGTCTGCAATCTGCTCCTCCTCCCGCGCCGGTTGTGAAAATCATGCTGGCCGCGGATGCAGTGCGTCCACGCACTTCGCAAGGAGACCTGTTCTCCGCGATTTGCCCCGACCCTGAAAAAGTCGAATTGACGGTCGCGCGCCTGGCGAGCTTAGTTGGAGATGCGAATATTGGCTCCCCAGAGCTCTTGGATACGCATCGGCCGGAGGGGTTCCGGATGTGTCGGTTTGATCCTATTTCAGTTTCGAGGGATAGTTGCCGGCCAGCGCGGAGCTCGCTTGGGGGGAGAATCCAGAGAGAGCAAAAGGGTCATGCCCGCGCGCCTCGATCTCCGAGTCACGGACTTGAAAAAGACGTTCAGAGTGCGTTGCGAGTGTTCCGCCCGGCGCCGGCCGCTCGAGTCGAAATTCGCAATGGCTATCCTGTGCAGATTGCTTTTTCGGGTTTTCGCGGGCGAGTGATTGCTGCTTCAGGGCCCTGGCGCTCTTCGGGAGATTGGTGGACGGAGGACTCTTACGCCAAGGATGAATGGGATCTCGAGATTCAATCCAGTTCGAAGACAAAAAGCGGCAAGCAACAAGGGGTTTACCGCGTGTGCTATGACTGCGCCAAAAAGGGGTGGTACGTGTGGGGGACCTTCGATTGAGCTATGTTGAGCTGCACGCTCGCTCTGCGTTCAGTTTTCTTGAAGGGGCATGCACCCCGGAGGAATTAGCGAACCTCTGCGCGCACTATCAAATGCCGGCTATGGCTCTGCTTGACCGCAATGGCGTTTATGGATCACCCCGGTTTCATCTCGCTGCACGGAAATTATCCCTCAGCCCCCACATCGGCGCCGAGGTGGCATCGCCACAAGGTTGGCGTTATCCCCTGCTCGTCAAATCGCGCACAGGGTATCAGAACCTTTGCCGTTTGATAACCCAAATGAAATTGAAGGGGAAAAAAGGGGATGGTTATGTCCTCGATGAAGAGGTGGCGCAGAAAGCGTCTGGGCTGGTCTGCCTGACCGGGGGAGACGAAGGACCGCTGGCATACGCTCTGGGAACCGGTGAAATCCACGCGGGAATTGAGCGAGTGGAACTGCTTTGCCGGGTGTTTGGCCGGGAAAACGTTTACGTCGAACTCCAGCGGCATTTCAACCGTGAAGAGGAAAGCCGAAACCAGGCGGCTATAGAAATTGGGAGGAAATTGCACCTGCCTCTGCTGGCGACCAATGGGGTGTGTTATGCGCGCCCGGGGCAGCGTCAACTGCTCGATGTATTTACTTGCCTTCGGAACCATCGAACCCTGGCCACGGCCGGGCGAGTCCTCTCCCAGAACTCCGAGCGCTATCTCAAGCCCCCCGCTGAGATGACGCGGCTTTTTTCTGACCTTCCTGAAGCAGTGAAGAATACAGGGATTCTTTCCTCTCGTTTGGAGTTCACCCTTAACGATTTGGGGTATCGGTTTCCAAGATACCCTCTTCCCTCAGGCGAGACTCAAATGAGTTTCCTGCGGCGGCGTGTCGAGGAGGGAATGATCGCTCGATACGGATCGCATAACGAGAAGGCTCGAAAACAGGTTGAGCGTGAACTTGCCTTGATTGAAAAGCTGGATTTGCCGGGATACTTCCTGATTGTCTGGGACATTGTGCGCTTCTGCCGGGAAAAGCAGATTCTGGTCCAAGGACGCGGCTCAGCGGCCAACAGCGCGGTGTGCTATTCACTGGGTATCACGGCTGTCGACCCGGTTGCCATGGACCTGCTTTTCGAGCGCTTTCTTTCTGAGCAACGCGGAGAATGGCCCGACATCGATCTTGACCTTCCCAGCGGCCCCCAGCGTGAACGGGCGATTCAATACGTCTATGAGCGCTACGGGAAATTGGGCGCGGCCATGACCGCGAACGTCATTACGTATCGCGGTCGCTCTGCCGCTCGCGAAATTGGCAAGGTGCTTTCCTTCCAGGCGGAAGTTCTGGATCGTATTTCAAGCTTGGTGGGAGCTTGGCAATACCCCGACCCGGGCCAGACACTGGAGGGCCACGTTCGCGAAGCAGGCCTGGACTACCAGAACCTGCAAATCCGGAAATTCGTCGAACTGTGCCTGATGGCTCAGGATATGCCCCGGCATCTGGGGCAGCATTCCGGTGGGATGGTAGTGTGTCAGGGAGAACTTGATTCAATTGTTCCGCTCCAGCCGGCCACGATGCCGGGACGTGTTGTGGTGCAATGGGATAAGGAAGATTGCGCCGACATGGGGATCGTGAAAGTGGATCTGCTCGGCTTGGGCATGATGGCTACCCTGGAGGATTGTATCGAGATTATCCGGGAAGATTATGGAGAGAAAATCGACTTGGCACATCTGCCGCCCAATGATCCGATGGTCTATGCGGCGCTGCAAAAGGCGGACACGGTAGGGATGTTCCAGATTGAGAGCCGCGCGCAGATGGCGTTTTTGCCGCGGCTTCAACCGAGATGTTTTTATGACATTGTGGTTCAGGTGGGTATCATCCGCCCGGGCCCGATTGTCGGGAAAATGGTTCACCCCTACCTCAAACGCCGGCAGGGTCGTGAATTGCCGCAGTGCTTGCATCCTTCGCTGGAGCCCGTACTGGCACGCACACTCGGAGTGCCGCTTTTCCAGGAGCAGTTGTTGCGCATGGCAATGATTGCCGCGGGATTCTCGGGAGGCGAGGCGGAAGAGTTGCGGCGGGCATTCGGATTCAAACGGTCCGAACTGCGGATGAAGGACATTGAGATAAAGCTCCGCGCCGGAATGGCGAAAAAAGGGATTGAGGCGGAAACGCAAGACAAGATTGTAAAGGCGATTACTTCCTTCGCTCTCTATGGATTTCCGGAATCGCACGCGGCGAGTTTTGCTTTGCTGGCCTATGCCAGCGCCTTTTTGAAGTGCCATTACCTCGCGGCTTTTACAGCGGCGCTTCTGAACAACCAGCCCATGGGGTTCTACCAACCGGCAACCCTTGTGAAGGATGCGCAAAGGCATGGATTGAAGATCCATCCGATTGATGTGATGTGTTCGGATTGGCCGTGTACGCTCGAAGAATACAAACAGGGTTTTGCTTTGCGCATGGGGCTTCGCTATGCCAAGGGCTTGCGGCAGGAGATTGGATTGCAAATCGTGCAAGAACGCCGCATCCGGCCGTTCTCCTCGGTCGAAGACTTGAAGCTTCGGATTCCGGCAATCCAGAAATCCGAATTGGCGGTTCTAGCGGATATCGGAGCTTTGAATTTCATTGCCGGCCAAGAGCCCGGAATCCATCGCAGGGATGCGTCTTGGCAGATCGAGCGGGCGGCCAGACGCGCGGGCCCGCTTCTTGAGCGGTTGCCCGAACGAAATTCGGCGCGCGAGAACTCTCCCTTGGCTCCCATGAGACCCGAGGAGAGGCTCCTTGCAGATTTTCGGGGCACGGGAATGACCATTGGACTTCATCCTATGGCCTATAAAAGGCCGCAACTAAGAAAAGAAGGGGTGCGATCGGCCGCCGACCTTCACCGTTTGCGGAACGGATCGACCGTTCGGATCGCCGGGGCTGTTATCGCCCGGCAGCGGCCGGGAACTGCGAAAGGTTTTGTGTTTCTCAGCCTCGAAGACGAAACAGGCATCACCAACGCCATCATCACGCCTCAACTGTTTGAGGAAGATTATGCGGCCGTGGTCCAGCAACAATTCTTACTGATTGATGGCAAGCTGCAAAATCAAGAGGGTGTAGTTTCCGTGAAAGCAGAACACGTCCGTCCGCTGCCGGTGGCATTCGCCGAAATGGCCTCACATGACTTCTATTGAGGCTCTATTTTGAGGACGGTGCTTTTAGCAGTGTAATCCTCTGCGCGGCTATCTCGCCGCTTTCGGCAAGATCGCCCTCCACTCTGATCCTCAGGCCCACTTTAAGGTCAGTGCTGTGGGCGGGCTTGCCCTCTTCATCCTTAAACTCGGTCTTGTCATCGTAGCTCACATGGAAAATGATATTGTCCTCAGTGTGAACGGTGAGCTTGTTGTGATCCAGAGTATTGACGGTTCCCTCCAAAGTGAAATCCATTTCGGGAGCCGCGCGCACAATTGCAGTCGGCTGCCTGTCAGAGCCTGAGTTCCATGCGCCGGCAGGCAGAAACATCACTAAGGCCATTGAAAGGGAGGCAGTGCGTAAGAAGAACATAGTTTACCCTCTGGGCCTAGTATAACCCAAAGGGAGGTGCCAGGATACCGGGGTCGGGCCCCAAGTTTGTGTCGACGGTTTTTAAAGGTGGTACAATTCGTGCCGGACGCATCGAACCATCGGCTGCACGCCAGAAATGGAGGCCGCACTTGCAATTCACGTGTGCTCTATTGGCTAGTTTGTGCCCTGTTCGTGGTATTTGTGTCATATGTTTTCTAAAAAGGCGCAAGAACCTCGAACCAAATAACTCCGTCTTTGCTTACCAGAACCCGATTACCCGTGATCTTAATTAGGTGATACTGGGCCGTATAAAAGGATACTGAGTTTTCGTAAGGGATGACCGCAACATGAAACCAATCGCTCACGGCGCGATCATGTTTTGTGTACTCAGTTTGAACGCAATTGCCCAGACTGAATCTGGAACCATAGTCGCCTTGAACTCTTCTCAGAATGAAATCGTGGTTTCGGCTGACAGCAGAACCGAACTTGAAAGTCGGTATTTCGATAATCGCTGTAAGATCACCGCACTGGGCAATAAGCTCATATTTGCGGCGTCTGGACACACTGGGTACGGAACAGCGAACTCCACAACAGGTGGAGTTATCAACATGCAATGGGACACCCATGTGATTGCTAGAAAGGAATTCATCCGCTTGGCCGAAAAGCAGACAGTGCACAACTTTCCACTTACTAATCAAATCAGAAGTAAGTAGACATAAATGAAGCTATCGGCTATACTTCGGGCATGGCTACGCAAGA
>Ga0209415_10007771_pt1 | contig 18663 bp, 25 predicted proteins | sample PeaSoiSIISIP2007_FD_187696 | JGI IMG/M metagenome (GOLD analysis project Ga0209415, IMG submission 187696) | Peat soil microbial communities from Weissenstadt, Germany - SII-SIP-2007 (SPAdes) (version 2) | ecosystem: Environmental > Terrestrial > Soil > Wetlands > Peat | place: Germany...
GGAGGGGCGATGTGTCGCGGCTGTCTTTCCGACCGCCGGTCGGAAAGACAGCCGCGACACATCGCCCCTCCCGTCCAACCACTCCAACTGAAGGGTCCCAAGGGCTGTGCCCTTGGCGGGGCTCCAAAGGGCAGAGCCCCTTGGTGGGGTCCAGGGGCAAAGCCCCTGGCCTTGCTTCGTTCACACGATTGCCCTGAAGGCTGCGCCGCCGGCAGCACCGTGAATGTTCAGTCGCCGGCAAGCGCCTCCAGGCTGCGCCCGCCACTGTCCAGGAACGGCAACCGGCTGACCAGCAACGCCAGAGCGAACAATGGTATCGACAGGATGACGATCGAGGTGGTGAACCCGACCGTTGCCACACCGACCGGGATGAGAAAGATGTTGATCGCGATCGCCAGCCGGCACGCGGCGTTGCAGAAGCCTTGCGAGCGGCCGCGCAGCCGCGTCGGGAACAGCTCGCTCGACCACACCCAGGTCAGCACCGCGGGGCCGAGCCAACTGAAGAAGCTGAACGCGAAGAAGCCGATGACCAGCAATGGCGGATGGCCCGGTCCGGCGAACGCCATGAACAGCGCCGCGCAGGCCTCGGGAATGGCGGCGATGTAGAGCAAACGCCGTCGGCCGATGCGGTCGATCAGCAGCAGGCCGACCAGCACGCCCACCAGGCTGGTGCACCAGACCAGCGAGCTGAACAGCAGCGTGGTCTGGTTGGACAGCGCTCCGACGGTGCGCAGCACGAAAGGCGCTGCGATGGTCGAGAGCGGGCCGGAGATGCAATTCAGGAAAAAGACCAGCGCAACCAGCAGCACGCGCGACCGAAACGGCGGCCGGAACAACTCGCCATAGGAGCCGGCACGCGTGCTGAGGCGGGACAGCGAAGTCGCGTCAGCCGCAATGCCGAAGCCGTGCAACACCTGCTGTGCTGCCTCGGTGCGGCCATGCGACAACAGCCAGCGCGGTGACTCCGGCAGCGCCTGACGGCCCAGCAGCACCAATGCCGCGGGCACCGCCGCGAGACCGAACATCCAGCGCCACGCGTCGGGTCCGGTCCAGGCCATCAGTGGCAGCGCGATCAGGTTGGAGGTCATCGCGCCGAAGATCCACATGATGTTGAGCAGGGACCCGGCGATGATGCCGCGGCGATGGCGCGGGGCGATCTCGGCGAGGTAGGCAGCGCTGGTTGGGATGTCCATGCCGACACCGACACCGACCAGGAAGCGCGCGATGAAAAGCTGCGGCACCGAATTGACGAAGGCCGACAGGATGGAGAACACGACGAAGAACAGCAGGTTCGCAATGAAGATGGCGCGCCGGCCCCAGCGGTCCGACATGTCGCCGAACACCAGCAGGCCCAGCATGGCGCCGAGGAAGGTGGAGGCGCCGAGCGCTCCTGTCTCGGCCGGCGATAGGTGGAATTGCGGGCGGAGCAGGATCAGCGCCGCGCCCATGACGATCAGGTCGTAGCCGTCGATGAACTCGCCGAACGCCACCAGCACGGCGGCGTAGCGTTGGCGCGGCGACAGCGGACGGTTGTCGAGGTCCGCCAGCGATGCCGGCGCCGCTTCGGCTGTTTCCGCCACGACGATTTCCCCTTGAGTTATCCAACAAAACCTCTCCCGCTGCGCGGGAGAGGTCAAGGCGCGTTAGCGCCGCGGGTGAGGGTGAAGCAGTTCGCTCCGCTGCTGTATCGTGCCGCGATGCTGGTTCGTTGTGAGTGTGCCCAGGGCGACATTTCCGCGATGACCGCCGCCGGCGGTCAGGAGGCTTCTCACTCAACCTGAGTCGCGAACAAATCTTGCGTCGCCTGACGGCTGTGGGTTGACGCAATGATCGCTTCCACATACAGAAGCATGTCTTGGCGGTACTGAACGATCAAGAATCTTGGGGGGGACCGCATATCATGGTCTTGCGTGCCGGATTACCGGCATCGGCAACGCTGTTCGGCCTGTGCGGCCTGCTGCCGAACCAAGTCCATGCCGGGCTCCGTGGTGCCGGAAACACGGTGCAAGCGTTCTATTACAATCCGGCTACGCTGACTCTGCTGGGTTCGCCCCTTGCCAGCCTGATCGTGCTGCGCCGCGGGCGGAAACGCTGACCGGGACCAGGCCGCCGGAGGCACGCGGATGACGCAATCCGCGGACCTGGCCATGAAACATCGCTCGCCGCGAGAAGGAGGACACGATGTCGATTGCTTATGTTGGAGAAATCCGGCCATTCGCCGGGAACTTTGCCCCGGTCGGATGGGCGCTCTGTGACGGGTCACTGCTGCCGATTGCGAACTACACTGTGCTTTTCCAGTTGATCGGCACGACGTATGGCGGCAACGGACAAACCACGTTCGCACTGCCGGATCTGCGGGGCCGCGCCGTAATTCATCAGGGTACCGGCACCGGATTGTCGCCGTACGTCATGGGCCAACAGGTCGGGCTGGAAACGGTCACCCTCGCCGCCGCGCAGATGGCCAGCCATACGCACTCCTTCGCCGGGACCACCGCCGCCGGGAACACCCCAACCCCCAGCCCATCGGGCGTGCTGGCGAGTACGCCCTCCGGCTCTCCCATCTATGACGGCAGCGCTACTGCGGTCGCCCTTTCGCCTCAGGCGGTGACCTCCGCGGGCGGATCCCGGCCGCATAACAACCGACAGCCATACTTGGCGATCACCTACATCATCGCGACCGAAGGTCTCTACCCAAGCCAGAGCTGAACGGGCACCGCCGCGCCGGCGGCGACATCGCCCGATGGCGCCCTCGCCGCGCGACTCACAGGAGCATACCCCGATGGACCCCTATATCGGCGAACTGAGACTCTTCGGCTTCAACTTCGCACCGACCGGCTGGTTCCAGTGCAACGGTCAACTGCTGCCCATCAGCCAGTATACCGCATTGTTTTCGATCCTCGGAACAAACTACGGCGGCAATGGGCAGACCAACTTCGCGCTGCCGAACCTTCAGGGCATGGTGCCGATCGGCCAGGGCTCGGGCCCGGGTTTGAGCCCATTCGTCGTGGGTCAAACTGGCGGCGAGCCGACGCACACGCTGGTGTCGAATGAGATGCCGACGCATTCCCATTCCCTGACCGGCAAGCCCGTGGCCGCGGTGAATACCACGCCGGCGGCCGGCTCCACCCTCTCGGAAGGTCATGGGAGCGCACTGAATTCCGCGTTCCATGTCAACACCTACACCACCAACAGCCCGGGGACGACCCTCAATCCCGCCGCGGTGGGCGGTGCCGGCAGCGGGGCGGCGCATGACAACATGCAACCCTCGCTGACGATGAACTGGTGCATCGCCATGCAAGGGCTATACCCCCCGCGGAGCTGACCCGACATTGGACCGTGCTTGCTGAAACCAGTTCCATGCGGCGGCGAACATCGGACCGCCGGTTTCGCACCAGACAAAGGAGATAGCGTCGATGGCGGACCCGTTCCTTGGAGAAATCAGGGCATTTAGCTTCGCATACGCTCCCCAGGGCTGGGCGCTGTGCAATGGACAAACGTTGCAGATCAACCAGAACCAGGCGCTGTTCGCACTGCTTGGGACCACCTATGGCGGGAACGGCGTACAAACGTTCATGCTGCCCGACTTGCGAGGCCGCGTGGCGCTGCACGTTAGCGGCACATCCCCCCAGGGGCAGATCCAGGGTGAGGAAGCCGTCGTGCTCACGACCGCGCAACTGCCGGCGCACACCCATGTTGTCAACGCCGCAAACAATGGCGCGGCGAATGCCACCAACGTTCCCGGCCCGACGGTCATCCCTGGAAGCGGGTCCACCAACCAGTCCGGCAACCCCGCGGTGTCGATCTACAGCAACAGCGCCTCCAACGTCGCTCTGGCGCCGCTCGCTGCCAACGGCTCCGGTCAGGGGCATGAGAACCGCATGCCGTCTTTGGTGATGAACTACTGCATCGCGTTAAGCGGGATCTTCCCGTCACGGAGCTAAGCGGTCAGTTGAACGCGACCTGGTAGTCCTGCCGGTCGCGCGCCGCAGTGTGAATTGGCATGATGTGCAGCGCGAGGTCCGGGCCGCCGTCCAGGGCCACGTCGTACAGCCCCTCGGGGAGCACATCGTCTGGAGGACCGCGCAGGATCAGCGTGAACGGCTCCCGTGTCATACCGTCCCAGCCCGGCCATTTGGTTGTATTGACCGAGACAAGCGTCAGAACGCGGTGCTGGCCTTTGGGCGTGACCGTCTTGCCCACATGGGCCGCGAAGTCCCGCGCTGTCAAAACTCGCGACATCACACCAGTCTCCACCCTGGTCCGCCGATGATACGGAATGGCGCGGATGCGGTCGAGCCGGTCATGACGCAACACGGCACCTTGAGGCTGCGGCCCGAAACCGCTGCCGACGCAGCGTTCCTGTTCGCTCTTCATGAGAGCGTCAAGGGCGCGGAACTGGCGCTGATGCCGGTTGCCGATCCGATCCGGCGGCAGTTGCTGGACATGCAGTTTCGCGCGATGATCATGAGTTACCGTTCGGGGTTCCCGGCGGGACGTTTCGAGGTCATTACGCTGAATGAGGCGCCGATCGGCAGGCTGATCACCGACAGCGACCAGGGCCGGTTTCACATCGTTTATATCGCTTTGCTGCCGGAATGGCGAAACCGCGGGATCGGCACGGTCCTGATGACATCGGTTCTCGACCAGCCGCGGCGCGGGGGAACAACCTGCGAAGCAACCGTCGCCCTGGACAACCTCGCGTCCCTGCGTCTCTGGTCTCGCCTCGGCTTTACCGAGCGAGAGCGCAACAGCACCGATCTCGTCCTGGAATGGCGACCGTCCTGAGCCGTGGCCTGGCGCCGGCTGCCCACCGTGATGGCCAGGCTTGTCCCGGCCACCCACGCCTTTCCGTGGCCTCCGCAGCATAGGCGTGGATAGCCGGCACAAGGCATGCCCCGGGCGCTTGTCCCTGGAGCAGGCCATGACGGGATGGCGACAACATTGCCCAATCCCCACCGCCGTGCTCATGTCCGCAGGTCCAATCGAACAACTTGCAAGCCGAGGGGAGCGAACCCACCATGGTCAAGCTGGACGTCAACGGCCACCTGCACGAAGTGGACGTCGATCCCAACACTCCCCTGCTCTGGGTGATACGCGAATGGCTCGGCATGACCGGCACCAAGTATGGCTGCGGCATCGCCCAGTGCGGCTGCTGCACCGTCCACCTGAACGGCGTGGCGGTCCGCTCATGCTCCATGCCGGTCAGCGCAGTCGGCGGCGCCAAGATCACCACCATCGAGGGCCTGTCGCATGACGGCGCCAGCCACCCGGTGCAGATAGCCTGGCTGCAGCACGACGTGCCGCAATGTGGCTACTGCCAGTCCGGCCAGATCATGGCGGTCGCCGCCCTGCTGAAGCAGACGCCAAAACCGACCGACGCCGAGATCGCCGATGCGGTCAGCAACATCTGTCGCTGCGGCACCTATCAGCGGATCCGCGAGGCGACCCACACCGCCGCCGCGCTGACCACCAAGGCGTGAGGAGGCAACCATGAGCAATCGCATCGCGCTGGGCCGCCGCTGCTTCATCGCCACCGCCGCCGCCGTGGGAGGCGGGCTCATGCTCGGCTGGCACACGCCGGCCGGGGCCGCCGAAACCGCCGGAGCCGAGGTCGGCATCTGGGTGGTGATCGCCCCCGACGACACCGTAACGGTACGCATTGCGCGCTCCGAGATGGGGCAGGGCACGATGACCGGCCTCGCCCAACTGGTCGCCGACGAACTCGACTGCGACTGGACCAAGGTGCGCGCCGAATTCGTTCCGCCCGAGGTGAACCTCGCCAACAAACGCGCCTGGGGCGACATGTCCACCGGCGGCAGCCGCGGCATCCGTGCCTCGGTGGTCTATGTGCGTCAGGGCGGCGCCGCGGCGCGCGCCATGCTGATTTCCGCGGCCGCTGCGCGCTGGAAGGTGCCGGCGGCGGAATGCACCACGTCGGCCGGCGTGATCACCCACAAGCCGACCGGTAGGAAACTGCGTTACGGCGAGGTGGCGGCCGACGCGGCAAAGCTGCCGGTGCCGGCCGACGTTCCGGTGAAGCAGCCGAGCGACTGGAAGATCATCGGCAAGCGCGTCAAGCGGTTGGACACCAAGGACAAGCTCAACGGCAAGCTGGTGTACGCCATCGACGTGCAGCTTCCGGACATGCTGAATGCGGCGATCGCGCAGTGCCCGGTGTTCGGCGGCAAGCTGGTCTCGTTCGAGGCCGACCGCGTCAAGGCGATGCCGGGCGTGCGCCAGGTGGTGGCGGTGGGCGACAACGCCGTCGCCGTGGTGGCTGACAAGTGGTGGCAGGCGAAGACCGCGCTGGGGCAACTACCGGTCGTCTGGGACGAAGCCGGCAAAGGCAACGTGGACAGCGCGCAGATCGCCGAATTCCTCAAGCTGGGGCTGGACGCGCTGGACGTTGCGCTGGGCCAGAAGCACGGGGATTTCACCGCGGCACTGACCGGCGCGGCGAAGACGGTCGAGGCGGTCTACGGCACGCCGTACCAGGCCCACGCGACGATGGAGCCGATGAACTGTACGGCGCTGGTCAACGGCGATCAGGTCGAGATCTGGGTGGCGTCGCAGAACGGCGACGCGTCGCTGGCGGCGGCGGCGGAAGCGGCGGGCGTGAAGCTCGCCAACGTGAAAGTGCACAAGACGATCCTCGGCGGCGGCTTTGGCCGGCGCGGACAGCAGGACTACGTGCACCAGGCTGTGCTGATCTCGAAACAGGTTCCCGGCAAGCCGGTGAAGCTGATCTGGTCGCGCGAAGAGGACATGCAGCACGACTTCTATCGGCCGGTCATGCAATGCAAGCTTACCGGCGGCCTGGACGCGCAGGGCAACCTGACGGCACTGCACGCGCGGTTGTCCGGCCAGTCGATCCTGGCGTACCTCGCGCCGTCGCGCATGGAGAACGGCGTCGACAAACTCGCGTTCCAAGGTTGGCTGCAAGACGAATTCGGCTACATGGCGATTCCGAACCTGCTGATCGATCATGCGGTGCGCAATACCCACGTGCCGGTTGGGTTCTGGCGTGGCGTGAACCACAACCAGAATGCGATCTTCATGGAGAGCTTCATCGACGAGCTGGCACATGCCGCAGGCAAGGACCCGCTGGCGTTCCGCCGCTCGATCATGGGGAAGAATCCGAAGCACCTTGCGGTGCTGGAAGCGGTGGCGAAAAAGGCCGGCTGGGGCACGCCGCTGCCGAAGGGTGTGTATCGCGGCCTGGCACAGAACGGCGGCTTCGGCAGCTATGTGGCGGCGGTTGCCGAGGTATCGGTTTCACCCAAAGGCGAACTGAAGATTCTGCGAATCGTCGCAGCGACCGACCCGGGCTACGCGGTCAATCCGGATATGATCGACGCGCAGGTGCAGGGCTCGTTCGTTTATGGCCTGAGCGCGGTGCTGTACAGCGAAAACACCATCGCCAAGGGTCGCATCGTCGAGAGCAATTTCGACACCTATCAGGTGATGCGGATGAACGACATGCCGAAGGTCGAGACGATCGTCGTGGCATCCGGCGGGTTCTGGGGCGGCGTCGGCGAGCCGACTATCGCGGTGGCGGCGCCGGCGGTGCTGAACGCGATTTTCGCCGCCACCGGCAAACGGATTCGCACCCTGCCGCTGCGTCAGCACGACCTCGCCAGCACATGACGGTACATGTGCGCGGGCAATTTCCTCCCCCTCCCCTTGTGGGAGGGGGTTGGGGGAGGGGTGCGTTCAACCAGCGACAGCAGTTGTACGTACCCCTCCCCCCTACCCCCTCCCACAAGGGGAGGGGGAGGAAATTGTCCTTACTCCCACTCGGCCTACTGCTCCTCTGCGCGGCCTCCCCGCCGCCGGGTGCGTCGAGTTGCTCGGGTTGTCACGCGCCGGCTTCGGCAGCGACGGAAGTGCCGGTGATCGCCGGCCAATCAGCCGACCAGACCGCCGCCTTGCTGGAAGCGTTCCGTAACGGCACCCGCCCCGCCACGGTCATGAACCGCATCGCCAAAGGGTTCACGCCGCAAGAGTCGCAGGCGATTGCCGTATGGTGGGCGGCGCAGCGATGAGGCGCCGCGCGATCCTGGCTGCCGCCCTGGCGGCGCCGTTCATCGCGCGCGCCCAGGCCGTGCCGCGCATCGTGGTGATCGGCGGCGGGTTCGCCGGCGCCACTGCAGCGCACTTCCTCCGCCGTGCCGCTTCGCCGCCGGACGTCGTCTTGATCGAACCCAACCCGATCTTCACCGCCTGTCCGTTCAGCAACGAGGTCATCGCCGGTCTGCGCGACATCGCGGCGCAACGCTTCGGCTATCAGGCCGTCGCTGCCCGCGGCGTGCGGGTGGTGCAACAAGCGGCCACCGCGGTGGATGCCGCGAACCGCGGCGTCACGCTCACCGACGGCAGCGTGCTGCACTACGATCGCCTGGTGCTCTCGCCGGGCATCGACATCGCCTGGGGTGCGTTGCCGGGCTACGACGAGGCCACCGCCCAGCGCATGCCGCATGCCTGGAAGGCGGGAGAACAAACGCTGCTGCTGCGGCAGCAGCTTGAGGCCATGCCGGACGGCGGCGTGGTGGTGCTGTCGGCGCCGGCCAATCCGTATCGTTGCCCGCCTGGTCCGTACGAGCGCGCCAGCCTGATCGCCTATTACCTGAAAACCCACAAACCGCGCTCAAAGCTGATCCTGCTCGATGCGAAGGACGTGTTCTCCAAGCAGAAGCTGTTCCAGGCGGCATGGACAAAACTCTATCCCGCGCTGCTGGAATGGGTGTCGCTGTCGGATGGCGGCAACGTCACGCGGGTCGATCCCGCAACCAACAGCTTCGAGACCGATTTCGGCACGCACAAGGCGGATGTCGGCAATGTCATCCCGCCGCAGCGCGCCGGACGCATCGCCGCGCTCGCCGGCGTGGCCGACCGTACCGGCTGGTGTCCGATCGATCCCGTCACATTCGAATCGAAGCTGCAGCCGGGGATCCACGTGATCGGCGACGCGGCGATCGCCGGCGCCATGCCAAAAGCCGCCTTCGCCGCCAATGCCCAGGCGAAGGTCTGCGCCGACGCGATTCTCCAGTTGCTGGTAGGCGCCACGCCGGTAGATCCGCGCCTCATCAACACCTGCTACAGCCTCGCCGCGCCGGGCTACGGCTTCTCGGTCGCCGGCGTGTATCGTCCGATGAACGGCCAGCTTACCGATATCGCGGGCGCCGGCGGCACCAGCCCGCTGGACGCGCCAGATGCGCAGCGTACGGTGGAAGCGGAGTACGCTGATTCCTGGTTCAAGACCATCACGCATGAGACGTTCGGTTGAGGCAGCCACGGCGGTGGCGGCACTCGCGGTCTTGCTCGGCGGCGCCGCGCCGCTGGTGGCCTATCGCATCGACGGCGACAGCATCGCCGCGTCGCTGACCGGCCGTCCCGGCGACCCGACGCGCGGCCGGAACATCGTTGCGGACCGGCAGGTGAGCGCGTGCTTGCTCTGCCATTCCGGGCCGTTCCCCGACCCGCATCTGCAGGGCAGCGTTGCGCCGTCGCTGGATGGCGTCGGATTGCACCTGACCGAAGGCCAGATCCGGCTGCGTCTGGTCGATCCGCGGAAACTGAATCCGGACACCATCATGCCGGCCTATTATGCGGTGGACGGACTCAACCGGGTTGGACTCGCGTGGCAGGGAAGGCCGATACTGACGGCCGAACAAATCGAGGATGTGGTGGCGTTCCTGATGACGTTGCGCTCGCCATGATCGCACGCCGGCGCTTCCTGGTGGTGGCCGGCGCAGGGCTGATACTGCCGCTCGCGCCATGCGGTCCGGCGCGCGCCACACCGGCGCAGGTCGCCGCCCTGATCGTCGATCTGGTCGGCGATGCGGTGTTGCGCGACGGGCGAGTCAAGCTCGACCTGCCGGTGATGGTGGAGAACGGCAACGCCGTATCGATGACCGTCAGCGTCGACGCGCCGCACAGTGGGCCGGGCTCGGTGCAAAGCATCGACGTGTTCGCCGAGGGCAATCCGCTTCCGCATGTTGTGCGCTTCACCTTCGGTCCGCGTTCCGGCGCCCCGCGCGTGGCAACCCGCATCCGGCTGGCGACGTCACAGACGGTGATCGCCGTGGCGAAACTCGCCGACGGAAGCTGCTGGCGCGACAGCGTGGACCTGATCGTAACGCTCGCCGCCTGCATCGACGGGGTCTGACGCCATGGTGCGTGTGCTGATCAATGTGCCGAAGCAGGTGAAGCGGGACGAGCCGTTCGAAGTGAAGCTGCTGATCTCGCATCCGATGGAGAGCGGCCAGCGGCGCGACGCTACCGGGCAGCGCATTCCGCGCGACATCATCAACAGCTTCGTCTGCACGTTGGGCGGCGAGGATGTGTTGCGCGCCGAGTTGTTCCCCGCCATCGCCGCCAATCCGTTCCTGGCGTTCTCTGTGGTGGCGGAGCAAAGCGGCACGCTGGTCATGCGGTTTACCGACGACGAGGGGCGGGAGCAGACCGAGACGGTGGAGATAGCGGTGGAATGACGGGCGGCAAGCCCCAGCGCCCTCCTCGTCATGGCGAGCCTTGTGCTGGCCGACCACGCCTTGGCCGCTTGGGTCATGCAGCGACGCGGTCGGCTGTGACCAAGGGGGCAATGGCGCTCGTCGTGGCTCTGCTGGCTGCGGTCGCGCAGGCGGTGGAAAAGCGCTCCGGCTACGACGACGCCAGTCCCTCAACGCGCGCCATGCAGGACGATGACGCGAGCAATCCCGGCTTCTTGTGGGTGCAGCAGGGCGAGACCCTCTGGTCGGAACGCACCGGCGACGCCGGGCGCAGTTGCGCCGATTGCCACGGTGCCGCCGCGCGCTCGATGCGCGGCGTCGTTGCGCGCTACCCGATGTTCGACGGCAAGCTCGGCCACCCGATCACGCTGGAACAGCGCATCAACCAGTGCCGCACCGACCGCCAGGGCGCACCAAAACTGTCACCGGACAGCGACGCCATGCTGGCATTGACCGCGTTTGTCGGCCTGCAATCGCGCGGCCTGCCGGTGCAGGTGTCGATCGACGGTCCGGCCCAACCATTCCTCGCGACGGGAGAGGCGCTGTTCACCGCGCGCCAGGGCCAGCTCAACCTGTCATGCAGCCAATGCCATGACGGGCTGGCGGGACAGCGCCTGGGCGGCAGCGTGATCCCGCAAGGCCAGGTGAACGGCTATCCGGAATACCGGCTGGAGTGGCAGGGGATGGGCTCGCTGTATCGCCGCATCCGCAACTGCCTGGCCGGCGTCCGCGCCGAGCCATTCGATCCGGACGCGCCTGAACTGGTTGCGCTTGAATTGTACCTGGGTTGGCGTGCCAATGGCCTGAAGGTGGAGACCCCCGCCGTCCGCCCGTGACCGCACCGCGCGGGGCCATACGGGCCACCCTCCTTGTCGCAGGCGGCGGCGCCGGCCAGTGTGCGGCGGACCGGAGAGAGGCGGGAATGAGCGACACGATCACGGCCGAGGTCTGCGTGATGGGCGCGGGACCGGTGGGCGGCACGCTGGCCTGTCGGCTCGCGGCCGCTGGCGTTTCGACCGTGGTGGTGGATCGCGCGGCGCTGCCGCCTATGGAGAATCCGGCCTTCGACGGCCGCGCCTACGCCATCGCCACGGGTTCGCGCGACCTGCTGGTAACTGCCGGGCTGTGGGAACGGCTGCCGGTGCCGCCCAACCCGATCCTCGATATCCGCGTGAGCGACGGGCGGCTGGGACGCCGGGCGTCGCGGCTGCACCTGCATTTCGACCACCACGAGGCGGGCGAAGACGCCGGTCCCTTCGGTTGGATGGTGGAAGCACGCAGCCTGCGCATGGCGCTGAACGGATTTTTCCCCACCCTGCCGGCGCTACGCGTGTTTGCCCCCGCCACCGCGACGGTGGAGCGGCACGCGGACGGCGCTACCGTGCGCATCGCCGGCGGGCCGGAGTTGCACTGCCGGCTGGTGGTCGCCGCCGAAGGCCGCGATTCGCCGTTGCGCGAGGCAGCCGGCATCCCGGTCACCCGGCTGCCTTACGGGCAGACCGGCATTGTCTGCGCCATCAGCCACGAGAAGCCGCACCACAACCTGGCGCTGGAGCATTTTCTCCCGTCCGGCCCGTTCGCCGCGCTGCCGATGGGACCGAGCGCGGATGCCGAACTGGGTGGCGCAGCGAACGTCTCCGCCATCGTCTGGACCGAGCGCACGCCGATCGCGGAACGAATGCTGCTGCTGGACGATGCGCGGCTCGCGGCGGAAATCGCGCGGCGTCTCGGCGGGCATCTCGGCGCGGTGCACACAGTGGGGCGGCGCTGGTCGTATCCGCTGTCGGCGATGCTGGCGCACCGCTACGTCGATACGCGGCTGGCATTGGCCGGCGACGCGGCGCACGGCATCCATCCGATCGCCGGCCAGGGGCTGAACCTGGGTTTCCGCGACGCGATCGCCCTGGCGGAACTGGTGACCGAGGCGGCCGGCCGCGGCGAGGATCCGGGCGCGCCGGGGTTGCTGGCGCGGTATCAGCGTCGGCGCCGGCCGGACAATATGCTGATGCTGGCGATGACCGACGGGCTGGACCGGCTGTTCAGCAATGACAACCGGCTGCTGCGGCTGGCGCGCGATGTCGGCATCGCCGCAGTGGATCGCACACCACCGTTGAAGCGGCTGTTCATGCGGCGGGCGATGGGACTGGCGGGTTGAAGCTGCGGGCCGGAAGGACTACTTCTGACTGGTCAAATTGACCAATCAACCACGTGAGATAGTCGATGCACGAGGTTCAGGCTTCCGAGGCCAAGGCGCACTTGTCCGAATTGCTGGATGAGGTGGAGCGCGGCGAGACGATCGTGATCACCCGTCACGGCCGCGCCATCGCGCGCATCGTTCCAGAAGAAGAGCGCCGGCGCGAGGACATCCGCCAGGCCATCGCGGACATCAGGGAATTGCGTAAGCACACAGGAAAAATGACTCTGGAGGAGATTCTAGCCTCCCGGCACGAAGGCCACAAATACTGATGCCGTTGGTTCTCGACGCATCGATTGCGGCATGCTGGGCACTCAAGGACGAAGAAGACCCGTTGGCTACGGCTGTGCTTGCGCAGCTCGAAACCGAAGAAGCCTACGTACCGGCCGTCTGGTGGTTCGAACTGCGCAACGCTCTGATTGTTGCCGAACGCCGTTTGCGTTTGAGTGTGTCGGACACCGGCACGTTTCTCGCGCGGTTGTCACGTTTTCCGATCATCATCGATCGCGATCCGCGGGAATTGGATATGCTATCAATGGCTCGTCGCCATCGGCTCACGATATACGACGCCGCGTATCTCGAATTGGCCCACCGAGCGGGCGTGCCGCTCGCGACGTTGGACGGCCCACTCGCACACGCTGCACGCGCGGAGCATGTGCCGTTGCTGGGGGATGGCGCCTGATCGTCCCTCTTCGATCGCCCGCCTCTGGGCTGATCCCGATCCGCCGGTTATCCTGCCGCCATCCAGGAACGCAACGCACCGGAGGAGAGGAATAATCCATGGCGCCCAAAATCATCGTCGCCGACAACCCGATGAACGACAACGACGTCGCACGTGAGTTGGCACCGCCCGGCTTCGAGTTGGTCATCACCCGTCCCGACACTCCGGAGTTCAACGCCGCGCTGCCCGACGCCGAATACATGGTCGGCTTCGGCGCTCCCTCGATGAACGACGGCTTCTACAAGACCGCGTCCAAGCTCAAGCTCGTCCAACTGCTCTCCGCCGGCTACGACCGCTGCGATATCGAGGCGGCACGCCGCGCCCGCGTGCCGATCTGCAACAACGGCGGTGCCAACGCCATCGCCGTTGCCGAGCACGCGATGCTGCTGATGTTGGCAGTGTCGCGGCGGCTGATCTGGCAGCACGACAACGTCGCCGCCGGCCGCTGGCGCGGCAACAACTGGGCCGAGGTGAAGCTTTATGAATTGGACGGCCGTAAGCTCGGCATCATCGGTCTCGGCAGGATCGGCAAGAAGGTCGCGCGGATGGCGCAGGCCTTCGGCATGGACGTGCAATATTTTGATGTCGCGCGGCTGACCGAGGACCAGGCGGACGCCCTGCGCGTGCGCTTCCGGCTGATGGACGAAATCCTCCGCACCTCCGACATCGTGTCGCTGCACGTGCCGCTGACGCCGCTGACCCGGCACATGATCGGCGCGGCCCAATTCAAGCTGATGAAGCCGACCGCGTATCTGATCAACACCTGCCGCGGTCCCGTGGTGGACGAGCCGGCGCTGTACGAGGCATTGCTCAACAACACCATCGCCGGCGCCGGACTCGACGTGTTCGAGCAAGAACCGCCACCGCCGGACAACAAGCTGTTCGGGCTGCCCAATGTTGTGCTGACCGCGCACTTCGCCGGCCCCACCTGGGACAATCAGTACGCCCGGTTCCGCAATGCGTTCGACAACGTGCAGCGCGTGTCCCGCGGCGAGAAGCCGCTATGGGTAATTCCGGAGCTTCAGGAGTAGGCCGAAGGCGCGGAGAGCGGCAATCAGGCAGCCTGAGAGCTGGCCCCGGACGCAGGCGCGGCGAACGCCTCCAGGAAATAGTCGTTGTGCGCCGTATCCAGCACGACGTGCATCGCCGTGGCCAGACGGTTCGCCGCGTCGGCACTCAACAGGTAGGACCAAACCGCCTCCGGATCGTCCGCGTTGATCTGCGCAGCGGCCTTGGCGGCCGGCAGCAACCGAAGCGGAACCGTATGCTGTTCTGCCAGTGCCTCGGTAACCCGATCGTAGCCGGTGATCCGATGGACCACGCTCATGGCTTAGCCCTCCGTCGCGGGTCGGCTTGCTTCAACGGCCGGCCGTCGCGGGGATCAAATTCCCCGAGATGCCTGCCATGGGGACTGTACATCTCCACGGTTCCATGTTGGTAGTCCCATTCGAAAATTCGCCCGGAATCGTCCCGCCAACGAGCGCGATATCGGCCACTCTGGTCGGGCCTGGGGCGGACCCGACGCGTTCCAGGGAATCCCGGCAGCGGTCCGTCAATCGGTGAGTGATAGGGACCTTCAGTGGTCCCGGCACCTCGCGGCGGCTGCATGCTCGATCCATGCGGCCATTCCTGCTAACATTCGGTAAAAGTCAGGATGGATCCTACGCCATCCGCCGCTGAGCCAGCGCGCTGGGCAGTTGTGTGATGGCACGGTCGATCAGCCCTGCATCCGCGTCGGCCGACAGACCATCGGCGATCACCTGCCGCGCCGCGATGGTGGCGACCTCGGCGGCGGTAAGCCGCACGTCGTCCACCGCCGCCTTCTCGGCCGCGGCGATGCGATCCACCGCCATCTGCTCTCTACGCTTGGCCGAGGCTTCCGCCTCCGCCATCGCGGCCGCGGCGACCCGGGCTGCCTCGGCCTGGGCGCCCTCGATCAGCGCCTTCGCCTCGGCCAGCGCCTGGACGCGGCGTTGCTCGGCGTCGCGCAGCATTTCCTCGGCCTCACGGCGCAGGCGGGCGGCTTCCTCCAGCTCGGCACGCACCTTCGCGGCGCGGCCGTCGAGCATACCGGCCAGTGCCGACCACAGCTTCCGGCCGAACAGCACGAAGAACAGAATGAAGGCGATCGCCACCCAGCTACGCGGCTCGGCGAAGAAGCTCTCTTCGTGCATGGCGACTACGCCCCTTTCAGCCGACGCCGCGCGCCGACAGCGCCTGGGCGATCGCGCCGTCCAGCCGCGCTTGCTCCGGCTGCGCGCCGGTCAGACGGGCGATCACGGTGGAGGCTGTCTCGGTGGCGACCTGGCGCAGCGCGCCCATCGCCGCCGCCCGCGCCGCCGCAATGCGCGCTTCTGCCTCCTGGAGCTGATGCTCCAGCCGCTCGTTCAGCGTTACGGCCTGCTTCGCCGTGGCCGCCTTCGACGCGTCCAGCGCGGCGCTGATCGCCGCCTGCGCCTCGGCGCGTGCCTTGGCGGTGGCCTCGGCCACCTCCGCCGCCGCTTGGTCCGACCGCGTCTTGGCCTGCTGCGCGTTCTCCAGGTCGCGAGCGATGTGGTTTGCCCTTTCCTCTAGCACCGAGGCCACCTGAGGCAGCGCGAAACGCGACGCCAGAATGTACAGCACGATGAAGATGATCGCGCCCCAGACCACCTGCCAGGTGGTCAGCGGGGTGGTGAAATCGAGCTGCGGCATGCCCTTCGCCATGGCGGCGATCGGCAGCAGCAGAAGCGCGGCAAGCAGCAGCCGCATGGAGGTCAGACGAACAGGATGATGAAGGCGATGACCAGGGCGTACAGCGCCACGGCCTCGGTCAGCGCGAAGCCCAGGATCGCCAGGCCGAACACGCGGTCGCGGGCGGCGGGATTGCGCGCCACGCTGTTGACTAGCGCGGCGAAGATGTAGCCGATGCCGACGCCCACGCCGGACAGCGCGATCACGGCGAGGCCGGCACCAATTTCCTTGGCGGAAGCGAGATCCATTCGTCGGGTTCCTTTCGTTGCGTCGGTTGCGCCGTGGCAAACCATGCCGCCGACGCCGACAGGGTTGTCGTGCGTTAGTGCAGGTGCACCGCGTCGTGCAGATAGATGCAGGTGAGGATGGCGAACACATAGGCCTGTAGCGTTGCGACCAGGATTTCGAAGCCGATCAGCGCGACGTTCACCGCCAGCGACAGTGCGGCCGGGACCCAAAAGATCACGCCGGCGGCGCCCAGCATGACGACGAAGGCGCCGAACACCTCGAGCATCACGTGGCCGGCCATCATGTTGGCGAACAACCGCACCGAGAGCGACATGATGCGCGAGAGGTACGACAGCACCTCGATCGGCACCAGCAGCAGCAGCAACACCTTCGGCACACCCTGCGGAACGAAATAGCTGAACCAATGGAGCCCGTGCAGCCGCAGGCCGACAACAGTGCTCATGACGAACACCGCCAGGGTCAGCGCAAGCGTCACAACGATATGGCTGGTGAAGGTGAAGTCGTATGGCCAGACGCCGAGCAGATTGCCGAACAGGATGAAGAAGAACAGGGTGAAGACGAAGGGGAAGAAGCCGCGTCCTTCCGGCCCGATCGTGTCCACGCACATCGAATAGATGAATTCGTAGGCCATCTCGGCGGCGGATTGCAGGCGGCCGGGCACCATGGCGCGCGGCCGCATGCCGAGCCACAGCAGGCCGAGCGTGAGCAGGCCGGCGAAGATCATGAACAGGTTGGACTGGCTGAAATGCACCGAAGCGCCGAGCGGTCCCAGCGCGGTGTGGAGCTGGAACTGGCTCAGCGCGTCAATGCTGGATCCTTCCGCTGCCACCGTCGTCGTGTCCCCTGTCAACCCGCTGCCGTGCCCGCGGTCGAACTGCCCGCGGTCGAAATGCTCGTAGGCCTAGTGATCCTTCGGCGCAAAGCTGCGCCAAACGTTCAGCACTCCCGCCGCGCCGCCGAGCAGTACGAATACCGCGAGGAAGATGGGCCTGGCGCCGAACAGCAGGCTCAGCCCATAGCCGATGGCAACTGCCACCACCAGGGCGGAAACCAGTTCGATGCCCACCCGCAGACCAATCCCCCAAGGGGACTGGCCGAGGCCGCCGGGGTCCATTCCCGGGGATCTCGGCGGAGCATCGAGCCCCTGCCTGCTTCGGGCGGCCTTCAACCGCTCCTCGAAGGAGGGGCCGTCGTCGCCCGGATCGTCGCTCATATTCGCTCCTGGCAACGGCTTGCCGGAAAGCGCGCGCTTGCTACAGGCGGGGTTACGTTGTGTCAAGAATGGCTGACCGCGTACTTTTCTCCCCTCCCGCAAAGGGATCCTCAAGCCGAAGGAGCCTGAGCTCGGGCGCTCGCATCACGATCGGCAACCTTCGGGTTGGTCCTGGTGCATGCGCTTCTGCTGGCGCAACCAGCGGCACGCCGGCCCGCCGATCGGTGTCGCACGGCTGGCGCGTTCCGCACCTCGGGGAGGCTCTGGTGCATCGGGATTTGCCGGCGGTTCGGCCCGGGCGCTCGCTGGCACCGGCCGCGCCGGGGTTGCGAAAATTCGTGCATGAGCTTCTGGCAGATGACGACGAGCCCGGCGAATCCGGGCGGAGGCCACCCTGTCTCACGACCGTCTCGTTTTCTGCAGCGTGAGACCACGAGGCTTGGCGTGAGACGCAGCAGATGCGGATCGAGCCGGCGCAGACCGGGAACCGCTGGATCGGCTGCGTTGCCGGACGCTCCCGATCGCGTCTCACAGCCGTCTCGTTTTATGACCCGCGAGATTGCGACGCAGCCTGCGAGACGCGGCTGAAGCGAGCCGGACCACTGCGACGGGCAACGGCCGCCCCGGTGGGGCATGGCTCTGGGCCGTTGCCGGCAACGCGGGCGCTTTCAGGTGCATGGCTGGATTTGGTGGATGGAGCCTTGGCTGGCGTGCAAGGTCCGGGGGTCCGTCGCAGCAGCGTGCGGCGCGCGTCGAAGCAAGCAAAAATCCTAACGCAGATGAAAAGGTCGATGTACGCAAAACACGCAGATGGGACATGGGCTGCCAAACTGGCGCAGCTTCTCACGGCTCAGTGCCGCGGTCGCAGCCGTGAACGACCATGCCGGGCTCAGGCCCATCTGCGCGTTCTGCGTGCATCTACCTTTTGATCTGCGCTAAGATTCTTGCTTGCTTCGCTGCCTGCCGCACGCTCCCGCCCGAGGGAACGGCACCGCGTTGCGCAGCGGTCGAAGGCATGGTCGTGTGAGAATCACGCATAGCG
>Ga0209415_10007772_pt1 | contig 18663 bp, 19 predicted proteins | sample PeaSoiSIISIP2007_FD_187696 | JGI IMG/M metagenome (GOLD analysis project Ga0209415, IMG submission 187696) | Peat soil microbial communities from Weissenstadt, Germany - SII-SIP-2007 (SPAdes) (version 2) | ecosystem: Environmental > Terrestrial > Soil > Wetlands > Peat | place: Germany...
ACGGTTGCGATATGATGCTGTCTTGACCCGAAGAAGCCTGATTCCCCTCGGCCTGGCGCTGTTTGTCTTCCAGGCCCGGACGGCGGATAAGTTCGCCCTCACGGTCGATAACATCATGCGCGGTCCGGCGCTGGTCGGTTACGAGCCGGCGCAGATCCGCTGGTCGCACGATAGCCAGCGCGTCTTCTTCCAGTGGAAGCAGGCCAGCGACAAGCCGGATGCGCCGCTCGATACTTACGTGGCCGGGCGCGACGGCTCGCCTCCGCGCAAGCTCACCGATGCCGAGGCGAAACAGGCGCCGCCCGCCACCGGCGACCGGTCGCGCGACCAGCGGCTTACTGTTTTCGCGCGCGAAGGCGACCTGTTTCTCTATGACTCGTCCAACGGCCAGGTCCGGCAGGTCACCAACACAAACGAAGCCGAGACCGACCCGCATTTCCTGCCCGACGGCAAACGCATCTATTTCACGCGCGGCGGCAACCTCTACGTCATGGCGCTCGAAACCGGCTATCTGGAGCAGATGACCGACATTCGCAATGCCGGCGCGCCACAGCCGGAGGCTTCAACGGGCGGCGAAGGCGGTTTCGGCGGGCGCGGCGGGCGGGGCGGCCGCGGCGGCGGCGCGCCGGCAGATGCTTCCGGCGAACAAAAGTCTGCCAGCGCCAGCCAGGAGAGCCTGAAAAAGGAACAGAAAGAGCTCTTCGAAACCGTTCGCAATCGCGTGGCCCGGCATGAGGAAGACGAGGCCAAACGCAAAAAGGAACACCCGCGCAAGCCATTCACGCTCGAGGCGCGCCAGTCGGTCGCGGCGCTGCAGCTTTCGCCCGACGAGAAGTACGTCGTCGCCACCGTGGTGGAAACGGCCGGCGCCAAGAACACCACCGTTCCCAACTGGATCACCGACACCGCCTATACCGAAGACGTCAGCGGCCGCTCCAACGTGGGCGACACGCAGTCACGCCCGCGGCTGGCGGTGTTCGATGCCGTGTCGGGCGAAATGAAGTGGGTGGATCACGGCCAGAAAACCGCGCCAGCCGCCCCCCAGTCCGACCCTCTCGCCCCCAACCCGGAACCGGGAGGGCGTGGCTCGCACGCCGCCGGGCCGCCGGACCGCGAGGTACAGCTTTCGATGCCGGCTTGGAGCGAGGATGGCTCCAAGGCCGCGCTCTCGGGCCGCTCCGCCGACAACAAAGACCGCTGGATCTTTGCCCTGGATCCCGCCACCGGCAAAACGCGCGTGCTGGCGCATGACCATGACGACGCCTGGATCGGCGGCCCCGGTGCTTTCACGCTGGGCTGGATGAAAAACGGCCGCGAAGTCTTCTTCCAATCCGAGCGCACCGGCTATTCGCACCTTTATGCGGTGGCCTGGGACGGCGGCGAGCCGCGCGCGCTGACCGCGGGCAATTGGGAAGTGCTGGCGGTGCGCCAGTCGCGCGACAAATCGCATTTCTACATCACGGCGAGCAAGGATTCGCCGTACGAAAATCATCTCTATGAGATGAGCGGCGATGGCGGCGCTCTCACCCGGCTCACTGGCCGGCCCGGCAAGCACACCACCACGCTTTCGCCCGACGAACACTGGATCGCCGACGTCTACTCCTACACCAACCAGCCGCCCGATCTTTACGTGGAGGAGAACCGGCCCGGAGCCGAACCGCAGCGCCTCACCACGTCGCCGGCGCCCGATTTCGCGGCCTACCCGTGGCTCGACGTCCCGATCGTCACCTTCGCCGCGCGCGATGGCGTCCAGGTGCCGGCGCGCCTGTTCAAACCGGCCGGCTTCCGCAAGGGCGGCCCCGGCGTGGTGTTCGTGCACGGCGCCGGATACCTGCAAAATGTCGACCGCTGGTGGAGCGCCAACTACTACCGCGAGTACCTGTTCGACCACCTGCTGATGAGGCGCGGTTTCATCGTCATCGACGTCGATTATCGCGGCTCCGCCGGCTACGGCCGCGACTGGCGCACCGCGGTCTACGAACACATGGGCGGCAAGGACCTGGACGACATCACCGACGCCGCCAACTACCTGGTGGCCCAGCACGGCGCCAGCCCGCAGAAGATCGGCCTCTGGGGCGGCAGCTACGGCGGTTTCATCACCCTGATGGCGATGTTCACCCAGGGCGACACTTTTGCAGCCGGCGCTGCACTGCGGCCGGTGTCCGATTGGGCACTCTACAACCACGGTTACACATCGGACATCCTCAACCTGCCGCAGAGCGATGCGCAAGCGTACCGGCGTTCATCGCCCATCTTCTTCGCCGATGGACTGAAAGGCACGTTGCTGATCTGCCACGGTATGGTCGATACCAATGTAGAGTTTAACGACACCGTGCGACTGGTGCAGCGCCTCATCGAGCTGCACAAAGAGAATTGGCAACTCGCCGTCTACCCGGTAGAGAACCACTCCTTCACCGAGTCGAGTAGCTGGGCTGATGAATATAAACGCATTCTCGCGCTTTTCGAGAAGACGCTAGGCGGCGGATGAAGAAGTACCGGAAGCCCTGAAGTAGTAGGCTGGCAGCGCCGGCCCCACCTTTCGACCCTCCACAGTCTATTCCCGACACCGGTATCATATCGGTTGATCTGGGAGTCCTATATCGGAACACAATCTTGTTGGGTCAATCGGGGAAGGCTAGTCTGTAGTTGCACCCACTCACGCGTCGAGATGGGACCTTCACTTTCCGGCTCGACCGCACGCCACGGGCCGAGCCGGACTCTTCCAGCGCCGCGGCTCGCTACCGTTATTATTTCTTACAGACTGCCGTCAGGAACCGGCCATCCGGCGACAGATGTACCCGCACCAGATCCAGGCCCCCGTGTTCGGTGAGCAGCCAGCGAAACGCTTCCGGGCTGTAGGCATACTGGAAGTTGAGCCCGATGCGTTCCCCGCGCTGCAGCTCGATGTTCTGCGCCACCACGGTGGCGGAAAGATCGGTTTCGGCCCTAAAATAGCGCGTGATCAAGTGCAGCCCTTCGTGGCGCTCGTCGTGTTTCTGGTTGAACCGGAGTTCGCCGTTTGCCTGCTGGATGCCCACGCTTTCGAGCACAGCCCAGATGAAATTGCGCATCGCGGGCCGCGTATTCCGCTCCATGGTCTGCTCGGCATGGTGGATTTCGCCATCGATGATCAGGCGGTCTCCGGGCTTCATGCACTGCGCCACGTAGCGGATCTCGACCAGGGGATCGAGCGAGCTGATGGTGTTGCCGGAGAGCACGAACAGGCGGGGCGGGTCCGCGGCGTCGGCGGCGTAAACCAGGTGCACGGGGCTTGAAATATCCGCCTTAATGGCGGTGGTCTCGATATCCATGTCCTCGGCTTTGGCCGCCGCCAGTTCCAGCAGGCCCTGGCTCGCGTCCACCGGGAAATAGAGGCACTCACAGCCGGAATCCTTCAGGGCTCCCAGTAGCAGGGCGTCGCGTGCTCCGTCGCCGGCGCCGAAGCTGATGACGGGCACGCGCCCATGGAAATGCGAAGCCAGTTCCAAGGCGCTCGACCCCAGTTCCTTCCAGGTCGCCGCCAGGCCGCCGTAAAGATCCTGGTCGGCCGCCAGCGCGGCCCAATCCGCCGCCGAGCGCGGGAACCAGTAAAAAAACTTCTCGGGCAAATCGCGCGCTTCGAAAGCCTCGGTAAACTCCTGCGCGAGGTCCGCTTCGGTCAGAACCACTTCGACTTTCATTTAGATTCCCATAATCTGCATTCCCGAATCGACGAACAGCACGTTGCCGGTTACGCCGCGAGCCAGGCCGCTGGCCAGAAACACGGCGGCGTCGGCCACCTCCGCCGGATCGGTATTGCGCCGCAGCGGGTTTCGCTCGGCGGCTTCCAGGATGCCGGAAAATCCCTTGATGGCCCGCGCCGAAGCCGTCTTCACCGGCCCGGCCGAAATGGCGTTCACGCGAATATTGCGCTCGCCCAATTCGCTCGCCAGATATCGCATGGCAGCTTCCAGCGACGCCTTGGCCACACCCATTACATTGTAATTCGGCACAACCCGCTGCGATCCGAGGTAGGTGAGGGTGGAGATGGAGCCGCCCTCGGTCATCGCCGGAATCACGGCCCGCGCCAGCGCCACCAGCGAATAGGCGCTCACGTCCTGCGCCAGCAGGAAGCCCGAGCGGCTGGTCTCGACGAACGGCCGCGCCAGGTCTTCGCGATTGGCGAAGGCCAGGCTGTGCATCACCGCATGGAGCGGCCGCTTCAGCGCGGCGAGCGCTTCGGTGAGGGCCGCCAGTTCTTCGTCCTTAGTGACGTCGCAAGGGTGAATCAGCGCCACATTGAGATCCGGCGCCAGTTCGTCGATCGCGACCTTCTGCCGCTCGCCGAGATAGGTGAGCACCAGCGTGGCCCCTTCGCGCGCAAATGCCTGGGCGATCGAGTAAGCCAGGCTCCACCTGTTGGCGATTCCGGTAACGAGGGCAAGCTTGCCCTCCAGCAATCTGGACATGAACTACTCAGTGTACCGGAGACCGGGGCGAAGTGTGGAGCGACGGCATCCCTGCGTGGGGCTTCGGCCTTCCACGCACAGTCCGAGGTAGGACAGACGGTCTGTCCTACCTGTTCCCGGCAAGCTGGCTCCGCCCGCGCACGGTCCGGCATCCCGCGCGCGGCAGTGTACACTGGGTTCGAGACCCGCATGGATCTCGCTACCTCCCTCACTTACGTCAAAGGCATCGGTCCGGCGCGCGCCGCGCTGCTCGAAGCTAAGGGTCTCGCCACCGTGGAGGACCTGCTCGGCTACGTGCCGTTCCGGTACGAGGACCGCAGCAACATGAAGACCATCGCCCAACTGGCGCCGGGCGAAATGGCCACCGTGATTGCCGACGTCCGCTCCGCCAGGCTTTCCGGTTTCCGCCGCCGCAACCTGGGGATGTTCGAGGCCCGCTTCAGCGACGCCTCCCGCGCCATCCTGGTGGGTAAATGGTTCCACGGCGGGTACCTGGCGAAGGTGCTGGGCGAAGGCATGAAGGTGGCGCTGTTCGGCAAAGTCGAGTTCGACAGCTACTCCGGCGATCTCACCATGCTGCACCCGGAATTCGAAATCCTGTCCGAAGACGACGATGGCGACGCCACGCTCCACGTGGGCCGCGTGGTCCCGATCTACGAAGCGGTTTCCAAGCTCACCACGCGGCTGTTGCGGACCTTCACGCATCGCATCATCGAGGCGCTGGGGCCGCTCGACGATCCGTTGCCCGCGCATCTGCGCGCCAGCCTCAAGCTGCCCGACCGTTCCACCGCCATCCGCGACACGCACTTTCCGCCCCCCGATTCCGACCTCCGCCTGCTCAACGCATTCCGCTCGCCCGCGCAATTCCGTTTGATCTTCGAGGAGTTCTTCTGGCTGGAGTGCGGCGTGGCGCTGAAGCGTTCCAAAGCGCGCACCGTCACCGGCATCGCGTTCGAAATCAACGATGCCGTACGCGAATGCGTCAAACGCATGCTGCCGTTCAAACCCACCGGCGCGCAGAAGCGAGTCATCGCGGAAATCGCCGCCGATATGCGCCAGCCGCATCCGATGAACCGCCTGCTGCAGGGCGATGTGGGCAGCGGCAAGACCATCGTAGCGGCCGAAGCCGCGGTGATCGCCATCGAAAACGGTTACCAGGTGGCGGTGCTCGCGCCCACCGAAATCCTCGCCGCGCAGCACGGGTTTTACCTGCGCCAGATCCTCTCTCCGCTGGGTTACGTCACCCTGCTGCTCACCGGATCGTTCACCAGCCGCGAAAAAGAGAAATTGAAGCAACTGGTCTCCGCAGGCCTCGCGCACGTGGTGGTGGGCACACACGCACTGCTCGAAAAGGACGTGGAATTCCACCGCCTGGGCCTGGCCATCATCGATGAGCAACACCGTTTCGGCGTGCTGCAGAGGCTTCAGCTCGTGAAGAAAGGTGCGCAGCCGGATGTGCTGGTGATGACGGCGACGCCGATTCCGCGCACGCTGGCCATGACGCTCTATGGCGATTTGGACGTCTCGGTGATCGATGAGATGCCGCCCGGCCGCAAACCCATCATCACCAAGCACGCGACCGCCGACCGCGTGGAGCAGGTCTACAGCTTCCTCAAGCGCCAGGTCGAAGAGGGCCGCCAGGCGTATGTGGTCTACCCGGTGATCGAGGAATCGGAGACCCAGGCCATGAAGGCGGCGCAGAAGATGTATGAGCACCTGTCGCGCGAGGTCTTCCCCGATCTCGCCGTGGGCCTGATGCACGGCCGTCTGGGCGGTGACGAAAAGGAAGACGTGATGCAGCGCTTCAAGGAGGGCCGCATCCAGATTCTGGTTTCCACCACGGTGATCGAAGTCGGCATGGACGTGCCCAACGCCAGCGTGATGGTGGTGGAGCAGGCCGAGCGCTTCGGCCTGGCGCAACTCCATCAGCTCCGCGGGCGCGTCGGCCGCGGCGCGGCGCAAAGCTACTGCATTCTGGTGACGGAGAAAATGAACGATACCGCGCGCGAACGGATTCGCACCCTGGTCGATTCCACCGACGGCTTTCACATTTCGGAAATCGACCTGAAGCTGCGCGGGCCGGGCGAATTCTTCGGCACCAAACAATCCGGGCTGCCCGCGCTGCGGGTGGCGAATATTCTGCGCGATGCTGAGATTCTGGAAATCGCGCGGCGCGAAGCGGTCGATTTCGTCTCGCGGCCGCCTTCGGAAGAAGACCTGCGCCGCGCGGTAGCATACATCCGCGACCACTGGCAGCGCCGGTACGGTTTGGTGACGGTGGGCTGATGCGCTGTCTCACAAGTTCGCAAGGTGATTCCGGAGACCTGTATCAGCGCACGGCTTCAGCCGTGCCGGCGCCGGATCCACTAAACATGGCCTTTAGGCCCTGCAAGAAAGCGATAGCCTCGCGGGCTTTCTGTCAACGAACTTCAGAGGCGGAATACTGATGCGCGTCATCGCCGGAGATCTCCGTTCGCGCCGCATTGCCGGTATTCCCGGCGACGCCACGCGCCCTACGTCCGACCGCCTGCGCGAGACGCTGTTCGATATCCTGGCGCCGCGCATTCGGGGCGCGAAGTTCCTCGATGCGTATGCCGGCACCGGCGCCATTGGTATCGAAGCGCTCAGCCGCGGCGCCGCCCACGTCTGGTTCCTGGAACGCAGCCGCACTGCCCTCCAGGTGTTGCGGCAGAATTTGGCCTCGCTGGAGCTCGAGGCGCGGGCGTCGGTGATCGCCGGCCCGGCGCTGCTGTCGATCGAGCGCTTCCCCGCCGGCATCGTGTTTCTGGACCCGCCTTACACCCTCGACCGCGAATTGACCGCCGCGCTCGATCTGCTGGGAGCCACGCCGCCCGCCCTGGTCATCGCCCAGCATTCCGTTGGGCTGGCGCTGCCTGACACCTTCGGCGCGCTGCGTAGCACCCGCGTGGTGAAACAGGGTGACAATGCCCTGAGCTTCTTTAGCGCGGAGTGAAGCTTAGCCCGCATTTCTCAGAGGTCGGTCCGCCTCCGTGGCGCAGGCTGTCAAGCCTGGTGTGTCGAGAGTCGTCTCGACATTTCTTTGACAGAAAGAACCGTCGCCACGACTGGCGACGCTGCAGGCAGGACTGCCCGCGCCACGGCGGCTGCGACGCTTTGTACCTTTGCCTGTGAAACAATGAGGTCATGAAGCGACCATTCGCTGCGACGGTTTGGCAGGAGGGGAAGTGGTACGTCTCCCAGTGCCTGGAACTTGACATCGCCAGCCAAGGCGAGAACGAAGCGGAAGCGCTTGCCAACCTGAAAGAAGCTCTGGAACTGCATTTCGAGCCGCCGCACGCAACGCGGCCACCCGAAGTCCGTACGATTGAGGTCGAGGTTGGGGCGGCTTAAGCCGCTGGAACGTTCCGCGTCTCCGACTTATTCTGGCACAAGGCCCTAATTCACCTTGGTAGAATAGAGGCCGGCATGGAAAAGCCCGTAATTGTCGCCGATCCCGAAATAATGAACGGAACGCCCTGCTTTCGCGGCACGCGAGTTCCGTTCAAGAATCTAATCGATTACCTCGAAGGCGGACATTCATTAGGGGAGTTTCTGGGGCAGTTTCCCACCGTCACGCGTGAAGTGGCAATTCAGGCGCTTGAAGAAGCGAAGGAATCACTGCTGTCCAGAATCGCATGAAGATTCTGCTGGACGAGTGCCTGCCGCTCGATTTCCGGCACAGCTTTCCCGACGCTTATACCGCTCAATGGGCGGGGCTAAAAGGCAAGAAGAATGGCGAGTTACTGCGGGCTGCCGAGGCTGCGGGGTACGACGTCCTGCTGACGGTCGATCAAGGCATACCTCGCGACCACGGTCTTGCGGGCAAGAGGCTATCGGTCATCTTGATCCGTTCGCGGACAAACCAACTTGAAGATTTGCTGCAGTTGTTAGAAGCGATCCTTCAGGCACTACGGACAATCCAGCCTGGGCAGGCGGTTGTAGTCCCATTGTCGGAGTAGTCAAGGACCATCACCCCGCCAGCCCGTTCCGAATCAGCAGCGCTTGCGGGTCCGGATCGCGGCCCATGAATGCCCGATACAGCTCGGCCGGATCCGCGCTGTCGCCGCGCGACAGGATGTGCCGCCGGAATTCGCTGCCGACTTCGCGGCTGAAGATGCCGTGCTCGCGGAAGCGCGTGAACGCATCGGCTTCCAGCACTTCGGCCCACTTGTAGGAGTAATAACCCGCGCCATAGCCGACCGGGCTCGCGAACAAATGGGTGAAGGCCGCCAACATGGCGTGGCTGGGCGCGAGCGGCGCCGGACTGAACTCCTGCAGAATGAGGCGCGCGTAATCCACCGCGTCGCCATCGCTCGCGGCCGAGTACCGCACGTGCAGCAACAGGTCGATATAGCCAAACCCGAGCTGCCGCATCTGCGCGTTGGCCGCGCGAAAGGTGCGCGCCCGCTTCATCTTCTGAAATAATTCGTCCGGTACCGGCTGGCCGGTTTCCCAGTGGCGCGCGAACAGGTCGAGCGACTCGCGCTCCCAGCACCAGTTCTCCATGATCTGCGACGGCAGCTCGACGAAATCCCAGGCCACATTGGTGCCGGCGAGGCCGCGGCATTCCACGCGGCTCAGCAAGTGGTGCAGCAGGTGGCCGAACTCGTGGAAGATGGTTTCCACTTCACGGTGGGTGAGCAGGGCGGGCTTGCCTGCCAGCGGCGGCGTCAGGTTGCCGCAGACCAGGCCCAGGTGAGGGCGGAATTTGGCGCCCTCCGGGCCGCCGGTGATCAGCGCATCCATCCAGGCGCCGCCGCGCTTGTTCTCGCGCGGGAACCAGTCGGCGTAGAAGCCGCCCAGAAACTCGCCGGTTTCGTCGTGGACGTTGTAGTAGCGGACCGCCTCGTCCCAGACCGGCGTTCCGGCCTGCTGCTCGATGCGCAAGCCGTATAGGCGGTGGACGAGATCGAACAAGCCGGCCACAGCTTGCTCCAGCGGGAAGTAAGGCCGCAGCGCTTCTTCATCGAAGTCGTAAAGCGCGGCGCGCTGCTTTTCCGCGTAATAAGCGACATCCCAGCCCGCCAGGTCGGCTGCAGCCGGGCCTTCGACAGACCGCCGGAATTCGAGCAGCTCGCCATTCTCCTCGCGGAACCTGGCTTCGGTCTTCAACTTCAGATCGTCCAGGAAGGCGAGCGCGCGCGCGCCGTCATGCGCCATGCGGTCTTCCAGCACCAGGTCGGCGAAGTCTCCATAGCCCAACAGCCGGGCCTTCTCCCTGCGCAGCTCCAGAATGCGCGCGATCAGCGGGCGGTTGTCGCGCCCGGCCTCGGTGGCGCGCACGCTGTAAGCTTCGTACACCTGGCGGCGGACGGCGGCATCGTCCAGGTAGGTCATCACCGCGAAGTAATCCGGCGCGTGCAGCGTGAAGCGCCAGCCCTCGCGGCCTTTGCGTGCGGCGCTCTCGCGAGCGGCGGCAACGGCGTTGGGTGGCAGCCCGGCCAGCCCGGCGGAGTCGGCGATCACCAACTCGAAGGCGTTGGTGGAATCGAGCACATTCTCCGCGAACTTGATGGTGAGCTGGGTCAGTTCCACATCCAGGGCTTCCAGCCGTTTCTTGCCTTCCGGGTCGAGATTGGCGCCGTGGCGGCGGAAGTTGTCGATCGTCTTGGTGAGGAGGCGCCGGCGCTCCCCTTCCAGACGCGCGGCCGCATCGGTCGCGGCAAAGTCCTGCACCGCGCGCCAAAGGCCGGCATGGAGAGGGATGCTGGAATAGAACGCACTGACTTGCGGCTGTGCAGCGCCGTAAGCGGCGCGCAGCTCCGGGTAGGTGGCGACAGCCTCCAGATGGCGCACCACGCCGATGGCGTATTCGAGCGGTTCCGACAGATCGTCGAGAGTCCGCAGCGTGTTGACGAAGGTGCGCGGGGCACCGGCCGCCGCCACCTCCTCCAGACGCTGGCGCGCCTGGCGTAACAATTCTTCTGTGGCCGGGGCCACATGTTCGGCCCGGATACGGTCGAACGGCACGCGAAACTCAAGCGATAGAAGGGGATTGGGACCATTGGCGGGCGGCATCTCCTTGAGGGTATCAGGATCCGCGCCCGGCCCGGATTCCGTGTGCAGGCACACAATCGGGTCCGCAAACGCTCTAGAATGGTGAGAAGCAATGAGTTCTGATCCGAACGGGCCGCCGGGCCGGGTCCCGGCCGAAGAATGGCTGAACGTCTTCGCCCTGGTCACCTACATTCCGGCTCCGCTCGGCGAGTTTCTGGATGAATTGCGGCGCGAACTGGTGCCGCACGACGACCCTCGCGCCCACATCAGTTTGTTGCCGCCCCGCCCGCTGGCGGGCGGATGGCGTCAGGCTTGGGCTGAGGTCCGCAACACGCTCCAGGACCGCACTCCCTTTGAGGTGGAACTGACCGGAATCCGGACCTTTCCGGTGACCGACGTGGTTTACCTCGAGGTGGGCGTCGGGGCTCGGGAGCTGTGCGATATCCACACCGCGATGAACGCCAACTCACTGGCCTTTGAGGAGCCGTTCGCCTACTATCCCCACGTGACCCTGGCGCAGGACATCCCCGGCCGCGATGTGGCGGGCGTACGCGAGCTGGCCGAGCGGCGCTGGCGAGAGTTCCGCGGCGCCCGGACCTTCCGCGCCGAGCGGGCCGTGTTTGTGCAAAACACCATCCGCGACCGCTGGCTCGATCTGGCCGCATTCGATCTCGGCAGCAACAACCGCTAATTTGTGAGATCCCTTTTCCCTGCCGCCACTACACCTTTATCTTGACTGAACTGAGCCGAATCCGGAGAGAGGGGCCCGATTTTGGCGAAATGCGGCCCCGCCGGAAGGCGGCCGGCTCGGCCGGCTAAGGTTTCAGTCGTTTCTGCCGATAGATGATTTGAGACGTGGCAGTCCATGAAGTCAAAGAGGAACTCTTGGTAACCGTTGCGGTTTTCGATACAGAGCCAATTGCCATGGAAGGGCTGCGAGGCCTTCTGGAATCGACACATGAGTTGCGCGTCGTCGCAGCCGAAAGCACTCTGACAGACGGCAGGGACGCTGTACGCGAGCTGCGGCCGGCTGTCTTGCTCGTGGACAAGGCGCTCGGCATCCACGCCGTGCTGGATTGGCTTGTCCTCTTGCGCCAGATGGATCAGGGGCCCGCGGTAATTGTGTGGGGCGCCGGGTTGTCGGAATCCGAAGCTTTGCGCCTCCTGCAAGCCGGGGCGGCCGGTGTCGTCCGCAAGACTTCCACCCTGGATTCTGTCATGGCTTGCGTCCGCGCCGTGGCGGCGGGAAGCTCCTGGATGGAAGATTCCATGATGTGGGAGCAGGGTCGGCCTTGTCGCGCCGCCCGGTCACCGCTGACCGGGAGGGAGCTCGAAGTCATGGAACTGGTCGAGCGAGGCTTCAAGAACAAGGATATCGCCAGCGCGCTGGGCATCCGCATCGGTACCGTCAAAATCCACTTGAAGCATATCTTCGAAAAGACGGGCATCCGCGGCCGCTACGGTCTGGCCCTCTCCGGTCTAAAGGAAAAAGGGCTGCTGACCTCTCCAATGTTAGAAATCGCACCATAGCGGGCTCGGGGATCGCAGGAAGGAACAACTCGAAGACGATGGCAAGCGCTGAAAAATGTGGGCCGGCAACGAGATTCGCGGGATATCTGTCAGAAATCGAAGAAGTTCGTCTCAGATGGCCCCGGTACACAACAGCCCGACCAATAGGGGGCTCCGAATAGCCCCAAAGATACTCTTGAAGCTCCCATTAAAGTGACTTAATCTTAAATAGAACCTTTCGTTATCAGAACTCATAGAACTGTAGTCGATGATTGCCTGTGACTAAGGTAAGTGGCCGATGACAGCACTTGCGCCAATTCGCGAACCGGCGTTGCAGCGCATCGCCGTGCTCTCCGTGAGCCCCACGGAGGAAGACCACTTCCGTTTGCAAGACATCCTAACCAGCCCTCAACGGACCCTTTATCCCGACCTGGCGTTCACGATGACTGCCAAGAGCACGATCTCGGCGGCGAAGAACGCTTTGAAGCAGGGCCATGCCTCGATTGTGCTATGTGAGCACGACCTGTCACCGGGGTCGTGGAAAGAGTTGCTGGACTTCGTCGAGGGGCTGCCCGCGCCGCCGCTCGTGATCGTCACTTCGCGCGTCGCCGACGAGCGTATGTGGGCCGAAGTTCTCAACCTGGGAGGCTACGATGTTTTGGCCAAGCCTCTCAACAGCGAAGAAGTGATTCGCACGATCACTTCGGCCTGGAGCCTGTGGCAGCACCGGTTCCAGTTTCAGGCTGGAAGCGCCAGCAACGCCGGAGGTAGCGCGGCATGAAAATCATCGTGATTCCGGAAGACGATTTGAAGCGCCTCGAGAGGCGCTTCGGACCCGATGTGCGTCGCATGGGTCCGTGGAACTCGGATGGAGTTTTCGGCTATTTGAGCATCTCGCTCGGCTCGGTTGAGAGTGCTGCCGAAGCCGCGGAGCAGCCCGGACTGCCGGAAGCCGTCTCAAGGTTGAAGGAGGCACGGGAACCAGTGGCTGCTTTCGTCGATCTGGTGGAAGCCTTCGGTCCCGATTTGATCGTCAAAATCAAGGCGGCGTACTCAGCGATCTCGTTGGCGCCTCTCTGCCGCCGGCCGATTGCCTGCTCGAATCCAGCGGCACGCGCCTCCGGCGCCGCCACTGCGGCCTGACAACCCCGTGGGGCGGACGCCCCTCGTCCGCGCCGGACCCCCAGGTCCGGCTCTTCGCGGGCCCATTCAGGGCTGACGTCAGCTGCGTCCAGGCTGACCTCCTCATGACGCCAACTTGCCCAACGGACAGCTCACTCCTGCCGCTAGTCCACCTCTTGATATCATAATGGTCGCAATCCAACCAGGAGGTATTACCCATGGCCGCTGATGTCAACCGGCGCAATTTTCTGAAGACGGCCGCGCTGGCCGCCGGTCCCGCCCTCATCTCCGCGCGCGGGGCCAATCAAAAGGTCAACATTGGCTGGATCGGCGTCGGCACGCGCGGTTACGCGGGCCTCGAGTGGCTGCACACGGCCGCGCCCAATGACGTCGTGATCACCGCCTTTTGCGACACCTACCAGGGCTACATCGCGCGCGCCAAGGATCGCATGAAAACCGTGTGGGGCAACGAGCCGGCCACTTACGCGGACTATCGCGAGCTGCTGGCCGATCGCAACGTCGACGCGGTGTTCATCATGACGCCCGAGCACCTGCACCACGATATGACGATCGCGGCGCTCCAGGCCGGAAAGCACGTCTACATCGAAAAGCCGCTGGCGCACACCATCGAGGAAGGCTTCGATATTGTGCGCGCGTGGGAACAGGCGGGAAAAGTAGTACAGGTAGGGACGCAGAACCGCAGCTCGTCGCTTTACAAGAAGGCCAAGGAACTGATCGAACAGGGCATGATCGGCCAGGTGCAATACGTGCGCGCCTTCTGGTATCGCAACTCGCTGCCCAACGATCCGGCATGGCGTTATGTGATCCCCGCCGAAGCCACGCCGGCGAACACCGATTGGAACCGTTTCCTGGGAACAGCGCCCAAGCGAAGCTGGAGCCCGGAGCGGTACTTCCAATGGCGGTTGTACTGGGATTATTCGGGCGGCATTTCTACAGACCTGCTGGTGCACCAGACCGACATCGTCAATTTCATGCTCAACAAGACGACGCCGAAGACCTGCGTGGCCTCGGGTGGCATTTATCGCTGGCATGACGACCGCGACGTGCCCGATACGCTCAGCGCCATTTACGAATACGGCGACAACTTTCACATCAACTACAGTTGCTTCTTCGGCAACGACCATTACGGCTATGGCGAGCAGGTTTGCGGCAACGAGGGCACCATCGAGGTCATGAACCGGCAGGACCTGTACTTCAATCCGGAAACCTACCGCAACAAGGCGCCCGCCGCCATCGCCAGCCGCAAGCCGATTCATCTCAATGGCAGGGCCGATTTCGGCGAAGGCGATGGCGCGATCAACCATTTCCGCAATTTCGTTCAAGCCGTGCTGGGCAACGAGAAGGTGATCGCGCCGCCCACGGTGGGCCAGCAGGCGGCCATCTCCGGCCACATGGCCACGCTCGCGTTCCGCAACCAGAAGAAAGTCATTTGGGACGACGCGGCCGGCACTTACAGCTTCTCCTGACGCATCGCAATGGCCGCCGTTGCCGCACCATGCGCGGCGCCGCCGGGCGCGCGCGCCGAACCTCACTGGATCATCGGCCGCAGTGTGGACCTCAGCCTGGTAATCGGCAGCGCCGGAGCCGGCTACCTGTACCTGCTGTTGTACGTCGCGATGCACGTGCCGATTTCCCCGTTGTGGTGGTTCTGGTCGGTGGGGTTTGACGGCACGCACATTTTCGCCACCGCCAGCCGCACTTATTTCGATCGCGAAGCCCGCTCGCGCCAGCGGGGCCTGCTGTTCGGCAGCCTGATCTTCTTTTTCGCGCTCGGGCCGGCGATGGTGCTGGCCGGTTGGCAGGGCTGGCTCTATCTGCTGGTAGGCACCTGGGCCTATTATCACGTCATCCGCCAGCATTACGGCTTCATGGTGTTGTACAAGGTGAAGAACGGCGATCTGCGTCCACTGGACAATTTTCTGGACCGCTGGTTCTTGGGCGCGATGACGGTGCTGCCGCCGTTCCTCAGGTTCTTCGTACATCACCCCGAGGAACTGGGTCTGCCCTTCCGGTTGCCATGGCTGGAAATGCCGTTCTGGATATTGGGCGCGGGAACGGCAGCCGTCTATCTGGGCCGGCAATGGTTACGGCATCGCGCCGGCGAAGCGCCGGACATGCCGAAGTTCCTGCTGATGGCGGCGGTGATTCCGCTGCACTGGCTGACGTTCGCATACATGAGCTGGCAGGCGGCCGTGCCCACCGTCACCATCGTGCACAACCTGCAATACCACGCCATCGTGTGGTTCCATAACCGCAACCGCTACGGCTCTGTAACCGGCGGCGAACGCCACGGCCGCATTCCCGCGGCGGTCAGCCGCAGCTTGCTGGCCTATGCCGCCATGGCGCTGGCGTTCAGCGCGCTGTACCGCATCCCCGGCTTCGCGTTGGGTCAGGCGTCGAACCTGGCGTTCGGATTCTTCTGCGGTTTCGGCTTGACTCACTATTACCTGGACAGCCGCATCTGGCGAGTACGCCACGACCCCGCCCTCCGCCACGCCCTGGCACTGGGCTAACCGCAAAGCGGGGTCTGGCTCGAATTCCGCTTCTCTTGCGGAACTTCGTGCCCCCTTTACCCTGGAAAACGTTTGTTCGCTCGTCGTGCTAAGGGATTTGGGTCATTTCGCCACGAACCTGTCTGGTGTGGCATCGAACCGCTTCTTGTCCTCTTCTGAGCAGAAGTAATACGTGCGGCCCCGATACACTTCTTTGGGCGCTGTTTTCTTGTCGACCTCCATCTCGCACACGGGACAGATCGGATGATCTTCTGTCGACACCGGCTTTTTCGCGAAGGCCACATTCGAATTCGGGTCCGTCCATCCGAGGCCCTGATACTCGAGCGCAGTCGCCGTCTTCTGCGCCACCTCCCGCCCGAAGTAGCGCTCGACTACATGCAGGGCTAGATCGATCCCCGACGTCAGTCCGCCCGAGGTCGAGATGTTCCCCGCGTCGACAAAACGTGCGCCGCGCTGAACCGAGACGTCTGGGAAGTCCGCCGCAAACAGCGCATAGGCGTTGTGATGCGTGGTGGCCGCTTTTCCGGAGAGCAGTCCCGCCTTGGCCAATAGAAACGAGCCGGTGCACACCGACATGGTCAAATCCGTACCCTTGGAGGCCTACTTGAGCCAACTCAGCATGGCCTCGGTGGGCATGCCCTGCGCCGGAACTACGATGACCTTCGGTTGCGGCGCTTGGGCCAGGGTATAGTTTGGAACGACGGTCATACCTCCGGAGACCTTTAGCGGCGCTGCAGACTCCGCAACCGTATACAACTGGAATGGCGGCTCATCCAATCCTGGAACGCTGACGTACTGGAAAACGCCCCACGGGCCGGCGAAATCGACCACCTGCGCGTCAGCGGACAACAGAAATGCAACCGGGATGCGGCCGTGGTGGGGTGCAGGCAGACGGTCGCTGGCGCGGCTGTCTTGGTTGTCACTGGATTCAGCGCCCGCATCCTTGAAAGCAGCGTTCGCTAGGTATGGCAGGGCACCCGCCAACCCGCTGACGGCCCATAATTTAAGAACTGCCCTGCGGTGCACATTCTCCCCCTTATTTTGGGCGAACTGACGTCGCTTCATTTGACGGCTCCATTCTCATCGGACCTAAGGTATTTGAACCTATTTGAGTCCGCCTGTCGAGTGGCAACTTGTCGCAGGCAACAAGCTGCCGCTCGATCCCGCAGGCCAAACTGATTCTCGATACACCACGCCCGATCAGGACAGTCCTCGGTGGCCAAACGGCGTATTCGGACCTGCGACGCACGGATCTGTAGTGGCGAGATGGCGTATGGCGTCACGCCGATCGGGGCCCTCTCGCTCTCGCTCGGCGCGTTAGTTCGCATCCCAATTCTCGTCCAACTCCGCTGGCGGAAGACCCGCCCATGCGGGGACATTGGCCCTGAATCTTGAGCGTCTAAGGAAAAGCAAGACGATCATGAGCCCGCCGGCGCCAGCCAGCAGCGGCGGCAAGAACAGCCAGAGCCTTTGACTGCCTTCCGGAAGGGCCAGAATGCGCTTACCGTACTTCTCGATCAATGCAGATTTGATCTCGTCATCGGAGCGCCCCGCCTGTACCATGACGACAATCCGGGCACGTAATTCGTCGGCAACCTCGGAGTTGTGCACCGTGAGATTCTCGCGCCAGCAGCACGGCGAGATGAAGGTGGCGTACAGCCTTTCGAGCCGGGGGTTGCCGGCCCCGTAGCCAGCCTGCGCCAACTGCGCGAGCACCAGAAAAAGTGGCAACAACACAAGACTCCGGGCTTTCATGTGGACTCCATTCCTGCTGCCTCAAAGGCGCAGGCGCCTGTGGGGCAACGTGCGCTCACGTTCGCGAGAAATGGGACACCAGTTCCCCTTACCACCGCCCTCCCTGGTTTTCCTAAGAAGAAAAGGCGGATCCGGCCCGCGAACTCCCTACTTGCCTGGCCTCCGTAGTTATTTTCGAGCTCTCTGCGCATCAGCGTCCGCAGTTCCGGACACGCCGAGCTTTATGGAGTGCGCGACTTTGTCTCTGCTACTCTCCGGCACATCCACGACGACTCTGGTTCCGGGCTTTAGATCGGCGATTTCAGCCTTCTGGTTGTTCTTCGTGATCTCGGTCTTTTCGCTCAGTTTTACCTCCACGTTGCCTTTGGCCGTCTTCACTGTCAGGACCCTGTACTCTATCTTGACGACTGTTCCGATCACATGGTCGAATCCGCCATGCGCGAAAAGTTGCATTTCAACTGCCAGCAGAACGAAGCCCAGCAAGAGCGCTGTGCTGCGCTGCCAGTGTTTAGTGGTGATGGTGCTGTTGCGGCGTATTTGAACTTTCTCCTTTCAGAAATCTCTCTTCCTCCTCTTCTTCGTTCCGATCCTCAAGGCCCTTGGGATTCAGTTTCTCCATCTGTGTCCGTTCCTCGAGTGTCAGGTCAGGGAGGTGGCGGATGAAGTAAACGAGTTTCCATGAGTCTTCTGCGTCGCGATCCGAACCGCCCCACGCAGGCATTCCAGTGAGGCGAATTCCATTCTGGACTATGTAAAACAACTCGCCGTCGCTCAGGTTTTGGGTGGCAGGCTTCCGCATGTCTGGCGCCTGTGGATACATATGTCTTCCCATCGCGGTTTCGCCGCTCCCGTCGTTGGCGTGACATGAGAAGCAATGGTCGGCCCAGTGCGCGCGGGCCTCGGCTAATACCTCCTGCGTCTTAGACACGGGATTTGTGCGATTCCTGGCTCCGGAAGGAACCGCCACGTGCCGAGCCCGGCGCGCGATCCACCGCTCGACGCCGTTCGGCTCTTCTTGTGCGCTCACTCCGCGAGCCCGCGACAGCGCAATCGCGGCGGCCAGCGCCTCTGCCACCAGGAGTGCGATTGCGCCGAGCAGAAACCAACCGGCTTTGTTCATCGACCTACTTGGCCGGTTTCTCGGCGCAAAAGCGAACCACACGCATCGGCTCCTGCGCGAAGTCTGGAATAGCGACCGGCTCCTCATAGTGAACCGTGCGGAGGGTCTGGAAGAGGTGGGGCAATTCTCCGGTTCCACAGATGGAGCCCCCAATACG
>Ga0209415_10007773_pt1 | contig 18660 bp, 13 predicted proteins | sample PeaSoiSIISIP2007_FD_187696 | JGI IMG/M metagenome (GOLD analysis project Ga0209415, IMG submission 187696) | Peat soil microbial communities from Weissenstadt, Germany - SII-SIP-2007 (SPAdes) (version 2) | ecosystem: Environmental > Terrestrial > Soil > Wetlands > Peat | place: Germany...
GATCAAATCATCCCGCAGATTCTCGAAGGCAAACACGAAGCCGGCCTCATCATCCACGAAGGCCAGCTCACCTACGATAAATCGGGACTGCACCGCGTAGTCGATCTCGGCCGATGGTGGCAGAAAGTCACCGGACTGCCGCTGCCGCTAGGAGGCAACGCCATCCGCCGCTCGCTCGGCGCGGAAACCATGGCGAGCGTGACCCAGGCTCTGCGCGAGAGCATCCAGTACGCTATCGATCATCGCGAAGAAGCGCTCGCCTACGCCATGCAATTTGCCCGCGATCTCGATACCCAACTCGCCGACAAGTTTGTAGGGATGTACGTCAACGAACGCACTCTCGACTACGGAGACGATGGCCGCGAAGCCGTGCGCCGTTTGCTCGACATGGGACATAAGGCAGGCATCATCCCGCAGACGCCGCGCGTGGAGTGGGTGTAGGAGGAAGAGGGCGCTGCGAGCACAAGCTTCGAGCCGCGCGCTGCTTTTTCCCGGAGCCAACGCTTCCACTCTCGTGAATCGGTCACCAACCATTATCATAAACGCCATGCCACCGGAGAACGGCGCCCAGACCATCCTCATCGATGCCGATGACACCCTTTGGGAAAACAACATCTATTTCGAACGCGCGATTGCCAAGTTCATTTCCTTCCTCGATCATCGCGAGCACTCGCCCGAGGCGGTTCGCCTGGTACTGAACGACGTCGAGCGGGATTCCATCGTCCAGCATGGGTACGGCCTGCACAGCTTCGCGCATTCTCTGGTGGAAACCTTTGAGAAGCTTTCCGTCGATCCGGTCACTCCCGAATTGCACGAACGCATTCGCAGCTTCGCTCACCAGATTGCCGATCATCCGATCGAAGTCCTCCCCGGCGTCCCCGAGACGCTCGAGTATCTCAGCGAGCGTCACCACCTCATCATGATGACCAAGGGAAATCCTGCCGAGCAAAGCGGGAAAGTCGAGCGCTCAGGATTGAAGGAATATTTCTCCGCGGTCGAGATCGTAGCCGAGAAGGACGAAACAACCTATCGCTCTGCCATCGCAAAGTACGCCCTTCCAGCGGATACGACCTGGATGGTCGGCAATAGTCCGAAGTCCGATATCAACCCCGCGCTCGCCGCCGGCCTGCACGCCGTCTTCGTCCCCCACGGCAGCACATGGATTCTCGAACACGAGGAGGTCGCGGCCGCTCCGCCCCCGCAACGGCTACTGGTAGTCGATCGTTTCGGAGACCTCAGAAACCATTTCTAATGGGGCTTGGCATGTGGAGGGACGGGCGTCTCGCGAGCCTGCCCTGAGCGAAGTCGAAGCGCCCAGCCGGGCGGACGCTCGACAAAACAACAAAGCCGCCCTTGTATCTCCAATCCCAGGAGACACAAGGGCAGCTTGATTTGTCCAACGACGACTCTTACTGAACCGTAACACTAACGGCCGTGGAAGGAATGCCGTTCGCCACCACCACCAGCGTGCTCGCGCCCGTTTCCATTGTGGCGGGCACGTCGAAGTTTGTCGACACGGTTGCCGTACCGGTGGCGACGCCCATGGTGCTATGGTCGTGGGTTCTGGCGTAAAACACGTGTTGCGTGCCGTTGTTCGTGATTCGCACCAGCGGATAATTCGTCGCTGTTTGCAGTTCGTCTCCGAAAGCCGCCGCTTGCGACAGTCCATTGAATTGCGTACCGGAGATCGAGTAAGTCGATCCCCGAGTTATCGACGACGAATAAGTCGAAATCGTCGGCGCCCAGGAACTCTGATAAGTTCCGGACGATGTATAAGTAGCCGTCGTGCCGCCTCCGACCAGCACCTCACCCGTTGGCAATACCATCAGACTTCCTAAAGTCTGTGGTCCTGCAGTGAGGTGCGTTCCATCGAACTCATAAGAGGTGCCTGAGTCGCCTTCCACCAGCACGTTGCCATTCGGCAGCAGGACGGCAAACGAATCGCCGGCATTATCATCATTAGGAAAAACGGGACCCACCGTCCACTTGCCCGCGACGCTGTCATAAATAGCCGTATTTCCCGGGCCGTTGTTTTTTGTATACGATCCGGTGACGAACACCGTGCCGTCGGGACGCAGGATCTGCGGACCAATTTCCCCGGGCGGATAGTAACAAAGGGACCCACCGATACCATAACGAATACAGCCGTCGGGCGACGGCGAGTGCAGATCGACGATGGTGCTGCCAGCCGTTACCCAATCCTGCGCCGTGGGCGAATAGATCTCGGAGTTGGGAGCATTCTTTACATCGGCGGTCAGAATCGTTCCATTCGGCAGCAGCGTCCAACCTTCCTCGGCGTTGAAGTCGCTCTTGCCCGCCGAACCGAGCGCAGTCCACTTCAGCGTTGTGGGGTCGAGCTCCGCCATTAGTTTGGTAAGTTTTTGGCCCACCACAAATTTGCCGTTGGGCAGCACGAGCGCCGGCGAATCTCCGATATATTGCCAGCCTTTCGGCGGCGCCAGGGTGGTCCACTTGTTGGTCAACGGGGTGTAAACCGCGCCCCGGTTGGTCAGAACAAACTGACCGTTGTTGTATTCCCCACCAACGATCACCAGCCGCCCGTCGGCCAGCACCGCGGAAGACATGGCGTAGGGCGCGTACCCGAAGGGAAGCTTGGCGAGCTGCGTCCAAGTTCCATTTACGTAGCTCCCGTTGATATCGGGCGTAAGTTTCCACCAATCGGAACCATTGTTTCCTTGCGCCATGACCGTGCCGTCGGTCAACTGGAATGTGAGTTGGGCGCCGTCGGGCGGCTGATGTACGAGCGTTTTCAGGGTTTGTGCGATGGAGGCGCAGGACAGGGCGAGAAGAGCCGCCACCGTGAACACAGATACCTTGGACAAGATGCACAACCTTTCTTGCCAGCTGCCGCGGGCAGCAAGCGCAGAACTTTTCCACAGAATTGAACCACCGATCATTACACCCCCCAGAGATGCGACGAGAAGCGCGAGGTTGTCCATATTAACAAAAGGGGGCCGGCTTGGGGAGAAAATGAGAAACGCCGTCCGGAGCGGAGTTCGACACTTTCAGGGACAATGAGAACTCCAACTCGCCAAGCCGCGTTCCCGCCAAAAGACACAGGCCGGGAGCCCGGAATTTCTTCCGGTCCCGGCCCTGTGCTTCTTTCAACTTGGCAGCCGACTCAGTTGGCCGGTGCGGGATTGGCGTTGGCGGTCGTGGTCCTCGTTGCCGGCGCTGCTGTGCTAGTGGCCGGAAGGACGCCGGCCGTTCCGTACCGCGAAAGCCGCGGGTAGAACGGCGTCACCTCGAACGGCAGCTTGTCGCGCGCCGAAGTGATGGCGACCGGCTGTGCCTTTACGATCTCCACTTTGTCATCCCAGGGGTTCAGCTTGACGCGTCCGCCCAGAGGCAACGCGGCGATCTGATCCAGCTTGTTCCAGTCGAGCGCCGGAGCCGATGTGGCGAGGGCTGCCATGCGCGTCACCGTCCCGTTTTCCGTGATGTTGTTGCCGAGGTGCGCTTGCAGCAGAGCGCTCAATTGTGGAGCGCGTGACTGCAGGGCCTTGATGAAAAGCCCGGCTGCATCCAGTTTCTGCGCATAGGGCGAAGCCTTCAGCATCTCGACGGCTTTCTTGTCGGCGGCCGTTTCCTCCTCGGGAATGTGCTTGAACCCGAGGTTCTCGTAAGTGCCCTCGTCCGAGAACAGCATGCGGTCATTGAACGCATACTGGCTGCCCAGGTTATGTCCTAGGACGATGTGCGCCAGTTCGTGGGAGAGCACCATGGCCAGGCTGCCCTCATCGGGAAGCACGTCGATCAGCCCGCGGCTCACCACAATCGTGTTGCCGACGCTGAAAGTTTCCAGCGGAGAAGTCATCAACACGCGCGTGCGCACCGGGCGCGGCAGTTCGATATTGTTGGTGATTTCCAGGTTGTTCACCACGGTTTGGAGAATCTTGTCCACGTCGCCTTCCGGCGCCAGCAGTCCGGCGCGTTCCAGCCGTTCGATGACGTTGTCTTCCGCCTGCTGCTGCCACTCGCGTTCGGCAGCCAGCGGAGTCGCATCCTGTGCGGCCGGCGTCTCGTCCTTCACGCTGTCCACGCGGATGCTGGTAAGTTCTTCGTTCGCCGTTCCCATCTTCAGGTTATATCCCCAAATGCGGGTCTGCGCTTTGAACGCGATCTGGTTCTTCGCCCCTGCCGTGAAGTCGCCTTCTTCGCTGTAGATATAAGCGGGCAGCCAATAACCCGGGACCAGATTCAACCGCCAGCTGTCCATGTGAAAGTAATAAGTGTTACGCGCGGGATGCGCATAAGTGCCGTTCAGGCGCACAATGTTGAAGTCCTGGTCTTCGACCCAGACGCGGCCGAGAAAACGCCCGCGGCCGGCGCTCTTCTTCGGCGTCACGTCAAATACCAGGCAACGTACGTCGCCCAGGAACTCGCGGCGCGCGTAGCGGAAATCGTAGTGCTGCCGGTCGAAGTCGTTGCGGTCGGCAAAAATCATCCACGAAAAGCCCGACGGCTGATACTGGAACTTGAACCTCTTGGTGAACTCACCCAGAAGGTGCTTTTCCATGCCCTCTTCTTTGCCTTTGTCCTGGAGGTAGTCGCTCCGGTCGATGGAGGAACTCAAGTCCATGCGTCCCAGAAAATAATGATCATTTTCCGGAATTGGCCCCAGTTGTGGGTCCTGCTTCAGGTTCTGCAGATAAGTTTCGACAATCGGAGTGCGCGGAGACAGAAACTTGATCAGGTCCTTCTCGCGCATGATCACGCGATCGACAACCTGGTCCATCGTGGCCGGCGGCGCCAGACTGGACTGAGGCGGGCCTGACTGATCCGCTGTTTGTGCCGTCTGCGTCGCCGCCGGCTGTGGGTTCTGCGGCGCGGACGCCGACTGCTGGGCCGCTGCCGTTATCGTTACCGCCAGCAGAGCCATAACCAACCAGTTCCTGGTGCTCATTAACTCACTCATAACTCTCCGCATAACTCTCTTCTCCAAAGTGTCAATACGCCAGTTGAAATACCACGTGCACGATTGCTGTCGAATCCATAGGCTGCCCATTGCGCAGGGCCGGCTTGAACCGCATCTTATTGGTGGCATTCACCGCGGCCTCGTCAAGTCCATGGCCCAAACCCCGGACCACGCGCTTCACGTGCAGCTGCCCGTTTGCCGCGAATTCCACTTCCAGCAGGACTTCGCCTTCCAGTTGCAGATTTCTTGCTTCGCTCGTATAAACCGGATTCGGTTTGTAGGTGATCTCGACTGGCGTGGTCGGTGGGCCGCTATCCACCCGCTGAATGTGTGCCGTGTTCTGCGCGATCTCCTGCGATCCGAACCCCGAACTCTGCACTCCCGCGCTGCCGCGACCGCTCCTGCGTCCGTCTCCCTGTCCTCCGGTTGCCACGCCGCTGCCAAAATCGGCGCTCGCTACGGTTCCTTTAATTCCCTTCGCACCGCCCGACCCGTTGCCTTGTCCCGCCCCTACCGGCATGTCGAACGAACCCGCCGCGGTCGCGATCAGCTTGCCGTTGGGCTTGCTGTTGTCACTTGGTTTTAGTCCATTCGGATCGCCGAACCCCCCCGTCTGCACCTTTGCAATCGGAGCATTCACCGTCGGCACCACCGAACTTCCTTGGAACTCCCCGGTGTGAATCAGCACCGGCCGCGCTCCGCTCGTCGGCTTCAAAACCGCCGGCGCGAAGTTGTTCAGCGCCACCTTGGGCGGCTCAACTTCCTGCGGCTGGGGCTTGGCCGCGCGGACTTCCCTGGGCACGATCAGTTTAGGAGTTTGGAAGACTGGCTCCGCCGGCAGCAGCTTTGCATGCACCGGCAAGGACTTCGGTCTCGGGAGCCGCTGCGGCCTCAATGACGGCCGCGGTATCAGTTCGATGACGCGATAACTCGCCGTGATCAGTGTGTCGGACGTCATAATTCCGCCCACAATCATCAGCACAATCAGGCCCGTGACAATTCCGTAGCTGGCTACGAAAGTTCGCCAGTTCCACTTCTTTTCAGGCAGCAGGCCGAGTTGAAAACCGCCGTCGCGCGTAGGCATCCAATGACTCCAAAAGGGGGCCCGAAGCTGGGGAGAGCGCTCGGGGTTGGAGTCTTCACCTTATTGGAGATTAGGCAGGGGGTAAACGTGTCGCTTGCGCGTGTCCTTTGGTAACCACCTTTGGTATAGGACCGTATGGCCGGTTACTCGGGCTTCGCAATCCGCCGACGCGCAAAGGAATAGAACACCGGGATGCCCGCCAATATCACCAGGCATCCGGCGGCCGAACTTTTCAGATTGTCGGTGAAGGTGTAGTACAGAAGTACCGCGGAAACCAGCACAAACACCGCCGGAACCACTGGGTATCCCCACACCCGATAAGGCCGCTCGGCATCCGGTTCGCGGCGGCGGAAAACGAACAGCGTGCTGCCGGTGATCATGTAGAACAGCCACTCCGAGAAAATCGCCAGCGAAAAGAATTGCCGGAAACTCCCGCCCAGCAGCAGCAGGACGATCGCCAACGCGCACTGCACCACAATCGCCACCGACGGTGTGTGGAAGCGTGGATGAACCTCCGCAATCGCCTGGAAGAAATATCCATCGCGAGCCATGGCAAAAGGCACGCGCGCTCCGCTCATGGTGGATCCGTTGAGAGTGACCAGCATTGAGATCGCCATGCCCGCCGACACCAGGCCGGCGCCGGCGCGTCCCAGGACCAGCGCCACCGCGTCCGATGCAGGGCGCTCCGATCCTGCCACCGCCGCCGCCGGCAGCACATATTGCACCGCCGCGTTCACCAGAATGTAGAGCGCGCCCACGGTCGCGACGCCCCAAATCAGCGACAGCGGAACGTTGCGCTGCGGATTCCGTATCTCGCCCGCCACCATGTTCAGATCGTTCCAGCCGTCATACGCCCAAAGCGCGGCCACCAGCGCGGCGAAGAATCCGGCCACGCCACCCTTCGCCCCGGCAAATTCGGTCGCGAAATTCGTCCACGTTCCTCCAGTGTAGGAAAAACCAACGGCTACAATTCCGAGGATGATGGCAACCTTCAGCAGAGTGAAGAGAAATTGAAATTCGCCCGCCCGGCGTACTCCGATGTAGTTCAGCCAGGAAATCAGCACGGTGGCCCCCACCGCCACGATCTGCCCGTAGGTAAGCGTGAAGAGATGCGAGACCGATTGATGCGAGAAGGTGGTCCGCGAGAAGACGCTTTGCGAGAAGAACGAAAAGATCGGGAATGTTTCCAAGATCCGTACCAGCCCGGTGGTGATGGTCGCGATCGAAGCCGGCTTGGCGATTAGAAACGTCGTCCATGAGTAGAGGAATCCCGCCAGCGGCCCATAGGCATCGCGAACATAAACATACTCACCGCCGGCTTGCGGCTTCATGGCGCCCAGTTCGGCATAGGTAAGCGCGCCGAAAAAGGAGAGCAGCCCGCCCACCATCCAGGCCAGATATACAAGGCGCGCGGTTCCGACCGCCTGCATCATCTCGGATGGAACCAGAAAAATCCCGCTCCCGATGATCGTCCCCACCACGACCGCTCCGGCATGCGACAGTCCAAGGTCACGCGCCAGTTCTGGACGGGATTGTTTCGCTCGTATGTCCATGCTCGCTCTGTGCGCTCCGCGATCTGCGCGGTTCAAGCCTTCGATGAAACCCGCCACCAACCGCTGGCCACATATCCCACTGCAAATGTCACGCAAGTCCCGATTGCGACCCACCAAGTGAAAGCTACCTGCGACCACCAACAGAAATACATTTCCACCGCCAATCCGCAAATCATGCCAACGATTGCTCCACTCTGATTCGCGCGCTTGGTCAGCACACCTAGGAGAAACACACCCAGCAGCGCCCCATAAGCCACCGACGCGATTTGCAAACCGACTTCCACCACGCGCCCCACCCGATGCAGGGCCAGCACCGCCAGCGCGAACAGCACCAGCGCCCACCCGACGGTCGCCAGTCGCGCCAGCCGCAGCCGCGTTCCTTCACTTGCAGCGGGCCGAAAGCGAAGATAGAAATCCATGACCGAACTCGACGACAGGGAATTCAGCGCCGCGCTCAAGTTGGACATCGCTGCGGCCAGAATTGCCGCAATCAAGAGCCCGGCAATCCCGTGCGGCATCCGGCTAACGATGAAGGTCGGATAGATTCTGTCCGCCCGCCCAAACGCCGCCGAGGGAACCCGGTAGTAGGCAAACAGCATCACGCCCACAAGAAGAAACAATGCAAACTGAAAGAAGACCGCCACGCCACTCGACAGCAACGCCAACGCCGACTGCCGTTGATTTCGCGCGGCCAGCAAGCGCTGCACGATGAGCTGATCGGTGCCATGGCTGGCCGTGGTCAGGAACGCGCCGCCGATAATCCCCGCCCACAGCGTGTAAGGCTTCGCAAAATTCAGATACGGCCACTGCGTCAAGACCGAAGTGTCGAACACCTGGAATTTGTGCAGCCCACCCGCAATCGCTTCGACCGCTCCCCATCCGCCCGGCACAAGATGCAGAATCGTGACCAGGCCAACCAGCGTACCGCCGACATAAATGAAGGTCTGGATCACATCCGTCCAGATCACCGCCGCCAGGCCGCCCTCAAAGGTATAGATCAAAGTCAGCAGCGTGATGATCGCAATCGATGCGATCTCGCCCGTGCCCAGCGCAATGGCGACCACAATCGACACGGCGTACACGCGCACGCCCTCCGCTGCCGCCCGAGTCAACAGAAACAATCCCGCCGTTACCGTGCGCAACTCGGGACCAAAGCGCCGTTCAATCAGCTGATAAGCCGTGTACAGCTCGCCGCGAAAATACTGTGGCAGCAATACAAAACTAATAATGACGCGCCCGACCACATATCCCATCACCAGCTGCAAAAAAGTAAGATTCGAATCGTAGGCGAGGCCGGGAATACTGATGATGGTCAGCGTGCTGGTCTCCGCCGCCACAATCGACAACCCAATCGCCCACCACGGAATGTCGCGGTCGGCGAGAAAGTAAACCCGCATCGTTTTCTGCCGCTTGCGAAATCGCAGCCCGAACAGAGTGATCCCCGCCAGGTACGCCGCGATAATCAGCAGGTCGATCCGGTTCAATCCCAAGCAATCTCCTTAGGTAGAGACGCGGTTTGCCGCGTCTCCATCCGCTAGCAGCCAATCCGCTGCATTGTACAAGCATGTTCCGCGACCCGAAGCCGAGGGCGAACCTGTGTTAGAACTAGCGCGATGGCCTACTATCTAGGGATCGACGGCGGCGGCACTAAAACGCGCTGCACTCTCGCCGATGAAACGACCTCGCTCGCTACCGCCATGACCGGTGGCAGCAACATCATCCGCGTCGGCGAGGCACAGGCAAGGGAAGCTTTGCACAATGTCGTCCGCCAGGTCTGCGCCACTGCGAAAATTTCTCCCGATCAGATCCGCGCTATCTGTGCCGGCGCCGCCGGCGCCGCCCGGCCAGAGATCGCCGCTAGGATTCGCAGCATCCTCGCCGAGCTAATTCCCGAAATCGGTCCCGCCAACATCGAAGTTGTCGGCGACACCGAGGTCGCCCTCGAAGCCGCTTTCGGCGCCGGTCCGGGAGTAATCGCGATCGCCGGCACCGGATCGATCGCTTACGGCCGCGACAACGCAGGTCGCACTGCGCGCGCCGGAGGATGGGGTTTCGCCATCTCGGACGAGGGCTCCGGCCACTGGATCGGCCGCCGCGCCGTCTCCGCTATCCTGAGCGCACACGATCAAGCGCTCGAAACCGCGCTCACCCCGATGGTGCTCCACGGGTGGAAGTTCACCACCGTCGACCAACTCGTGCAGCACGCCAACTCGACACCGCCGCCCGATTTCCCGCGCCTGTTTCCGGTCGTTCTTCGCGCCGCCGACCAGGCGGATACTGTCGCCTGCGATCTTCTGGCCGATGCCGGAACCAGGTTGGCCGCGCTCGCCGTCATTGTCGTCCGCCGTCTCGCGCCCCAGGCTCCAGCGGACATATTTCCGGTTGCAATGACGGGCAGTGTTTTTCGTCAGTCTTCAGTGGTGCGTCAGGTTTTCTACAATATCCTGCAAAAAAGCTTTCCCGGCATCGATGTGCGTCAGGATCTAGCCGATCCCGTAGAAGGCGCGCTAGCCAGAGCGCGTGCGTTGCCCGTGTAGAGACGGGGCTTGCCGCGTCTGAAGCAGGCTGAAGGTCGTGCCCGAGAACGAAATGTCCGAAGAAAAAACGTCCCTGGACGAAACCGCGGCATCCTCGACAGCATTGGCGAGCCCCGCCCCGCGGGAGTCGGTCGATCTGCTTCGCGCCGCCGCCGATCCCGCCCTTACCGAGGACTTGGCCCTGGCGCTTCTCAAGCACGCCGACTTGCCCGCTGAAGTCCTCGAGCAACTCGCCCGGAACTCCAACGCGCTCAAGAGCCGCAAAGTAAGAATCGCGCTGGCCAGCCATCCGCACACGCCGCGCCATTTATCTGTGCCGCTGGCGCGCCAGTTCTACACGTTCGATCTGATGAAAGTTGCGCTCTCGCCCGGCGTTCCCGCCGACGTGAAAGTTGCCGTTGACGATGTCCTGATCTCGCGCCTCAAAACGGTCACCGTCGGAGAGCGTCTAACGCTGGCACGCCGCGCCTCGGGCAGAGTAGCGTCCGCGCTTCTACTGGAGGTGGAAACCGGCGACGGCAAAGCCGTCGATGACAAAGTAAAGGATGCCAAAATAGCAGCCCGCGCGACCCGAGTGCTGCAGACCGCGCTAGAAAACCCGCGCCTCACCGAAGCCCTCGTCATCAACTCCGTGCTTCACGCCGCTGCCAGCACGGCGCTGGTGCAAGCGGTCGCGCGGCACGCGAAATGGTCGCGGCGCAAAGAGATCCGCGCCGCCCTTCTCCGAACCGAGCATCTTTCGCTCGCCCGCGCCCTCGAATTCAGCCGCGAAATCCCCGCCCAGATGCTGCAGGAATTACTCGCCAGTTCGCGCCTTCCCGCCCAAATCAAATACCAGCTTCTGTTCGAGAGCCAGAGCAGTGTTGTGACCGAGGAATGAGTCGCCCGCAAGCGATTCACCTCTCCCCGGCAAACTCTGAAATCGTCGCCAGGAATCCCGTCGCCGCATTCAGGTTGTATCCTGCCAGATCCCGCATCAGCCGCCGCATGAAGGGAGATTGCCCCACGCGTTCCCCATATTTTCTCGACAGCCAGATCGCCACCGGAATCACCGCTGCCCCGAACAAGAGATTCACCACTACGAAATTGAGGCCCACAAACCGGTAAACATCAATCCCGAAAAATCCTTTGAGCGCGACAATCATGAACGGTGTCCACCACACCAGTTGCCCCGTCAGCAACGCCCACTGCGTTACCCGGATGCGCACCGCTCGCAGGCCTTCCAGTTGTTTCTGAATCGTCGCTATCGGCTTGTCGTAGTCGATCTGCAACGCCATCACCATCATCCGGATCGCGGCCGCGATGTTTGCGATGACCCACAGATGCAACGCCACCGCCGGCATTACAAATCGCGCCATGCCGATGTTGTCGTGGATAAATCCGCCCAGGACGATCGCCACCACCACCCCAATCGCCGCCTCCAGTCCCAGGAAAAAAGCCATGCGCCGCAACGGCGACCGCACCCGGTTCAGGTTCGTCGCCAGCAAAAGCTGCCGGTTCAAGTGAATGTTCAAATCCAGTTTGCGATCATGCTCCGCCCACTTCTGTTTCAGCTCATCCAGATCGACTTCCTCAAAATTCACCATATCTCGCTCCTTAATCAACTTTGTGTCTTTCCGCTCAACTGTTCTTTCATCGTCTTCTTCAACCGGCTGATCTTGGTGGCCACGTTGGTTTCGCTGATGCCCAGCACCTCCGCAACCTCGGCGTAGCTGTTTCCATCCAGGTAAAGCAGCATCAACGCCTTGTTCAGCGGGTCAAGCCCGTCAATGACTTGATAGAGAAGCTGTATATCGTCCGGTGGGTTCGCCCGTTCATCCACCGCCTCCAGAACCCGCTCGTTGTCGGACAGCACATGCCGCGCTTTCGTGCTCTCCCGCCGATAGAACGAGATCGCCACATTCAGCGCAATGCGGTACATCCAGGTCGAAAATCGATAGCGCTCGTCGAACCCGCCAAAAGACCGCCAAAGTTGCACAATGATTTCCTGGGCCAAATCCTCCCGGTCGTCTCGGTTCCGGCAGTACGAGTTACAGACCTTGTACAAGATCTTCTTGTGCTCCTCGATCAGGCTTTGAAATCTTCCCTGCAGTTCTGCCGTGGTCATCCGTCCTCTTCGAGCGCGCCTTAGCGGGCCGCCATCGCCCGGCGCCGTTACTGTCTACCCTATGATTCGCGCGAGCCGCCAGGAAATCACAGCCAATCAGATCTTTTTTCAGGAAATACACCGCCCGCCAGACCGGCAGCCAGAAAATTCAGGAATGCTGAAGATGAGCAGCGAGGCGCGGACAGGTTGCACGCGCACAGCTGCCCCCGTCCCTCCAGCCGAGCGATGCACGGGAACACCCCATTACCGCATTGAACTCACGGCACCCAATCCGCGATAAACACATTCGTCTCCCGCGGCGCCTTCCCGTTGCGATGCGAAATCCAAACCAACTGCTTTCCGTCCGGATTGAACATCGGGAACCCATCAAACCCGTCGTAATACGTGATCCGCTCCAGCCCCGTCCCGTCCACGTTGATCGCGTAGAGCTCGAAGTTTCCCATCCCGCCCGTTGAACCCACATTCGTCGAAAAGATAATCCGCTTTCCGTCCGGGAAAAACGATGGCGCAAAGCTCGCCGCATTCAAATTCGTAAGCTGTCGCTTCCCGCTCCCGTCCGCCTTCATGATCCAGATCTCAAGCGTGGTCGGACGAATCAGATTCTGCTTCAGCAGCTCCTTATATTCCGCAATCTCCTGCTCCGTCTTCGGATGGTAAGCGCGATAAACGATCCATTTCCGGTCTTTCGAAAAGAATGGGCCGCCGTCATAGCCCAGTTCATGGGTAAGTTGCTTTACATGCTTGCCATTCGCGTCCATCGTGTAGATATCGAGATCGCCATTGCGCAGCGACGTGAAGACAATCTTCTTTCCATCCTCTGAAATCGTCGCCTCCGCGTCGTAGCCCGGAGTCGTCGTAAGCTGCTTCAAGTCCGATCCATCCAGCTTCGCCGTGAAAATATCAAACCCCGGATACACCGCCCACACATAGCCCTTCGAATAGTCCGGACGCGGCGGGCAAGCCGCGTCGGCCAGGTGTGTCGAGGAATACAGAATTTTGTCATTGTGCGGAAAAATGTAGCTGCAAGTGGTGCGCCCCTTGCCGGTCGAGACCATCCTCTGATCCGTCCCATCCACATTCATGATGAAGATCTGGTCGCACTGCAGGTTGTCGCGCGTCGACTGAAAAATCAGCCGCTTGCCGTCCGCCGAAAAATAAGCCTCGGCGTTCGACCCGCCAAAAGTAAGCTGCCGCACGTTGCGCAGATGCTTTTCTTCCGGCATCACCAGCGGGGACGAAGCCGGACTAGCCGGTGCCTGCGCACAAACCATGCGAGACACCAGAAACCCGCCAACCAAGGTCAGATTCAAGAGGAATCGAAGAGTTCTCATTGGAGAAAAAGTGTAGCAGGCAAACCGCTCGTGTGGCGTGGGCAGACCGCCGGTAAGCAGCCGTCGATAAGAGAAACTTCAACTCCTACTCGAAATCGAGGAAGAAAGCCCACTAGCGTTACAATGACGACAGTGGGGCTGCTGGTCGTGTGTTTTCGGTAGTGTGTTTTGTGGCTCAGAATTCTCGTTCTCTCGCTGGGAACTCAAGTGATATCGTCTCTTCTCGAACGCAAGATCGAAAAGCGTCCCGATAAAGTGCGGCTGCAGGGTCGCATTCTGTTCCTCACCGAAGATCCAGAGTTGATCAAGAAGCAGATCGCGGGCTGGGATCTGCCGTGGGACACGAGGAATCCAGCCAACAATCCCAAACTCCGCGACGACATCTCAACCGACGAGATCACTCCCGCGCACTACTGCTTCTATTTTGATCGGACGCTCGGCGAGGTCCCCTACGTTGGTTTGAGGTGCGGCGACACGCTGCCGATTGGGCGCGGCGATGTTAAGAAAGGCGGCTTCGTGTGCTCGGTAAGCGGCAAGCGGCGCGGCAAAGGCTCGAGCCGCGAGCAGTCGCCTTACGCCGAGATGTGCGCCGGGATTCAGGCAGCGCTCGCCGAAAACATTGAGCGCATCTACAAGCAGAACTGCCAGAACCTCGGATTGCTGACTTCGACCAACTTTTCCTTGGTTGACCGGATTCGCGCCGGGCAAGAAATCGCTCTCAGCGAATTCACCGCCGGGGAAGACGAGATCACCAAGCAGGTGATCGAGTACGGCGGATTGTTTCCGTTTAACGTGGCACGCATGCAGAAGAGGGTCTTTCTGCCGCCGATCAAGACCAAGAAGCGCCCGATGACGCTGGCAGAGAAGATTCTTTCGGCGCACATGCTCTCAGCAAACGAAGGGACAGACGGTGGAGCGGCGGGCGTCCCCGCCCGTCCCGAGCGCAGCTCGGCAGTCTCGGATGCTTACGTCAAGCCGGGCGACACCGGTTTCACGCGCGTCGATCTGCGCTTCAGCCATGAGTATGTCACGCCCATGGCATCCATTTTCTACGAGCAATACGTGGGCAAGGATGTTCCGGTGAACGATGTCTCGAGCATCCGCTTTTTCCGTGACCATCTAACTTTCCTCGACGAAGTGCTTTCCGAAGAAAAGAAAAAGATGGGGCTGCTCGATTTGGCGACGCAACTCAAGCTGAAGCAGGAGGACTTCGCCAATCAGCAGGGGATCAAGTTGCACGGCGAGCTCGCCGACCGGAAGGGCTCGGAGGGCATCTGCCACTCGGTGATGCTCGAGACCTACGCGCTACCGGGGCAGGTGAACGTTGGCTCCGATTCGCACACGCCGCACGTCGGCGCCATCGGATGCATCGCTTTCGGCATCGGGACGACCGACGTATTCAACTCCTGGATTACGAAAGACGTCCGCGTCAAGGTGCCGGAGTCGGTCAAGATCGTCATTCGCGGCAAGCGTCATGCGAACGTCACGGCGAAGGATTTCATCCTGAAGATTCTTTCCCTGGATTATGTGCGCAGCGGCAAAGCGTTGGCGAAAGTCATGGAGTACGCCGGCGCAGCGGTAGAAGCACTCTCGGTGGACGAGCGAGCCACCATGACCAATATGGCCGCCGAGATTGGAGGCTTTACCGGCATCGTGGCTCCGGATGAAAAGGTGATCGAGTTTCTAATCGAGCGCCGGGGCATGAAGCGCGCCGAAATCGAGAAAATGATAATGATCGCCGGCCTGCACAGCGATCCCGGCGCCGAATACGCCGAGGTGATCGAACTCGACGCCAATGAAATCACGCCCATGGTCGCGACCCCGGGCGACCCCGGCAACGGCAAGTACGTTCGCGACCTCAACGAACTCGTGTCGATTGAAATTGCCTACGGCGGAACCTGTACGGCCGGAAAGAACGAGGACATGGATATGTACGCGTCGGTTCTCGCCGATGCGCTAAAGCGGGGAAAACGAGTTTCCAAGAACGTAGAGTTCTGGATCCAATTCGGCTCTCAGGAAACGCGCGAGTACTCGAAGCGGCGAGGCTATCTCGAAATCTTCGAGCAGGCGGGGGCGCACGTGATCGAACCCAGTTGCGGCGCGTGCATCAATGCCGGGCCGGGAGTATCCACGCGTCCCGATCAGGTGGTCATCAGCGCGCAGAACCGAAACTTCCCCGGACGCAGCGGCCCGGGCCAGATGTATCTGGCGTCGCCGCTGACCGTCGCCGCGAGCGCGGTGGCAGGTTACATTGTCGAGTACGAGCCAAGTCAACAAAGAGAATTAACCACCGCCTGAGCAACGGGCAGCGGCTACGGATGCTCGCCTTGGTCCGGAACAAGCCCTGGCGGCGGCGCCGGAATCGCAATATCCAGTTTGTTCACTGTACCCAGCGATGACAGCGGTTTGTCGAATTCGCCGACGTTGCCCACCACCAGCACCGCCATCTGCTCGCGGTGGATATACTTTGCCGCGACCCGCGCCACGTTTTCTTTCGTGACGCCTTCAATCCCTTTTTGAAAGTTCTCCAGAAAATCCAGTGGATAGCCGTAGAACTCGTAGGCCATCTTTTCCTGCAGAACCTTGCCCGGTGAATCGAAACGGAAGACAAAAGAATTGAGGATCGCATCCTCGGCGCGCTTGATCTCTTCATCGTTGATGGGCCGCTTGGCGAGGTCCGCGATCTCCTCATCGAGCGCCTGAATGGATTCGATCGTGGTCTTGCTCTTCGTGCTCACCATCAGCCGCAGCATCCCGGGATGGTCCCAGCCCGCGCCCACGCCGCCGCCCACCGCGTACGCGAGTCCCTTGCTGGTTCGAATGTCGCCAAACAGGCGCGACGAAAAGCCTCCCCCGAAGGCCTCGTTGAATACCGAGGTCGCGAAGTAATCGGGATTCTTGCGGGTAATGCCCAGCGCCACCATTTGAATGTTGCTTTGATTCACGTCGGTTTTGTCGACCTGGTAATAGCCTGGCTTGGCGGGCTCGGGTTTGATCTCCGGCTTGTTCGCCGCCGGACCCTTGGGCCATGATGCGAATGCCTCGCGCAGACGAGCTTCCATTTTTGCCGAATCGAAGTCGCCGGCTACGCCGAGGATGATGTTATTCGGGTGAACGTACTTGCCATGCCACTCCACCAGATCCTGGCGCGTGATCGCCGCAACCGTGGCATACTCGGGGACCCGCGCATACGGACTGTTCGCGCCGTACACCAGCTTCGCCGCTTCCCGTCCCGCAATCTGCGAGGCTTCGTCATTGCGCCGCGAGATGCCGTCGTACATCCCCTTCTGCGCAATCTCAATCTTGTCAGCGCGAAACTCTGGATTCTTCAACAAGTCCTCGAACACCCGAAAGACATCGTCGAAATCTCCCTTCAGACACGACCAACTTACAGAGGTTGAGTCGCCGCCTCCGCCGGTCTCGACCCGGGCCGCGCGCTGTTCCAGATAGTCGTCCAATTGATCGCCGGACTGGGTCTTGGTGCCGCCGGTTCGCCACACCTCCCCATAAACATCGACCAGCCCCGTTTTGTTGGCGGGAACCGAGCGCTCGCCGCCGCGAATGCGAGCGATTCCGTCGATGATCGGTAACTCGTGGTCTTCCTGAAGAAAAACCACCATCCCATTCGGCAACTCAATGCGCTTCGGCTGCCTTGGATGAAATTCTGGCAACTTCGGAATCGGTATCTGCTGCCAGATCTGCTGAGAAGACTGTTGAGAAGCTGGCTGCGCCTGTGCCCACACGTGAGTATCGCCAGCGAACAAAGCGATAAAAATGAATAGGGCCAGAGCCGAGACGACGCGTGGCTTCGTATCAGGGTATCGCTTCAGCGATACCGCAAATCCCGCGAAATCCTTTGCCACTTTCGGGGTGGGGTGTGCGCGCTTCACTGTCCACCTCCTTGCGGTTCAGCGTCTGTTCCCGGTGGCCCGCCTGAAAACTCGATAATCCCCACGGTTCGGTTGTCAGGCGTAAACGTCTTATTCGCCACCCGCCGAATGTCCGCCTTCGTAACTTTATCGATCCGGTCGACCGAGCGGAACAGCTCGCGCCAGTCGTCATAGCGCGCTTGATTCATGCCGAGCGCAAAGGCCAGACCCTCGTTCGACCCGAGTGAGCGGATCAAATCTGCTTTCGCTCGCGTCTTGATCATTTTCAGTTCTTCATCCGAAATATCTTCTTTCTTCAGCCGCTCAATCTCCACATGGATCGCCTCACCGATCTCCCGCGGCTTGTGGCCCGGGAGCGGGGAGGCGTAGAACGCGAACAGTTGTGGATACTTGTTTCCCGGATATCCCGTAAAGCCCTCTGCGTCGGACGCGATTTGCTTATCGCGGACCAGCGCCCGGTAGAGCCGCGAGGTGCGTCCATTCGACATCAGATCGCTGATCGCGTCATAGACCTGGTCATCGGGGCTGCGGAAATCGGGGCGGTGATAGCCCTCGATATACAAAGGCTGGGCCTGCTCGTGCAGCACGACGCTGCGCTCGGAACCCTGCGGAGGCTCGGTCGTGGTCGCTGTGTCGGGCTTCGGCCGCGCAGGAATTCGTGAAAAATACTTCTCGACAATCGGCATCGCTTCCGAAGCTTTTACGTCTCCCACCACGGTGACGACCATATTCGAAGGCACGTAGTACTTATCGAAGAAATTCTGCGCGTCCGTGGCGGAAAAAGAATTCAAATCGGAGATCCATCCGATCGTCGGCCGGTGATAGGGATGGGCCGCGAATGCCTCTTCCGTGAATTGCTCGAAGAGTCGCCCCTGGGGATTGCTATCGGTCCGCATGCGGCGCTCTTCGATTACCACGTTGCGCTCTTTGTAAAACTGCCGCATTACCGGATGCAGAAAGCGCTCCGATTCCAGATAGGCCCACAATTCCAGGCGGTTGATGGGGAAAGAGTAGTGGTACGCGGTCTCGTCGAGATTGGTAAAGGCGTTCATGCCTTCGCCGCCTTCGCCTTCGACGATCTTGCCGAACTCGTTGTTGTAAGGCGCGGAAAATTTGTCGGCCGCGGCAATCGCGCCTTTCCAATTTTGTTCGAGCTGCTTGAGCTTTTGCTCGTCGCGATCCACCGGCTTGTCGCGCTCGGCAATATAGGCGGCATACG
>Ga0209415_10007775_pt1 | contig 18658 bp, 18 predicted proteins | sample PeaSoiSIISIP2007_FD_187696 | JGI IMG/M metagenome (GOLD analysis project Ga0209415, IMG submission 187696) | Peat soil microbial communities from Weissenstadt, Germany - SII-SIP-2007 (SPAdes) (version 2) | ecosystem: Environmental > Terrestrial > Soil > Wetlands > Peat | place: Germany...
TATTGTACGCCGGGATTCGTCATGGCTTGCAAGGGATTTCTGGACCGGAATCCAAATCCGAAGCCGGAGGATTTGAAGAAGGGGCTGGGCGGCAATCTGTGCCGCTGCGGAACCTATATGGGGATTCGCAAGGCCGTGCTGGAAGCCGCGGCGAACATGAAGGGAGGCTCCCGTGCCTAATTACTCCTGGCCTCCGATGGACAAACGGCGGGTGATGGGGCATCCGCTGAAACGGCTGGACGGTCCCGCGAAATCGAGCGGGCGGGCGAAATATAACTCGGACATTCATCCCAAAGATCTGCTGTTTGGGACGCTGCTGACTTGTCCGCATGCGCATGCGCGGATCACCAGCATCGACATTACGCCGGCGCAGAAAATTCCCGGCGTCACGGCGGTTCGTGCGATCAAGAAAGCCGGCGATGAGATTCAGTGGGCGGGAACCGAAGTTGCCGCGATCGCCGCGACGGATGAAGAGATCGCTCGGGACGCGGTGCGGGCAATCAAGGTCGAGTATGAAGTGCTTCCGCACCTGGTCCATGAGCAGGACCTGGCGAAGGCGGGGACTCGCGCCAAGGCTGCGGGCGAGCAGACGGTCGGTGATCCGGACCAGGCGTTCAAGCAAGCCGAGGTGACCAGCGAGGGCGAATACGGGTGCCCGGTGCTGACGCATTGCTGCCTGGAATCGCATGGGCAGGTGGTGCAGTGGGGGCCGGATAACAAGATCGAATTCTGGCCGTCGACGCAGAACGTATCGGGGATGCCAACCGATTTGGGGCGGTCGATCAACGTGCCGGCCAGCCAGATCCATGTCCACATGGATTACATGGGCGGCGGATTCGGAAGCAAGTTCCCGTCCGATCTGTGGGGGCGCGAGTGTGCGTTCCTTTCACGAGACAGCGGCGGGCGTCCGGTGAAGCTGTTCCTGGATCGTGCGACGGAGTTGATGATCGCTGGCAACCGGCCATCGCTGTACGCGAAGGTCAAAACGGCGGCGAATAAAGACGGGACGTTCGTGGCGTGGGAATCGCAGTCGTGGTCGACGGGCGGATATTCGCCGGGCGGCGTGAACGGCAGCCTGTTTCCGTACCTATATAACAAGGTAGAGAACAAGCGCATCAATCACAGCGCGGTGTCGATCAACGCGGGCGGGCAGCGGGCCTGGCGGGCGCCGAATCATCCTCAGGTTTCGTTTGTTACCTGCTCCGCGCTGGACGATCTGGCGGCGAAGGTCAATATCAGCTCGCTCGATTTCTTCCTGAAGAATGTCAACCTGACGAATAAGCCGGCGGTGTATACGGCTCAGCTCGAAAAGGCCGCGGAGCTGATGGAGTGGAGGAAGAACTGGCATCCGAGGGGCGACACGACGCCGGGTTCCGTGAAGCGCGGGCTCGGGTTGGGAGTCGCGTTTTGGGGCGGACTGGGTCACGACAGCCAGTGCCGCGTGACCATTCATCCAGACGGAAGCGTTGACGTCGACCTCGGCACGCAGGATATCGGCACGGCTACGCGAACGATGGTCGCGATGGTGGCAGCGGAGACGTTCGGGTTGACCATCAACCAGATCAACGTGGGGCTAGGCGATACGCAATTCCCGCCGTCGGGCGGATCGGGCGGATCGACCACCATCGGCGGCGTTTCGGTATCGTCTCGCAAGGCGAGCGTGAATGCGCTGGGCAAGATTTTCGACATGCTGGCGCCGACCATGGGCGTAAACGCCGATCAACTGGAAGCTGTCGACGGCCGAATCCAGCAGAAGGGCAATCCGGCCAACGCGATGACCTGGCAGCAGGCGTGCGCCAAGCTGGGGACGCAGACGGTCTCTGAGATGGGCGAAAATCTGTCGCGCAACGCGTTGAAGGAAGGGCTGATCAATCAAGGCGCGTCGGGCGTGCAGATGGCCGACGTTAGCGTCGATACCGACACCGGCATCGTGAGGATCAATAAGATCGTCGCGGTGCAGGATTGCGGACTGGTTGTAAATCCGACCACGGCTCGCAGCCAGATTTACGGCGCGTGCATCATGAGCGTCTGCGGCGCGCTTATGGAAGAGCGGGTGATGGATCAGCAAACCGGTCACGTGCTGAACGCCGATATGGAGTTTTACAAGCTGGCGGGCATTAACGACATCGGTGAGATCGTGGTGCATCTGGACATCACGCCGGAGAACGACGCGCGCGGCATTATCGGGCTGGGTGAGCCGCCGACCATCGCGGGAATGGCGGCCATCGCCAACGCGACGGCGAATGCGATCGGCGTGCGCGTGGGGCACGTCCCGTTGACTCCCAACCGCGTGCTGGCAGCCTTGGGCAAAGCCGGCTCGCAAAGGAGGATGGCATAAATGGAACGCTTCGAATACGCGAATCCGTCGACGTTGAAGGAAGCGACGGCGCTGCTGGGCTCGAATTTTACTGACGCGCAGGTGCTTGCCGGGGGCACCGATCTGATCAGCATGATGAAGGAGTATCTCATCACGCCGAAACGCGTGGTGAATATCAAGGAGATCAAAGAACTGGGCGGAATTTCGAAGGCTGGAGGCGGCCTGCGCATCGGCGCTACGGTGACGTTCGACGAACTGACGCTGAATCCGCTGGTGCGCACGGATTTTCCGTCCCTGGTTCAGGCGGCGCTGGGCGTCGCGAGCCCGCAGATCCGCAATATGGGGACGGTCGGCGGCGATCTGTGCCAGCGGCCGCGCTGCTGGTATTTTCGCGGCGGCAACGGGCTGCTGGGCATGAAAGACGGCAAGAGCCTGATTCCGGATGGCGAGAATCGATATCACGCGATTTTCGGCGGCGGGCCGGCGTATTTCGTGAGTCCGTCGAGCCTTGGGCCGGCGCTGGTGGCGCTGGGCGCACATATGAAGCTCGCATCGGCAACAGGATCGCGAACCGTGGCGGCTGCCGACTTCTTCGTGAATCCAACCAGCGATACGCAGCACGAGACCGCGATTCATCCTAATGAAATCGTGACCGAGATTGTGATTCCGATCGCGCAGGAAGCCAATGCGACTTACGAGGTTCGTCATAAAGACGCGCTGGATTGGCCGCTCGTGACGGCTTCGGTGGCTTTGAAGGTGTCGGGTTCGAAGGTCGCGAGCGCTCATGTGGTGCTGGGTCATGTCGCGCCTACGCCGTGGTCGGCCGCGTCTGCCGCGAAGGTGCTGACGGGTCAAACGATCGACGAAAAGACCGCCGAAGCCGCGGGCGAGGCTGCGGTGGAAGGCGCGCGGCCGCTTAGCCAGAACGATTACAAGATTCAACTGGCGAAGGTCGCCGTCAAGCGCGCGCTGCTGATGGCGGTGCAGAAGGCTTAGTGTATGGAGTATTCGGGCACTTCCCGGATCGATGACGACCGATGCATCGATCTGCGCTGGAAAGGGCTGTACATCGCGACCGAGTGGGACCCGTCGATGCCACATTCGGGCGATCGGGCTTTTTGGTGCCATAAGACGCAGCAGTGCATCGGTCCGGATGGAAAGATCGCGGACGATTACGAGTGTAACGAGACGCGGAAGTGCTATCAGGCGCTTTGAAGGCTTGTTGAAAAGGGACAGACTACTCTGTCCCCAAAAGGCGCAATGTGATCTTCAACAGGCGCTGGCGCGTGGACAGAGCGGTCTGTCCCCTTTTCAACAAATCCGTAGAGTGCTAAGGTGAGGTTATGAAGATGCTTTCTCTTCTTGCGATTTCTTCGCTCGCAACTTCTCTGGTGGTCGCGGCGGAAATTCCGGGCAACAGCGTGCGCGGCGAATATATCGAAGCGCGCGATGCCGACGTCTACACGGGGCCTTGCTTTGCCAACTCTGAAGTAGAGTTGACGGGCAATCTTGCCGTGATGGGCTGGAAGATCGAGAAGGGCTCGTGGCAGGGCGTTTCGCTCGACGGCTTGTCGGTGATGGGAGTGATTCGCGCGGCCGGGACCCTCGGCGACGTGATGCATTCGGCGTATCCGGTGAAAGCCGTGATCATCGTCGACGAACGCGCCGATGTCGAGCAGCGCATCGCCTTGCAGCACTTCGCGCAGCGAATGAGCGGCGATCTGCTGACCGATGTAGTTCGCGTCGAATCGCGGCCGATTCAATTTTCAACTGCGGACCTGCACAGCCGCGTCGTCAAGATGACCGCCGGGGATCTCGCGCAGGTGGCGACGCGCGCCCTGGAAGACACGGATCAGATCTGCCACAACGAAGCGGTCTGGTATGAGCCCCTGACTAAGCTGGATCACGCGATGGTCGCGTATACGGTGCAGGAGTCGTATCAGGGCCAGGGGCTCGGCACGCAGTGGAGCTATCCCGGACAGCGCAGCGCGTTCGTCGGGACATTCCAAATCCAAGACTGAAGATTGCGGATCGATCACATTCAATTAGCCGCACCGGAAGGCTGCGAGGCAGCGGCGCGGGAATTCTATGGCTCGATTCTGGGGTTGCGGGAGATCGAGAAGCCGGCATCGCTGCGCGCGCGCGGAGGCTGCTGGTTTGAGTGCGGCAGTCATCAGGTTCATATCGGCGTTGAACGCGACTTTCGGCCTGCGAAAAAAGCTCATCCGGCATTTGCGGTTGCCGATCTGAACGGATTAAGGGAGAGGCTGGTCACGCACGGGATCGGCGTGATCGATGACGAAAATCTTCCCGGCACGCGGCGGTTTTACGCTCACGATCCGTGGGGCAACCGGCTCGAGTTCGTGGAGGACTCAGTCTGATTCGCCGCGGACCAGATCCTCATAGCTTTCGCGGCGGCGGATCACACGCCAGGTAGCGCCTTCGACCAACACTTCGGCCGCGCGAGGACGCGCGTTGTAGTTAGAGGACTGCACGAATCCGTAGGCTCCGGCCGTGCATATAGCGAGCACGTCGCCAGGCAGCGCTTCCGGCATTTCGCGGTCACGGGCCAGAAAGTCGCCGGTTTCGCAAACAGGACCTACGACGTCGGCGCGAATGTTCGCGGCGTCGGTCTGGCGCACGGGAAGGATCTGGTGATAGGCACCGTACAGCGCGGGGCGAATCAGGTCGTTCATGGCGGCGTCAACGATCACGAACTCCTTCTGTCCGGTTCGCTTCCGATAAAGCACGCGAGTGAGCAAGACGCCCGCGCTGCCGACGATCGACCGGCCGGGCTCGATCAGAACGTGCAGACCGCGGCCTGCGAGCTTGGCGCGAAGCTCGCCGACGAACTCTTTGATGGCAGGCGTAGATTCCTCGGGTTTGTACGCGATTCCCAAGCCGCCGCCTAGATCCGCGTGGCGAATGTCGAAGCCTTTGGCGAGCAGACGGTCGATCAACGCCAGAACCCGGTCGACGGCTTCCATCGAAGGCTTATAATCCATTAGTTGCGAACCGATGTGGCAGCTCACCCCTTCGAGAAGCAGATTCTTGTATTCGCGCGCGCGATCGTAGACCGCTTCTGCCTGATCGATGTCGACGCCGAATTTGTGCGCCAGCTTGCCGGTAGAGATATAAGCGTGGGTAATCGCGTCCACGTCGGGATTCACGCGCAGGGCGACACGTGCTTTCACGCCGCGCCGATGCGCCAGTGCATCGACTAAAGCGAGCTCCGGCTCGGATTCGCAATTAAAAACGAAAATTCCCGCGGCCAGCGCTTCTTCAATCTCGGCTGCGGTTTTGCCGACGCCCGAAAATACGACCGTCGCCGAATCGCCGGCGGCTTTTTTTACGCGGTACAGCTCGCCTCCCGAAACGATGTCGAACCCGGCTCCGGCAGATGCCAGCAGACGCAGCAATGCCAGGTTACTGTTGGCCTTAACGGCATAGCACACCGTGTGGGGGACGTCGCCGAAGGATTCGTGATAGGCGCGGAAATTTTCGAGCACCATAGCGGAGGAGTAGACGTAACACGGCGTGCCGGCACGCGCGGCGATCTCCGCCAGCGAAGTGTCTTCACAATATAGTGCGCGATCGCGATATTTCATCAGCACACTTTCATCACGACCACCGACTGATCGTCGGTGATCGCCGTGCCCTCGCGAAACGCGTCCAGATCGGCGAAAATCGCGTCCGCGATCGCCTTCGGCGAATCGGCGCCATGCTTTTTCAGAAGACGATGCACGCGTCCACGAGAGTAATCCTGTTCGTTTGCGTTGAGCTGATCTTCCACGCCGTCCGAATAAAACAGGATGGTGTCGCCGATTTCGGTTTCGATCGCGACCTCTTCATAACGTCGATCTTCCAGCAGGCCGATCGGCACGCCCTCCGCTTTCGGTTTCAGAATTTCTCCGTTGCGATAAATGACGGGCGGCTCTGCACCTGCATTGCAGATCGTCAGGCGGCGGGGACGGGGCTCCCACAATGCCACTAAAAGCGTCGCGTATTGTGCGTCGACTTTACGCTCGAGAAGGGTTTCGTTCAACGATTGCATTAGCACCGCTGGACTCCGCCGGCGTGGCGCGAGGATTCTCAGCAGCCCGCTAATCAGGGCTCCATACAACGCGGCGGCGGCGCCTTTGCCGCTTACGTCGCCGAACGCGATCACCGCGTAGTCGTCGCCATGATCGAAGAAATCGTACACATCGCCGGAGATTTCTCGCGCCGGGCGGGCGCGGATGGCCGTTTCCAGACCGCGCAGCTCCGGAGCTTCGCGCGGCTGCAAAACGTGTTGAAGTTTGCGCGCCGCTTTCAGATCCTGCTCCATGCGCTGTTCCCGCTGGGCTAGAGCTTCATACAGCCGCGCGTTTTCCACTGAGCTGGCGATCTGCGGCGCCAAAAGCGAGAGGGTCCTCTGATGATCCTCGGTGAAAAATGCGATCCGGTCGCTTTCCACATCAAGGACTCCAACGACGCGGTCCTGAACGACCAGCGGCACGGCCAGCTCGGAGTGAATATCCGGGTGCGATGCGATGTAACGCGGATCTTCCATCGTGTTTAAAACACGCACAGGCTCACGTGCTTCGGCGGCGGCTCCGGTAATTCCCTTCCCCAGCGGGATGTTATCGAGATTTACGCGCTCATCGTAACGCACGCTGAAGCGGTGGCGAAGCACTTTTTTCTCAGCGTCTACCAGGAAGATGCTGAACGCATCGTAATTGATCAGCGCCCGGATGGTCGCAGCGATTTTTCCGAGCAACTCATCCAGGTCGAGAATCGAGCTGAACTCTTGCGATAGGTGCGCCAGCGTCCTCAGCGTCCGGTTCTGGCGATCGACTCTGCGATACAACCGGGCATTGTCGATAGATACCCCGACGCGCGTGGCGATCAAGCGCAGCAGCGCCCGGTCTTGCTCCGAATACGCCTTCACGCGGGTCGATTGCACATCCAGCACGCCCACCAGCTTTCCGCGCGCCAACATAGGTACAGCCAGCTCACTGCGCACCGCGTCGAGCGCATTCAGGTAACGCGGGTCGGTTCGCACGTCGTCGACCATCACCGGTAAGCGCGTCGCCGCGGCGACTCCCGTGACGCCTTCGTTCAGGCGAATGATCAGGCTCCGCACCAGTTCATCGCGATGCCCGATGGCGTGCCGGATTCGCAGGACCTGGCCTTGCTCGCTATACAGCAGGATCGCGAACAGATCGTAAGGGACCACCGTCTTGACGATCGCCGCGACGTTTTCAAGAAGCTTGTCCAGATCCAGCGTCTCGGAGGTAACGCGCGACACCTCGAGCAGAAAGTCGAGCAGCTCGGCGCGCTCGCGAAATACGGCGGATTTGCGAGGCGTGGCCACTATCCCGCCGTGGCCTCGACGATTTTCACACTCGCGCTAGCACCGATACGAGTCGCGCCGGCAGCGGCCATGTTTTTCAGATCTTCCAGCGTGCGAATGCCTCCCGAGGCTTTGACGCCCATTTCGGCGCCGACAACCTGGCGCATGAGCGCGACGTCGTGCACGGTGGCTCCATGGGGACCGAAGCCGGTGGAGGTTTTCACGAATTCGGCGCCCGCAACCTTGGCGAGCGTGGACGAGATGATCTTCTGATTGTCGTCGAGCAGGGCGGTTTCGAGAATCACCTTGACGATCGCGCCGCCCTGGTGCGCGGCATTCACGACGGCGCGGATATCCTCACGCACGGCGTCGTAATTGCCGCCGCGCAGCTCGCCGATGTTGATCACCATGTCGATCTCCTGCGCGCCGACTCGAACCGCCGCCTCAGTTTCGGCAACCTTGATCGCGGTCGTATTCGCGCCCAGAGGAAATCCCACGACGGTGCAGACCTTCACGGGAGATCCGGCTAATTCGCCGGCCACCAGCGACGCCCAATAGGGGTTCACGCAGACGCTTGCGAAATTGTACTTCCGCGCCTCTTTGCAGAGCTTGCGGATGTCGGCCGCGGTGGCTTCCGGACGCAGCAGCGTGTGATCGATGGTCGCGGCGATGGCGGAATCGATGTGAGTCAGCTTGTCGCTGGCGGAAAGGCGATCGGCGCCCGCGGCAAGAATCGCTTTCGATTTCCCAGCGCAGGTCTGCGGGCAGCGCTGCTGGCATCCCGGACAAACCACGTCGGGAATGTTCAGGCCCTCGCCCTTTGGAGCGGGCGATCGCGCCAGAAGCTCGTCTCCGATGCCTGCCACCAGCAGGTCTAATTCTTGCGTATCCACCTGAGTCTGTGTCTTGGGCGCGGCCGTTGGATGCAGGCACTGACCGCGCTCGATATCCTTGATTTTTTCGACCCGCGCGGCATGCCGGCCTCCCCCGAACGGCGTCGTGAGCCACGTGCGGAGAACATCTTCGGCCTGCGTTTGGGTCAACAGCCGCCCGCCCAGCGTCAGCACATTTGCGTCGTTATGCTCGCGGCTGTTTCGCGCGGACGCCCTATCGTAACACAGCGCCGCGCGCACTCCGGCGAACTTATTGGCCACCATTGCCGACCCGATACCCGCGCCGTCGATGATCACCCCGCGCGCAGCCGCGCCGGATGCGACCAGCTCCGCCACTTGTCTTGCGATATCGGGGTAATCTACGGGCGTCGCTTCATTGACGCCGACGTCGCGCAAAGCGAGCCCATATTCGTGAAACATCGGCAGCAGCTTCTGTTTCAGATCGAATCCGCCGTGATCGCAGCCGATGGCGATAGTCCGTTCCGCTGAAACAGGGGCAGGCGATTCGCCTTTCGCCAGTTCGATAATCTTCACGCCTCGAGCTTGAGCAACGTCACGAGCCGACGGCGTCACGATCGCGCCCGCGGGAACGCGCAGCTCTCCCGAGTCGGGAATGTCCTGCTCAGTGATCACTGCACGCATAACTGTCAGTCTACTCTGCCTCCGGTGATGACGAGTACGACGCTCTTCCCCGCCAGCGATTTCATCTGAGCCAGCGCCGCGAGCGTAGCCGCGCTGGTGAACTCCGCGACCAGTCCGGCTTCTTCGGCGAGCAGCTTCTGTGCAGACTCGATTTGCGAGTCCGAGACCGCGATCATCTCGCCGTTAGAGACTTTTAGCTCGCGCAGCAGCCGCAGCGCATTGCGCGGCCGCCGCACCGCGATAGACGCCGCGGCGGTCTCCCCTTCCGGCGCGGATTTCCCAGTGAACCTCGCCACCATCGGCTGCACGCCTTGCGCCTGGACTCCGATCAGGCGCGGCAAACGCGTGATCATTCCCATTTCCCGTGCTTCGCGAAATCCCTTGCCGATCGCCCCCAGAGTGCATCCGTCGCCTACGGGAGCAATCACAACGTCCGGCGCGATTTCAGCGGCGATCTCCAGACCGCACGTCTTTTTTCCTTCCACCAGGAACGGATTGAACGCGCAATTGCGGCTGTACCAGCCATGTTCGCACCCGGCCTGCTCAGCTTCCTGGAAGGCCTGATCGTAGTTGCCGGTGGAGACGTGCAGATGAGCGCCAAGCCGCTTAAGCCAATCGAGCCGCACCGGTGACGCATAGCTCGGGACGAAGGCGTGACAACGGATGCCCCGATGAGCGGCGAATGCCGCTAGCGAAATTGCAGCGTTTCCCGCCGATGCGCAGTAAACCGCGCTCGCGCCAGACTCCGCGGCGAGCGTCATAGCGATTGTCGTTGCCCGGTCTTTCAGACACCGGGTCGGGTTGCGAGTCTCGTCTTTGAGAAACACATTAGCGGCGCCGAATCGCGTCGCCAGTCTTGGCGCTGCAACCAGCGCGGTTGCACCGGCGGGTAAAACAGGGGCTTCGTCGCGAACGGGCAAAAGCGGGAGGTAACGGAAGATGCCACGACGTGACGCGTGGTTCGAGAGCGCGTCGCGCGCGGCTGCGTAGTCGTAGTGGACGTCCAGAATTCCAGGATCATCCCCGGTATCGCCGCACTTTGGACACAGATACGCGCGCGGGTCCATGGGAAATTGTCCGCCGCAGCGAAAACATTCTAAGTGTGTAACGAACACCGTCTTATTATGATGAATAGATGGAAACCATCGCTCCCCCCTCCGTGGTCGATCTGGAACGACAGTATCTGTTGCAGAACTATGCGCGTTACCCGCTGGTGCTCCATCGCGGGAAGGGATGCTACGTTTACGACACGTCAGGGAAGCGCTACCTGGATCTGATCGCGGGCATCGGCGTCAACGCCTTGGGCTACGCGCATCCCCGGCTGACGAAGGTGATCCGCGAGCAAGCCGGGTTGCTTCTGCACACTTCGAATCTGTATTACCACGAATATCAGGGGCCGCTTGCGGAGCGCGTCGCGCATGCCAGCGGACTCGATCGCGTGTTCTTTTCCAATTCAGGCACGGAATCGATGGAGGGCGCTCTAAAGATGGCGCGCTCGCATGGGCGCAAGATCGATCCGGAGAAGATCGAGCTGATCGCGCTGGACAATTCGTTCCACGGCCGGACGTTCGGTGCGCTTTCGATTACCGGGCAAGAGAAGTATCGGCGTGATTTTGAGCCTTTGCTTACCGGTGTGCGCTTCGTTCCGCGCAACGACATCGGTGCTTTGGAACAAGCTGCCTGCTCACGGACCGCCGCGATCGTCTTCGAACTCGTGCAGGGCGAAGGAGGAATTTACCCGCTGTCGAGCGAATACGTTCGCAAGGCCCGCGAGCTGGCCGATCGCCACAACGCACTATTGATCTTCGACGAAATTCAGTGCGGCGTGGGCCGTCCTGGAACCTATTTCGCGTATCAGATGCTGGAACCCGTGGTGTTGCCGGACATTATGATCGCCGCGAAGCCGCTGGCCTGCGGGATTCCTCTTGGAGTGATCGCCGCGAATGAGCGCGCGGCGGCAAGCATCGGAAGCGGTATGCACGGTTCCACGTTTGGAGGCGGCCCGCTGGCCTGCCGCGTCGCGCTCGAATTTTTCGATATTCTGGATCCGCTGCTGCCGCAGATCGTTCACGTCGGCGGATATTTCCGGATGCGGCTTACGGAGCTCGCCAAGCGCTTCACATTCATCAAAGAGATCCGCGGTTTCGGACTCATGATCGGAATCGAGTTGGACATGCCGGGCAAGCAGATCGTCCTCGACGCGATGGAGGAAGGCGTCCTGATCAATTGCACTCACGAAAACGTCCTGCGCATGCTGCCCCCGTACATTCTGACGGAGCAGGACGTGGATCGCGCAATGACGGTCCTGCTTAAAGTATTCAAGAAAGCCAAACCCGAGTAGCACGATGAATTCGATTCCCGCGGCCTTAACCGGCGCGCGCCTGCTCAGTGCGCCTGCCTGGAACAAAGGCACCGCGTTCACTGAAGAAGAGCGCACGCGTCTGGGTCTTCACGGCCTGCTGCCGCCGTACGTCGAAACCCTGGATGAACAGGTGGTGCGGGCGTTCACGGCGTATCGCTCCTACGACAAGCCGATCAATCGTCACATTTATTTGCGGGCGCTTCAGGACAACAACGAAGTGCTGTTCTACCGGCTTCTGCTCGACCATGTGGAAGAGACTATGCCGATCGTTTACACACCCACGGTGGCAGAAGCGTGCATACACTTCAGTCATATTTATCGCCGTCCGCGTGGCTTGTTCATCTCTTATCCCCTTCGCGAATCCATTCCGGAGCTGCTGCGCAACCGTCCGCATCCCGAAGTGGACGTGATGGTAGTGACAGACGGCGAGCGCGTGCTCGGTATCGGCGATCAGGGCGTGGGCGGGCTCAGTATTCCCATCGGGAAATTATCGCTGTACTCGCTGATCGGAGGAATCCATCCCACGCGGACGCTGCCGATCGTGCTCGATGTAGGCACCAACAATCACGAAATCCTGCGCGATCCGACGTATCTCGGCTGGCATCACGCGCGTGTACGTGGGCCCGAGTACGACGATTTCATCGAACAATTCGTCAAAGCCGTGAAACAGGAGCTGCCGAACGCCTGCCTGCAATGGGAGGATTTCGCCACGCCGCACGCGCGCGGCATTCTGGATCGCTACCGGGATGAGCTGCTTACCTTCAACGACGATATTCAAGGCACCGGCGCCGTGACCCTGGGCGCGATTCGCTCGGCGGTCAAGGTGATTGGAAAAACCATGCAGGACCAGCGCGTGGTCTTCCTGGGCGCCGGTTCGGCGAGCATCGGCGTCGCCGATTACCTCCGCGCCGCGATGATCGAAGACGGACTGCCGGACCAGGAAGCACGCGCGCGCTTCTGGATCGTCGACAAGGACGGTCTGCTGCATGACCGCAGATCGGACCTTACGCCGGAGCAGCGCGTTTACGCCCGCAGCGATACGGGAAGCCGGACGCTCGGCGGCGTGATCGGCAATATCGAGGCGACCATCCTGATCGGACTTTCTACGGCGCACGGCGCATTCACGGAATCCATCGTCCGCGAGATGGCTCGCAAAACCGAGCGGCCGATCATCATGCCGCTATCGAATCCCACGGAGCGCTCTGAAGCCACGGCCGAGGATCTGATTCAGTGGACTGAGGGGCGGGCCCTGGTCGCCACCGGATCGCCGTCCGCGCCGGTCCATTACGCCGGCCGCACCATACGGATCGCCCAATGCAATAACGTTTACATTTTCCCGGCGGTCGGACTGGCAACGGTAGCATCGCGCGCGCGCCGGGTGACCGACGGAATGTTCCTGGCGGCGGCGCGTGCTTTGGCCGATCACTCCCCTGCGCTGAAGGACCCGGCCGGGCCCCTGCTGCCTTCGCTGAAGGCTCTGCGCGGCGTGACAGTGGCCATCGCGTTCGCCATTGGACGTGAAGCGCAGCGTGCCGGGGTCGCGCCGGAGTCGACTCCGGAGAAATTGCTGGATGCGGTGACCGCCACGCAGTGGACGCCGCAATATCCGGCTCTGTAAGTCGCGACTTGCTGTAAACTAAAATTGATGCGCTCCATCGGGCGGTTTTTATTCTGGGATTATCCGCGCGCCAGTTGGCAGTACGACGTGATGGTCGGACTGATCCTGATGTTCATTTTCTTGATGCCGCGCGACGTGTTTCGAGATCAGCCGAAGGCCGCGGCGGTCGTGATGCTGCGCGGCGGATTCTGGATCGAGCCCCAGGTGCTCGCCGGAGTGCCCGATAATCAACTTCTGTCGAAGGCGAGCGCCGTAGTCAACGCTCGTTACAAGACTCGCACCACGATCAGCAGCGTAGAGCCGGTCTACGACGAAGCCGAGCAGGAAATCAAAGGCTACATGGCCTTTACCAAGCCGTGAATTATTCGCGCGTCTTGTTGTGTGCCGCGACGCTGATTGCGCCAGCGCTTCGCGCGGATTCGCTGGATGAGATTCTCCAGAGAATGGACGCATCCGCGAAACGATTTAAGTCGGTTACGGCCAAGCTGCACCAAATCGAGTATCACGCGATCCTGAGCGAATCGACTTCAGAGGACGGAGAGCTGCGTCTGCGCCGGGTCAAGAACGAATTGGCCGGCGTGCTGATCTTCAGTCCGCCCGATCCACGAACCATCGCGTTCGTAGGGCACAAGGTGGAGGATTATCGCCCGAAAGCCAATGAGGTTACGATCTTCGATGCGGGCAAAGATAATATGGCGAAGATCGATCAGTTTCTGCTGATCGCATTCGGCGCCACTTCCGGAACTGACTTGAAAAACGCTTACGACATCAAGTTCGCGGGTACGGAGAATGTCGGCTCGGTGTCCACCAGCCACGTGACGCTGGCTCCGAAGTCCGAGCAGGCGAGAAAGCTCGCGACACTGATCGAGCTGTGGTTTCCCGACGGGAGCTCGAACGCGATCCAGCAAAAGGTAACGCAGCCGACCAAGGACTACATGTTGACCACGTACTCCGACATCAAGCCCAACCCCGCGCTGCCCGACTCCGCGTTCGAGCTGAAGCTGCCCGCCGGCGTGAAAACCATCACGCAGCACTAGCGGCGGCTCGGAACTATGCCTTGCCGGCTTCTTCCTTCTTCAGCTTCTCGCGCTGCTCTTTCAGGATCGCCCGGCGGCTGAGCTTGATTTTGTTGCCTTCTAGCGCCAGGACCTTCACCAGGATCTGATCGCCTTCTTTCAGCTCATCGCGGACCTGCTTGATGCGGCTCTCCGAAATCTCGGAGATGTGCAGCAGTCCGTCGGTGCCCGGGAAAATCTCGACGAAAGCGCCGAAATCCACGATGCGGACCACTTTGCCCAGATACGTTTTTCCGACTTCCGCGACCGCGCAAATGTCGGTGACCATCTGGATCGCGCGATCGGCAGCGGCGCCGTCGGACGAGAAAATTTTCACGGAGCCGTCGTCTTCGACATCGATCTTGCAGCCGGTCTGTTCCACGATGCCGCGGATCACCTTGCCTCCCGGTCCGATCAGCTCGCGGATCTTCTCGGTCGGAATCTGCATCGTGAAGATGCGCGGCGCGTACGGCGATAGCACAGTACGCGGCGTATCGATCACGGCATTCATCTTGTCCAGGATGTACAGCCGCGCCCGGCGCGCCTGCTCCAGCGCTTCCTTCATGATGGCGTGCGTGACGTTCGGCACCTTGATGTCCATCTGGAGCGCTGTGATCCCGTCTTTCGTGCCGGCGACTTTGAAATCCATGTCGCCGTAATGATCTTCCGCGCCCGCGATGTCGGTCAGCACCGCGTAATCCTTGTCCTCCAGGACCAGACCCATCGCGATTCCCGCCACTGGCGAGGAAATCGGCACGCCGGCGTCCATCAGCGAAAGCGTCGCGCCGCAAACCGACGCCATGGAGCTCGATCCGTTCGACTCGAGAATATCGCTGACCACGCGCATCGTGTAGGGGAAAGTTTTGTCGTCCGGAACCACCGCGGAAAGCGCCCGTTCCGCCAAAGCGCCATGTCCGATCTCGCGCCGCCCGGCTCCACGCATGAATCCAACTTCGCCCACGCTGAACGGCGGAAAATTGTAGTGGAGCATGAACCGCTTGGAGCTTTCCGAAGCGTCCAGCAGCTCGATGCGCTGCTCATCGTCCTTGGTTCCGAGCGTCGCGGTCACCAGCGCCTGCGTCTCGCCGCGTGTGAAAAGGCTCGATCCGTGCGTGCGTGGGAGTATGCCGATCTCGATGTCGATGTTGCGAACTTCGTCGAACTTGCGGCCGTCGGGCCGACGGCGGTCCTTCAGCATCTGGTCGCGGAAAATGCGCTCTTTGAGGCGATCGAAAAGCTCTTTAGCCTCGTCCTGCTGCTCTTCCGGCAGCGCCTCGACGGCCTTCTTCTTGCACGCATCGATACGCGCGTAACTATCCAGCTTCGAATACTTCTGCGTGTTCATCGCGTCCTGAAGTTCCACGCGGACCGTATCCGAAATCTGGAAATACAGGTCGTTATTGATGGGCGGCGTGACGAACTCTTTCTTCGGCTTGCCGGTCTTTTTCATCAATTCGCGGATCGCGGCGCCGATTTTCTTGCAGCACTGGTGGCCAAACTCGATCGCGGCCAGCACTTCGGCTTCGGTCGCCTGCTGCGCGCCGGATTCCACCATCACGATGCCTTCTTCAGTCCCCGCGACGACGATGTTGACTTTCGACGCCTTGGTCTCTTCATAGGTCGGGTTCGCGATCAACTTCCCGTCGATCATGCCGACACGCACACCACCGAGCACGTGCGCGAACGGAATATCGGAAATCGCGAGTGCGGCACCCGCGCCCACGATGGCGAGCGTCGAGGGATCGCGCACCGGATCGGCCGAGAGCACCATGCCGATCACCTGCGTCTCATGCGAATAACCTTCGGGGAACAGCGGGCGGATCGGCCGGTCGATCAGGCGGCTAGTCAGAACCTCCTTTTCGGTCGGTCTGCCTTCGCGCTTGATGAATCCTCCGGGAAAGCGTCCGGCGGAGTAAGTGTACTCGCGGTAATCGACGGTCAGCGGGAAAAAGCTTGCGCCGACTTTGGGTTTGTCAGCGGTAACGGCGCTCACCAGGACCACCGAATCTCCCGAGCGGACAATCACCGCTCCATTGGCCTGCTTGGCCATCTTCCCGGTTTCGATCGTCAGAGACCGGCCGCTACCGAGGTCTACTTCTACGGAATGCAACATGTTTGGAAACGTCCTTTAATCTTCTTTTAATCAGCAGCCGCCCGCGCCCTTTCTACGGGTCGCGCGAACGCTGCGTTGACCAAGAGGAGACTGGAGATGTTCTGCGGTGGGCCGGCTGACATCAGCCGGTTCTCGAGAATCGATTTTTTCGATGCTAGCGACGGATGCCAAGGCTCTGGATCAGCGACTTGTAGCGCTCCGGGCTGACGCGGCGCAAATAATCGAGCAAGTGTCGTCGACGCTGCACCATCTGCAACAAGCCTCTGCGCGAATGATGGTCTTTCTGGTGCGTCTTGAAATGCTCGGTCAACTCGGAAATACGCCGGCTCAGGATTGCGACCTGTACCTCTGGCGAGCCCGTGTCCGTCTTATGGACCCGGAACTGCGAAATCACTTTGACTTTTGCTTCTCCCGCCAGTGCCATTCGAAAATCGATACTCCTCGTCTTTTCTTAATCCTTTTGTACCGTTTCAGAATAACACAGATCCCGCATTTGCGTTAGACTAGGTGTTCCCATGATTCGAGTAACCGTCAGCTACCCCAATCAGCCCGGGTCGCGCTTCGACCTGGATTATTACCTCGCCAAACACATGGCGATGGTGGACCAAAAACTCGCCCCCCACGGCCTGAAAAGCTGGACTGTCGAGAAAGGGATCAGTGGAGGAGCCCCCGGTTCCGCCGCCCGTCATCAGATCCAGGCGCACTTGAACTTTGAAACCCTGGAGGATATGCAGAAAGGCATGGCGGCAGCTGCCCCCAGTCTGATGGCCGATATCCCGAATTTCACCGATGTGCGCGCCGATGTTCAGATTTATCAAGTTCTGAAGTAACTTTCATGACCCAACCCGCGCCCCTGAGGACCACTCCGCTCAACGCGACCCATCGCCGCATGGGAGCCAAAATGGTCGATTTCGGGGGCTGGGATATGCCGGTTTCCTACTCCGGGGTGATCGACGAACACAACGCGGTGCGGAACAACGTGGGCCTGTTCGACGTCAGCCACATGGGCGAGATCGAAGTTCGCGGACCAGAGGCTCTGAAGCTGGTGGATTACGTCGCGACCAACGCGGCAGCGAAGCTGAAGATCGGCCAGGCGCATTATTCCGGACTGCTTTACGAGCATGGCGGTTTCGTCGACGACATTCTGGTCCACAAAGTCGCCGACGATCATTTCTTTCTGTGCGTGAACGCGTCCAATCAGGACAAAGATTACGAGCACATCGCCGCGCATAACCGCTTCAATTGCACCGTCGAAAACGCGGGCGACCGGTATGCTCAGATCGCGGTGCAAGGCCCGCGTGCGCTCGAGACGCTTCAGAAACTGACGCCGGTTGAGCTCGCGCCGATCCGCTATTACTGGTTCACGGACGGAACTGTTTCCGGCGCGAAGGCAAGAATCGCGCGCACGGGCTACACGGGTGAAGACGGATTTGAGATCTACGTCGCACCCGCGGATGCCCCGCGCCTGTGGGATGAGCTGCTCGCCGCCGGAGCCGAGTTCGGCATCAAACCCGCCGGCCTGGGCGCGCGCAACACCCTGCGTCTGGAAGCGAAAATGGCACTTTATGGCCACGAGATTCATTCCACCATCACGCCGTGGGAAGCCGATCTCGCCTGGATCGTAAAGCTCGATAAAGGCGATTTCATCGGCCGCGACGCGCTGGTCAAACAAAAAGAACAGGGCATCACGCGTAAACTGATTGGATTTGAAATGCAGGCTCGCGGCATCGGCCGCGACGGTTATGAAGTGTATCTGAATGGCGAGGCAGCGGGCTGGGTGACCAGCGGAGGACCCGCGCCGACCCTCAACAAGAACATCGGACTCTGTTACCTGCCCGTCGACCGCTGTGAAATTGGCCGCACCATCCACGTGATGGTGCGCAATCAGCCGGTGGAAGCGGTAACGGTTCCTACACCTTTCTATAAACGAGCCAAATAAAATGTACCCAACCAACTTCCGCTACACCAAAGAACACGAGTGGGTGAACGTCGAAGCCGGCACCGGAACCATCGGCATCACCGACCACGCGCAGAAGGAATTGGGCGATATCGTCTATGTCGACTTACCCAAAGTCGGCGCCACCACCGAAAAGGGCAAGGTCATGGGATCAGTGGAATCGGTGAAAGCGGTGAGCGATATTTACTCGCCTGTTTCAGGAGAAGTGGTCGCGGTGAACGATCTGCTGACCGCGTCGCCCGAAAAGCTGAACGAAGATCCACACGGGGCGGCGTGGCTGGTAAAAATCAAAATGTCCTCACCCGATGACGTCGCGGATCTGATGTCTGCCCAGGATTACGAAAAATACGCAGGCGAAGAATAGGC
>Ga0209415_10007776_pt1 | contig 18656 bp, 15 predicted proteins | sample PeaSoiSIISIP2007_FD_187696 | JGI IMG/M metagenome (GOLD analysis project Ga0209415, IMG submission 187696) | Peat soil microbial communities from Weissenstadt, Germany - SII-SIP-2007 (SPAdes) (version 2) | ecosystem: Environmental > Terrestrial > Soil > Wetlands > Peat | place: Germany...
CAGGCCGAGATCACGACCTTCGCCCTCGAGAACGCCCTCGTGGCGTACCGCGGGATCGAAGAGGGCCACATGCTCGGTCGCGCGGTGATCACGCCGAACCTCGCCTGAGCGCAGCCTCGCAAGCTCGCCCACGCTGGCTCGCTACTCCGGTCGTGTAACGCTCAGTCCGCGTTCACGACGACGGCTCGGACGCACTTGCCGGCCTCTTGGTCGGCGTAGCCCGCGTCAATGGTTTCGAGAGAATATGTATTGCTCACTATCAGGCCCGGGTCGTAGAGCCCGCGCTCGTGAAGCCCGAGCAGGAACTTGGCCCCGTGGTAGCCGTGCCACGAACCGTTCGAGCAGCCGAGGATCTGCTTCTCGTAGGACTGCAGGTTCTTCAGCGAGACGGCGGCGTGGGTCTCGTCTTCGGGGTGCACGTTCACGATGACGACGCGCCCGCGTTTGCCAAGCAGTCCGAGCGACGGGGCGAGAAGCTGGCCGTCGCCGGTGCCGAGCGCCATGATGACCACGTCGGCCATGCGCCCGGCGCTGAGCGAGCCAACGAGTTCGCGGGCCTCGCCGAGGCTCGCGACGGTGTGGTTCGCACCGAAGCTTGGGGCGAGGTCGCGCTTGGTCGAGAGCGGGTCGACCGCGATGACGTCCTTGGCACCGACGAACCGCGCCGCCATAAGGGCGTTAGCCCCTACGCCACCGACGCCGAGGACGACGACGGTCTCACCGGGCTGAGTTTGCGCGGTGTTCTGGACCGATCCCCAGCCGGTCACTCCGGCGCAGCCAATCGTGCAGACCTTCTCAAAGGGTAAAGACGCATCTATCTTGACGCAGGAGTACTGGTTGACGACCGTGTAGTCCGCGAACGTGCCGAGGAAGACGAAGATGCTCAGGTCCTCGCCGCGGGCGTGATGACGGGCGCCGTGGTCCGAGATCTGCATCCCCGCGCCGGTGTACTGGCCGTTCTCGCAGTAATACGTCAAACCGCCCAAGCACGCCGGACAGTAGCCGCACGCGGGCACCGGTACGCAGAAGAGCACGTGGTCGCCGGGCGCGATGTCCTTGACGTTGGCGCCGACCTCCTCAATGACGCCGGCGCCTTCGTGGCCGGGGACGACCGGTCGGCGGATCTCGCTGTAGCCCCGGTCGATGAGGTGGTGGTCGCTTCGACAGAGTCCCGCCGCCTTCACGCGTACGCAGACCTCGTCGGGCCCTGGCGCGTCGACCGTGATCTGCTCGAGGCTCCACCCTTGGTCGATGCGCCACTGGACGATTGCTCGGCCGCTTCGCTCACTCACCGGCGAGACCCCTTAGTACCTCTTTCAGTACTTCGGCCGCATCGCCCACGACGCCGAAGTCAGCGAGTTGGAAGATTGGCGCGTTGCGGTCCGTGTTGATCGCGATCACGCGATGCGCGCCCTTCATGCCAACGACGTGCTGGGCCGCGCCGCTTACGCCGACGGCGACGTAGATCTCGGGCCGCACGGTCTTACCCGTCTGGCCCACCTGCATGCTGTAAGGGACCCAGCCCGCGTCGACGACCGGTCGTGTCGCGCCGACCGCGGCATTGCCGATCGCCGCCGCAAGCTCACGAAGCAAGGAGAAGTTGGCGGGGTCCTCGAGGCCCCGGCCGCCGGAGATCACCACTTTGGCCTGCTCGAGCTTGACGCCGTCGGCCGTGGTCTCGTGACGCGAGACCCGTCGAACTCTGCGACAGGAGTCGGGAACCTTGACCGCGAGGTCTCCGACGTGTCCGCGGCCCTGCGACGGGCTTGGCGCCGTGGCTGCCGCGGTCGTCAGCACGATCATCGGACCGGGGCCGGTACGAAGCACTTCGATCGCCTTGGCACCGCCGACGCCACCGCGCAGGTTGCCGGGGCGTCCAGGCCACAGGCGTAGCGCCCGCACGGCCCTTACACGGTCCACGGCTAGCACTTCACTCACGTTAGAAACGAGCGTGCAACCGAGGGCCGCCTGGAGACGACCGGCGACATCCCGCGCGTCGTAGCTCGAGGCGAAGAGGATCAGCTCGGGTTCGAGTTCGCCGACGACGTGTTCGAGTGCGAACGCCGCCGGTTCGCTCATGTACTCGTCGAAGACCGAATCATCGCCGACGACGATCGTGTCGGCGCCGTAGGCGGCGAGGGTGGCCGCCGCGGCTGCGGCGTGGCCACCCAGTGCGACGGCGCAGAGCTCGGAGTCGAGTGAGCGCGCTGCCGTCAGATTCTCCAGCGTCGTTGTATCGAGCGCGCCCTGCGCGTCGAACTCGGCGAAGACGACAACGCGGGCCATCTACATAACCTGCACTTGGCGCAGCATCTCGACAATGCGAGCGACGCCCTGGGCCACGTCCTCGGTGATCTCGCCGGCTTCTCGTTCGGGCGCGAGATCGATCGACGTGATGGCGTGCGCCGAGCGGAGATCGTCGGCGGAGAGGCCGAGGTCGACCAGGGAGAGCTGCTCGATGGGCTTGCTCCTCGCTCGGATGGTGTCGCGCAGCGACGGGTATCGAGGTTCAGCCACGGCGGCGGTGACACCCACGAGCGCCGGCAACAGGCATTCAATGACGTCGTGACCGTAACTCGTCTGGCGCTCGATTGAGAGGCGAGTGCCATCCAGCGAGACGTGGCGGGCGAAGGTCGCGCTGGCCAGCCCGAGGAGCGCGGCGAGGGTCATCGGCATGGTGCCGGTAGCGGCGTCGGTCGATTCGGCGCCGGCGACGATGAGGTCGAACGAATCTCGCCCGAGGGCGGCGGCGAGCACCTTCGCGGTGGCGAGGACGTCGGCGCCGGCGAGCTGGTCATCGCACACGAGCACGCCACGGTCGGCACCCATGGCGAGAGCCCTCACGAGCGCCGGCCGCGCCGCTTCGCTGCCCATCGAGACGACGGTCACCTCAGCGCCGCTACGTTCGGCCAGCTGAACAGCGAGCTCCACACCGGGCTCGTCGGCCGGGTCCAGTCCCGCTTCGGGCTGCTCGCGGCGCAGCCGGAAGTCCTCCTCGCCAATCTCCGGCGGATCGCCACCGCGATTGGGGACATACTTCACGAGAACGGCGATCTTAAGCATCAGAAGGGGACGACGTGGCTGGCGGTGAGGGTACCTGCCTCGAAGGCGCGCAGGGCGAACGAGGCATCCGCCACCGCGTGGCTCAGGCGTCGCGGTGACACGCTGTCGCCGATGCAGGCGACCGACGGCACCTTGCCGTCGAGGGCCCTGGCGAGTTCGTCATTCACCCCCAGGTGTGTGCGGACGACCACGAGATCCGCTTCCAAGCTGCCGCCGGGCTCTCCGGAAAGCGAGTGGACGAGCTGCACCGATGTTCCGTTTACCGCTTTGATCTTCGTCAGCGGCCTAAAGTTCACGCCGTTGCCTCGTAGTCGCTGTAGAGCGCCGGCGACGCTCTCGTGGGGAATCGACAGGCCAATCGCGCGCCCCGGCGTCACGAGCTCGACGGCGGCTCCGCGCTCGGCGAGGTACTCGGCGGCGCTGACGCCGTGCCAAAAGCCGATGGCGTCGTCGAGCACGACGGCGCGCTGCGGGACTTCGCTCGCCGATCCGGCGAGCAGGTCCCACACCGTGATGACGCGCGAGGCCTCATCGAACGCAAAGTCGGGCGCGAGCGGTGACGCACCGGTCGCCACCACCACAAGGTCGGGCGCCTGAGCGAGGACGAGCTCTTCGGTCGCTTCGGTCTCCAGATGAATCGCGACGCCCAGCCGATGGAGTTCGCGCTCGAGGTAGAAGATGAAGTCGACCAGTTCCTCACGGGTTGGTCCCGCCGCGGCGACGCGCAACTGGCCGCCGGTGCGGTCCGCTCGCTCGAAGAGCACGACGTCGTGCCCCGACTCGTTGGCGATGCGCGCCATCTCCAGTCCGCCGGGTCCCGCGCCCGCGATGACCACCTTCTTCGCCTTTGAAGCACGTTGAGGTATCGTCCAGATCGCCTCGCGGCCCGCACGCGCGTTCACGGCGCAGCCGAGCAGTCCTTCGCCACGCCGACAGTCCTGGGCCAGTCCGACGCAGGGCCGGATCTCCGGCGAGCGCCCGCTTTGAGCCTTGGCGACCCAGTTCGCGTCGGCAATGAGCGCTCGACCGAGACCGATGAAGTCCGCTTGGCCCGAGGCGAGCGCGCGTTCGCCGAGTTCCGGTTGGCGGATCCGTCCCGCGGCGATGACCGGCACGTCAACGCCCTGCTTCACAGCTTCGGCGAGCCCGAGGGCGAAGCCTTCATTCCAGCTCGAGTCCTTCACATAGGCGCCGCGCATGCCTGTGGTGATCGAGAAGTAGTCGAGCGGAGCCGTCGTCTGGAGTCCGTCGACGATCTCGAGCGTGTCCTCGAGGGTGAGGCCGCCGGGGGTCTGCTCGTCGGCGCTTAGGCGCACGCCGACCGGGTAGTCCTCGCCGCACCTCGTTCGGATCGCTTCGACGATCTCAACGAGGAAGCGGATACGGCCGTCGGTCGTGTCTCCCCGATAGGCGTCGAGCCGCTTGTTCGAGGCGGTCGAGAGGAACTGGGCGACGAGGTAGCCGTGGCCCCCGCTGATCTCAATCCCGTCGTGGCCAGCCTCTTTGCAGTTGGCCGCCGAGCGAGCAAAGGCGTCGACGATCAGCTTGATCTCCGTGACGGTCATCTCGTGGGGTAGGTCCGTTGAGCGGGGTGAAGCGACCGCCGATGGCGCCATGGGCGCAAAAGAGCCCATGCCGCCTGGCGACTCTCGACCCAGGTGGATGAGCTGGCTGAACGTCTTTGCTCCATGCTTTTTGATGGCCTCGACCCGCGTGCGGATGTTCTCGACGTTGTCCTCATCCCACGCCTCGAGGAGGACCCGAACGGGAAACTGCGTCGTCTCGTGCACCGCGGCCGCTCCCGTGATAACGAGACCCACTCCGCCGATGGCGCGCTCTTCAACTTCGCGCCCGGCGGAAGGCGCACCGACCAGTCGTCGACCTGGGTCCACTGCGCGTAGAAGCGCACGTCGAGCTTGCGCTCGGCGAGCGGTGCGTAGTCACGCACCATGTGCTCCTTGCGCCCCAGCGGAACCGACAGGACGTCCCCCTCGGCCCGCGCGAACTGCGGCACTTTTCCGCGCAGGTGCAGGGTCACCTTCTGCTCCACGTCCTCGAGGTTGCTCGCGTCGACCGCCGTCACCTCGCTCCCCGGCAGGATGGACGCGATCAGCTGCTGAACGCGCTGCTTTCGCGTCGCTTGCGCGTGGAAGCGAACCCTCCATTCGGAGGCCTCGACGCCGCTCACGTCGGCGCGCCAGTCGAGGCGCGCGCCTCCGTCTCCGAGGAGGACGGCGTCGACCTTGTGCGCGCTCACGCTCTCGGTGGCCGGCGGGTCCGGCAGGTGGACGAGCGCCGCCTTGCCTTCGTTGATTCGAAGCGCGAGGGCGCCCCGATCCATCGCCGGAAGCTCCAGCGACCCGGAGTACTCCGCAGTCCCGTCCAGGTAGAGGTCGAGCGACGGGACGTACGCGATCATGTGGTCGAACGGTGCAAGGCTCGCCGGGCTCGTCTCGATGTCGCCCTTGTTCGCCGTCCGGACGACGACGGGCGTCGCCTTGATGCCGAGCGCGCCGAGCATCGTGACGATGAGGGTCGCCTTGTCCTTGCAGTCGCCGAACCCTCGCGCGAAGATCTGCGCGCACCTGTAGGGCTTGTATCCGTGGATGCCGAACTCCAGCGCGACGTAGCGTGTGTTCTGCACGACGTAGTCGTAGATGGCCCTGACCTTCGCTCTCTCGTCCTTGAGTCCCTTCGTCAGGGCCTCCGCGCGCCGCTGCACCTCGTCGTCAGGGACGAACTGGTCTTTCACGAGGCCCCAGTACCAGCGCCCCATGTCGTCCCACGTCCTGTAGGTGGAGACGTTCACGTGGCCGAGCACCTCGGTCCACGGCGGCTGGAGCGGCTCCTCGCGCACGGGCGGGACGTCGAGCGCAAGGAAATGAAAGACGCGCTCGTCGCCGCGCTCTTCCACGTACTGCTCTATGCCGGGCACGCGCGGTTCGTTGAAGTGAAACTCGCGAGATCTCGGGGTCAATAGGACGTATTCGCTGCGGGCGATCGGCTCCCCGCTCTGCATGTACACGACCTCCCCGAAGTAGTCGGCGAACACGTTGTGAGGCGCCACGTCCTCGACCCGGTATTGCAGCTCGATCACGTCCCCCGGCTCGAGCCTCGGGAATCTCACGTAATAAGTACGCGCGCTCGTGAAGACCGCGAGCGAGGGGTCTCCCTGCATCGCCCCGGCACCGCTCTCGACGGCCTCGTCGATCTGCCCGCTCGGCCTGTAGACCCGCGCGGCGCGAAGCTGCACGCTCTCGCTGTCCGCCTCGTAAGCGAATTCGTACTCGCGCGACTCGGCGGCGGCGGCGTCGGTGAGCGGCTGGTAGACCACCTGGTGGAAGCGGCTCGCGAGCCCGTTCGGGAAGACGGTCGTCACCTGAAGGTCGACGAGCGTGCGACGCGCCTGACCCTCGGCCGCGAGGGAACGCTTCGCGAGAAACTCGCCGGCGGGTCGAGCGTACTGCTCGTCGGGGCGAGGCCTGGCGGGCTCGATGTGCGCCACCTCGTCGCGAACGTCGTTCGCCTGGGGCATGAGCTCGAGCACGCGCTTGAGCAGGCGGAGCTGCTCGTCGCGCTCGCCCGCCAGCGCGTAGATCGTGGCGAGCTGGCGCATCATGTCGGTGTCTGCCGGGGCGAGGTCGAGCGCCGAGCGGTACGCGGCGACGGCGCGCGCGCGCTCGCCGAGGCGCATCCACGCCTGCGCGGCGGCCTGAAGCGACCCCGCGCTGTCGGGGTTCGTCGCGACCAGTCGTTCGATCCAGCGCGCGGCCATCGCGCTGTCCCGTCGCGCCACGGCGAGATCGAGGAGGGCGCGCGAGTACGCCGGGTCGTCGAACCGAAGGGCCGCGTAACGCTCCGCCATCTCCTCGGCCTCGGTCTCTCGCCCCACGTCGCGCAGGGCCGCAACCGCGGCGCGCAGCAGGCCGACGCTCTGCGGCCTGGCCGCGAGCGCCTTCTCGAGCACGGCGAGCGCGGTCTCGCGCAGACCAGCCTCCTCGTAGAGCTCGACCTTCGCGAGCGTTGCGGGAAGGTTGTCCGGGTCGACGGCGAGGACCCGCTCGTAATAGGGAATGGCGTCGCGTGCGTTCACGCCCCCGCGCGCATAAGCGGCGCGCGCCAGGAGCGCGGCAATCGTCTCCTCGCGCGTCGCGTGGCCCCCGGCCACCAGCGCCTCCGCCCTCTCGATCCACGAGGCTCGTTGATTTCGGCTCTCCGCCGCGTCGCCGGCCAGCAAGAGGCGAAGGACGGTCGGCGCCTTGTCGGCGGCCTTGCGGGCGAGCTCGCGGGCGCGGTGCTCCGTCGGGTCGTCGGACCCCGTGGCCCCGAGGTAGCGGGCGTACGACTCGAGGATCGCAGGGTCGTCTCCCTGGGCGAGGCGCTCGAACGCCTGCACCGGTCCCTCGGCGCCCCCCGCGCCTCCGGCGGGCTTCCCCTTGGCAGGGACGGCGCTCTCTTCCGGCGTCGAATGTCGCGGATCCGCGTCGGCCTCCAGCTTCGAGTCGGGCGCGCCGTCCGCGCCGGCCAGGCGCAGCGACAGCATCGGCGCCCGCTCGTCTCCACATACCTTGGCCGTCAGCCGGTTCCAGCCGGCGCGAAGGGGCGCCGTGGCGGCAAAACGATCGGGGTCCAGGTCGCGGTACTTCTCGTCCCGCAGGATCTCGGAGCCGTTCCAGAAGATACGGAGGGCGCCGGCCGCTCCCGCCCACACCGAGACCGGCCGCGACCCTTGCCCCTTGACGCGCGCATCCCGCACGAAGGTTTCGGCATAGACGCAGACGTGCTCTTCAGGACGCACGAACACGCCGAAGTCGACCCACCCGTACGGCGAGACGGCCGGGAGCATCCGCCAGCGCACCGGGCGGTGCTCCTTGCCGTCGTAGTCGCGGGTGAGGTTGAGCGGCTGCGCCATCTCCTTCTCGGGGTCGTAGTCGGCGAGGAGGCCGGCCCTCCCGTCGTTGTCGAACGGCCCCAGGAGCATCCAGTGGCCGACGTAGCCAAGCTGCGCGATCCGGGCATGCGCGCCATCGAGGTCCCCTCGCCGACGCCGCGCGTACGCTTCGAGCAGCGCCGCGTAGGCTCGCACGGGCGCGGGGGTGCGCGCGTTGGTGGCGACCTCGTGAAACACCTCCTCGACCGCGGCCGGGTCCCCGCGGTCCCACTCGGACCACACTTTGCGGAGTGCCACGTATGCGGCAGGCCCGTGTGACGAGGCCACGTCGCCGCGGAGCTTCGCGAGGTTGGTCAACCCGTCCGCGACGTCGGCGTTCGCGCGGCCGACTGGCCAAGAGACCACGGCGATCACGACGACCAGCGCGATCGCTACCGGGCGGAGAGAAATCACGGGAAGGCCATTGCCGCTGCCGGACCCTCGCGGACGGCGAAGGCGTGAGCGAGGTCCGGACTGTCCTGCGGGCAAGGGGGGCCCGTCAAGCTCGAGCTTTTGGTGCCGGCGGCATTCGATCGCGCTATCTGTCAGGGGTGTCGTTGCCGGTCGAAACACAGTCGCGCGTCCGTCCTCATCCGGAGGCGCTGGCCCCGCCGGCAGCGATGAGCTCCCCGCCCTCGCGGGCCTCTCACGCGTCGCTCCGCGGTCTGTTCCAGACGCTGCGTCCGCACCAGTGGGTGAAGAACCTCTTCGTCTTTGCCCCCATGTTCTTTCACAAGGACCTGTTCCACAGAGAGGCGGGGGGAGAGTTTCTCAACCTCACGCTCACGGGTCGCGCGCTCGCGGCCACCGGCGTCTTCTGCCTGCTCGCGGGCGCCGTGTACACGATCAACGACCTCGTGGACGTCGAGGCGGATCGCGTGCACCCCTTCAAGCGCGAGCGTCCCATCGCGAGCGGCCGCGTCTCGCCGGCTGCGGCGCGACGCATGGCCGCCGCGCTCGTCGCGTCCTCGCTCGGCGTCGCGTACCTCGTCAACCCGTGGTTTGCGCTCATCGCGCTCCTCTACTTCGTCGAGAACCTCGCCTACAGCTTCAAGCTGAAGAACATCGCGTTTCTCGACGTCGGACTCATCGCCTTCGGTTTCGTCCTGCGCGTCGTGGCCGGCGGCATCGCGGAGGACGTGCACGTATCGGGCTACCTGCTCGCGTGCACGACTCTCCTCGCTCTCTACCTCGGCTTCGGCAAGCGCAGGCAGGAGCTCGCCCTCGAGAACGCCGGCAAGCAGCGCGTCGCCCTCGACGCGTATTCGGCGCGCGCCCTCAACGTGGCTCTCTTGGTGACCGGGACAGCCACGGCGCTGACGTACGTGGCTTACACCCTGGACCCCGTGACGCGCGCTTACTTCAACTCGAACCTCCTGTGGCTGACCGCGCCGTTCACGCTCTTCGGCATCTGGCGCTTCAAGCAGCTCGTGAGCGGGCGGGCGGGCGCCGGCCTCAAGGCCGAGTCGCCCACGCAAGAGATGCTCCGCGACGTGCCGTTCGTGCTCAACCTGGTCTTGTGGGTCGTCGTGGTCGTCGCCATCGTCTACAAGCTGCGTCCGAACTGATTACGGCCGACCGGAGCGACCTTCCGCCGCCCTGCTCGCGGAATACTGGACCGCCCCGGTGCGCTCGCGCATCGTGGGTCCGAGAGACGATGCGCGCCCCGCCTGAGCAGCCTGGTTTCACGGCGAAGCCGGGAGCCTGGGTCGAGCTCGCCCTCACGCTGCCGGTCTTCCTCACCTACCAGCTGGGCGTCGTCTTCCTGAACGTTCGCAACGCCACCGACGTAGTGACCGCGCGTCTGCTCGAGCTCTCGCACGGCGACCGGCTGACGTACCTAGGGCTGACGGCAGGGCTCGGCCTGGGCATGGTCGTGGTCTTCGCGATCCTCGGCCGGGGGCAGGCGCTCAGGGCGCGCCAGCTCGTTCAGGTTGCCGTCGAGGGGGCCGCGTACGCGATCGCGATGGGCGCCGCCACGTCCTGGGTCGTCGGCAAGCTCTTCGCCGGGCCCCGCGCCGGTGCCATACAGGATCCCCTCACCGGCCTCGTGATGTCCCTCGGAGCAGGATTCTACGAGGAGCTCGCGTTCCGCGTCGGGCTCTTCGGGCTCGGGGCGAAGGTGCTGGTGTGGCTCTTCGCGAGGCAGCACGTCGGCCTCGTGCGCCGGGCGCCGCCGCTTCGCGTCGGGGCGATCCTCGTGATGGTTCTCTGGGCCTTCGCGAGCGCGGCGGTCTTCAGCGGGATGCACTACGTCGGCCCACTCGGCGACCCGTTCGCCGTGCGCTCGTTCGCCGCGAGGGCCGTTCTCGGCCTCGCTCTCACGCTCGTCTACGCGACGCGCGGCTTCGCCGCCGCGGTCTGGACGCACTCGCTCTACGACGTGTGGGTGCTCGCGTTTTGAAGACGCGACGGGAGCGGTGGGCTCAGGTTGCGTCCGCGTACTCGAAGCGACCGAGCGGCACGTACGTCGACCCCTCGGCGCCGAGCTCGCTCCTGTAGAGCGTCATCGCCGCGACCTTGCACTCGTCCTTGCCTCCGGCCAGCTCCGGCCTGAGCCAGCGCCGCGTGTCGTAAGGCCGCTTCAGGCGCGCCAGCGTCACGTGAGGGCGAAATGGGCGCGTCTCGTCCGCGACGCCGTGCTTGCTCGCGATCTTGTCCACGGCCGCGGCGAGCTTGCCCAGGTCTCCAAACGGGTCTCCCAGCTCGGCCACGACGATCTTCGCGTCCTCGACGGACGGAAATGCGTCGAGGCGGAAGGTGCCTGGACGAGGCGCCTTCTTGCCGGCGACGAGGCGGCCGAGCGCTTTGCCGATCGGCGCGACGGCGTCGACGGACAGGTGGCCCATGAACTTCAGCGTCACGTGCATCTTCGTCGAAGGCGTCCAGGTGGCGCTCGGCGCCCCGCTCCCCATGCGCAGGCGATCGGCAACCCGCGCGACGCGGCGCAAGCTCACCGCGTCGAGATCGAGGGCCACGAACGCGCGGACGCTGTCATCCTCATCGCTCGAGGGCATCGCGGCCTCACCCGCGGTCGCGCAGGCTCGAGGCCTCGCCCACGCGCTCCGGCGTGCGGGACACGCACAGCTCGCGCAGCATCCGCAGCCCGGCGTACGACGCGAGCAGCTGGATCTGCGCGCGGTCTCCCGCGAAGACGCGGTGCACCACTTCCGTCGCGCCGTCCGCGCGCGCCAGCGCGACGTAGACCGTCCCCACGGGCTTCGCGTCGCTCCCGCCGCTGGGTCCGGCGATCCCCGTCAGCGACAGCGCGACGTCGGCGCCCGACACGCGCCTGGCCCCCTCTGCCATCGCTCCCGCGACCTCGGGGCTCACCGCGCCGTGCCAGCGGATGGTCTCCTCGTCGACGCCGAGGATCTGCGACTTCGCGCTGTTGGCGTAAGTCACCGCGTCGAGCAGCAAGAAATCGCTCGCCCCCGGCTCGCGCGTGAGCATGTGACCGACCAGACCTCCCGTGCACGACTCCGCGATGGCGAGCGTCCAGCCCCGAGCGCGCAGCGCGCGCCCGACGACGCCCGCGAACGTGTCGTCGGCCTCGCCGTACGCGTAGCTGCCGAGTCGAGCGCGCACCTCGGCGGTGGCCCGCTCGCAGAGGTCTCTCGCCGACGCGTGTGACGCCGCTTTCGCGAGGACCTTCACCTCGATCTCCGGGAAATGGGCCCGGTAGCCGATCGTGGTCCCAGGGAACGCCTGCTCGACGCCTGCGAGCTTTTCGCCGACGGCGCTCTCGGGCAGCCCGAACGTCCGCAGGCGTGACTGGAAGAGGTTGTTGGACGCGAGCGCTCGGACGCGCGGCGCGACCTGCTCCTCGAACATGCGCTTCATCTCCCGCGGCACGCCCGGCATGAAGAACGCAACGCATTCGCCGATGCGCACGCCGAAGCCCGGCGCGGTGCCGATCGGGTTCGGCAGGATGTCCGCCCCTTCAGGGAAGTCCGCCTGCTTGGCGTTCGACGGCGTCATCGTCCGGCCCGCCTTCTCGACGCGACGGCGGATGTGGTCGAGCGAGGCGGCGTCGCGCGCGAGAGCGGCTCCCACGGCCGCCGCAACGGCCTCGGTCGTCACGTCGTCCGTCGTGGGGCCGAGACCTCCCGTCGACACCACCACCCGCGCTCGCTGCGCAAGGCGGCGCAGCGCCTCGACGATGCGCCCGCGGTCGTCGTCGACCACGACGTGCTCGGTGACCTCGAACCCGATGGCCGTCAGCTCGGCCGCCAGCCATGCGCCGTTCGAGTTCGCGAGCTCGCCCCGGGTCAGTTCCGTCCCGATGGACAGCACGGCGCACGTCATGGGCTCACGCCAGGGTAACCCAAGATGCTCGCGCTCAGGGGGGATAGGCGCAGCGAAGACCGACCCTCGAGTCCCTCGTGCCGGGCGCGAGCTCGAGGCGGGCCCAGACGCGGAGATCGCTCGCCAGTGCGCTCTGCCAGCAACCGCCCTTCGCCACGCCGGGCCCGCCGCCCTCTCCGGGGCCGACCCATTCGGCGACGTTTCCGGCCAGATCGTGCAGACCGAACGGTGAGTCGCCGTCCGGGTGAGCGCCCACCGTGTCCGGTCCGTCGGCGCCGGCCGCGCAGGGCCCGACCGAGAGGCCCCAGGCCGCGCGCCGGCATACGGCCCCCGTGTCTCCCCAGGGGTAGCGACGCGTCGGGCCGGCCCCGGCGGTCGCCGCGACGATCCATTCGTCCTCGGTCGGCAGACGCCCGCCGCGGCGCTCGCAGAACTCTTCCGCCTCGTCGCGGCTCATCCCGCTCGCGGCGCGCGCCAGGTCCCCATCCGGCGCCCCGCCCCAGCGGCCGCGCGTGACCTCGAAGGCGTCGATGCGGAAGGCGCTCGTCCGGATCGTGCGCTCCGACACCCTTCCCGTCGCCTCCCAGTCCGCCGGCCCCACCTGGACGACCGACGCCGGGACCATGACCCGAACGTCCGGCGCGTCGCAGCCCGCCGGGGACATCGCGAGCGGCGCGGGGCACGCGCCCGCCCGGACCACGCATCGCGCCCCCCGGGCCTCGAAGCCGCCGCCGCACCGCGCTCCCTCGTCGAGCCCACGCCTCGCCAGACCGACCCCGATCGCGACCCCGACCGCGCCGAGAACGAGCGCGACCGCGATCGCGCGGCGCACGCTTCAGGCCTCCACGCGCAGCTTGAGCACGCCCACGCCGCTGACCTCCACCTCGAGCGCGTTGCCGGCCGCGAGCGGGCCGACGCCCTCCGGCGTTCCCGTGAGGATCACGTCGCCTGGCTCCAGCGTCATCATCCGGCTCACGTAGGCGACCAGGGTCGGCACGTCGAAGATCATGTGCGCCGTGGGGCCGTCCTGCCTCGTCTGGCCGTCGACGACGCACCGGATCCGTGCGCTCGCGGGGTCGAGCTCCGTCTCGATCCAGGGCCCCACGGGACAGAACGTGTCGAAGCCCTTCGAGCGAGTGAACTGCACGTCCTTCTTCTGAAGATCGCGCGCGGTCACGTCGCAGGAGCACGAGTAGCCGAGCACGTGGGAGAGCGCGTCGGTCCTCGACACGTTCTTCGCGCGGCGGCCGACGACGACCGCCAGCTCCGCCTCGTGCTCCACGCGGGCGCTCTCCGGCGGGAGGCGGACGGCGTCGCCCGGACCCGCGAGCGCGGACGGCGGCTTCAGGAACAGGAGAGGCTCGGACGGGATGTCGTGCCCGAGCTCCCGCGCGTGCGCCGCGTAGTTCCGGCCGATGCACACGATCTTCGACGGGCGAACGGGGCAGAGCAGGTCGGTTTCGGTCCACGTCCAGGCTTCGCCGGTCTCCCGGCCGCCCTGCCAGGGTGAGTCCGAGAGCGCGAGGGCGCGAGAGCCTTCGAGGCGGGCGAAGCGTGCGCCGGCGGGGGTGCGGAGGAGCGCGAAGCGCATGGCGTCCACAAGGTACCTCATGGCGCGCTACGTTCACGCGCGACATGGCCAGGACGACCATCCGTCTCGCCTTCTCGCCCGACAGCGACGACATCTTCATGTTCTGGCCGCTCCTCTCGGGCAAGGTCGACCCGGAGGGCCTGGCCTTCTCCGCGGAGCGCGCGGACACCGAGATGCTGAACGCGCGCGCCGCGGCGGCGGACATCGACGTCGTCGCGGTGTCGATCGCGCGCTGGCCCGCCATCGCAAGCGACTACTTGCTCCTCCCCCACGGCATGTCCGTGGGCCGCGGCTACGGGCCGGTGATCGTGGCGCTGCGCTCGCGCGACCTCGCGTCGCTCGACGGCGCGCGGATCGGCGTGCCCGGGCTGCGGACGACGGCCTATCTCGTGCTCAAGCTGCTCGTCGCCCGCTTCGAGCCGGTCGTCGTCCCGATCAGCCCGTACGGCCGCGCGTTCGACGCCGTGCGCTCGCGGGAGGTCGACGCGGCGCTCCTCATTCACGAGGGTCGCCTCACCTACGAGCGCGAGGGGATGGCCCGCGTCGTCGACCTGGGCGAGGCGTGGGCCGCTGTCACGGGCGGGCTGCCGCTGCCCCTGGGTGGGAACGCCGTTCGCCGCGGGCTCGGGCCGGAGCTCGTCGCGAAGGTCTCGCGCCTGTGCCGCGCGTCGATCGCGTGGGCGCTGGCGAACCGGGAAGAGACGATGCGCGCCCTCCTCGAGCACGAGTCGCGGGCCGACCTCGCGCTCGATCGAGCGACGCTCGACCGTTACCTCTCGATGTACGCGAACGAGGACACGCTCGACGCGCCGCACGACGTCAGGCGCGCGATCGACCACTTGTACTCCCGCGCCCACGCCGCGGGCGTGCTCGACCGGGAGATTCGCGCGGAGTTTGCGCCGTAGCCCTCAGGGCAGGCGTTCAACCGGCGTCAGGTTCCGAGCCCATGCTGCCCGTCGAGGGCGGGGAAGCGGTCGCCGCCGGCAAGGCGGGGTTGACCACCGTGACGCTCGTCGAGCTCCCCGGCGAGCATGTGGTGCTGCCGCACGTGAAGGGGCCGCCGCCGCCGCCGGTGCACCCGGACGCGTCGAAGAGCGCGCCGCTGCACACGAGCTCGATGAGCGCCTGCGTGCAGGTCCCTCCGCCGGTGCTCAGCTCGATCCCGCCGGCGCCGCTCAGGGTGAACTCGGGTCCCGAGCACTTGTAACTCACGTCGCACACGATGCAGCTGCCCCCGGGGTTGTCTCGCGTGCCCGGCGGCGGATCGCGCGTGGACCCGGGATCGTCACGCCCGGTGGGCGAGTACGTCGCGAGCCCGCCGGACCCTGCCGAGCAGGCCGCCAGCCCGACGGCGGCCCCCGCGACGACGCCCGCGAACCGGACAGTCATGCGCCCCATCTCCTCCACCGTTCCCGTGGCCATCAGAAATAATACGTGGCCGACACGTTGTTTGTGAAGATGGCCCACGGGTTCGCCCCCACGTCGGTGCCGAACGTGGTCGTCCCGTCGGACGCCGAGTTCCCTCCGGACGCGAGCTTGAACACGGAGCGGCGGACGTCCAGGCCGACGGTGGCCTGCAGCGCGAGCTCCGGGAGGCCGATGAACCCGAAGTAGATCTCGGCGCCCACCTTCGCGCCGCCGTCGAACAGGAACCCGCTGAGGTCCTGCTCCGGCGGGGAACCGGCAAACGTGGAGACTGCCGCCGGAGTCAGCTTTCCGCTCGCGGTTCCGACGGTGAAGTGAGGGATGACGAGGAACGCATAGTGCCGCCCCTCGTAAAGGACCACCGGCAGGCCGGCATGAAACGCGAAGCCAACCGTGCCCACCTTTCCGACCGAGGTGTCCGTCCCCGCGTTCACGGCTTCCTGCGAGCCGCCGGCCACGCCGAGGCCCACCCCGACGTCGATGCCGACGGTTCGCAGCGCCCAGTAGCGTACGCCGACGACCGGCGCGGCGATGGTGGAGCTCGTGATGCCGCCGGGCGTCAGCGGCGGGGCGCCCGTCCCGCCGTTCGTCACGGGATTCGCGATCGGGAGGGACGTGACGTCGAAGTAGGTGATGCCGAGGTGCCTCACGAAACGACCGTGGTCCGAGGGAGCGGAGCCCTCTTCTTCGTTCTCGCGCGCCTCTCGCGTGGGAGCCGGAGCGGGCGAGGGTGGAGGCTGCGGCGGCGCAGGCGCGAGCGCCGGCGCCGGCGGCGGCCCGAGGGGAGGGAGAGCCGCGGCGGGCGGCGTCGGAGGGTAGGGCGACGGCATGGAGCCCTGGGCCCACACGGGCAGGGGAGCCACGCTCACCCCCGCCAAGGCCAGCCCTGCGACGACTCGACTGCTTCTTTTCATGGCCCCTCTCTCTCGGTGCCATGCCAAAAGATCACGACTAGGGACGTTCCGCCAAGAAAAGCGCGAAAAGGCCCGCGGGCGATTGCCGCGGCAATCGCGACCGCTACCATGCGATGGATGGTGCCCAAGAGCGCGTCTCGATGAAGCCGTCGTTGAGGCTCAGCGCGCTCGCCGCCGCCTGGGTTGCCGGCTGCGGAAGCAGCGATCCATCGCGCGAGCTCACAGGCGTGGCACAAAGCCCGATCGAGGACGGAACGTCCGACAGCACGCACGGCTTCATGGTGGCCGTCATTCAGATGATGGGCCCACAGGCCCAGTACGCGGACGTCTGCTCCGGCACGTTGCTCGCGCCCAACCTCGTGGCCACCGCACGCCACTGCGTCGCGACGCTCGCCTCGCCGCAGATCATGTGCGGGACGTCGACGTTCGGCGCTCTCGTCCCGGAGGGCGACATTTACGTGTTCCTCGGGGCGAACATTTCGTCGAATCAGCAAAGTATCTCGGACTATAGGACGCTCGCCCCCGGGGGCATCCTGGTCCCCGCGGACGCCGGCCAGACGGACGTCTGCGGCAACGACATCGCGCTTCTGATCCTCGACCAGAACGTCGTCCTCGGGTCGAACGGAGGCAAGACCATCGACCTCGGCAACTACGTCGTCCCCGCCATCAACCCGCCGATGACCGACCCGAGCTATTCGACCACCGTGACCGCCATCGGCTACGGGATCGACACGCCGACGGACGACGCCGGCGCGACCGCGGGAGTGCGCCGCATAAAGGAGAACATCCCTCTCTCGTGCATCCCGGGCGACGCGAACGCACGCGGTCTCGACTGCTTCAAGGCCCCCAATGCGTCCCTCTACGAGCAGATATTAACCGCCACCGAGTTCCTGTCGGGCGACGCGAGCACCTGCCAGGGAGACTCGGGCTCGGGCGCCTTCGATCAGGCCTACTTCAACAAGGACGAGTGGGTGAGCTTCGGCGTTCTCTCCCGCGGGAGCGTCAGCCCGGACGGCCAGACGTGCGTGCAGCCGATCTACACGCGCTTCGACGCCTGGTCGGATCTCCTCGTCGCGGCGGCAAAGCAGGCCCAGGCCATGGCCCAGCCATCGTACCCCCTGCCGCTCTGGGCCACCGGGGCCACTCTCGCCGCGAGCTTGCAGCCTGCGTCGACCTCGTCCACCGGCGCCGGCGCGCCTCCCGCCGCTTGCGTCGGCGGCGGAACGGCGACCGAGGGGACCCCCTGCGCGTGCGCCAATGACTGCGCGTCGAACGAGTGCGTGAGCATCGACGGCACGAGCTACGTCTGCGCCAACCCTTGCAGCGCGGGCCCGTGCTCGACCGGCTTTTCGTGCCGCGGCAGCGGGTCGAACAGCTATTGCTTCCCGGCGACCGGCGCGACGGCCGGGTCGTCGGGCAGCTCCGGAGGCTGCGCTGCCGCCCCGCTCGACCCGGCGGGCGCCGCGCAGTGGCGCTCGTCGGCCCCCCTGGCGGGCCTCGCCCTCGCGGGCCTGCTGCGCGCCCGGCGCCGCCGCCGCGGCAGGCCCGGGCCCCCGCCGAAAACGTAGGTTGGCGCGGCAACTGTCCGGAAGCCGACATCGTCGCCCCCCTCGAAACCCCTTGCTCATGCGGCCCGGGCTCGCTGGCGCCCGCGCACGGGATTTGCTGAAATAGGTGCGATGGCTCCCACGTCGCCCCCTGCGACCGCGCGCGACCTGCACCAGCGGGCGTGCTTCGAAGCGCTGCGGGGGCGCATCTTCGACGAGCTGGGGCACGCCTCCGCGCGGTGGCGGTTGACGTGGATCCTGCCGTTCAACGTCCTCGTCGTGGGCCTGCTCGCCGGCCGTGGCGAGTCGACGTCTCGGGTCGCGGTTCAATCGGTCGCCGTGCTGGTCATGGGCCTGCTCTTCGGCGCGCGCGTCTTCTACGGCGCCAGCGTCCCCATCCTGAGGGCCCTGTCGCTGCCGCTGAGCCTCGTGGCCAACTTCGCGCTGGTGGCGACGACGGGGGGCCTGGCGAGCCCCCTCCTCATGACGAGCGCCCTCCTCATCGCCGGGGCGTCGACGACGTTGCTGGAGCCCCGGTGGCTTCGACCGGCCGTATTCGCGGCCCTCCTGGGCTCGTTCGTCGCGCTCGCCGCGCTTTCCCGGACGGGCGTCGGGGTCCTCGCGGGTGTTCTGGAGCCGGTCGGGAGCTCAGCGAGCGCGGAATACGTCTGCGTCGCCCTCTTCGCGGCGGTCTTCACCACCGTCGGCATCCACCGGATGGGCTGCACGATGACGCGCGGCTACGAGCGCGCCGCCCTGGAGCTCGTGGAGCGGCGCGAGGAGCTTTGCAGCGAGAACGAGGACCGGACCCGGGAGCTCGAGGGGATGGCGGCTCGCCTCGCGCACGAGGGGAAGAACCCGCTCGCGGCCATCAAGGG